>ENA-OURQ01001125-OURQ01001125.1-human-gut-metagenome-genome-assembly--contig:-NODE-1125-length-23444-cov-4.610757_pt1 | contig 23444 bp, 9 predicted proteins | sample MGYA00242105_ERZ508999 | MGnify/ENA primary metagenome ERZ508999 (study PRJEB26280, sample SAMEA2338771) | human gut metagenome | biome: human gut; feature: human-associated habitat; material: faeces...
CACAGGTCAAGATGGTAGCGGATGTTTACTCCCATATCATCGACGATGACCGCAGGCTGAACGCAGAAAGACTGGAAGCTGCTTTTTACTCTGGCAGACAGGCAACACCGGAACCGGTAAAGCCGGTCACACAGGAAAGCTCCACCGATGATAAAGAGCTTCTTCTGAAACTTCTGCAAAACCCTGAAATGGCAGCACTCTTGAAGTCGCTGGCAAAGACCTTATAGAATTAAAATGGCAGATCCTTTTACATAGCTTTCATAGCTTGTAAAGGGGTCTGCCCTTATTTTTGTTTTTGGGGGTGCAAAATGGATAGAGCATTTATGGACGAGTATTATGATAAAATGCGAGCTGATGATATTGAGGAATTATCAAGCCAGAGGAATGAGGATTATTCCGATAGAGCCGATGATTACAAAGCTGCAAAGCAGGCTCTGCTTGAGGGATTGGGGTTATCGCATTTATTTAGCGGAAACCGCAAACTTACACCAGAAGAAAAAGAACTCTGGTTGTTGTTCGACAGGGTATATGTAACAGAGCTTCTGGCAAGGGATGAATTTGCGAAGGGCGCATATATGCTGGGAGCTGAAGATCGAGAAACTATGCTTCGATAAATACTGTACCTGCTTCGGCAGGACAGGTTACATACAATCATTCGTCCCGAAAAATTCTATGGAATTTCTGATAATTCTGGTTGAAAAATTCGGTTTGAAATGATATATTAAACAGACTTAAATTGGTGTCGTGTGACACCAGCGGCTCCACATGAGAATGAACTGTATTTCCTGTCATTCCGCATAACGAGCAGTTACATAGTGACATTTACTTGCACTTGCAACGTCCACCAAAAATCGAAAGCCTTGCTAATTTCGAGCCAATCGGACGGTGTAAAATCCCTCTGAATTAGCTATCACAGCGTAGTATCAGATGGGATTTGAAATGCTGAAAAACTCTGTATTTCCAAGCATTTTTTAGCATTAGATGTCACTTCCCGATGTCGTATCGGGGCTACTCCTAAGGTTACGTTACAACGGCCACCTACTAAAAACTTCATACAGGATTCAAGTTCGAGTTTCTTCGGGCTTAATCATAAATTTAGCCATGTCGCAATAGCTCAGTTGGATAGAGCACACGCCTCCTAAGCGGAAGGTCGCGCGTTCGAATCGCGCCGGGGATGCCAAAACAGCCGTCATGCGACGGCTGTTTCGTTTATTATCCGCATTCAGTTGTCATTCATTTAGCAAACGGCATCGTTTAATATCATTTCATTGCTGTCAGCATTGCCTTGCTGCCATGGCGTGGCATTTTCTCCGTAATTGCGAGGCAATCCGTCCCCTCCGGGCATTCATCAAGGCTGTCTCGCAATGTTTATTATATTAACCCTTAATGCATGATGCGAAAATCGCGTCTATTTCGTCCCCGGCAGCATAATCATCTTTGAGCAATTTTTCAATAAGCTTGTCCACGGCTTCCCGATTCTCACTGATAATTCGTATTGCCTTCTTCAGCTCAATGTCCAGTATGTTGTTAATACTCTTTCTTATCTCGTTCGAAAGCTCTCCGCTCACTGAATTCGGATCTACTGCTGCAAGGCCGAACTCTTCAACCATGCCGTAACTGCATATCAAGCGTTTTGCCAAGGATGTTGCAGTTTCCAAGTCTCCCGCTGCACCGGTTGAAATTCCGTCTTCGCTGCCGTAATAAACCATCTCAGCCGCACGCCCGCCCAGAGATGTTCGGATCCTTCCAATCAATTCACGCTTTGTGTAGATTGTTTTTTCCTCGTTGTCTCCGTGCTGCATATAACCGCCATGATTCGCTCTTGCAACCACTGTAACATATGACGGGGTTTCACCGCCGTGCCAGCAAAGAAACGCATGACCGGCTTCATGTCGAGCTACGCGTTCAATTGTTGCACTATCCCATTTTTGGGATTCCCCGCTATTAAATGTTTCAAACGCCTTTTCAAAAATTTCATCCGCGACTTTCATTTCTCCGTCACGAATTGCCATTCTCAAAGCGAGTTCCGCAACTGATTCCAGTGCAGCAAGACTCATGCCGGTTGAGCGCACAACAATGTTTTCAAGTTTACTGTCGGACACGTTAAAAACATTGTTTTTGTTTATCTTCATTTCGAGATACGTGCGTCGCTCTGCTTTATTGGGAAGATCAATTAAAACTCTCCTGTCAAATCTGCGCATGAGCGCAGGATCAAGACTTTTGCTTCCGCCGGATTCAACATCAAAATTAGTTGCCGCAAGAACAAATACAGGTTTTGAAAGATCCTTATTGAACCCATCCATCTCCGTAAGGAACGCCGTCAACGTTGCCTCTGCTCCTGTTTGATCTTCTCCTCGGCGTTCTTTTGCAATAGCATCGATTTCGTCGATGAACAGAATGGACGGTGCGTATTTACGTGCTGTCCGAAAAAACTCGTGAACCTTTTCAGAACCGCCATCCGCATATCTGCTTAAAAACTGATTTCCCTCCGCAAAAAGGAATGTTGCATTCGACTCACTTGCCATTGCCTTTGCAAGCATTGTTTTGCCCGTGCCCGGAGGGCCGTAAAGAATTACGCCTTTTGGTGCACTTACTCCTGTACCGATAAATTTTCCGGGATTTTTCAGGTATTCAACAAAGTACTTCAGTTCTTTCTTTGCATCTTCCGCTCCGATTACGTGTTCAAAGCGTATGTTCGGCCTTGAAACAGTACTCATTATATTGCTTGAATCCTCAGCTTCTATTGCGGTCTCCGTTTCAAAATCGAACAAGGTTATTACCGCATGTTTTCCGTCCTCACTCACCTTCTGTGATGTTTCAAACGAGATAAGTTTGTTCGCTCTTGCCAGCATATTCATACTTTTCTGCTGATGCACCCGAACGCATATATCTTCCATGCTTCTGTCAAATGCTGCTGCATTATCACCAATCTGCAAGATTCCTCTTATTCCCTGTTTAAGCAAAGAACGCTTTTCTTCTTTACTCAGTGTTTGGGAGTTCTTTTCAAGGACATATATCGGCAGGTTCGGCAGGTTCTCGCGGAGATACCAAAGAATATCCCTGCCCGTTGATTCAATATCCTCCTGATTCAACAATTCAGAATCACCGCGTTCTCCCAACGATAAATCCACAATGGCAAAACTCAGCTCGTTATTGTGCACAATGCTTTTTGCGCTTTCTGTATCATCAGCGCCCAAGAAATAAACACTCGAAGATTGTTCCCTGCAATTTGCAATAATATCCAATGTTGATGCTATCAGAACGTTCTGCGTTTCTGTATTGTTGAACAAACAGTTAACATCATCGTTGTCAGCGGGCAAATTAACTTCAATCGAAATATCCTCGAGCTTTCCAATATCTGTTTTGCTCCGGTCAGAGCTCAGCAATCTAAGCATCTCATATATCTCGTTGTTCAAAAACGTCCTTGCCTGTGATGTTACTGCACGTGCGTCTGCCGCTCCTCCCTCTGCCAGAAGCAGTGCCGTGTATGCCTTTTCGTCTACGGAAATCCCGATTCCGGTTTCGTTTGTAAAGGATTCGGCACTTCTCAGTACTTCACGATTCGCTATTTTCCAAAGTTCGTGCGCTCGAATATGGTTGAACATAACAACATTTCCCGACGCAAATCTTGAGCATATCGCGGCAGGGAAATACGGCGTTTTCGTGTTTGGTTCAACGTCCTTTTGCAATGCCTTTAAAATTACTTTGCGCGGTAAAACCGAAAAATCAATCGACTCGGAGTTTTCGTAAAGCTGTTTGCCCGCATTGGTCGTAAAAACCATTATTGCGCTCGCAAGGGATACTTCTTCGTCCGTTTTGCTGTCTCGTATCCTTCCTGCATCTAAAATTTGAAGGAATAAATGGATAATTGAAATGTGCGCCTTTTCAACCTCGTCCAAAAGAATTAAGCAGCGCGGATTTTTCTTCACAAAGCTTGTGAAATTGCCTGATTTTGAGCCCTTGTAAACACCGTCACTGCCAATGAATTCAAGTGAGGACTCTTTGTCGCAGTATTCGCTCATATCGAATCGAACAAACGGAATTTCTTTTCCTTCCGCATAGCTGATAGCTTCAGCAGCCTTTTCTGCAAGGAAGGTTTTGCCAACCCCCGGAGGGCCGGCAAACAAAAAGGTTGCTCGCGGTCGATTGCTGCTTTTGTCCGTCAGTGACGAAAGCTCCGCGCGAAAATATCCCTCAACGAATACACTTACCGCATTATCCTGACCAAAGACTCTCTCGCTCAGATACTCCTGAATCTGCTTCGTTCTTTTGATTATATCCGCAATACTTTTTTGTGCCTCTTTTCGAGCCTCCTTCTTGCATTCTCCGCTGTGGGATGATTTTTGTGCTTCAGCAGTGTCGTTGCCGAATATTCGTGTGTAAGCATCCTCGGGCGCTTGTGTGCCGGGCACTGTCTGCTCCGTCTCGAAGAGATCATCGAAAACTATATAGTTACGTATAAAGTCGTTCGGCTCGTCAAGGATACATTTCAGCAGCTGGTACGCATGCACCTCTCCCGAACCCTCGCTCGCCGCAATGCAGCGCGCCTTTTTAAGACACCCTTCAATATAGCTTTCGTCAATGCGCCTTGATTCGGGTGTGGCTTTACTGGTAGCATGCAAAATGAAGTCTGTTGCAATATTGTTCGGATCGCTTATCGCTGTCGGAAGTTTCAGCTTCAGCATGTTCTTCAGTCTTTGGCTGTCCGGATCGCTTACATCTCTGACATAGCAAACGACCGCCGCAATAAAGCCTTCTGCTGTTAACTTATGATTCGGTCCGCCGTCAAGTTCTGTTGCTTTCTCAATAAGTTTTCTCAGAAGAGAACTGTACTCAAGTTCTTCCATTACTCCTCCTTTTATGCGTTTGAATCGTCAATGCTGATTTTATCACTTTTCCTTTATAAGTTCAATGACTTCATTTTCGTCTGTAAGTATAATCGTATTCCCTTTAAAATCAATGGAATACTCTTTTTTTGAAACATCAACGCCTATGATGCTTGTTGTTATCAACAGTTTATTGTCTTGAACCTCGTATGTAAACGGAATTTCGGCGGCTCCGCATTTCTTGCCTGTTCCGTTTTCATCAAAGACATACGTTGTTTCCACAACTACTCCAAGCACTGTGCTTTGCGTTTTCCACTCCCCCACAATTCTTTTTGCGGGAGAACAGGCGCAAAGCGCAAGCAGAACAACGATAATTGCAATCAAAACTAATCTTTTCATGACTTAGTCTCCTTTCAATCCTTCAAAAGTCACCTGTTTTTGAACTTAAACTTTATAGTTATTGTGCGTATTTCAGCATCCCATGAATAAGAATATGTTGAACCATCAATCTTTCTATTCGCCTTTGCTGCCGCACCAACAGCCGAAAACCCTTCTGACGAACTCACGAACAGTCTGTTAATGGCCTCTCTGTAAACCGCAATACTGCCGCATTTGAACGAGAATTTATCAAGCCCCCGCTCCGCTGCCTCGGCGGCAAACCGTTTAATTTCATTCAAATCATACTTCGTTAGCATCAATGAATTGTGGTAATAATAGTTTGCCCCCACGGCCGAACAAATCGGAACATCCGTCGGGCAAAGGTCGACTTTTCGTGTCCTTTGAATTTCTTCCGTTGTAATGCAGAAATAATTATATCCGAATTCATCATGCTTGACTGCCTGATTCGTATTGGAATAATCATCCCATGTTGCATCCACATGGTAGTATTCGCCGTCTATTTTAATAATGTTCCATGCATGCGGCGTTCCTTGCCCTCCGTCGGCCTTTGTTATGTATCCGGCGGCTTCGGCACACCCAATGCCGCATTTTTGCATCAAATACGCAATCGCACGCGCATATCCTTCGCAAACTGCTGTTCCCCTAATAAAAACTCCGCATATTGTTCTCAGATAATCAATTTCATCCTTGGCCGGCCCTCCCTTAGCCTTCTGTTCGTTGAGTGCAATGGTATCATAATCCGTTGCATTAACAACTTTTGCATAGATGCGTATCGCCGCATCGTATGCGCTCATCTTGTCATCAATGTCTTCAACAAATTTCGGAATCATCTCATCCATCTGCTTTTGCAGCTTTTCCCTCTCCTCCCGATCGGCACCATACTTAAGAAGGATTTTATCTTCTGTATATGTGCAGTTATTGTACCAAAACAAATCGGGACGATCATAGCTTATCGCTTTAGACACCGTAAAAACACTGCCTTCCTTCAGTCCGTTTGCGTCCACACTCTCAACATGCTGAATAATTGCTTCTACCATAGAATCATAAAGCATTTGCTGAGCGGATGCCAAACGATTGCGATAAAAGTACTCCGGGGGTCCTTCAAGAACCCGATCAAATTCTTTTGGCTCATATTTTTTCCCGAAGATATCCTCCCCCATCTCCCTTTTTCGCGGTTTCTCCGGGATAAGCTCATCCAAAAATTCTCCCGAAGCAGTTGCAAGTAAATACAAAAACGGATTATTTCTGTACTTAGGGTTTTCCTTTAGTTTACCGGCTATCTCCCTATATCCCGTGCCTGCTCTCGTATAGGAGCTGTTCAGCTTGCTTGTTCTTTCATCCGCCAAACCATTCCTGCTGATAAACCTTAAATACTGTATATCCACAATGGCAAGCAACCCTTCCGAAAGGTCTGCCGAAAGATCCGGAACGTTTTTTCGCTGCCAGGCATGTGTCAATTCACGAACGAATAATTCGGTTAGATTTGCTGATGGCAACCCTTTTTCAACGTGAACCCTCCTTTTTTCGAAAAAGGAAAAAAGCGGTATATCTCCCTTGTATTCCGTATCTCCCTTTGCCTTAATTTCTTGTAAAATTCTCTCTGCAGAATCAAAACAAACTGCATACTCATTATCAATTTTTATTCCGTAATTACTTTCAAGGAAAAGCTTTGCAGCAGCCGTATGTTCTTTCAGTTCTCTTTTATTTCCCGTCACAATTTGTTTCTTGCATTGATCACAAATTTTCCTGCCGTCCGAAAGCCTGTCCAATCTTTCATTTTTCCGTACCCTCCTCCCGCAGAAATCACAATTTCGATTCGTTATACGCTCGTGTAATCTTCCAAACCGAAGTTCGTGGTCTCTGTCAGCTAACAATGCAGCGAGCTTTGAGAGGGACACAAAATCGAATTCCGCAGGCTCCCTGTCGCTTCCGTAGTATAAGTAATTGCTCTTTTTCTCCGACTTTAAATACCATTCAAGGTATTCATCAATCGGAGTGAAAAGCGTTTTGAGTGTGTCCTCTCCGGATGCAGATAATGCAGATATAACTCCCAGTTCCGTGACGCTGTCCTCGATTATTGTAATCTCAAAGACATCTTTATTGAAAATATTGTTTTTTCCTTTCACGGTGAGTTTGGGTCTTCCGATATCCACCTTGCTGCATGCCTCAGTTTGCTGCGAAGCACAAACCGCAACGGAATCAGCTACCGAAGGAAACATCGAGCGTATAATTTCCCTGATCATTGCAGCAGCAAGATGCACAGTTCTCTCCGTTTTTTCTCCCAGTTTTCCGTTTAGTCTTATTGTCATCATCAAAGCTCCCTTATTTCCGGCAACGGCAGGCTTTGATTTGTAATACGGATTAACTACTTTCCCGTATCGTCTGTATGACCTTTGCGCAAGCGAATCATCTTCACCATCAATTTTGTGATAATTTTGATTATTGTTGTTCTGCGCAAATGTCCTTGAGCTGACTTCGTAATATCCGTGTGTGATAACCTCTGTAGGTGCTCTGAACACCGAAATACAAGCCCTATCAACGGCAATATCACCATTAGTGCCCTTTAATACTATAACATTATTTGCAAGTACAACAGGACTTTCGTCGTCAGGGTGGACAATATATTCTCTGTTTTGAATATATTGATGTACCTCTGTATTAATGCCTCCAAACGCAAGCTGAACATACAGAATTCCCTTTTCGGTATCTATGTTTCTAATTGTGTAGATGTTGCCATTAAATATTAGATTTTGGCCTGCAATATAGTTCTGAGTTATTCTCGCACGAGGAAGGGGGATAGTTTCCGTTTTATCGCTGCCGTCCAAAATCAACGACGCCATGTCCCGTCCGTTGATCAAATCATACAGCTCTCCTCCTGTGCGCAAAAACACTCTGTCTTCTGAACAGAACTTACCGTCATAACCGAAAACACAGTCGTGACGAAACTCGAAAATTTTCAGCACTTGTTCCCTATATCTGAGTTTTGCTTTTTCATTGTCCGCTTTTTTGTCAACGTTCAACACGCCGTAGATATCCAGCACATCAGCAAGAATGGAGATGACATCCTGCCTATTCACCATTTCTCTGTAATCATTCGTGCTGACATTCAACGCCGAGCGGAATATTTCATCCACAATCATTCCACCCGAGCTCGCTCTTATAAGCAATTTCTGCGCAAAATCCTTTTTTGTTCCGGTTTCAACCGGAATCCTCGCAAGTTGAATCCTGCTCCAGATTTCATCGATATTTGCATAGTAAAAATCACGCAGCATGTACGGCTTTGAAAATATAATTATCAGCGTTTTTTCAGAAGCTGTCAATGATACGTACTTTCTCAATGTCCTCGGAAGATTCTCTTCACTGTCCATTGCAATGATTACGGAATAATCGCTTGCATCGCATTCTGCACGGTTAAGCCTAAATTGCTTTTCCCCGATTTCCATGCTTCCCGCATTTGCTGCAATTGACTCTTTAATGTTTTCGTATGGTATGTCTTTATCTGCAAACACCGTAACGGATTTTGCTCCCGCCTTCAGACACATCAATGCAACATTCATCATCGGACCCAATTCTTCACGTGTATTAACAAACTGCTGAACAACAACTCTTCCGCCGACGTCCTTGCGTCCATCGTAATTGTAACACCTAACAACAGCGTTTGGATTATACTGCATTGCATCCAAAGACTCAAACTCCTCCGCCGTGAGGTTTTTAAGGACCTTGTCCAGTCCGGGTGTCCTCGAATCATCAAAGCAAATATACTTTATCGGACGTGCCATGTATCTCAGACGAAACCCTTCGTTCCTGCCTCCGTTCCTGGCAAGGCATTCATTTGTTTCGGCAATATGCTTAACTCTTGTGCTGAACATTGCCATCTGACGATTATACTTGTTTATTGTTTCGAGCGTGTCAATAAACACAACAGTGTCAATAAGATGAATAAACCTTTTATGGTCGTTCTCAAAGCGTGAAGATGAAAGGTATCTCAGTGAAGTGACAAGAATGCTCTTTTCATCTACTGAAGCCTCCTCCGAATTATCCCCGTTACCTTTTATCTTTATTATTTTCCATATCGGATCATCAAAGTTAATTTCACCTGTGCTGTCATTGCAATGCAGGCTTGTTATTTCTGAAAATTTCCGGACAAGAAAATCATATGTAAGTTCTATTTCAGCATCGGTATTGCATACAAAAATGATATTATCACCTCTTGCAGCTGCAATGGACAAATACCGGATGAAGTATTCTGAAAAGGCGGAAAACATGTTGCCGTTTATTATTGCACTTTTGCTGCACTTTACCAATTTTTCTATACAATTTCGGTATGTCTTGTTTTTGTGTCCCGAATCGCGAAAATTATGCTCAACAGCTTCAATTATAAGATCCGCAACTCTATTTTTATCAACGCTCTGTGCCATTGCTTGTTTTTCCATAAAATCATGTTCCTTTCTCGCTTGTGATGCTTTTGTTTCACTTTGCATCATCTGCCTGCTCACTATCGTCAATCGACAGAGCCACATCAACATCGCACGCATAAAAAGCTCCAAATACGTTGCGAATCTCTTCGTCTATCGTTTCAACATCAATTTCGCCTTCATCAGATTTTTCGAATTTCGATTGATCCGGTTCGGGACATTTATCAATATCCTCATTTATCCCGTCAAGGAAAAAGAAGCTTTCCCAAAGAATGAACAGTGCAATCACCGGATACTTTGTTCCTGTGTTAAACAGAAGCGAAAGAAAATCAAAAGGAATCCAATCCGCTCCAAACAGGGCAATCAATTGAAATACAACATATAAACAAACATATGCTGCTGATAAAAATATGCTGAGTTTTTTCAAGATGCTTGCAGCTGACACCCAAACATCCTTCCTGAAAAGCTTTATTATCTTGATTTCAACTTTTTGTGCAAGACTGAAAGCGCCGTCCGGTTTCTCGCCTTCACTGAGGCTCCTCTTGCCCATCCCAATCCGCACAAATCTGAGCAGTAATCTGAATAAAAATCCAATAGCGAAGTTAATTAACAGCGCACCAACAACATCCGAAAAGAACGCCGTTCTCACCGGCAACGCAAGCTTGGCGGCCAACCATGAAATTACGCTCAACCCGCCTACAGCCGTAATAACATCACGCAAAGCACAAAGCGCAAATGTCAATGCAGCAACATAAATCATTGTGAAGCACATAATTCGGAAACGCCTGTTTGCTGTTTTCTTTTCTTTATCTTTTAAGTACGTATGGTACTCAAAAACAAATGGCAGTGCTGCAAAGAATATTGTTGCAAAAGTAAAAATAATTTTCAGCGTGCTTATGAGCAAGTTCATGCATCTTTCCTCCTTTTGCTGTACAGACCGTTTATGAAATTCTGATCAATCACAGTATAAAACGCAATATTCTTTTCTCCGCAGCAATACGCCTCGTTAAATTCAATAGTATCGCGAGCGCTTTCGACACTGTCATAAGAAGCTCTTCTGTTTTCTTTTGCTCCGAGATTATCAAGCAGGTTTCCGATGCCGTTAACCCTTTCCTTCAGTTTTTTCTTATGATGCACGATTTTTGCACTCGCATAACTGCAGCACTGTTTGAAGAAATCAACATCAAGTTTATACTCATAGGTCCACCTCAACGTTGGAATTGTTTTGCAAATGAGCATATCATAGTTTTCTATTGATTCAAGGTTTCCCTGCTGAATTTCCTGATATTTTTCCATCAATTCAAGCCATGCTTGTCTATACTTGTATTTATACCTCGCTGACTCTAAAACATAAAGTCCCGCCAGCAGCAACAGCGGAAGCAGAACCGTTGCCGCAGCAACAAGCGCAGACTCCGCCGACGCTTTAATCACGTCCCACTGCACAGCAATATACGGCACGCATGAGACCGTCAACAAACCTGTAAGCACACCAAACATAATTTTAAGCATCTTTTTGCTTGATTCAATGTTGCGAATCCTTGTTGCAAACCAATCGCACTCTCGTGAAATATCCATCTCGGCAAGCGGCCCCCGGGCTTCAAACATTAAATACTCTTTAACCGCACCATTATAGATTTTTTTCGCTGTACGTTCAACATTCTCTATTTCGCGCTCCTCCGGCAGTTTGGATGCGGTATACGAGTTTTCTCTGGTTTCATCTCCGACATCCTGATCGGCAAGGCTGACTCTCCTTTTGGGCAGAATTGCCTTTGTATTGTTTTCAGATTTTCCGGCGTAATGAGACAAAATTCCAAGTATATGATTTTGGGCTTTTTTAAGAAAGCCAAGCTGAAAGTCTTTTAATCGTTCACAGCGCATTATGTATTTGCCTGCTGTTTCCGAGATTTCCGGGCTTTCGCTGAAGTTTTCCGCATGGCTAAAATACTCAACTTTTCTTTCTTTGAGCAAGTTCTTCCTTTCGCGCTTGACGCTTTCGATAACCCTCCCGTCTTCCATTTCGGAAATATCCTCTTTTTTCCCGCGTTTTTTTCTTTCTGCTTTCTTTTTTTTCTTACTCTCACCGACCGGACGTTCAACAGAGCAGCTTATCGCATCTCCGTCCTCATTATAGTCAAATACATTTCCTTTAAAGCTGTACAAAACAGGTGTAAGTTTCAATTCGCTGAACCTGCTGCTCATTTCATTTAATGATATTAATGCGTAAACATATTCACTTCTTTTCTCTGCAAGTGCCTCTGTAATCTTTTCAATGCTCAGAGCGTCAAACGAGCGCAGTTCTTTTTGCTCCGTGTTATTGTCGAAAATTGTTCCGTCGTATACACAAGCAAGAATATAACACGCAATTCGCAGCGAATTCAGTGTTCTGGCCGCTTTATTGTCGGCTTCCGCTTCATTATCCAAAGGGCACAATATCGCATTAATCCTTGTCCCGTTTCTCGATTTTTGATTATTGCTTACCGCCGTTCTCACAAAACTCAAATACTCTTCATGTATTCCTTCCTGCTCGCATGAAGTCTCTGCCTTCCGGCAATACTCCAAAAACTCCTCTGCAAATATTTCTGCAGCGCTGAAGTACTCTGCATTTTTTTTACAGGATTCAGCGAGAGCTTTACTCATTTTTCCTTCATCATTATGTTCGGGTGAAACAATATCATCGTGAAGTTTGAAAATATCCTCGTCTGGCGGAAGACCGATAAAAAGGCGCAGCGGCTCAATAACCAAATCATTCTCATAAGGTGAGCTTATATCAGCACCGCAAATTCTTTTTTCTTCTGTACCGAACATTATCAGGATTTCTTCCGGGCTGCGGCTGCGGCATTCCAAAGCGTTGATTATCGTGTTTCTCATAACCCGGCAGTACACGATGCTCAACGCTTCCATATACCCTCTGTAGTCATTGGCCATCGTGTCTTGTTCGAGTGCTTCTTTCCGCATTGCCGAAAGGTCAATATATATAATCAGATTGAACTGTTTGTTCATATCATCATACATATCCATCATTTCGCTCATTTTTTCAACGCATGCCAAATAGCCTTTCTCCTTGTCCGGCCAATCTTCGATGCGGCACTTCAAGGCAACAAGCGCTCTGTTCTCGTAATTAATATCAAACAGAATCTTTCCCTCGTCAACATTCTTGTCGGATGTATTGATAAAAAATGTATGCATAACCAAGCTCCCTTAATCACAATTCCCCGGCGGCATCTAATGTGCCGCCGGGAGTTTTACCGCTATTGAGTTGTCATTCAGCCATCACAGACCGAGTTCCGCAAATTTTTCTTTCCACTCTCTGAACAAGTTGTCTTTTTCTTTGTCAGGTGCTGCCACATCGTAGAACGCTTTGCAAATCATGTACTTTGTTTTTTCAGCACGCTTCGCATCGGTATCTAAGCCGAACCTTGATCCGGTCTCTTCAGCTATCCGATCGATCGCTCCGACCATAGGAGCTGCAATATCAAAATCTCTGTTCAGACCGTTGTAGTACAACAGCACAGCATCCACCGGGTTAAGCCCGCAATCGTTATTTATCAGTGCTTTGAATACCGTTGTGTCTTCATAGCTGTCCTTACCGTTGACATCCGCAACATACTTCACTTCAAGCTCCGGAACCACGATATCTTTGAAGTACAAATCAGCACTCAATGCCGCGATCAGCCCGTAAATCGCTTTTCTGTCGACTCCGCGTCCTCCATGCATTATCACGACATCCTCATCAATGCTCATGCGCCGGCCGTTGTCTACGCGCTGCCGCAAACAGAAGTTGCCGTCCTCATTCACCCTGATCTTTCCGTATGCAAGCGCAAGCCACACACCGCGGAAGAATCTTTCTTTGCTTTCAGCATTCTTTTCCGGAGTAACGTAAGGCAAAATGCGATGCCACCTCTTATCGAGATGCGGGCTTGACACATATGCGTTTTCTCCTTCACCGCCTGCTGCTCGGCGCACCATTTTGGTGATTATATTCTTGTAGCTTTCGTAGTAAACTCCTCCGTTAATCTCATTTAACTTCGGAATGTATTTCGCTTCAAGACCATAGACCGCTCTGTAGCAATGCAGCTCGTTTATCGGATATGCGTCATTCTGCTCGGTTCCGGCATTGATGCCCAAGGTTGCCCCAATTTCCGAATACCGCTCTGACACTATCGGATTAAATCCCCAGAAAGTGTTTGTTCTCGTTGTTATTGTACCGTCATTAATATCCGCAGGCTCAATGTCGCTGATAAGCATCGGCGCAGCCATTGCAAATAACTTCTCCGTACACTCCATGAAAGCCCGCTTGCTTTCCAACGTTCTGTCGAAGCGATTTGACTCTTCACCTTCTTCGAAGTTCACACTCCTCAGCGACTCACGTTCAATCTGCTCTGCATCCGTATGCGCAGCATTCTCTGCATCCCATTGTTTGCTTATTGCAGTATAGATGTCCATATTGACTATCTCTCGATTGTTCGGATCGCTGTCAATTCTTTTTCGGAAAGTTCTTACCGAATCCGTCATAAACTTCTCAGCGATGCCTCGATTTGCATATGGTTTATTCTCCGGCACGGACGGACGCTGCTCCGCACAAAGTCTTCCATAAGCTGTTTCAATCACGCTTCGGCTTATTTCGTCCGCTCTGTCCGCGGTCAGGTCGAGCTCTTTGTAAATCGATTCTTTGTCCCTTCCGCTGCTGAAAACATAGTACGTGTTCCCGATAGTTCCGCTCGTTGCTTTTATATTGTTATCCAGTTCATCGTAGAGCTTTTCCTGAATATCAGGCAGCCTTTTGAAAAAGGCTTCGAGTTGAGTCAGCAATGCATTCACACGCTCCATCAGCCTTTCATATACGCGTACTTTAAGAAGCTCTGCTTCGTATTTTCTGCAAAATCCAACCTTTGTATTAATAAACTCAGCATATTGCTGTTCATACATGTCAAGGAATCTTGCCAGCCGTTGAAACCGCGTCTTGCTGTTCAGCAATTCAGAGGGCGTTGTTTCCGTCTTATGCGGGGTCCTCCTGTTATCAAGCGTTGCTCCAGGGTCCCCGCCTGTATCGGCATCGATCCTTTGCGCCTCAAGATCTGTTGCCTTTATTTCGCGCCTCATTTTATCAATAATTCGGCAGAGGATGTATCTCAACGCAACCGGGTGAATAAAAACACGCTTTCCTTCATCGTTCAGCTTCGTTGCAAGGCCGAATATGGAACAATCGTTGCCCGGATTCACATCGCCCATGCTCAACGGGAACACTGCATTAACAATGCTTTCCGCATATTCATCCACCTTGTCCTCGAAGGTATCGACTGCCTCGCGCATGCCGTTTTCGTCCAATACAATAAGCGCCTCAAGTTCGGTTTTATCATGTTCTGCGTTCACAAAATCAGCCACATTACGCTCAAATGGCTCTAAGCCATTGTGTTTTGTCGCAACTACCTCGATTTTTTCTTTTTTCAATTTTTTAAGGAAATCATCAACCTTATCGGAATACTGAACATCTACCTTTCCATCCGGCCGAGTTTGTTTGGTTTCGTTTTTCACATCACGCCCAACTCTCAAAAAGAACCTGTCACGCCCGTATTCTTCCGCACGCCTTGATGTCGCTTCATCGAAGAGTGTTATATACTCAACACGGGGGTCAAAGTTTTCAATTTGGTATATTCCATCCCTTTCCCTTGCCCTGATCGCATCTCTTTTTGCGGCAATCTCGCTGTCGATCCTGTTCCATCCGTTTTTGATGGAATCCTGCGCTGCGCGAATTGCGCAAAAAGTTTTCACACTGTCAACCGGGTATTCCGCCTTTGCAGAGCCGCATGCGCCAAACAGCGGCTCGGAATTTTCATTGAACGCAGAGAAAGAATTGTCTTCTTCCGTATACATGTTCCCTGCCATTGGCGAATAAAGCTGCATGTATACAAGTTGAGCTACCATTTGCTCGTATTCGGCAATATCGCTTGCGCCTACACCTTTTGCGTTCCTGCTGTCAATAAAGAAGCAGTAATCAAAGACAGGTTTACCTCTGTTTGCATCACTCTCGCTGTCGAAAAGCCCCTCTAACTCGATTTTCTCATTTAAAGTTATCGGAAGATTTCTCTTTATCTTGGTTATAGCATTCAGCTCTCGTATCGCTGCGTACGCGTTTGCATAATGCCTGATCCTTGTGGCGGATGTTTCCCGAATATGTTTTACCGTATCAATAAAAATGTCGGGAAGCAGGAAAATACCGCGGATGACCACATTGCTCTGCGCAAGATGTTTGCGAAGCCATAATGCGGTTTGAATAAACATGCCGGAGCCGGTCCCACCGGAAAGTGAGGATACTATCATGATCCTGATGATAGTATTCACATTATTCTTCAGCACTCGGTTGATAAGCGCACCCAGTTCTCCGTTCATGTTGGTTTCAAGGTAATCGAAAAATGCAATTCGCGATTTTACACGCACTTCGGAGCAGCCGTCAAGCATGCTTTGCTCGCGGAACGCGGGTGAATCCGGACTCCACTCAGCAATCTTTCGATTTCTGTACTGATCAAAATACTGTTGAATTTTCTGCGGTTTGCTGATCGGAAAAACAGGGATTTGCGTTCTGCTTTTCGTTATGAGTTCATTGTCGTTTTTGTCCGAATCAAGCACCGCGCAGCAGATCCGTCCCAAATTATCATTGAACGTTTTCCCGTTCTTTGTGAGCAGCTTTGTAACATTGTTGACGACACGGCTTCCCGTTCCGCCAAGGCCTATCAGCAGAGATTGTTGTTCCATTTTGTTTCCTCCCGGTTTAATTTGTATAAAGAATTATCTTTGCCCTAATTATTCTTTCAACGTCGTTGATCTTGCTTATCTCCGTCGGAATCACCCAGTACCTCGGATATCTGCCGGCGGATGCTGCCAAGCGTTTTGCGCTCGGATCCGTCACCGTTGTCAACATTGACAGCTCCTCCACCATAATATAGCGGTGTCTTTCGATGTAATCTTTTAATGAAGCCGCATCGGGAACCTGTACCGTGTAGTCATCCGGCTTGAGTTCGCATTTGTACCACGGCATAATCATTTCACAGCTTATTATGTTTCCGTATTCTGCGCGGAAAGCCACACCCGAAGCACGAATAACTTCGGCTCCCCGCTTGAACTTCCACCGGTATTTGAGCTTGTTATATTTTTTCAATACTATCGGCCTGAAATTATGAATTCTGTGTAAACCGCTGCTGTTTATGTAGATCACATCCCCAACATAAAGCTTTGCGTTCTTTGCGAAACGCGGCTTTGTCGCGACAAGGATAACCCACGTCGTCAGTGTCGCTGCGGCCGCAGTTTCAATAAGAAGTGGCAAATAAACATTCAGCAGGCGGAACTTCAGTGAAGCATCCTTTATTGCAATTTCAGAATCCGCTTCTCCCCACGGAGATGAAAGGTGAATATTCATCGTTCCGTGTGGAAGTTTGAACAGGTATTTTACCCAGTAAATCCACCAATCGAAAAAGCCTATATCCATCGCTGCATTCTCCGTCGGAATGCAGACAATTGTTCCATCCGCTTCCGTTGAAATGGAAAGCTCAATCGACTTGAACCGCTTATCCACAGTCACGCTGCATTTGCCGTCAACTTCGCTTTTCGGAAGACGCTGTCCGTCCTTGGTGATATAAAATGATGCGCCGATCTGATTTCCGAAGAATTCTGTTTTAATGATGCTTTCCGTTTGCGGAATCGCAATTACCTTATAATCCGAAATTACAACCGTATACATGTGGGATGCTGCCGCACCTGTTTTCAGTGTGCAGGTTACCGTAACATCCATGCTTCCTTCCGCATCAGGCTCGACATTTGCATTATTCGGCGTGAATTTGATTCTTCCATCGTTAAGATACTCAATCGTGCCGCTGTTTCCGGCGGGCGAAACGTCAATAACCGGATTCAGCTTTTTGATCCTCTCAGGATCGGTGACCTGAACGCCGTCCTCATAAATTGTGAACACAATTGACAGATCCTTATTGCTGAAAATCTCGTTCAACCTCACGCTTTGAGCCGTTCCGCCGTAATCTGCGGACAGCGTAAAGTTGCCGTCCAGTTCCGCGGGCGTAAATTCAAAGTTTAACCTTATCGGGTTAAATCCCGGAATGCTTATCGTTGCTGTGAGTTCGGTGTCACTTTTCCCAAGTTTGTATTTGTCAATAGTCATGGTCGAGTCGGTCGACTCCGCCTTCACCGTGCCGTCTTCGGCAATGCTGATTCGGTAGCTTGTGTCCGGCGGCAGCAGTGATGAATCGATCTCGTTATCCGTTCCCATTTCATAGATCCTGCACGAAATCGTTATTTCATCGCCCTCCGAAAGATTGTCAAGCTCACTGTAATCCGTAATCTCGCGTCCGTTCACAAAAGCTCTCATTCGAATTTCAAGTGCGGGTTCGAACAGAATAACCAGATTGTCAACATTCACCTTTTCGTCAAATGTAATTTCATATGTGCCGGCAGGCATTGTTTTAGCTGAATCTCCGATCATGAAAATTCCGCCGTGAAGGTTGCTGTAGTCCGGGAAACTGACTCGAACTTCCCTGCTCACGTCGGCGGACAGCTCGTTGTTCATCACGGTTTTTACAGGCTTTGCATCCGTCTGTTGAAGGAGCATTACAATGTTCAGCAGCGGTATTGCAGACTCAACCCGAATGGTTGTATCGTTAACTTGAGTTATATCACTGCTTGAAAGACGTGTTCTTCCGGAGATTCTGTCCGCCATTGCGGACATGGTCGTCATTATTCCTTCCGCATCCTCTGCGTGATATGTAAAAATGCCCTTGTCCGTCTTTTCCGTCGGAGAAACAGCTCCGCCGCCGATGCTGAGGAAAGTAACCTGCGGGTTCGTGCCGTTCGGCATTGTCTTCTTTGTAAAATCGGCAAGATTGGTATCCAGCATATTCACCGCCTGGTCTTCATACATGCCGTTCATCTCGTTAAAATAGCCGTCGGTAATAACAACAAGCCAATACTGTGTGTTTGGATTCGAATCCTTCGTTTTTTCGAGCTTTTTCATCGCTGTTTCAACGGCATCATAAGGGGTTGAACCGCTGTCTTGGTGGCTGCGGATGGAATCCACGGAGCCCTGAATGCCTCCGGAGGACAGATCCGCACTGTAGGGCTTGTACAGCGGGTTGTACAGCACCCCGCTCATGTATGTAATAAAAAGCTGATCCTCGCTGTTCATCATGCCGCAGAAGGTCTGCATGGCATAATTTGCATAAGCCCAGTCTTGACCGCCCATGCTGGCGGAATCATCGTAAACAACCGAAACGATTTTTCGAACATACAGCGACTCCGCGAAAACGACCGATGTTGCAGCACCGAATAAAATGCCGCAGATCAGTAAAGCCGCCGTCAATAATGATACTATCCTTTTTCTCATTCTTCCTCCGAAGTCTTTCAGGAAATCGATTGTTGCGGGAATCACAATGTCATTGCCTTTGAATCGGCATGAAACGCTCAATTCTTCGTCATCCTTTTGATCGGAAATGCCGCATTTGTCAAGTGCGCCGCAAAACTTGTTGAACACTCTCCGTGCGTTTTCCGTGTTGTCTTGCATGGCATGTTCTCCTTTGTGCAAAATCTCGGCAGGGCATTCCCCTGCTCCAAAGGGTAAAACAATAAATTTACCTCAACGCATTCCGTCGAAAAGCAATCCCCAAAGGGTCAAACAGCAATACTTTTTGTTGATTTGTGAAGATTATGTGACAGTATATCTGCATCTTCGTTCACAGTATACAGCATTCGCCAACATTTGTCAATTGTTTTGTGACTGATGAATTGCGCTTCCGGAAAGTGCACCCCTCCGGAAGCGTTTCTTCCCCGCTCTGTTCCCTGCGGGTCAAATTCGGCTTATTCTTCGTCGTCCGTTTCGCCGCTTTGGAGCAGCTCATCCGCTTCTCCGATGGCTTTGGTCAGCTTTCGATCGGTTTTTTCCATGATTTTAAGCATTCTTACCAACTTTCTCATCTCGCGATACGCTCTTATTTTTTCGCGCAGCCGTGCAAAAAATCCGGGTTTCTTCTGTTCCGTATTCTTTCCTCCTTGTTCACTGCATTGATTCAATCGGTTTTGAGCAATCTCTCTTCTCTCCGCATACAATTCATATCCCGTTTGTTTGTAAAGCTCCTCCCAAATCGCGGCAGCGCTGCGCAGCATCGCTTTTTGTTCGGACGAAAGCTTTCCGTCCGCGCTGCATGTCCCGCACTTGAAAAGAGAAAGGGCGAGATCGTCCTTCAGCATCGGAACTCCCGGGTACTTTTCCGCAAGCCTTTCGCTGATTTCAAGAGCCTTTGCATAATACCCTTCCGCCGCTTTATAATCGTTCCGTGCTTTTGCAATATCGCCGAGATTGCCATACTGAACGCAAAGGTCGCGCTGCATTTGCGGGTCTTCCGGGTACTTTTTCGCAAGTTTTTCACAGATTTCAAGAGCCTTTGTGTAATACCCCTCCGCAGCTTTATAATCGTTCAGGGCTTTTGCAATATCACCGAGTTTAATATACGAAATGCTCAGGTCGCGCTGCAAGTTCGGGTCATCCGGGTACTTTTCCGCAAGCCTTTCGCGGATTTCAAGAGCCTTTGCATAATACCCTTCCGCAGCTTTATAATCGTTCCGTGCTTTCGCAATATCTCCGAGTCTTTCATACGAAACGCTCAGGTCGCTCTGCAAGTTCGGGTCTTCCGGGTACTTTTCCGCAAGCCTTTCGCTGATTTCGAGAGCCTTTGAATAATACCCTTCCGCAGCTTTATAATCGTTCCGTGCTTTTGCAATGTCGCCGAGTTTATTATACGAAACGCTAAGGTCGCGCTGCAAGTTCGGGTCCTCCGGGTACTTTTCCGCAAGTCTTTTGCTGATTGCAAGATCCTTTGAATAATACCCTTCCGCAGTTTTATAATCATTACGTATTTCCGCAATATCACCGAGTTTATTATACGAAACGCTCAGGCCGCGCTGCATTTGCTGATCGTCCGGAAATTTTTCCGCAAACTTTTCCGCAATTTCCAGCGCCGCATTTGCGGCGGTTTCCGCCGCAGGATAATCAAGCATAGCTCTCAGCGCATCGCATGCATAAATATTGCCCCCAACGGCTTCATACGCTTGATCCGGATCACCGCTGTTTTCGCATTTCTCCTTAAATATTCGCGCATATTCAAGATAGAGCTCCGCCGCTCTTTCATGCTGCCGGTCATCCGCATAGGCTTTTGCGAGTTTTTTCAATGCGGAGTTGTATTCCGAGGAATCGGTGAGCTGTTCGTATTCCTTCTTCATTCCCGCACTGCGCAGCAGGCGTGAAGCGTTTGCAAGCTCATACTCATCCATTTCATCCGCGCCCTGTTCAAAGGCTTTGAAGCAGGCAGCGGCAAGGCTCCGTATGCCGTCCTCCTGCGGCGCATAGAACGCAGCGGAAGCCTCGCTGTCGTTCAGCCAATCGGTGAAGGATTTGTGGAAAAGGCGGATGAATCCGCCGCTGAGGTCGAGCATCGTTTCCAGCGGGCGCAGAAAATCCTCCAGCTGGGCGTTCGTCCAGCCCTGCATCTTTTGCAGCGTTTTGAGCGGGAGAGCATAGGGGGAGGCGGCAACCATTGAAAGCGGTTCGCGCACGAACGCATTGTATTTTTCAACACTGCCGGAAGCGTCCGGTTCCCCGAATTTTCGCAGGAAGGTTTCGAGCAGCAAGGAATTGAGCCCCTTCGGGAAGGTCATGCCTTCGAGCGGCTCCCCTTTTTCGAGCGACTCGCGCAGCTGCGGCAGGATCGTGAAAGCATAGTAGAAGATTCCGCTGCTTGCTTCAACAAGGCGATTCATGAAAATGTCGCAGCCGGGACGGTCCTTCAGCAGTTCCTCAAGATTTTCTTCATAGTATTGACGGATATCGGCATCATTCGTTTCGGCATAATCATCAAGATTCAGCTCCGTGCAGCTGAATTCGGCGGAAGGTGCAAGCTGCCGCCTGAGCATGCGTTCGGGTCTTGCGGTGATAAGTATGCGGATATAAGGTTTCAACTTGTCATGATAGCTGCGGATAAACCCGGCGAGCGCACCGCTCTTTGCTTCGTCCAATCCGTCAATGATGACGAGCTTTGCAGAGCGTTCACCGTCTATAACCCTGCTGAGCGGGGTTGCGATAAGGGTGTTGAACCTGTCGTGTCCCGTTTTGGTCAATGTGCTTTTATCTGTCAAAATATACATCAGCTGCCGGCGATAGTCCGGCAGTCTCAGGGCGATAAGGTAGGCAAGGCGATCGGTGATTTTGTCCGTTTGGCTGTATTCCTCGCTTCGGCTGTCGCAGGCAAGTGCAGCGATGACGTTCGGGTTTGCAAATTGGAAATGTGCCGAAAAAAGTGATTTGCCCGCGCCCGGGTCGGCATAAAGGGTCATAACGCGCGAACCGTTTTTGTCGTTCAGCCAAGTGTTGATTATGTTCTCAAGCCAGCCGCGCCCCGTCATTTTGAACTTCAGCAGTTCGTCAATGCGGGTCATTTCGTCAACGGCGGAAATTCCGAGGGATTCCTTCAGTTTTTTCACTTCATGATTGAAGCGCAGCGTTTCCGGATCTCTCAAAATGCCAATCAATTCGTCCGCAGCATCGTTCAGAAAGCGTTCGAATTCCGCTTCGCCTTCATCCCGCTTCTTTTTCCAATCCGAAAGGTCGATCCACTGCCGCTCGGTAAACTCTGCGGGAGGGTTCAGTGTGCGTTCGCCTTCAAGCAAAACGCAGCTTATGATCCCGTAGCGGCTGCCGACGGCGATTCCGAGTTCATCTCTGCAAACACCGGGGTCGCGCAACGCCTTTCGGGACATGAAACCCACAAAGCGATCGCTTTCGACAATGCCGCTTGTTATGAGCTCGCGCCAATTCTTATTCCTCGGAATGGAATAGGTATCCAGCCAGATTTTGATTTTTCCGCCTGATTTTTCCTCAATGAGCTGTTTCAGCCTGTCAACAACGACTGCACCGTTTTCGAAATCCTCATCGTCATGCGCATAGCTGAAGAAAACATTAATTTCCTCCGTCATCCTTTCACGTTCATCGGGATCAAATGATTCGCCGCAATCCTGACATTCCCATATGTGATGAAATTTTCGATAAATGACATCTTCCGAACCGCAATATATGCATTTCATATCGGGATCTCCTTTCGTTTATGCCGTAAGAAATTATTCGTGGATTATCAAACTATTGACAAAGTGCGCACGCACTGTTTAAATACAGTTGTATTATAGCAAAAAAAGATGAAAATTCAAATGTTGTTAAAAATATATTCCTAAATTAAAGTCCGCAGCCCGTCGATTGACAGACTGCGGAGGGTTCAATGCGAATTCCGTATTTGTTTTCGCAAGGCCGCATTACTCAATATGTTTTGCATCAAAACAGCTTCTCCCCTCACCCCAAGGCGACATCGAGCAGCATCATCAGTGCGAACCCGAGGGCGGCACCGACGGTGCCGACATTGCTGTGCTCATCGGACCGGGACTCGGGGATAAGTTCTTCGATGACAACATAGATCATTGCACCGGCGGCGAAAGCGAGGATATAGGGCAGCACGGGTGTTACGAGAGAGGTTACGAGTATGGTCAGTATTGCGCCGACAGGCTCGGCAGCACCGGAGAGGGTTCCGCAGGCAAAGGCTTTGCCTTTCGAGGTTCCGCTTGCGGCGAGGGGGGCTGAAATTATTGCGCCTTCCGGGAAATTTTGAATCGCAATACCGACAGCGAGAGCTATTGCGCCGGAGGCACTTATTGCATTGTTTCCGTTAAGCATACCCGCAAGGACGATGCCGACGGCCATTCCTTCGGGGAT
>ENA-OURQ01001133-OURQ01001133.1-human-gut-metagenome-genome-assembly--contig:-NODE-1133-length-23289-cov-3.175045_pt1 | contig 23289 bp, 24 predicted proteins | sample MGYA00242105_ERZ508999 | MGnify/ENA primary metagenome ERZ508999 (study PRJEB26280, sample SAMEA2338771) | human gut metagenome | biome: human gut; feature: human-associated habitat; material: faeces...
ATCAAAAGGCGTTGGCTTTGTACGGCTGGAATCTAAAATTTAAAATCTAAAATAGAATGAAGCTTTGGGATAAAGGATATGATATAGATGGTTTTACGGAATTATTTACGATAGGGAAAGACCGGGAGCTGGATGTTATGCTGGCGGGGGCCGATGTCATCGGGAATTTGGCTCATTTGAAAATGTTACATACCGTGGGCTTGGTGAACGAGGCGGAATATAAATCTTTGCAGCGGGCATTGGTTGATATTCACGAAATGGTGGAAAGGGGCGAGTTCGTGATAGGAGAGGGAATTGAAGACGTGCATTCTCAGATCGAGTTATTGCTGGTGCGGGAATGTGGGGATGCGGGGAAAAAGATTCACACGGGACGTTCCCGGAATGATCAAGTGTTACTCGATTTGAAGTTATTTACCCGGGAGGCGATATTCGAAACGTTGGAACATATAGAACGTTTGTTTGATTTGTTGATACGGCGGGCAGAGGAGAATAAAGATGTGTTGATTCCCGGTTACACGCATTTGCAGGTGGCCATGCCTTCTTCTTTCGGCTTGTGGTTTGGTGCTTATGCCGAATCGCTTGCTGACGATTTGTTGGCGTTAAAGGCGGCTTACGATATGGTGAACACGAATCCTCTTGGTTCCGGGGCGGGGTATGGCTCGTCGATTGCTTTGAATCGGCAAATGACGACTGATTTGCTTGGATTTTCAAGTTTGGCTTATAACGTGGTTTACGCCCAAATGCAAAGAGGAAAGATGGAAAAGAACGTGTTATTCGGGTTGGCTGCCGTGGCGACGACTTTGGGACGTTTGGCTGCTGATGTTTGTCTTTTTGCTTGTAATAATTTCGGGTTTGTACATTTGCCGGATAAGTACACAACAGGGTCCAGTATCATGCCGCACAAGAAGAACCCGGATATATTCGAGTTGATCCGGGCGAAATGTAATCACTTGCAATCGCTCCCCATGCAAATGGCTATGATCTGTACAAACCTGACTTCCGGGTATTTTCGGGATATGCAATTGACCAAGGAGTTGTTTTTACCCGCTTTTCAAGAGTTGAACGATTCCCTTTTTATGGCTCATCTCGTGTTGCAGGAGATGGATGTGAAACGGGATGTTTTACGAGATCCTCGTTATGCCTATATTTTTTCCGTGGAGGATGTGAATGAACGGGTAATGGCCGGAATCCCGTTTCGGGAGGCTTACCGGGAAATCGGAATGCAAATTCAAGAGGGGAGTTATCGAGATGGGGTACGGGAAATTCATCATACGCACGAGGGAAGTATGGGTAATCTTTGCTTGACGGAGATTAAAAGTAAATTCGAGCAAAGAGTATCTGAGTGGGACATTACTACGGTTCGTGAGGCGATAGAAGGTCTGTTGGGGAACAGGTTATAGGGATTTTTTCCACACTTGTTCCACATTTTTCCACATACTTATTTATTAAGATTACTGTATAAGTAGTTGATTATTTTGTAATTGTATATTCTGTTTTGTGGTGGCATACAATTCTCTATACTATAAGCAAATGGTTGAATGATTAAAATTGATTGGTTATGGGAATTTGTATATTTTTTATCGTAATAGCTATTTCGGGACTTTTGTTACCGCATTTCTTAGCAGAACCTGAAATGAAGTAGTGTGAACCTAATTATCTTTATGATAGACAATTATTAATATAAACACGACGGATATACGTCAATATCCGTTAGTAAGAGCGGGAGTTTTATTCGTGTAGTTGGAGGTTTGAGGAGATTTATTACATTTGTTTCTAGCAGGTATCTCTTTTTTAGAGGGTTACCTGCTTTCTTTTCCTAAATTCCGTTAAAAACTTTTTTGTTTAGTCGATTAAGGCTATTTTCGTGTTAGAAATAAATCGACTTATGGCAAAGATTTTAATCGTGGATGACGATACAACATTTTGTATCATGTTGAGAAAATGGTTGGAAAAACGTGGATTTGATGTAGATACTGCTTTTTCCTACAAAGACGCTGTAAAACAATTGGATAAAGCAGGATTTGATCTCGTGTTGACGGATTTGCGTTTGCCGGATAAGGATGGGATCGATTTGCTCCGGGTGATCAAGGAAAAAACACCGGAAACACAGGTACTTCTAATGACGGGGTATGCCGATATACAGACTGCGGTTACAGCGATTAAACTGGGAGCTTTTGACTACGTGGCTAAGCCTGTTATCCCGGATGAGATTCTTAAAAAGTTACAGGAGGCTTTGAAGTTGGAGGCTGGTCCTGTTGCCAAGTCTATTCCTGCGAAAGCGAAAACGACGAGCTTTTCTTATATAAAAGGAGTGAGCGAGGGTGCCGACCGGCAATATGAATATATTCATCTGGTGGGGCCTACCACGATGACGGTTTTGATTAACGGGGAGAGTGGTACGGGTAAAGAGTATATCGCTCGCCTGATTCACTCGATGAGTAACCGGAAGGATGGGCCTTTCGTGGCGGTTGATTGCGGGGCGATACCGAAGGACCTTGCCGCAAGTGAGTTCTTCGGACATATTAAAGGTTCTTTCACGGGCGCTGTTACCGATAAACAGGGGTATTTCGTGACCGCATCGGGGGGTACAATTTTCTTGGATGAGATTGGTAATTTGCCTTATGACGTGCAAGTTCAGTTGTTGCGCGCACTCGAAGAGCGAAAGGTGCATCCGGTGGGTGGGAATGTTGATATTCCTTTTGATGTTCGTATTATTTCAGCCACGAATGAGAATCTCAAAGAGGCCGTCGCAAGTGGTCGTTTCCGGGAGGATTTGTATCATCGTTTGAATGAATTTTCCATTCAGGCATTGCCCCTTCGGGAGAGAAAAGAGGATATTCTGATTTTTGCCAATCATTTCTTGGATAAGGCGAACGAGGAGTTGGGGAAACAAGTGGCTGGGTTTGATGAGGAGGTTATGCGTATTTTTAGAACTTACTCGTGGCCGGGGAATTTGCGGGAAATGCGTAATATCGTGAAACGGGCGACGTTGTTGTGTATGGGGAGTTTGATTTCTAAAACTTGTTTGCCCCCGGAGTTGGAGCAAAAGCCCGTGGAGCCTGAAAGGACATCTACAACACGGCGGGAGATGGAAATCGAGCTGATCAAGGATGCCATGCAGAAATGCCGGAATAACAAGAGCGAGGCTGCCCGTATGCTCCAGATAGACAGGAAAACATTGTATAATAAATTAAAAAGTTTCGGTCTGGAGGACTTATGAGATATTTTGAGAGATTATTGGCGTGTTTCTTTTTCCAGTAATTGGAGAACATTGTTTCCTTCTTGCAGGATCTTTTCAATACTCTCTCTTATTTTATTTTCCTCTGTATCCAATGGCATTTTTTCCAGGAAAAGCAACGAGGGAATGACATCGTTAATCGCTAGTTGCTTGAACATGGGTAGCATTTTGTGTGCTAACTTGGCAATCTGTTCCGTTTCATGTGATTCCAGATGTTGGGCCAATAGCTGAAAATTGGTCTTGCAATCCGATATAAAAGACCCGATAATTTGATTGGCGGCATCTTTATCGTTATCGGCAAAGACCATGATCATGTCTAAATTGTAAGGGGCGTTTTTATCAGAGGTTTGTGTTGTCGGTTGATTCATCTCTATTGCGCATCCTAATAGGTCGTTTACCCTGCTATAAAGTTGTTCCGGGGTATATGGTTTGTTTAGATAAGCTGAAAAGCCTGCTTCTTGATACTCCTTTTCGTGCATATCGTCACGGGCAGACAAAGCAATTACCGGAATGTTTTTTATTTGTTGGTTTGGGGATTCACGGATTTGTTGCACAAGTTCGAATCCGTCCATTTCCGGCATCTGGATGTCGGATAGAACAATATTATAATTCCCTTTTTCCAAACGGGATAGCACCTCTTGAGGATGCGTACATGTATCACATTGAATGCCTGCTTTTCTAAGTAATTCTGTCGTGACGGTCAATTGAAGGATGTCATCATCGACGATAAAGGCTTTCATCCCTTCATGCATAACCGGGAGTGAAGAGGGTGTTTCTGTCGGTTGGGATTCCTGTGATGTGGCCTTTATCAACGGGAATTTAACCGTGAAGGTACTTCCCTCGCCTTTTTTACTTTCGAGGGTTAATTCACCATCAAGTAAATGGACGAGTTGTAATGTGATTGTTAAGCCAAGACCTGTACCTTCGGCCCCGTTGTTGTGCTGCGGGGTTAAGCGGGTGAATTCTTTAAATATCAATTCTTGTTCTTCTTTCGTCATTCCCGGTCCGGAGTCTTTGATTACAATGATAAACTGGTCGTCTTTTGTACCGGAAATAAAGGCGGATAAAGAAACTTTTCCTTCCCGGGTATATTTTATGGCGTTCGATAGGATGTTAACCACGATTTGGCGAACTTTCATGGAATCCCCGAGGTAAAGTCCGTTCAGGGCGTTGCTAATATCGCTTTTCAATTCCAGACTCTTTTGTGCCGCTAGAGGAAGGAAACTATCCGTCGTCTCCTGTAACAGACGTCCCGGGTTATATGGAACCGTGTTGATTTCCATTTTGTTGGATTCCAATTTGGAGAAATCAAGCATATTGTTGGCAAGATGTAGGATATGTTCGGCAGACCCCTTCATGTTTTTGAGAAAATAGTGCTGTCGCTCCTCCAGTTGGGTGTTATTTAGTAGTTCAATGTACCCGATGATGGAGCTTAGAGGGGATTTTATGTCGTGAGTGACAGTCAGCATGAGTTTCTCCCGGTTATGTAGTAACCGTTCCGTGTATGTTTTTGCCGCTTCTAGTTCCCGCCTGTATCGTTGACTTTGCGTGATGTCATTGATAATAAGAACGACGAAAAAGACCACTAGTACGCAAGCGATGATTGCGATCCAGGATATAGTTCTGGTGAGATGATGCGTCGTGATTTGCTGTTGTTCTAAGCGTATCATCGTGTTTTCGAGTTCTTCTTTTTCAAGGTCTTTCAGTACTCGCTTGAGGCGTTCCGTGATGTGTTGACCACTCTGGATAACGATATCCTCTCGCCGGGAGACTTCCGCATCGATCTCTTCTTTTTGCTGCTGGTACTGGCTCCATGAATCCCGAATTACGTTCATTAATGTGTCCGTGTTGTTATTTGTTGTGACCATACTGAGCGTGTCAACGATGCGATGGAGGGTCGTATCGACTTTTAGGATGGAATCTCTTTTTGTTCGGAATAATCCTTTTCTTTCCCGGATGATATAGTTACTGTCAATAACGGTAATAATCTTTTCCCGGAGATCGGGGATGACATCTGCCGAATCTTTGAGCGTACCTATTTTTTCAATTGTTTTGTTATAGAAATCTTCGGGTATATAGTATTTTTTGACGTAATACAGGTCTTTCAAATTCTCGATACGTTTGCCTAAAAGCGTATTTATCGTGTCTATTCGCAGGTTCTGTTCTGAGCTTATGGATAGATTTTTCAAGGTATCCATATTATCCTTGATGTCCTCTATCAATTTCATATACGTGTCAAAATTCTTCTGTGTCCCCGTTTGGGAAAAAGCGATTCCGGTATTTTCTGCCTCGTATAGTTTGGTGAGCGTGTTACTTATGATGAATAGTTTTTGTTGCATGACGATTTCATCATTCCCTTTTTGGGTTAAGGCAATAGTTTGTTTGTAGATAAAGACAATTGCAATTGCTCCTAACAAGAGAATTAGGATATATCCCGTGATGAGTTTGAGTTTGGTAAATTTGAAAGGTCTTTGCATAGCGAACAGATTTATAGCAAATGTATAAAAAAATAGTCAACCAATTAATAAGGTTGACTATTTTAGACGTGCCGATGTACTACTCTTTAAAGTTCGTTTTTGTAAAATGAATAAGTCTCTTCTATAATTTCTGGTGTTGCGGCATCCAATTGATATAAAATCTCCCGGCAAAATTCCAAAGGAGCATTACCGTTAGCCGTTACGATGTTATTGTCTCTTACGGCTTGATCGTTTATGTAATTAGCTTCACCCGTGTACTGGGTACCCGCATATTGTTTGAGGTAATCCAGTGTGTTACTTGTATGTTTCACATGGTTGAGGAAGCCATGCATTCCTAGATACACGGAGGCATTGCAGATTCCGGCAACCAGTTTGTTTTCTGCGATTGCTTTCTTCACTAATGATGCGATGGGGTTCGCCTCGGGCAAAAACCAGTTCATACCGCCGATGAGTATAAGTCCTGCATAGTCATTCGGCAGGTCATTAATATCGTAATCCGGCAATACCCTGAACCCGCCTATCGAGCTGATGGGATCTTTGGATAGAGATAACGTTTTCACCTTGTATTTAATCGGACATCCCGGTTTGACCCCCATATTTAGACAGGTGGAGATATAAGCACCTTCCCAGTCTGCAAAATTGTTTAGTAGTACAAAAATTACTTCTTTTTTATCCATTCTTTTAATATTTAGTTTTATCATCTTCTTCGTATCCCGGTAACTTGTACCCGATCTGTTTTCTTTCCTTGCATCCTCGGTCTTTTACCTGCAATTCCGCCAAGGTTTGATTTATTAGTTCAAGTTGCATCCGGGTATCGTCGTTAATGTCGTTGTAGTCGGAAAACACTTCTTCGATATAGTTTTCTATCGCATCCATTCGTTTTTCGAGTTCATCGATCTTATTTGTTTTGGGGCTGGCGATCATTTGGCGAATAGCCACAAAAGCCCGCATTATTGAGATATTTACATTAATGGCTATATCACTATTGAGGATTCCGGATAACATCGCTAACCCTTGTTCCGTGAATGCATACGGTAGATATTTCGTGTGTTCCCCTCTACCATTCTTTAAGATTCCAATTTGGAATCTTAAAGCTTCCCACTCTTCAGCTGTTAACTGAAACATGAAATCGGACGGAAAGCGTTCGATATTACGCTTTACCGCTTGATTGAGGGCGCTCGTCGTTACTTGGTAAAGTTCTGCCAAATCACGATCCAGCATCACCCGTTGGCCTCGTAGCTCTTACTTTGGATAGTAGTTAGTTCCATAATGGTGTCTCTTTTGTTAATCCCAGTCATACCAGACATCTCTCAGGGGCCCGGCGGTTATATTTGTCACTTCCGGCTGTTTTTCGAGCCAATCGATAACGTTTTGTCGTTGTTCCGGCGTAACGGTTCCCCGTCCGATATAGGTTACGAAGCCACTGAAATAATCACCGATACCACCGATGCATTCAATATTTAGGTTACTAAGAAATTTATCATAACGGTCAAAGAATTGGAAAAAAAATTCTTCATTCGCTTTATAATCACCAGTATAATAGAATTCGAGATTGAATCCCAATTCTTTAAACTCTCCTTTGTGCAGCTTCTTGCGTAATCGCTTTTTCATCAATATACTCCTTCCATATTTTGATGTTGTCTCTGCCGTAATGACAAGAAACGACATTTACATCATGCCTCGTACCCCTCGTAGTAATACGATTGTTCGATTCCCTTGAAAATAACCTCCCGATCCTCCGTGCGGTCGGTCAACGCTCCGCCGAGCAACGTGCGCAGTTCCAAATTGTTTATCGGGCTACGTTCCATTGCCTGCAAATCTAGGTCTTTGTCCACCTTGCGCCAGTCTACGACTTGCCCGATTCGCTTTTTCAGCATCATATCGAGCCATATCCGGGTGGCTCGTCCGTTCCCTTCCATAAACGGGTGGGCGATGTTCATTTCAACGTATTTCGCTATTATCTCCTCAAACGTCGTTTCCGGCATTCGCTCGATAACCGGTAATATCGCATCGAGGTATAGGGCATTGGCAAAGCGAAATCCGCCTTTCGATATGTTGATAGTACGCACCTTTCCGGCAAAGTCATACAGACCACCGAACAAATAGCAGTGTATGTCCTGCAATCCCTTGACCGTTCCCACCTCGATACGGTCTATATCGCCATTCTCAAACAGAGACCGCGCCTTGTTGAGGCTGTGCGCGTCTATGGTGTACGTTTTGTTCATCATAGCTATAATGCCGCAACCGTTTTGCGTGTTTGGTCGAGAACCGCAGAAAGGCCGGAATCACGGCGAGCGGTCTGTATATTATAGTCGGATTGCAAACCTATCCACAGATTGGCGGTTATCCCGGTTGCTGCCTCGATTTTCAATGCCGTATCGTTTGTTATCGGCCGGTGCCCGTTGATAATCTCGTTAAAGGCCGTGTAGGGCATTCCGGTAATACCGACGAATTTCCGTTGTGATACGCCCTGCGCCTGCAATTCGTCTTTAATCATTTCGCCCGGATGAATCGGGGTTGCCGGAATCAACTCACGCAGTGCGCAAATCCTTGTTGTCGTTTCCATATTTACCCCGTTATCCGTGTATTTGAGCCAATTCCCGTCCTATTTGCCGCAAAGTATTCAATATCTCTTCCGTGCGTTTCTCCGACGGCTTTTTCGTTCCGTAAATATATTTAGATAGTAGGCTTTTGTGAATACCGATTGTGCGGGCGATTTCCGATACGTTCAATTGCGGAAACCGGCGGAACACATCTCCGATTACATTGTTTGCGTTAGGGTTCTCCATAATCTACATATACTTAATTTACTGAGCCGTCCCGATGTCGTAGAGAAATTCAGGTGCGAAATCTGCTCCGTTCGCCCATTCGATAGTCTCACGAGTGAGCCCGTATTGTATAAACTTGCATTTATCGAGCAGCTCGCCGAAAACTTCACCCGACAAATAGGGCTTCAAGTCGCACACCCGCTTTTCGTCATTATTAAACGTCAATGCCAGCGTATAATCTCCAAGATAATCTACATCCGTAATCCTCAACATAACTGCGCTATTTTAATGGTTCTACCGTCCCGATCTTTTCGCCTTTTACGGCTTTCTCCCACAGCGACAACAATTCCGCTTCGTGCTCATCGATCCACTTATTTACAAGGACAATAACCTTTGCAGGGGCTTTGCCGTCTACAACTCGATCAATAATCCGAATATGGCAAACGTATTCGCCGTATGTGAAATGAATATGCGGCGGATTGTGGTCTCGCCAATATAGGTATAATATTATACCGTAAAATCTGCATATTTCAGGCATATTATTAATCGTTATTGGTTTTTATCTACTGTAAATGTAAGTCTAAAAATTTAGACCTGCAAATAAAGATGAATATATTTCGCTACGTTCCGATAAATTTAATGAATAGCATACTGTCAAACAGTAAGGAACGAGAAATACCTTCACAAAAGGTGAAGAAGAAAGCAAGGACGCTCCCCTGTCTGTATTCATGTCGCCGTAATGCATGGAATTCACGAGAGGGTTTGCGACAGACGGAGTTTCTCTCTTTGGGTGGTATCGGTATTGCTCATGGAAATTCGAAGGCTTAAATCGGCTGAAAAAGGCTTTCCGAAAATTCGGCTCGTCGAAGCCTCAACTTTGAACATCAGTCGGGGTGTAGTCGGGACCTTTTTCTTTTTTTTTGCGCAACTTTTTTCTTTTGGGAGGAGTGGATTCATAGGGGTGCGAATGCCGGATTTCCTTTAGAATTGTGCAACAAGTTGATACCTGACTTGTTGCACTTTTTTAATTGGGACGAGGTAACGAAAAGGCAACGGTTCTATCTTCCGTCTTTTGCGTTTGGATTCATAGCCTCAAACAACTGAGGCTAAGGTAATAAAATACTTCGAAAGCGGCGAATTCCGGTACTCTAAATGTACGAGAATATATTGATCTATATGAACGGCGAAAACGAGGACGTAAGGGATACCTTTGCGAAGATTGGTAAGGCGGAACGGGCCTTGCTGCGGGCCGACTGAGAGCACCGCCCCTCGGTAATAGGGAACGCTATTTGACCGAGGACGAAGTGTGCGAATATCTGCATGTCTCGCTGAGAACCTTGCAAACCCTCCGGGATAGACGGCAAATCCCCTATACCGTTATCAGTGGACGGGCGTTTCTCTATCCCGAAACCGGAATCCGGGATTTGCTCGGACGAAACCTGAAGCCCGCCGAAAAACGGTAAGCGAACGAAACCGGGGAGACGGCATGCCGTCTCCCCGGTTCTGTATCGTATAGAGCCATAGTTTTACTGTCCACCTCCCCGAATCGTAATCGGTTCGGTCGTACCGCTGAGCTCCACACCGTCCTCGTTCGTGTAAGTGATCGTAAAGCGGTGCGTGCCCGTCTGCTCAGGAGCTTTGGTCAGACGGAAGCTGAAACTGAACCGAATCAATTTACGTTGTATCCGATTGAATTCATCCAAGTCCTCGCTCAACTCCAAATCGATAATCGGCAAAGAGCCGTAATAAGAACTCGGCCCCGTCGTTTTTCCCTGATATTGCTTCAAAGATGTATAACCGGTCGCCAGGTAATCCTCGGCCGATTCAAAATGAATCCGCATGATATCGTCCAGATAGGTCCCTGCCGGATGCTCCCCGTCGTAGTCGGTATCCGACACCACATGAATACCTGTCGTTCGGCGGTAAACGTGGGGTCTTGTAGAGAACTCAAACAGCGTTTCAGCTTGCGATACGTTGCCGAGCATCTGGGCAAGCTCTGACAAGCCCGATTTGTTCTTGATGATCTTCTGTTGTGTCGTCATTACTTAATCCTTTTTAGTTAGTGAATCTAATTAATTTTATTCCTAACTGTCAGATCAAGTCGTGACTAATTCATATTACGACTTTAGCCCTTGTTTCTTTTGGACCGGCTTCTTGGTTAGATCGGGAATATCCTGCGATTGGGTTTTGGGGGTAATACCCAAGTAGCAATATCCTACCGAGAATTTTTCTAATAAGTACCTCTATTTTAACCTTCCCAAATCCGTTTCGCTTCCCGTTTCTGCACTTGATAATGCCTTTGTCCACTAGATTGACAGTTGTGATTTTGTGACGGTCCTTTCGGATTTTCCAATATGCACAGCGATCTCTTTTTGCATAGCATAAGAGTAGTTAAACACAGCGATTTTTCCCAAAGTGCAAGTATTGCTCTTTTGAGATAAGGTCGTAAGGCCCGGTTACACTTTGAATATTTCGTGCCGAACGATTTGCCCTGTTTTCAGTTTGCTTCGTTCAGACAGGATCAGGTCCAGAATAACGCTTTCAAATATTCTATGGTGGCGTAAATGCCTTTGCTTAAATTGGTATAATTAGCCCGAACCAAGGAGTTACGGAAATACCCCGAGAGTTGGAAAAGGTCTTGTTACGGATGTCGACCCCGAATGTCCGCAGGTATTTGATCAAAATACAGCAATCGTACGGGTATCGCCCTCTCTGAAAGCATGAATTTGCCAAATTCAGGAAAGGAGTTTGGAATATGGTGATCGCATGGTTGTTCAAGTCCTTGTAGCTGATTTTTCTACTCTAAATCATAATCGAGCGTTTTGCGGATACTACCAGCGCTGACATGGAGGACGGTTTCGCCGTTCAATACCAACTCCTTTTCGCGATGTTGCAATCCCGGCTCTTTCCGACAAACTTATAGCAGCCCTCGAAAGGCCTGCGGTAAGTGGTTTTATCAAGGATGTCCTCTGCTATCCGAAAATTTTTTGTTCTACTATACAACAAATGATATGCCCGATCAAGATATGCGATTCCTGAATTCGGGGTGTTTCACATGAAGGGACACAAATTGTCAGGTCGCACAATTCTTTCATGTGGCCACCTTCTGCTCCGGTCAACCCGATACTGTAGATATTTTTTTTGCGGCAGGTCTCTAAAGCCCTCACAATATTTTCAGAATTGCCCGAGGTCGAGATACCGATGAAGATGTCACCTTCCACACCTTGTGCTTGGATTTGCCGCGCGAAAAGCCTGTCATAACCGTAATCATTACCGATAGCTGTTAGAATTGAAGTATCGGTACTTAAGGCTATCGAAGGTAATCCGGGTCGATCGAAATAAAACCGGCTGACAAATTCTCCTGCGATGTGTTGGGCATCGGCCGCGCTTCCACCGTTACCTGCCAGTAGTGTTTTATGTCCATTCCGATAGGTGTTGGTCACCATTTGTGCGGCTTGGGCGATAATGTTCAGCAATCGAGAGTCTGCCAGTATAGCTCGTTTAGTGGCGATCGACGCTTGAATTTGTTGCCTGATCGTCTCTTCTGCAAATGTAAAGTGATTCATAGGTTTTGTATTGCCGGAAATGAGATTCTTTAATGTGGATTATTGTAATGAGAGCTGTGTCTCTGATTGTTATATATGTGATAAGGCTGGCTGATTCCATATCTGATTAGCAATCGGGCTTTTTTATGTGTTGTATATTTTCCATCCATGTGTTCCTCCTTCACTGAATTGGAAATCGACTATGCGCCCGTTCAATTGATTGAGCGCGCGGACGACCTGTACACGTCGGGTCGGCTCCACGATGAAGATGACGAAGCCTCCTCCTCCAGCTCCAGAGACCTTGCCGGTAATGGCTCCAGCCCCTATCGCAATACGGAACACTTCGTCAATTCGGGAATTGGTAATCGGAGCGGCCATCTTTTTTTTGTCTTCCCATGCTTTGCCGAGAATCTCGGTAAAGCGTGGGATATTGCCGGTCAATAGGGCGCTTTTCATATATAACGCGCTTTGCTTAATGCGGTGCATTGCTTCGATGGCTTCCCGATTACCCTTGGTCGTATTGGCTTTCTGTTCATCAATGATGGCAGCCGACGAACGGGATGCTCCGGTGTAATAAAGTAGTATATTGGCTTCTAGTTCATCGATGATCCACCGTTTAATACGTAGCGGATTAACGATTACGTGGCCATCGGGCAGAAATTCCATAAAATTGAACCCTCCGAATGCTGCAGCATACTGATCCTGTTTGCCTCCGCTTAGTTTGAGATCGTTGCGTTCGATATCGTAAGCCAACCATGCGATTTCGTAGTCCCCTACGGGCAGGTGTAGCCATTCGGCAAATGCTTTAAGAATAGCCACCACCATTGTGGAGGAGGAGCCCAATCCGCTTCCCGGTATGGCATCGGAGTAGGTTGTGATTTTGAACGACAACTCGCCAGGACAAAAGTCGCGCATGATCCTGTTGTATACTCCTTTGTGCAAATCTACGGTTCCGTCGATGGGCAATTGCGGGGCAGTATCAAACACCTGCCGCTGATTGATGTCAGTTGCTTCGATTACGATCTTACGATCCGATGTTTCCGTGATCGTGCAATGGGCATAAAGATTGATCGTGGCATTGAGGATAAGGCCTCCATACAGGTCGCTGTAAGGGGATACATCGCTGCCTCCCCCAGCCAGTCCTAGTCGTAATGGAGCTTTGCTTCGTATGATCATTTCAATATGCTTTTTATAATATATGGGTAAGACGAAATGAAAATTCCGGAAACTGTAAGGGCTTTATGAAATGAGGATGAAAGGTTTGCCATGCCTCGTTATTATTCAATATGGTGTCCGTTATAAAAAGCATCGGTGATTTTTCGATAGACGGATATGACATTTTTGACATCGAATTCCCGCTCGGCTTTTATTCTTCCATAATATCCCATCTGTTTTCGAGCAGCTGAATCGAGACTTAAAAATTTGCTCACAGTATCGACTAGCTCGGGAATGTCTTGGGGAGGAATTAGAAATCCGTTTTTCCCATGTTCCACGGTTTCCCTGCACCCGGGAATATCGGAAGCGATGATTGGTTTCCCCATTGCCAACGCTTCCATTAACACGCGTGAGAGTCCTTCGAAATAATAAGATGGATGAACAATACAGTCTGCCTTTCGAATCAACGGAATAACATCCGGGACATACCCCAGATAGACAATCGTTCCATTGGCGCAGTCCTGCTTCACGACGGTTTCCGGAACGGCCTTGGGGTAAGAAGGATCAATATTGCCCAGTAGTTGAAACTCTGTATCGGGGTGTCGAGCCCTGATAATCCTCGCAGTTTCCACATATTCAGTATAACCTTTGTCGTATAACAGACGTGAAATCATTAAAAAAACTGTTTTCATCGCGTTATTCTATTTGGAAATGATTCAAGTTAACACCTTCTCCTCCGGAAAGTAGTATGATTTTTTCTCGGGGGACGATTTTCCTATCGATTAAAAAGTCTCTGTTGGATTTATTTAAAACCAATACATATTCGCTGTATCGTAGAGCTGCCTTATACAAGTATCGGGCGATCTTGTTCGGAATATTTTTTCTGCTGAATACGTATCCCAGTCCGGCAATCATGGCAGAAGAACGAATGCCACAGCTTTTGGCAGCAAACGTTCCGTAAATATTCGGTTTGATCGTATAGTGAAAAATATAATCAGGTTTTTCTTCGGTATAAATCCGTTTTAATCTGAAAAAATATTTCATATCTTCGATCGGATTTGTCCCAGAGCGGTTCATGATAACCGGTGTGAACCGGATATTGGGAAACTCCCATTGATATATATCCATATTTTGGGGAGCCACCAAGACGACATCATACCCGTTCGATGCATAGTGACAAATTATCTCTTTTCTAAAGTTCAATAACTCGCGTAGACTATTGTCGCAGAAAAGAATCTTTCTTCGAACCATAAGACAATATATTTTTGGATGCAATGGAAATAAACTTATCCGATCTGTCTCCGATGGAATTGGAATTTCAATGTCGTCGTTTCGTCCCGTGAAATTTTGCGACAAATGCGAGGCGGTATCGCATATGTTATTCGTAGTTGAACGTATGGTCTCTTATTGAAATTCTATATGGGAGGATGCAAATAACTTGATAATCAAGTTGTTTGTCGATATGTGTCAGTCGTAAATTTAAAAAGGAAAAATAGTCGATAGTCAAGATCCAAGTGACGACCGATAGATATGTTCCCATTGTTCCCAAACCCGCTCCAAGTCAAATTTATGGGCCAATATCCGGTTTTTATCACTGATCCGTTGACGTTCAGATTTCGGTAAATTGCAGATATATGACATCTTATCAGACAACAAATCCGAGTTCCGTATCGGAACTACGAAAAAATCGTTTTGAACGACTTCAGCACATCCTCCTGCGTCGGTTGTTATAACAGGCAGTCCGCATGCCATGGCTTCCGCCAGTACGATACCGAATCCTTCCCATGCCGAACTTAAAACAAAACAGTCGGCGGCATTGTAACACCGGGCCATATCGGATCGTGCTCCGAGTAATTTGACCCGTTCCCGTATTCCGAGGGCTGCAACAGTGGAGGAGAGTTCGTCTCGTAGTTCTCCTTCCCCGGCGATCCATAGCTGTCCGTGAGGTAGCCGGGAAAAAGCTCGGAGCAGATTATCCTGATCTTTGGCTGCAGTCAGGCGTCCTGCATTGAAAAAAACAAAATCGTCCGGGCCGACCCCCAATTCTTTTCTGAGGTCTTCTCCAAGAGAGCGGTCAGGAACGAATTTGGAAAGATCGATTCCATTGTAAACGGCTAAGTTATCCTGCTTGCGAAAAGCTTTTCTTTTAATGAACATATCGACTGCTTCTTGCGACACATTCGTATTCAGGTCACTAAGATGATCAGTCAGGCGATAAGCCAGCATACGACCGCTACTCCCGATATTTTTATTGTGTTCGGAACAAATAAGTACGGGAAATTTGATACGGCATCGCAACATACGGGTAAAAATATTGCTGTGAACCATGTTGCTGTGTACGATATCAGGACGAAATCGCTTGATGATGCTCTTCGCTTTTTCTACCGCCCGAATGAATTGCAACGGTTTTTTTCGCAAGTGTAATGGAAAAACGGGTATTTCTGATAGGATTTTCGGTGCTAAGGTGTCAATATCAGTCAAATAGACCACAATGACCTCGTGGCCGGCCCGAACGGCTTTTTGGGCCAAATCGATCGTGATGATTTCGGCTCCGCCCAAACCCAAGCCCGTGATGAAATATGCGATTTTCATAAATAATTCAGAAATTGAAAAAAGACCGGAATTTCAGGGCCGATACTTCGTTGGAATATTTTTGCAAATAAATTTCCCGGCAATATGGATTGTATCGTATGCCGGAGCCTTTTATGCCATTGATTTTGTCGATAAATTCTTCCGCAGTATTACAAAGGCCGCCAACTTGTTCATAATCGACATCATACCCCTCGAACGCCTCCGTTGTGCCGAATACGGTTTTTCCGTACATCAAGGCTTCGGCGGTTTTCAGTTTCATACCCGATCCTTCGAAAATGGGTGCGATCAGGAAATCGGCATTGTAAATGTATTCAGCCATATCGGTTACGCTTCCGATGACGTGAACATTCGGAGAGGTTTCCAGTTCATCGCGTACCGTTTCAAAGTTTTTCCCAACGATATCTATGTCAGCGTTGATGAATGGCGCTACGTGTTGAACGAACCATTTTATTCCATAATAATTCGCATAAAACAGACTGCCGACAAAAAGCCCCTTGAGACGGGAGTGAGAGTTATCGTTGAGACGGGAAGAATCGAATCGGTCTTCAAACGATACCGGTAGAAGATGATCGGCCTTCCTGCGATAGATTGTGGCGAGCAGTCGATTGTCCCTTTCGTTGAGAGCGATAATGGTGTCACTGTATTGAGTAGCTAACCTTTCGCTATAATAGGTCGCCAGCCACGTCAGCAGGTTGCCCAATTTTTTCTTCTTTTTCAATACGGCGTACACGTATTTGCATTCAACGTTATGGAAAAACGTGACGATTTTAATTTTTGGATATCTCTTTTTGATTTTTTTACAGATCTTGCCGTAAGCCGATCCGTCGATAAAAATATATTCGGGAGGCTTTTGCCGGATATGATTCAATGATTCTCGGCAGAGCCGGACGTTGAGCCCTAACGTATATCCCCGTAGTGTACATAGCAACTTACGAAGTAACGGCATTTCCGTTTCGAATTCGATTTTGGTGAGATTGTCTCCGAAAATCGATTCCAGCATCTTCTTGTTTTTATTGATCCCCAAACCTCCTCCGAAATCATTCTCAGCATAGGGGCCGATATAGAGACAACTTCTAACTTTTTTCATGTAAATCCGAGATTAGTTGCCAACGATATCGCCGGCATAACGTTCTTTGACAAGCTCTCTTTCTAGTTGGGAGTCATGCTGGAAAACGATGTTTTCATATTTGTAAATAGCATTGCTTGTGATAGAGGTGATTCTTAGCGATGCATACAGGCAAATACAGCCGAAAAAAAGTATCCGGTTCGACATTCGTTGGAAACAACAGAATAATGCCGGCCATAAGATCCAGTAGGAGACCAGAAACAGCAGACCGACCCGTTCCGCTATGATGGATATTCCATTAAACACGAGGACGACGACGAGAAAAATGCCAAACATATTGATAAATATCACGTTACTCTGTTTCTGCGCAAGTAATTTATTATAGTAAGCAATGATTAGCAGGGACGTGACAAAACGTTCTATATATCCGATCGAAATTCCTCGACTCGCACCGTACAGATCCGATTCCAGATAAAGTTCCGTCATGGGTGCATATTTTCCTCCTAGCAGATTGGCCGCGGCCTGAATGGCGGGTTTGAGAAAGTCTATCTGGGACAGGTAAAGAGCATTACAGAGAATGAATAAAATAATAAAGACCTTTTTGGGCATAGGTTTGTGTACGAAAAAGAACAGCGGAAACAAAAAAATGGTACTGGTATGGAATGTAAAAGCCAACGCCATCAGCAGGGCGAAAGGCCAGAAACGTCGTTGGGCGATATACGGAACGGCAAGTAGGAAAAGCATCAGGCTCTTGACATTGCGCATGAGTTCGATTTCCATGACCGGATGCATCGTCAGGAGCACAAGGAAGCCGAAGGCGTAATTGGTAGAATACCGTTTGAAAAAGCTGTTCAGAATGATAATGTCAATTGTGGCGGAGATAAATACGAATACAGAATAGTCGCCACTGATCCACTTGACCACGGAAGCGTAACAGATGAATCCGGGTTCGTACCATGGATTACTCCAGTTGTCTGTATATCCCTCTTTGAAAATAGGTACAAGTTCCTCATAAATAGCGTAATAAACGTGGCAGTCATATCCGACGTAAGCTCTTAGACCAAAAAAGGCAAGAAATGCAACTGTTGAAATGATGCGGATAAATTGTAGAATCCGTTTGTCTCCACTGTTGCGCCACTCGATTATTGTTAATACCATGTAAAGAGCCAAAATAGCCCAGTATGGCACTGAATACCAAATGCTGAATGCCATGAAGCCTGCCGTTATTCGTTGCAGGATTTGAAAATCTGATATTGTGTCCGATAGTTCGTTGCTCGTTCGGAATATCCCAAAGTCTGGAACAGAAAGAAACGAATCACCAGATTTGCAAGAAACAGAAAATCTGCTGCATGTCGGTATCGTACACCGTGCACCTTATCGAAATAGATCCGCCTGCTTTTCATTCGCATGCGTATCTTACTTTCATTCGATCCCGAACTCAGACTTTCATAATGAATAATCCGAGCTTGGGGGACGCTGATAATTTGGTATCCGAGTTTTTTGATGCGTTCGGTCAGTTCAACTTCCTCGTAATACATGAAAAAGTCGGGATCGAACCATCCTGCGGCGTCCAAAGCCGTACGCCGTATCATCATATCCGCTCCGGTAATGTAACCGACTCGTTTGGGACGGCCCGTATGGTTGAATCCTCGGTTTTTACCTTCCGTTATTTTAGGTATGATTCCCAATGACAATTCACATATCTCATCGAATATGGACGGCATGCGGGCAAAGGAGTGCACCGGACGCATCTGTTGGTCATACAGGTTTCCACCGCAAATGCCCACCGAAAGGTGGCCGTCCATGTAATCCACCATGGTTTTTATCGCATTGTTTATAAGCAATGTATCTGTATTAAGCAAGAAGACGTAACGTCCTGTGGCTATACGTATCCCTTCGTTGTTAGCCCTGCCGAAACCGAGGTTGTCATCTAACGGAATGTATGTGATCTGTACGGGCCAGCTTTTTTGTGCGATGATCCGTCCCGAGTCGTCGTCCGAATGATTATCCACGACGATAATCTCATAAAGGAACCCCTGACTTTTTTCAATGACCGATTCAATGGCAGCCAGTAGCAGTTGTTCGGTCTTGTAGTTGACCAGTATGATCGAAACGTCCATTGATTATACAGGATTTCTTCGTATATGAAGTTGCCGAAGCACTCGTTTGACGACAGCTTTTATATATTGTTTTGGGGCCAGTTTATTTGACGGCTGATAATCGTTGCGCAATGAAGCGATGATGTCGTCTATATTACCGGGAATGAATTTCAGGGTATGCCACGTTGTCCGGCACTGCGGAAACGGGTGGAAATCTCGCAAAAACGGTGCATTGTGGCGATTGATACTTTTCCAGAAATTGAAATAACCTTCTGCGTCTACATCCGTATTGTGGCTCCAATTGCGGATTTTCTGGTATATTTCAGTTTCCGGACGGGCCCAACTCTGATGCAGAAGCAGATGATCGCAATAAAGGTTTGTGATTTTCAGCGAAGTATTGAGACGGGCTGCCGTATAATGGGGATAATTAGTGGCGACTACTGCCATTTCTTTGCGAGAGGCATTATCAACGTATAAAAAACCGTCAGGATCCTTTTTCAATAAGGTCACCCATTCGACCCATATTGCTAGCGGTTTATGAACTTTCTTTTCGATCGCGTGGAGAAAGGAAACGAAAGCACCGAAATCGACGAAATATTCGTCCGAATCGACTTGTATGTGCCATTGATCCTCGGCGGAACCCATCCGTTCCGCAAGCATATTCCGTTCACGGGTATCGTTTTCCATGGCAGATAAACCCGGAATGGCAAAATCGTCTTCGTAAATATGAATTTTTCGTTCCAGGTCGGAAGCCTTTATTCCTTCCAGAAAGTCTTCGCTCATGGCGTACTTCTCTCCGTTCCATGTTCTGCGGTTCACGTCGATAGCCAAAGTAATTCGGTCGGCATGGTTGTAAATTTGCCGGATGCATGTTGGTGCATACTGATAATCGTAGGATATGAGTATCCCGACATGGATTTTTTTCATGCGAAGCTGCGGTTAATAATGTCCGAACATCTGTTTGATACGAAATACGTATTTGGGGCCGAGCATATATCTACTTATTCTTTTCAGAGGGTTGATAATATGTTTTCTGATGCGGTTCATGAAATTACGGTCGGGAAAGACGCGTTTCGGCCAAGGGGTGTTCTTGCGATATTTCCAGTATTGTCTTTTGTAGGGATGAGAACTCATATAATGCCATGGTTTCACGCTGCCTGTGAAATGAACGATTTGTGGATGCTGGGTCGCTTCGGTCAGTTCTTCGTCGCTGTAATTAGTGACGATGCCGCACATTAAAACATGCGAATTCCATTTCGGATGCAATACGCCGAAATTGCCGTTCAGGACTGCATTGAGTGCATCTTGGTCGGCAGCGTGCAGGAATGGATGCGTATTGATGTATTCCAAAACGGTTGTTGTCAGATTTTCCTCTCTCCATTTCTCCAGATTCATCAGCATGACACCCGCATTGAAATAGTGAAAATCCCCTTGCATGCCTAATCTTTTCTGTTGCCGGTAAGCGTTGCTTTCCACATTGATATAGGTGTCGTAAGCTTGATGGCATTTTTTCAGATAGGGACGTTCCACAGATTTGTAGTGGATGTCGTATTCATTACAGGCGCTTATCGGTTTCGTAATATCGTACTCCCGCATGATCGGCAAAATGTCTCCCAGAACGACCGTATCACAATCGATGTGGAGGACTACTTCGTCTTTCAACACTATGGCTGCAAACAGTCGTAAGTATGTTTCTACGTGCAGTAGATGCGGAGCGGCTTGTATGGATGACACTTGTGCAATGAACGACGGGTCTATCTTATAAAATTTCAGGGAACGGACCTGATTTTTGAAGTATTCCGTTAAAACTGTTTGGATCTCTTCGCTTAGAGAGGCATGCAAAACGGCGAAGTCGATTTTGTCGCTTGCATGGGCGATAATCGAAGCCATAACGGTAGCTGCATGCGGGGCATACGAATCATTGAAAGAAAGGATGATGGTCATTTGCGGATTATTATGCTCTTTTCAGTATGTATTGATCAATGTATTGCCTTAGCAGGGAATGCCGTATCGCCAAATATTGTAGTGCCCCGTAAGTTAGGGCACATAAAATGCACATGACAAACAAAAACGTAAAATCGTTGACGATATACTTGTTGGCGAGATAGAAGATAGGAATGAAAGACAGTGAACAGGCTACATGGGGCCATGCCGATTTCCAGTTCAAGCGAACCGATGTGAAGCGGAGGACCATATAAATGTTGATGACCAATTGGACGATTTCGGCGCCAACTGAAGCAACCGAAGCGCCGGCGGAGCCGTAACGGGGAATCAGTATCAAATTTCCGCAGAAATTCAGGACAGCCGCAATAATTACCGAGATCAGATATTTCGAATCCAGATTGAGGCCCAGCAAGACTTGTATCCCGAACAGATTATTGAGGCCGATAATCAGGATTAAGGCGGACAGGATTTTTAACGGAACGATCGCTCCGTCGAATGCCGGACCGAAAAAAAACGGAACGAACCGCGATGCCAATAGGAAAAGGCCGAACATGGCGGGAATCGTAAGAAATATGGTAAAGTCGAACGATTTCTGCAATAGGAAGGAATTTTCCGTCTCTTTATTGTTTTGCCGATTATATGAAAGTCTAGGTAACAGAACTATGCCAAGTGATGAAAAGATCGGGATGAACAGTTTGGCGATTTTCGCTGCGGAAGTATAAAATCCCACTTCTTCATAAGTACACATGAATCCAAGCATCAGTGTGTCCAGCATAACGAATATGCTAACAGCCAATACAGAACTGAACAGGATGAGCATGGGTTTAAGGTGCGATTTGATTCGGATGCCCGTCAATTTTATTTTCAAACCCTTGCGTGTAGCATAGAGAATATTCCATATATTACCTGCCACAACAGCCAAAACGTTCAACAAAACATAAATGATGACATCTTGCTTGGTCCTAACGAACAAAAATAGCCCTGCAATGCAAAGTAATTTGATGATGACTGACCGCAGGGTGATGATTTTAAACTGTTCGAGTCCTGCAAAATACCAATCGATAGCGACCGGAGTAAAAAATAATGTCAGTCCGGAAACCAATAATATCTTTCTGTCAACAGCCAATTGGGGAATTAGGTACAGAGTCAAAATAAAAACCGTAGAGATCAGTAATGTGCTTATTAATGTTATTTTGAACAGTTCAGAAAAAACTTGGGATATTTTATCTGTTCGATCCTTAAATTTAGCTATTTCCCGCACTCCGTAAATGGAAATCCCTAATGCTGCGAACAAAGCAAAATAACTGACATACGTAATGGCAAAATTAGCGAGTCCGACTCCTTCCGGATTCAGTATTCGCGAGACATACGGCACCGTAACGACAGGGAACAGTACATTCAGTATGTTCAAGGAAATGTTGTATGCTAGATTTTTCTTTATTGACATGCGATCTCCTTGAAATATTCAATTGTTTTTTGGAGTCCTTGTTCGAGTTTCACGTTGGGTTTCCATCCGTTTAGTTTTTGAGTTGCGAGTGAGATATCCGGTTTTCGTTGCTTCGGGTCGTCGCTTGGCAGTGGGTTGAAGACGATCTCGGATTTCGAGCCGGTCAGCCGGATGACCCTCTCGGCGAGCTCGAGCATTGTGAATTCGTCCGGATTTCCGGTATTCACAGGACCGGTGAAATCGTCTTCGGTCGCCATCATGCGTATCATCGCCTCGATCAGGTCGTCCACATACTGGAAGCTCCGGGTTTGAGTGCCGTCGCCATAGATCGTGATGCTCTCGCCGCGAAGCGCCTGAACGATGAAATTCGAGACGACCCGTCCGTCGTTGGGATTCATTCTGGGCCCATAGGTGTTGAATATCCGGATGATTTTGATCCGTACTCCGTTCTGGCGGTGATAGTCCATAAAGAGAGTTTCGGCACAGCGCTTTCCTTCGTCGTAGCACGACCTCAGTCCGATAGGGTTCACATTGCCCCAATATGTCTCCACCTGCGGATGCACCATAGGATCGCCGTATACCTCGCTGGTCGAAGCCTGCAGGATTTTGGCCTTGGTGCGTTTGGCCAGCCCGAGCATATTGATGGCTCCCATGACCGAGGTTTTCAGGGTCTTGATCGGGTTGTACTGGTAGTGCACGGGCGATGCGGGGCAGGCGAGGTTGTATATTTCGTCGACTTCGGCATGGTACGGCTCGATGATATCGTGGCGTACCAGTTCGAAATGGTCGTTTTCCAGCAGGTGGCGGATATTGTCCTTACTGCCGGTGAAGTAATTGTCCATGCAGATGACGTCGTGCCCTTCGCGCAATAACCGCTCGCAAAGGTGCGAGCCGATAAACCCGGCTCCTCCGGTTACGAGTATTCTCTTCATACGAACTTTTATTACTGTTTATTTCC
>ENA-OURQ01001168-OURQ01001168.1-human-gut-metagenome-genome-assembly--contig:-NODE-1168-length-22956-cov-5.413039_pt1 | contig 22956 bp, 20 predicted proteins | sample MGYA00242105_ERZ508999 | MGnify/ENA primary metagenome ERZ508999 (study PRJEB26280, sample SAMEA2338771) | human gut metagenome | biome: human gut; feature: human-associated habitat; material: faeces...
ATATAGAATACCTTTATCAGAGTTCTTAGAATATCCTGCTTCGTACAATGGAGCTGATATGCATAAATATAATACGTTATACACTCACAAATTAGATTGGCATGTTTTGACACACTGTTATCTATTCGTTGCTTCTCTCATGCTCTATCTCATTATCGATTGCAAGCTTCACCCTCTCCTGTGTTTTCTTAACCTCAGCATCATGCCCTGTGAGCGCCGCGAACGGAGCGAACTGGGCGGCTCTGTCCGCTATCGGCATGTGAGGTCTGTCCCTTGACACATGATGTGGCATATCTATTATATCGTCATATCTGCTGCTGCCTGCCACATTCTTATAGAATTCCTCACTTATTTCCCCCTGAAAGCTGCCCTCATTCATGCCCTGTGACCTCCGATCTGACCATTACGCGATATCGCCGTCGCGCCATCCTCAAGGTTCATGCCCTTTAATATGGCATTTTTGCCGAATTTCTTCTTGATGTCGAGTACCGCCTGCTGCATCTGACGTTCCTTGGCAAGCTGCTTCTTCTCCTGCTCCTTCTCACGCTCAAGCTTCTCGTAGTCGGTAAACAAATCAAGCTGTGTAAATTCCGGCTCATCATCCGCAAGACTCTCATCCACCACCTTGCAGGCAACCACATTTATTCTCCTCACAAGAAGATTTCTGTTGATTATCCTGTCAAAAAGCTCCATCATTGCGTCTATAATCAGCTTCGTTGAGGAAGTCCTGTGTGCAAGATTCTGTGTTCCGTGTGCATGCTTTGGTATCCTTCTTCCGTAGCCGTCTAACACAATCTCACCCTTATACTTTTTGGCAATCTCCGGATTGGTGAGGTTCTCAACGTCATAGCCGATGGTGAGTACAAGCTGGTTCGTGACAAGGTGCTTATCAACAAGTCCAAGCACCAGCCCATCCGTCATTTCCTTGACAATGAGCCTTGCCTTGTCCGCAGTGTACGGACATGAAAGCACCTGCCCCTCACTCACACTGTTCGTCTCAGACCTGTAGGACTTGATATCCGCCATCGTGCACAGCTCATAGCCCCACGCGTGGTCTATTAGAAGCTCCGCATTCACTCCGAACAGCTTATAGAGCAAATCCTCATTATAGTACTCATCCTTCTTCCCGATGGAGCACCTTGCTACATCACCCATCGTGTACATTCCGTATTCATTGAGCTTTTTCGTATAGCCGCGCCCGATGCGCCAGAAATCCGTCAACGGTGTGTGTCCCCACAGCAGACGGCGGTAGCTCAGCTCATCAAGCTGTGCAATCCGCACTCCCTCCTCATCGGGATGCGCATGCTTGGCAACTATGTCCATCGCGACCTTGCACAGATACAGATTAGTCCCTATTCCCGCAGCAGCGGTTATGCCTGTCTCCGACTTAATCTCATGTATCAGCTTCGTTGTAAGTTCTCTTGCCGTCAGCTTATACATTCTCACGTATTCGGTAATGTCAATCATCACCTCATCGATGGAATACACATGTATGTCCTCCGGCGCAATGTATCTAAGATATATCTGATATATCCTTGTGCTGTATTCCATATAGTACGCCATCCTCGGAGGTGCCGCAATATACCCCACCTTAAGACAAGGATTTTCTTCAAGCTCCGGTGCAAATACGGATTCACCTGTAAAATGTCCGCCGCTTCCCAGCCTGCGCGCCCTGTCCCTGTTGACCTCGCGTACCCTCTGTACAACCTCAAAAAGCCTTGCTCTCCCCGGTATCCCATAAGCCTTCAGGGATGGAGAGACAGCAAGGCATATTGTCTTTTCAGTCCTGCCTGCATCAGCCACAACAAGATTCGTTGTCAGCGGGTCAAGTCCACGCTCTCTGCACTCTACTGACGCATAAAAGGATTTTAAATCAATTGCAACATAGATTCGTTCCGTAATCAGACCTCCTCATGGCAAAACTTATTTTCTTATAAGCTTTCCTGCTACCATAAGTATACAAAAAACAACGAAATTTGCAAGAACTATGCTCGCACCTACGGGCAGATTGAAGCTGTATGAGCTGTATAATCCCACAAAGAAACACAATACGGAGACTATACCGGATATGATAACAACCTTTCTGAAGCCCTTCACAACTGCACCTGCCGAGAGTGTCGGGAATATAATAAGGCTGGATATAAGCATTGTGCCCATTATTCTCATTCCTACTACTATTGTCAGTGCTGTGAGTACTGCTATGAGCATATTGTAAAACTCAGCCCTCACTCCTGTTGCTTTTGCAAAATCACTGTCAAAAGTGATTGCAAATATCTTGTGATAGAAAATAAAAAACAGTATCAGGACAATCACCGACAATATGACACTTATATATACGTCAGTCCTGCTCATGGCCAGTATGCTTCCGAACATATAGCTGTATACATCCGTGTTAAGCCCTCCGCTTAATGATGTAACAGTGACACCTGTTGCTATGGCAACTGATGACACCAGCGCTATTGCCGAATCAGACTGAACCTTGCTGTCCTTGCCAAGCTTCAATATGAAGAAAGCTGCAACAATCACAACAGGAACTGCGATTGCAAGAGGTGCTACATTCATAACCGCAGCAACGGACAAAGCCCCGAATCCTACATGTGACAAGCCATCACCTATCATTGAAAATCTCTTGAGCACAAGGCTGACTCCGAGAAGCGCACAGCACAGTGCAACAAGTCCGCCTGCAATCATGGCTCTCACTATAAAATCGTATGAAAATAACAGCTTCACTGTATCAAACATAGCGTTCTCCCTTCTTCACCTTATCCAAAAGACTCTTACCCGTATTTTTATCCATGTCCTTAGCTTTGTTTTCATTCCTATCAATAGGCACTTTAGCGGTGCTGTCTGTCTCTTCGCTGTTTTTATAATCAAGCCCAAGGAAATGCCTTGCCGCCTCGCTGTCTAAATACTTATCAGCCGGTCCGAAATATCCGCAGCCTGAACGCTTATTCACATGGAGAATAAGTCCCGCATCGGACACGGCCTTGTTGAGGTCATGCGATACCATCAGTATAGTGGTCTTTTTCTCCCTGTTAAGTCTCTTTAACAGCTCATAGAGCTCCTCCGTAGCAACCGGATCAAGCCCTGTGGTCGGCTCATCAAGAAGCAGAAGCTTGTCCGTCGCGCACATCGCCCTGGCAAGAAGCACCCTCTGCTTCTGTCCTCCCGAGAGACTTCCGAAGGAAGCCCTCACATAGTCTGCCATACCGAAATCACTCAGTATCTCCATAGCCTTGGCCTTCTCCGCCCTGTTATAATAAGGTCTTAAACCCATCTTATTCAGGAAGCCGGACATAACTACCTCCTTCACCGTAGCCGGGAAATTCTTCTGGTAATCCTTCTGCTGTGGGAGATATCCTACATCGGCTCTGCTCATCCCATCACCATATTCAAGCTTTCCTCCCTGTATCCTCGCAAGTCCAAGTATTCCCTTAAGGAGACTGCTCTTTCCCGCTCCATTCTCACCCACTATACATACATAGTCACCTCTGTTAAGCTCAAAGCTCACATCCGAAACCACTATTCCGTCCTCATAACCAACACTTATATTTTCACATCTAAGCTGTGCCATCAATTAAGTCCCTCCTTAAGCTTCTCCACATTATTCCACATTATATCAAGGTATGTCACACCACTCTCATATTCCTGTCTGCTGACATTGTGTGCTGAATGTAACAGGAGAAGCTTAACTCCTGTCTCCTCAGCAATCGTCCTCGCCACCTTCGGGTCTGCAAGCTCTTCATAGTATACCGCCTTAGCCCCGCTCTCCTTTATCTCATCAATCATCCTCATAACACTGCTTATTGACGGCTCAGACTCCGCTGAGCAGTCATGATATGCCGAAACACAGTCAAAATCGTACTCTCTTACAAAATATGTCATTGCAAAGCGTCCGCCAAAAAATATCGTCCTGCGAGCACTCTCCTCGCTCACCTGCCTGAACGCTGCATCAACTTCCGCTAACTTATCTATATACTCATCTGCTCTCTGTCTGTATTCCTCCGCATGCTGCGGATCCTTCTCCATAAGTGCATCAACTATATTCTCAACCATCTGCATAGCATATACCGGAGAAGTCCATATATGCGGGTCATACTCATGTGTATGTCCGGAATGGCTGTGACCCGCGTGCGAATCATGTTCATCATCCCCATCCGTATCCTCATGGGCACCGTGTTCGTCGTCCTCATCCGTATCCTCATGAGCACCGTGTTCGTCATCCTCATCCGTATCCTCATGAGTAATGTGCTCATGAGTACTGTGCTCATCCACGAAATAGTCCTCCTCCTTTTCAAGCGTAATACCATCGGACACATCCACAACCATAACGCTGTCATCAAGGCTGTCTATTATCGTCTGAGCCCATACCTCCATATACTTTCCTGTGTATATGAACATATCACTCTCCCGTATCTCAATCATGTCCGCCGGGCGCAGATCATACGAATGGCTCTCCATCCCCGGAGGAAGAAGAAGCGTCACATCAGCATAATCGCCGGCTATCTGCCTTGCAAAATCATACTGCGGAAATAATGTCGCCACAATCTTCAATTTTTTTCCGGATTCACCACCGGCAGCACCGCTGTTATCACTGCTGCCCTTAGAACATCCGGCGGCAAAAGCACCTATTCCCACAGCAAGCGCACATATTATAAGTACAAGCCTTTTTCGCGAACGCAGTCTGTCCATATTATAAAAATATCCTTTCTATTATTAATAAGCAGGTAATTGCGAAACCCTCACATAACCTGAACCCCACATATCCACATCAGTCTCAATCCTGTATATTTTATTCGAATTTGAAAATCAATTTCATATTGCTTTTTTATTATACCAATAGAACCGTTTTTGTCAAGAAAGAATTTTTTACTATGTGCCGGACAATTATTCGGCAGGGATTCGGGTGTCAAAACATGCCTGTTTATTCTCTGAGTGTATAACGTATTATATTTATGCATATCACGACTTTTGTCCGAAGCTTAGATGTTCTTAGAACTCTGTTAAGCACCTAGCCAGAACCGGCACGGATGCCGGTTCAGAAGCAATGCATACAAGGATGTATGCTTTGCTTCGGTGGCGAACGTATAGAATACCTTTATCAGAGTTCTTAGAACATCTTAGTTTCGGACAATGGAGCTGATATGCATAAATATAATACGTTATACACAGCTAGGTATGTAGCATGTTTTGATACCCGAATCCCACGCAACACAGAAAAAGACCGGCAGCCCCCATATACGCCATGGACGCTGCCGGTCTCTTTTATCACATGTTACTCAACAGGTTTATACCTTGTGAACACCTTATCCCCTCCGACAACCTGCTTGGTTCCGTCTGAGTCGATAATCACATAGTCCCCCTCCTGAATAAAGGTCACTCCTCTTCTGTGTCTTATATAAGGACACACAATCGAACCATTATCGCGCACAACCTTTAAAAGCTTGTCAGTGATAATCCAGCCCTTCGTGACTATATCCGAGAAAAGCTCAAAGCCATCCTCTAACCCCTTTCCAAGCTCATATTTCGTTACCTCTGCCTCCATAGGAATCCTCGTACACTTCATAAATACCGCCTCCGTTTCTTTACATTATGTATTTAGCTTTGAAAATATTTATCCTCAAACTTATCAACAGGTATCGGCTTTGAAAAATAGAAGCCCTGAAACATTTCACAACCAATCCCGGACAGAAAGTCCAGCTGCTTTTCTGTCTCCACGCCCTCTGTGATGACATCCATATTGAGTGCCTTAGCCATAGTTATTATGAATTTAAGGATTTTCCTGCTCCGCTCCTGATTATCTGTCTCACGAAGAAATAACATATCTATCTTGAGCAGGTCTGCCTTAATATCCTTAAGTGTATTAAGTGAGGAATATCCGCTTCCGAAATCATCTATCTCTATCTGGAAACCAAATTTCTGAAGCCTGTCTAAAATTTCCATATGCATCTTTACATCCGACATTATGACAGTCTCCGTAATCTCCAGATTAAGGTGCTTAGGCGCTATCCCATACCTTCTGACGATATCTGTAAGCACCTTATACAAATCAAGATAATAGAAATCCTTGGCTGATATATTTACCGAAATGTGGTAATCCTCATATCCGGCAGCATTCCATTCCTTAATCTTCTCTGCCGCCTTCTCCCATATAAAATTGTCAAGCTTATATATTATTCCCGTCTTCTCCAATATCCCTATAAATGAATCCGGATACAGCAGACCTCTCTTAGGATGCTTCCACCTTACAAGTGCTTCTGCACCAAGAAGTGCACCTCTGCTGTCGAGCTGAGGCTGCAGATACATACAGAATTCCCCATTTTCCAATGCCTTATCGAATTCCGCAACAATACTCTTTTCATGCATCAGCCGTTTCATATCGCTCTCATCATAATATGAAATTACCTGATTATAGTCTCCCTTTATTCTCTCAATTGCCATATTCGCTTTATCGTACATCGTCTGAACAGGCTCATTTACATCCTTAATCTCATATACACCTGCATACACATGCAGCTTGTATATTCTGTCCTCCATCAATGAACACAATATTTTTATATTATCAAGCAGATACTTCTCATCAAAATCCTTTTTAAGCACAATCTGTACAAATCTATCCCCTGCAATCCTCCCCAGAACAGAATTTCCTGCTCCTTTTTCCTTTAGAAGCTCCGCTTCCTTTTCAAGTATCTCATCACCCTTATCATCGCCGAACAGCTCATTCACCAGCTTGAAATCCTTGATATTAGAAGCAAGCATATACATGCTCTCACCGGCATGCTCCCTGATAAAGCTCTCAGCCTCATCAAAAAAGCTCTCCCTGTTATATACCCCTGTAAGCCGGTCATGCGTCGCACGGTACTTTTCATCCCTAAGGCGCTTCATGTCCTCCGTCTTATCCTCTATTCTGAAGAAACAGCCGATTGACGTCCCATCTTCATCGTACATGCTGCGATACTCAAATCCAAAGAAACGCTTAACTCCGCCAACTGTCAGCTCGTCCTCCCAGTACACACTGTCCCTGCCCTGATTCTGCCCATGCCAACGTACATACTGCTTCTCAAGCCTATCGATGTCTTCCGCCTCATTCCACGCTGTAAAAAGCTTCTTTGCAGCCTGATTCACATACACACAGCTTCCATCAACATCAAAGCATATAACGCCGTTGCCAATCTCTTCAATAACGTATGACTGCGTCCTCAGCGCAAGATTTTTTGGTGTGTAATAAAGAGTAAAATATCTTACCAAGGGACCCATTATAGCATAAAAAAGCACTGAAAAATCAATCTCAAGCCCGACGAACAGAAATCCTGCATTCACCATAATAACTACCGCAAGCAGAATGAGTATCACCGCATACTTCTTTCTGTAAAATCTCGGTGACACAATCGTCTTATATATGAGTGCGATAAACGTCAGCGCAACCATCACGTAGCACAGCGCAAGATGTATGCCCATACAGCCATGCGGCTGCGATGTCCAGTAGTACTGCCCATTACTACCATCATATAACTGTATCATTGAAAATACATGTCCGGTAAAATTATTCACCAGAATACTTATGGAATCAAGCAGAATCATAACAAACAGAATGGTTCTTGGCAGTCTTGTAACCAGCCTGACCTCGGTATACTCCATCGCATAATCCGTAAGCTGGTATGTCAGCCAGCCAACACTCAGATAATACATTCCCAGCAAAAAGCACGCCGGCTGCCTTCCATATCCCGCAGCTATCAGATAAAGTGCATAGAGCAGTGCAGTCATCGCCCCTGCAAATATCACCTTAATTACAGGTCCGGTCATCTTACTTCTGCTCCTTGCCGCCTTGACAATGGAGCCAATAAGTAATGCTGTCAAAATTATATATAAAACGGCAAAACTCGTTCTCAACATATTTTTGTCCCCCAACCCTTTTATTGTCCTAATTTTACCATATTTCAAAAAAAATGGCAAACAACATTGCTGTCATCTGCCATTAAATTTGTATATTTTACTATCCCCTTGCCAGCTTCCCTCTGATTTTGGTGGAAGCAAACTCAATGATGAGCACAAGAACCATAAGTCCCCATATAAATGCTCCTACCATAGCCCATCTACGGCTGTTAAGGCACTGCATAAGCGAAGCTCCGATACCACCTGCACCTACAATACCGAGTGTTGTGGCATCCTTAAGATTGATGTCAAATCTGTATATTGTTGTCGATATGAAGCTCGCTGTGAGCTGTGGAAGCACACCATAACGAATCTTCTGGAACGGTGTACATCCCATGGCATCAAGGCTCTCCAGAATCTTGGTATCGAGATCCTCAATCGCCGTTATATACATCTTGGATATCATTCCTATAGAACATACCGACTGGGTGACAACTCCACAGAATGCACCCGGTCCTGTAACTCTTATCCACATAAGTGCCCATACAAGGCTCGGTATGGTTCTGATAAGCAGGATAAACACCCTGAAAATGTATGCCACCGGCTTCGGCATTATCGTTGTCGATGCAAGAAAAGCAAACGGTATCGCCAGTATCGCACCGAACAATGTACCAAGAACGGCAATCGCTATCGTCTGGAACAGAAGATACGGCACATCGGAATCTCCTGTACCGAACATTAGCTTGGTATCCGGGTGAAACACACCATGCATAACACCCTTGGCAACCTCCGTACCTGTTGCCGTCATTCCGGAAAAATGTATATCAGAAGCCGACCATCCGATTATAACCGCAATTACAAGTACTATTCCAAGATACAGAAGCCACTTGTGAGGCTGTCTTTCATACATTTCAAGAACCGTCACCTTCTTCTCAGCCCTATCCAAAATACTTTCCGCATTTTCTTTTTTATTTACAGTACTTTTTCTATTTTTACCCATGTCTATCTCCATGCTTTCCTAATACTTAGCTGAGCTTCTTTCTCAGATACTCACTGAAAAACTCAATCGCAACAACAACCACAAACAGCGCAAGGAGTACCATTCCAAGTCCATTGTAATCGCGCCATCCGATACGCTCATTGATAGTTATTCCAAGACCTCCTGCACCTACATATCCAAGAATTGCTGAGGCTCTTACATTCATCTCAAAGCAGTAAAGGCTGTGGCTTAAATATACAGGGAGAATCTGCGGAATACATGCCGACCAGAAAGCCTGAAATTTATTCGCGCCAAGCGCTTCCATAGCCTCAAACGGGCCCATATCTATAGTCTCTATGCTCTCATAAAGCATCTTAGCCACAACTCCGAATGTAAATATCGCGATGGCAAGTGTTCCGGCAAATGTTCCAAGTGAGAAAATAAGCGCACATACCAGCGCAATAATAAGTGTAGGCACCGTTCTTACAAGAGCCAGTATAAATCTGATGACGCTCACAACAACACGATTGTGAATAATATTGCTTGAAGCAAGCACCGCAAAGGGAAGTGCAGCCGCACAGCCTATAACAGTACCTAAGACGGACATTTTTATAGTGTCGATAAGCGGTGATATAACCTTGCCAAAGAAGCTCCACTTTGGATGGAAAATCCTGCCAAGAATTACAAAAAGCTCATTTATTCTCGAAAAGACCGTAACGAAGCTGAAGCCGGTCATCTTAAATGCCCAGAAAAGCACAATGAACAGCACAATAAGTATGAGCGGCATTCTGCTTCTGGGTCTTACCGTTGTATGTCCATTGGCGATAGTGATAACCTGCGGCTTGAATATGCGGTCAAAAAGCTTGACCTTAGCCTTAGGTGCCTTGTACTCTTCACTCATAAACGCACCTCCTAGTTATCGGACTTCTCTGTAGTAGGAACCGCTGTGCCATTGTACACCTCGTCAAGCTGTTCCTGAGTAATGCTTGAAGCAGGTCCGTCAAAAACAATCTCTCCCGCTCTTACGCCAATTACACGGTCACAGTAGTTGAGTGCCAGGTCAACATGGTGTATGTTCAGAAGAATGGTAATCTTGTATTCCTTGTTGATTCTCACGAAATCACTCATAACCTGACGTGCTGTAACCGGATCAAGGCTCGCAACAGGCTCATCGGCAAGAATAATTGAAGGATTCTGGTTTAAGGTTCTTGCAAGTGCAACTCTCTGCTGCTGTCCTCCCGAGAGCTGGTCACATCTTGTATATGCCTTGTCAAGGATACCTACCTTATCAAGGCTCTCTAAAGCCCTCATCTTCTGTTCCTTGGTAAATATTCCGAATAATACTCTCCAGAATGGCATATCCGGCACATCTGCTGTCAGCACATTCTTGATAACCGTGCTTCTTGATACAAGGTTAAAGCTCTGGAAAATCATTCCCACCTTGCGGCGGAAACGGCGCAGTGCCTTACCGCTAAGGCTCTCCACATCAACATCGTCCACGTTAAGTGTTCCCTGCTGTATATCATGCATACGATTAATACAGCGGAGAATAGTTGATTTACCGGCACCCGAAAGTCCGATAATCGCAACGAATTCTCCCTGTTCAATATTCAAATTCACATTTTTTAAGGCCGTAAAGCCATTCGGATAAGTCTTATATACATTCTTAAATTCAATCATTGTCTAATTCCTTTTTGTAAAGTAACAGCCCTTTCAAGCTGATATTTGCGAAAATGCGCAAATGGTTATTAACAGTCAAAGCCTGTTTTTCAATTAAAGGGGCACCCACACAGCTTGTGAGGTACCCCTTTTTTATCCGGAGCTATACCGTATTATTCTGAAACTGCCTTAAGTGCAGCACGAGCGCTATCATAATCTGCGTCTGTAGCGATTGCATAGCCTGCGTGGCTGTATACACCAAATATCTCTTTACCCTTCTCGGTATTGATGATATTTATAAAGCACTGCTGAAGAGCTTCCTTAAGCTCATCTGTATAATATGGGCTTCTCTTTGAAATAGCAACTGTATCGTTGTAAATACCATCTGTTACACCGATTACGTTAAGCTCATTCCAGATAGACTCGCTTCTTCCCATACCCTGCTTGCCTGTTGAATCCTGCTGATCTGAAGCAAGCATCCAGCTCTCCTCATAATCGTTACGTCCATCAGCATAGCATACAATGATATCAACGCTCTCTGCTGCTGCGTAAGAGAATGCTGTGCCGTAGCCGGAATCAAGAGGAATAACATTAGCAAGATCACTTATCTTCTTGCCATCATAATTCTTCATAAGCCACATTGTAGGATAGATATAACCTGCTGATGAGGAAGTCTTCTGAACTGCCCATGTAGCCTTGTTAAGATCATCCCATGTAAGTGTCTCTCCGTTGTTAACCTTCTCTGCTAACTGCTTTCCGTACTCTGAAGGTGTTGCGTAGATAAGTGAACGGTAGTATGTAACCTGTGGACCGTTCTTCTGTGTTGCGTTGGCATCACCATTCCAGTCTGCCGGATTCTCGCTGTCGTTTGAAAGACCGTTACGTGTAGCCGTGAGGATAACATCTACATCATCTGAGTAGAGTGCATAAGTACCGCCCGGTAACCAGCCTACATCAATTGTTCCCGCTGACATAGCCTCGCCTGTTGCGTCGTAGCTCGTACCGACTGAGATATCTACTTCCCCGATATCATATCCCAGCTTAGCCATCTCTTCCTTAACAAGCTGTGGAAGCTCCTTCGTGCCTGTAATGATAACATCAGCGTCCTTAGAAGGAACGAACTCAAGTGTGAGCTTATCAAAGCTCTGCTTAACCTCATTTGATGCACCCTCTGTTGTGGTGGCATCTGTTGCCGCAGTAGTATCTGCTGCTGAAGTATCCGCTGCGCTTGTACCTGTTGTAGCTGTGCTGTCAGTTGGCTTGCTGTTACATCCGGTAAGCATTGTCATTGCTGCCATCATAACAGCAGCACCCTTTACAAAACCCTTTTTCATAATAAGGCTCTCCTTTGTGCATAGTTATCTCGGGTATCCCGAATTCGCACGGATATAATGTAGCATTGACACATATTTTTTTCAATACTTTTTCTAAGAATTTTTTAACATTATGCATTATTTTATTTACATTTTTACCTGTTTTTTACATTTAAGTTCATCCAAACACCACATCGAGCGTCATCATCACAGTAAATCCTGCCGCAAACATCAATGTACCTATATCACTCTGCTTTCCCTTTCCCTGTGCCATCTCTGGTATAAGCTCCTCGACAACCACATATATCATCGCACCTGCTGCGAAGCTTAAAAGATACGGAAGAACCGGAACAACAATGCCTGCTGCCATGATGGTTAAGACAGCACCCACAGGCTCCACCGCTCCCGACAGCACTCCGTAAAGAAATGACCTTCCCCTGCCTACACCGCGGCTTCTTAGCGGCATGGATATTATCGCGCCCTCCGGAAAGTTCTGTATTGCAATTCCGACCGCAAGCGCCATCGCCGACATAAGCGTTATTCCGGAATTACCGCTTATGCAGCCTGCATATACGGCTCCTACCGCCATTCCCTCAGGAATATTGTGCAGCGTGACCGCGAGGACAAGCATTGTCGTTTTTTTTAGGTTTGCCCTCGGTCCCTCCGCCTGCTCTGTGTCTGAATGCAGGTGCGGAATAATATTATCCAACAAAAACAGAAACAGAATCCCTGCCCAGAACCCCACAACTGCCGGAACAAATGACCACCTTCCCATACCCGATGCCTGACTAAGCGCAGGAAGTAAAAGGCTCCACACCGACGCCGCCACCATTACCCCGGCGGCGAAGCCGGTGAGAGCCCTCTGTAGTATGACATTCATCTCTTTTTTAACGAAAAGAACACATGCGGCACCAAGAGTGGTGCCTGCAAATGGAATAAGAAGTCCTGAAAGTACATCTGTCATGCTCCTACTGCCCCCTTAAAATTATTGTCATCTGTATTCCCTGATTTTTTTAACTCTCTTCTCATTAAAATCTTGACTGCCCTGCACACAGCGATTATTACAGCTGCTAAAATTATACCCTTCATAACATCCTCCTTTTCCGGCACCAGCTATGCCTGCTATATTATTATATGTAAGCTTCCATTGTATGTGACATCATACACGCTTTTAAGTTAATGTGTTTAGGTTAATATGTTTAAGTTAACATGTTTAAGTTAATACATTCAAGTTAGCTATGCCTAACTTCTATTGTCAGTATAGACTAACCCATGAAAAAAATCAAGAGTGTATGTTATTGTTTCATATAAATCGTTTCATATAAATATGACTTTCACACACACATTTTCAATATGTGGTACGTTATATACTTTGGATACGTGCATATCTAAAGGTAATTCTCTAAAGCTGTATTCAGATATCCACCTTTGTAACCGGAAATGAGCATGCTTATTCATGAATTTTATCTTCCTGCATACTACAAGCATCGCTTGCGGTACTGCCACCAATAAGTAGTTTGAAAACTTTATTTTCAAGCTTACCGCCTGAAGCCAAAAAAATCCCCACCTGATGATTATACTCGCTCCATGAAGTCAGACATAAAATCTGACAACCAGATACCGGTATAAATCAGGTGGGGATAATATTTCCTCAGACCATTGAGGACACTAACCAAAGTCAAAAACTATCTCACCAATGGCAATGATGCATCAATCTTTCTTCTTATTCTTCTGCTTCTCGCGCTTCTCTCTTAAGCGGCGCTCAACTCCGAAATCAACTCTTCCCTTCTCATTTCTTGCGTTGCCGTCGCGTCCGATACGCTCCTTCCTGCGGCGTTCTTCTTTTGAAGACTTCTCGCCTTTTTCACGGCGCTCGTCCCTGCCGGATTTCTCACCCTTCTCATGATGGTCATCCCTTCTGGATTTCCCGCCCATTTCGATGTAGCTGTCTTTTTCCGACTTTCCGCCCCTACGCCTGCGCCCTTCCCTGTCGCTATCATCTCTGCGACGGTCATCGCATCCACCTCTGCGTCCACGTCCGCCTTTACGCCCATTCTCTTCCTCAAAATGACGCGCACGTCTTGGCTTATACACCTCAACCGGGATATCTTCAAGCTCTTCTCCCATGTGCAGCTTAAGGAATGCGGCTGCAAGTTCCATGGCTGTAACGTCATCGTCATTCATCTTATCGGCGATAATCTTGGTCATCTTGGTCAAATCCTTCTCGTTTCTGACCTCCATAACCTTTGACAAAATCTTCTGCGCCTTGACAGCAGTGATATCTGCTGCCGAAGGTATTGTGCGCGCCTTAATCTTGGTGTGGCACACATTCTCGATTTCCCTTATCTTGTATATCTCCCTTCCGACAACAAGTGTGAAGGAACGTCCTGTTCTTCCGGCTCTTCCGGTACGTCCTATTCTGTGGACATAATACTCGATATCCTGCGGAACGTCGTAGTTGAATACCGCCTCTACGTCATCAACATCAATTCCTCTTGCCGCAACATCCGTTGCAATAAGAATCTCGACTGTGCCGTTTCTGAAACCGTTCATAACCTTGTCACGCTGGAACTGCGACATATCGCCGTGGAGTCCCTCTGCAAAATAACCTCTTCCCTTAAGCTCCTCTGTCAGGTCATCAACCATCTTCTTGGTATTACAGAAGATAAGAGAACGCTTCGGATTATAGTAATCTAAAAGCCTTGCCGTAACTTCCGCCTTGTTCTGGCGCTGAACCTCATAGTAATACTGCTTTACAAGCGGTATTGTAACCTCCTTTGCTGCAACCTTCACATGCACTGCATCCTTCTGGTAGGTGTGTGTGATGTCAAGGATAGGCTTAGGCATTGTAGCTGAGAACAATGCTGTCTGGTGGTTCTCAGGAATTTCTTTGAGAATAGTCTCAATATCCTCACGGAAGCCCATGTTAAGCATCTCATCCGCCTCATCAAGCACGATAGCCTTGATGTTCTCAAGACGCAGTGTATGTCTTCTCATGTGGTCCATGACACGTCCCGGAGTTCCGACAATAATCGAGACATTACCCTTGAGTGAGCGTATCTGCTTGGATATATCCTGTCCTCCATATATAGGAAGAATCTTAATTCCATGCATGAACTTTGCAAACTTGCGAAGCTCCTCTGCTGCCTGAATTGCAAGCTCTCTCGTAGGACAGAGTATGATACACTGCACACCCTCAACCTCAGGGTCAATTCTCTGTATCATCGGTATTCCGAATGCTGCAGTCTTTCCTGTTCCCGTCTGTGCCTGACCAAGCACGTCACGTCCCTCAAGAAGTGCCGGAATCGCCTGCTGCTGTATCGGTGTCATCACCTCGAAGCCCATCTCCTGAACTGCGCGTATTATTCGCTCATCGATAGGTGCGTCCTCATACCTTACCGCATTGACTGCGCTCTCTGCATTCTTCATCTCCTCTGCTGTGTTTGTCATGTTTTCTGTTTTGCTGTTTTCCATTAAAATAATTACTCTCTGCTTTCTATATATTAATATTTTCTTCTGTCAATTCCTGTTCTCTTATAAAAATCAGCCTTATCCCGATACATCAGTTTCTCCGCCTCCGTCAAAAGCGCGTCCTGGTTTCTTGGTGCCTTGTCAGTCCACACCTCACCCACAGCCATGTTGACACCGTGTGCCTTCATGTCCTCCTTCAAAAGACGTACATGCTCGCTAAGCTCCTCCCTGGTCACACCGTTGGCAGCCGCTAAGAATTCATCTCCGCCTATCCTGAACAGCCCATAACCATCAAACACTCTTCTGAGACTTTCACAGGCATCCTTAAGCAGCCTGTCACCCATCTCATGTCCCTGGGTATCATTAACCTTCTTAAGCCCGGTCACATCGCAATAGACAATGCCCATACTTCTGTTCACATCCACCTTGCTCATATATTCATTGAGCGCGTATCTGTTTCCAAGCCCGGTAAGCTGGTCGTTGTAGCTCATAATCTCGAGCTCCTTCATAAGATTTCTTCTCCTTATGCATGAGATTATGAAGTGACCAAGTATGTGCAAAATATTAGAAGCATACCTTAGTGTCTCGACCGGCGGATTATCAACACCATAGAAGCCTATAGCCTGTTTATTGTCATAAAGCGGAACAACAACAAGCGAATGTATATCCTGCCTCCTGAGGTTCTCATACTGAAGCGGGTCACTCTCCTTGATATCCTCCAGATCTGCAATCATTATATACCTGTTCTCAGCAAAATTTCTGTACCATTCAGCACACACATCCGCCTGAACATTCTGCAGTGTGTGCTTCTGCGGCTCCACACCGACCGCCGTCCATTCGTAGGTATTGTCATCCCCTCCAAGCTCATTCTGCTCAAATATATATGTCCTCTCTCCCTTGAGTGCCTTACCTATATATTCAAGCACAATCTGTAATGACATATCCGGTGTCGGCGCCTGAAGTGCACTTCTTAGTGCCTCGTTTGAGATTGCCTCGATGTTCTCATAGCGGCTCGCATCCTCGCACTCATGGTCATGCCCCACTGCGTCAGCATCAATCGCAAGCTCCACCCTGTATCTTCTGCCGCCATCGGTTACAAGTGTATCCTTTATCGCAAAATCCTTGTCAAGCAGAAGATTGTAATGCCTCCATTCAATAAACTCTCCTTCACAAAGCTGTTTATTGTTGCAGACGGCACAAGGTGCTGAGCAATGCTGCAGCACCTCATAACATTTCTTTCCAGCTATCTCATCTAACGAATGAATGCCGTACATCCTGAGTGCCTTTTTATTCATATATACCAGTTCATCCGTATCTATGTCCGAAGCATACACACATTCGTTCATATTTTCAAAAAATTCCCAAATTTTCATGGCATACACCTTTTTTCCGGACAAAACAATATTTTCCAATATCTTCATCCACAGTCCTTTTTTCGTAACAGTATATTGACAAATACATGTCTATTATACCTACTTGCATGCCAAAATTCAAGAAACTTTTGACTATTCATTTACAATATTATAATACGATTTTGATGTAATTCTGTACACAATAACATAAAATACCGCAAACACAAGCGCACATACAACATTTACCAGTGCAAAAAAGCCCTTATCGCTAAATCCGAAACACAGCAGAAGCTTACTCACAATCGGGAAAGCGAACGCAAGATGTACACATGCCATTATAATAGGCAGAAAAAATACCGTGAGCATCTGGGAATTGATACTGGACTTAATATCTTTTTGGTTCATGCCAAGCTTTTTCATAATCTCGAAGCGCCCGCCGTCCTCATAGCCTTCAGTAACCTGCTTATAATATATGATAAGCACCGTGGCAAGCACAAATATTATTCCAAGGAAAATCGCAAGGAACAGGAGTGCACCGAACATTGTGTAGAAATTGTCTCTCTCAGCCTCCCTGCCCTCAACATTCACATGGGTAATCCCGGCAAGGTACGCCTCATTTTCCTTATATTCCCGGTTGAACATGCTGTTAAGCTCATTCGCAGCAACGATTTTTCCTGCCTCACTGCCTGTCATGTCAAAATTATAGAACCATGATATTATCACTCCACTGCTGCCCGGCGTATTGATTATAGGAAGCACTATATCCTTTGGGTTGTTCACAATAATATACATTCCCGGAAGCACATTGTATGCTTCCGTTCCATTGGCTATGAACCTTCCGATGATATTTTTTACCTTGTAGTGCGGTCCATCGTCCCCTAGAACCAGCTCATCAGGTGAGACATTCTTAGCACTTCCCATTCCCTTCGTGAAGCATACAATCGCCTCATCATCATCAAGCTCCACATTCTCATCCATCAGGCGGTTGTAATCATCCAATGAGATTGCAAACATCTGATATATGGTCGGCGACAGTCCGGCACTGTAGTAATCTGTGGTCTCATAATCTGTGTAATTAATTTTTCCGTTCGCATAGGCACATGAAAATATAGCCGCCGTATAATCGGTTAAATCCACAATCTCCTCACCCGCAGCACCCACACAGCTCTTTACGGATTCCTTCATATCACCCATATAATTTTCCATATCCGGATAACTGTTAAAAACTGTCGTGAGATTGATATCCCTCGGATACCTGTTTCTCACAACACTCTCCTCACCGGCATAAAGACATACCGTAGCCGAGAGCATGACAAGCACCATAGTGCACAGCACACATATTGAGGCAAGACCTGCGCCGTTTCTCTTCATTCGATATAGCATCGATGACACCGACACAAAATGATTGGTCTTGTAGTAATAGCGCTTGTTCTTCTGCAGCAGACGGCACATTGTCACCGAGCCTGCTATAAACAGCAGATATGTGGCTATTATTACCATTATAACTGCCACAAAAAACATACTTAGAGCGCTCAGCGGGTCCTCTATCGTCACGGCAATGTAGTACGCTCCTGCGAGGATAACTACACCGCACAGTGCAATGAACCAGTTCGCTTTAGGAGGCTTCTCTCCCCTGTTCTCGCTCCTTAGCAGGTCAACCGGCTTTGACATTCTGACCTGTCTCACCATGTTGACAAAAAGAAGTACATATATTACGCCAAAAACCTTCAATGTCATAAACAGCGCTTCCGTGTTCACTGTTATATTATAATTATTCTCCCCCTTGATTGCATACATCATGGCAAGCTCGCCAAGCTTCGCAAACACTATGCCGAACATAAGTCCTGCAGTGAGCGATATGAACGCAATCTGAACGCTCTCCCAGAATAAAATTCTCGCCAGATTACCCTTTCCCATACCGAGCACATTATACAGACCGAATTCCTTTTTCCTTCTCTTCATCAGAAATGAGTTCGTGTAAAAAAGAAACAGCACCGCAAAAATCATTATCACATAAGTTCCCATTCCAAGCATTTCCGCCATAAACGAACCACCTCTGATTGTTTTTAGCAGCGGATCTCCGGCTAAAAATGCAATTATATAGAACATCATCACCATTCCGGTACATGTCAGTATGTACGGAAGGTAGAATCTCCTATTTTTTCTTATACTGTCCCACGCAAGATGCGGGTAAAAACCTATTCCCATTTTTTATCCTCCTGCATACTGCAGGCACCGCTTGCAGTACTGCCACCAATAAGTAGTTTGAAAATTTTATTTTCAAACTTATCTCCATTCTTTGCAAAAGTTCATTGTCTTAGCACATTTTAAAACAAAAAACTCAGTCACCTAAATCTTTCTTCCCCGTCGCAAGCACCGTGAGCGTATCCGCTATCTTGCGGTAAAATTCGTCCCCGGTGTCATCCCCACGGTAAATCTGATGAAATACCTCTCCGTCCTTTATGAACAATACTCTCCCCGCGTGGCTTGCCGCCTTAGCCGAATGTGTCACCATGAGAATAGTCTGCCCCTTCTCATTAATCTCCCCGAAGAGCCTTAACAGCTCATCCGTCGACTTGGAATCAAGCGCCCCTGTCGGCTCATCTGCAAGTATCAGGCTTGGATTGATTATCAGTGCCCTCGCCACCGCCGCCCTCTGCTTCTGACCGCCCGACACCTCATACGGATATTTTTTTAACAACGGCTCAATTCCAAGCTGCACCGCAAGCGGTATCAGTCTCCGCTTCATCTCCGCATGCTTCTCCCCCGCAAGCACCAGCGGAAGGTATATATTGTCCTCCAGCGTAAATGTGTCGAGCAGGTTGAAATCCTGGAACACAAAGCCAAGCTTATCCCGCCTTAGCTGTGAAATCTCCTTCTCGCTCAGCTCTGACAAATCCTGACCCTCGAGTCTTATCCTCCCGCCTGTCGGCTTATCGAGTGCCGCCAGAATATTCAACAGCGTTGTTTTACCTGACCCCGACTCACCCATAACAGCCACATACTCGCCCTTCTCCACAGCAAAGGACACATTCCTAAGTGCCTCCACCTTATTCCCACCGAATCTTGTGGTGTATGTCTTTTTGATATTTGCTGCCTCTAATAAACTCATATTATCCTCCATTCTGACCGTCACCGGCAATTATATATTTTCATCTTATAATGCCTTACAGCAGACAATTTCCTTTCGCTCCATGAAATTTCTTTCATTTCAAAGCTATCATATCTCAATTTATTTTTTTCCTCCCCACAGCATTACTATAACAAAAAAGGAAATGCAGCTCCATCTAATCGGCTTACATTTCCTTATACAAAACTTACATTTGTGTAAGAATTGGCTTCTATCTTTTCTTTCTGAACACTCCCATAGAAAACAAAAGCCAGATAATCCCCACGACCACCGCAATCCAGCTAAGTATCATCAAAAATTGCAAATCATAGTACTCAACAAAATATCTGAAACTATGTGCAACATGGTTACTGTCCCACTCAAACACTCTGTGTCCATTTTGAATGTAACTGTATGGAATTGGCACCTCCACAAAGCGTGAAACAATGTAAATGACAAAATTAACAATAAGACCAAATGACATGCAAACAGTAGCTTTTACCTTATTGCTGAATTTACCCCCTGCTTTTGTCTCATTATTTTCCGTTGGTTCTATGCCTTTTAAAATATAATCTGTGGTGACTCCAAAATAATCGCTCATCAAAATCACTTTTTCCAAATCGGGAATTGACTGTTCGCTCTCCCATTTAGAAACAGCCTGTCTGGATACCCCCACCACATCGGCGAACTGCTCCTGCGATATGCCTTTTGCCTTTCTTAGCTTTTGTATTCTGTCCGCAATATTCATATTGTATCGTCCTCCTGTATTTTATAGGCATAATATAGCAATAATTGCGGTTGCATATCCACCAACAGCACCTTGAACCTTGTCAACCGACGGTTGCGGTGCCTTTTTTTGAATTGCTTCTAGTATCTGTCTGATAATTACACAATATCAAAGCTACTCAACCTCAAGCTTATCTCTTTCAAGCCCTATGATTATGGTTGTCCCATGCCCCGGAGCTGACTCCGCCTTGATGCTGTGCCCGAGATTGTCGCATATCCGCCTGCACAGATAGAGCCCTATTCCGCTCGCCTTTCTGTCAGCCCGTCCGTTAAAGCCCGTGTATCCCTTATCGAATATCCTCGGCAAATCCTCAGCCGCGATGCCTATTCCGGTGTCACTTATCACAAGCCTGTCCCCGTCACATTTGATGCTGATGCTTCCCGAAGAAGTATATTTCACCGCATTTGACAAAACCTGCTCCACCACGAAGCCCAGCCATTTCTCATCGGTGAGCGCAACCTCGTCCGTATGCTCATACTCAAGCGCAAGCTTCTTCATTATGAACTGTGGCGCAAGCCTTCGCACTGCCGGGCGAATAATGTCATCAACCCTGTATTCCTTAATCACATAGTCCGTGAAATCCGAATCAAGCCTCAAAAAGCACAGCACCATCTGAACATACTGCTCCACCCTGAACAGCTCCGCGCGCAGCCTCCTTGAATCCTCCGAGTCCTCCTTCTGTAATATCAAATGCATTGAGGCAATCGGCGTCTTAATCTGGTGCACCCACATGGTATAGTAGTCGACCATGTCCGAATATTTCATGTTCATGGAGTCATTCAATCTCATTCCCCCATTTTTAAGACGTTCAATTATTTCAAGAAGCTCATTTTCTATCTCATCAGTAGTATTCACCTGTTTTCTTATCTCGGCAGTATCCAGTATCTTTACGAACTCACTGTCATCTCCGACTGCCCTTTGAAGGATTTCCTGCATATTTTTCCATTTTCCATATTCTGAACATGCCATGACAGCAAATGCAGCAGCCATCATCACCATGCAGACAAGCGCCGGGTATAACACCGCTGCAACAGTTATTCCATACATCCAGAAGGTAAATGCAAATATGGCACTGCACACCAGAGCCATCAGAAAAGACTTCTTCTTACTTATTATGTAGTTTAATATAAAATGAATTTTTCTGTTCATCTGTCATTCCCTGTTTTTCCATTATATATTTTTTCAGAAAGCCCGCATTCCACAAATCTGTACAGCTTCATAATGTTACCGTATTTCTGAACACACAGCTGCGAAAGCCCATGTATAACTGTATTTCCTAACGCTTAAGTACACAGCTTAGTCTGCCTGCACAATGTATCCCACTCCGAACTTCGTCCCTATAAAACCATTGAGACCCGCATTATCAAGCTTTTTTCTCAGCCTGTTCACATTGACTGTGAGAGTATTCTCATCGACAAAGCTGTCGCTCTCCCACAGCCTCTCCATAAGACTCTCTCGGCTGACCACCTTGCCCCTGTTCTCCATAAGCGTTAGAAGTATCTTATACTCGTTCTTGCTCAAATCTATATTTTTCCCCTGATATGTAAGCGTATTGTCCGACATATTGAGCATCGCCCCCTTGTGCTCAATAATACTCACTGAAGCGGCAAAATCATAGCTTCTTCTCAACATCGCCGACAGCTTTGCAATCAGCACATTCCGGTCAAACGGCTTCGCGATAAAGTCATCTGCGCCCATATTCATCGCCATTAGTATATTCATATTGTCCGATGCCGACGACAGAAATATTATCGGAATCTTGGACACATTTCTTATCTGGCTGCACCAGTAATACCCGTCAAAATACGGCAGCGATATGTCAAGCAGAACCAGATGCGGCTTCACCTTGGCAAACTCCGCCATTATATTCTCAAAATTTTTTGCAATATGCACCTCAAGCTCCCAGCCTGCGGCATAATCTGCAATCTCCTTTGCAATCCCCGCATCGTCCTCGACCAACAATATTTTATACATTTACCTGCACCCCACATACATATTTGTTTAAAACCAATACATAAAATCAATACTTTAAATTATTATGATTTCATAGGTATTTCAATCTCACAAGGTTCCATTTACATCAAAAAACATCATACATCGGCTACAGTTAAATTTCAATAAATTATGCTGTTGTTTATGTTTAGTCAAAAAAAAGCCATGACCCAATCGTCATAGCTTATAAATTCAATAATTAAATTTCCTGTTCCTTCAAAACCACACATTAAACTATCAGATATTTAACCTGAACCATTTCTGGTCAAGCCCTCGACCTATTAGTATTGGTCAGCTGCAAGCGTTGCCGCTCTTCCACCTCCAACCTATCTACCTTGTCGTCTACAAGGGGTCTTACTGCCTAAGCAGGGATATCTCATCTTGAGGGGGGCTTCACGCTTAGATGCCTTCAGCGTTTATCC
>ENA-OURQ01001174-OURQ01001174.1-human-gut-metagenome-genome-assembly--contig:-NODE-1174-length-22870-cov-3.583125_pt1 | contig 22870 bp, 18 predicted proteins | sample MGYA00242105_ERZ508999 | MGnify/ENA primary metagenome ERZ508999 (study PRJEB26280, sample SAMEA2338771) | human gut metagenome | biome: human gut; feature: human-associated habitat; material: faeces...
AAAGATCGTAAATAAAAACAGATAAGAATTGTGAGAGTACGAAGTACGGAACAATCCGGTGTCAAAGGAGGCAAAATACCTTTGACCCCAACATCTTTCTGACTGCTACATAAGTTCACAGTTACCCTCCGACAGCATACCCCCATACGCTGTCCGTCTATTCTAGAGTGTACAAAAAAGAAGTGGCAGATTCAATCTTTTCTGACTGAATCTGCCACCTTTTTACTGTACTTTTCTTTCTAAGTAACACACCTCGCAAATTTTACACGTTATCGCAACAGTCACCAGGTTCTCATACCAGCAGGAACTTTGGCTCGTTGCTTGCGTAAATCACTCCGGAAGTCTCACCTCAACAAGTTCATCCCTCTCCGGTTCCTGTAGATTTCCACCAGGTTTTACATACAGCAAGCTGCTAATCTGCTCCACTTCTACAATCTGATCCGTTGCATATTGTACTGTATAGGCCTCCGTTGTCTCATCATCATATCCCTGCTCCTGAGACTGGAAAACCATTTGCCGGACAGTTCCGTCTTTCATGCGAAACCCATATAAAAACCACGGTTCTTCATACGTTTCCCATGTAGTCACCCCATCATCGCCATACGATTGTTTTGTAATCTTCTTTCTTGGCATATCATAATGGATCGTCAGAGACAGCGACGTAATCTCTATGGATTTTACTACCGTATCCGTATCTCCGATCGTCTGATTGACCGACAATCCTTTCTCTTTTTCCGTGCCTGCAAGTTTCCAGTCCAGCGTCCAGGTTCCTTTCACACCCGAGACAAATTCTGCCTGTTTGTCTACCGTACCTAAATTTTCTAAGATTACCTGGATCTTCTTACCTGCCAGCCCGTTTTTTTCATTCGCATCAATCTGCATGAGATATTCCATCGTTCCATCTGCTTTCTGATAGACCGGCTCATCCTCTTCACCGAAATTCCGGAAACTTCCGGAAACATTTACTTCTTTTCCATCTACCTTCACAACAATCTGCTCAAATTCTGGCTGTTCTTTCATTTCTACTGAGTATCCTTTTACCGAAAACGCCAGCTGACTGAAATTATGATCGGTAATACTCTGCAACGCAGTAACCGTGATTCCCTGGCTGGTGCAGGATACTCCTGCCGATTCTGCCGCTCCTGTTTCTTCCAGTTCTTCTTCCTGTGCCTTTGTCAGCTGTAATTTTTCTTTTAATCCATCCGACCACCGGATATATACCCCGGCTGCCACAGATACCGTTGCCAGAGAAAGGGTAGCAGCTGCCAGAATGATCGCCACTTTCTTTTTCGAAACTACAGTTTTTCTGCGTTCATTTTTCTGCCCTTCTATCTCTTCATGCATCCGTTTCTCCTGGCGGATCTGACCGTATGCCAGCTGCATCTTTTTCCGTACAACTTCCGGTATTTCTGCTTTCTTCTGTAAAATTTCTATTTTTTCCCGTTCCGTCATAAAGTCCTCCCCCTTTCCATCTTCATCTCATCCGCCAGCTGTTTTCTCCCACGTACCAGTCGGGTCTTTACCGTTGCCGCCGGAATATCCAATATTTCACTGACCTCGCGTATCTTAAATCCATCCACATAATAGAGAAGCATCACTAGGCGATACTTTTCATCAAGACCTTGTAACACCTGTTCCCACTCTGCCATTCCATATCCATCTTCCCGTGCATCTGCTTCCGACACAGTATCTTCCGTCAGCAAAAGTTCTTTTTTTCTCAGCAGATCATAGCATTTATTCATTAATATCCGTATCATCCATGTCTTCACATATCGGTTCTCCTTCAACGTAGAAAGCTTTTCCCAACAGACCAGAACCGTCTCCGCCATTGCATCAGCCACATCTTCCTCATTTTTCAAAATCACCTTTACGCTGCCGTCTGCTTTATTGTAGCGAATCGCATTGTCGCAAAGATTGTATAACAATTCTTCCATCATTCCCTTATTGGCGCACACATGGCAGGAGCTTCCAAAAAGAGAAAGAAATACCTGATGTTTTTCGGCATTGATCTGAAGCATGCTGACACAGTTTTCTGCCAGTTCATACAGATCAATATCTTCAAATTCAATCGTTTTCTCTGTCATATCCAGCTCGGACAAACGTATCGTATCATTGATCAATGTCAACAGACGCTTAGAATTGCGGTGAATCTCTTTGGCAAACCGTCTTACATCATCATCTGCCGCCATCCCGTTTTCAATCAATTCCGCATAACCGGAGATGGACGTCAGCGGCGTTTTTAATTCATGTGACACATTGGCCGTAAATACCTGGCGCATTTTCGCACTCTTCATAATGTCTTCATGCTGTGTTTTTATTTTTCGGATAAACGGAACAAGTTCTTTGTAGCCATCTTTTTCCTCGATGGAATCCATATCCTCCGCCATCCGCTGAATCGGCTTGATGATATTTTTTGCAAAGAGAAGCGTCAAGATCCAGCTCACGACAAAGATCAGCGCAATGATGGCGATGATCTCCGGCAGGATCTCCAGCAGAATGCTGTAAATACTGTCCGATTCTTTTCCGACGCGCAGAACCGTACCATCCGTTCTCCGCAGCGCATAATAAAACGTATTTTTCGCCAATGTATCGGAATGCCTTACACAGCTTCCCTCTCCCGTTTCCAGTGCATCATCAATCTCCGGACGGTCCTTGTGGTTATCCATCTGTTTTGTGTCTGCGAAATTGTCAAATATCACCTTTCCTTCTTTGTCTACAATCGTCACTCGAAGATTTTCAAAATTCATCTTCTTCTCAATCTCAGATTCATTATCCGATGTCTCAAGTGCGTTTTCCAGGATGACCGCGTTATTTTGCAGGCTTTCACTTACTTCCTCACATAACAACTGATAAAAAATGAAACTAAACAGTACAACCATCAATATGATGATAATGGCCGACACAAGCAAAAAAGTATGGTTTAATCGTTTTTTCATTCGAGAACATACCCCACATTCCGGACAGTTTTAATCCGAATCCCCTCTTCGCCCAGTTTTTTTCGAAGGGTTTTAATGTGCATATCCAGTGTTCTGGATTCTCCTTCATAATCGGTTCCCCAGACACGGTCCATAATGCGGTCACGTGTCAAAACGATACCGACATTCTGCATCATCATCTTGAGAAGTTCAAACTCTTTGTAAGTCAATTCACATAACCGGTTTCCGACATATACGCAGTGCTTTTCATTGTCAATCTGAATTTCTCCCAGTGCCAGCGTCTTTTCTTCGCTTGCTGCATTGCTCCTTCGAAGCAGTGCTTTCACACGGGAGATCAGTTCCATCACGCCAAACGGTTTGGCAAGATAATCATCCGCTCCCATGTCAAGCCCTTTCACTTTATCAATTTCCGACGTCTTTGCCGATACAAAGATCACAGGTGTTTTTTTCGTATCCGGAACGGTCCGCACCTTTTTTAAGATTGACAATCCATCCAAATCCGGAAGCATCACATCAAGAAGGATCAAATCCGGCGTCTTTTCCGACAATTTAGCAAAAAAGTCCTTCGCATTTCCAAACCCTTCCACTCTGTATCCGCTGTTCTTAAGGGCAAACATCTCAATTTCCTGAATATTTACGTCATCTTCGACTACATAGATCAGTGCCATCTTTGGTCATCTCCTTTTCCTTGTGTTACTATAGCATTCTTTTGTAAAACAAGTTAGAAACCCATGTAAAATCCATGTAAAATATTTTAAAGAGTGACTCCAAATCCAAGGATCGTAAAGGCTTTTTCCTCATCGCCCGGATGCATCACAATTTTTACAACGTGTTTTGCCGACTCTGTTTCATTCAAAATGATCTGCGGATTGCAATGATTCCATCCATTCACAAGTGGATCTGCCGTAAGAACCAGTTTATCATCCACATAAATATCTGCTTTTCCAAATTTTGGTGTTCCGGAATCTTTCGACACAAGCACGATATTTCTCGCCGTAATCTCCATAACAAATTCCGCATCCTTTGTCTCATAGGCTTTCGCCCAGCCATTTTCCAGCACCGGAGAAGCCTGACTGCTCAGATTTCTTTCTACGTATTGGATTTCGGTATCTTTATGATCAAATCCCTTATGGGAAACCATTCCATACTGTTCAATATTGGTTGAATCCACCAATATGATATTTTCAAATTCTGCGCCTTTTACCGGCTTCACTGTGAAATCGCTGTCGTTTTCCGGCATCGGTGCTTTCGCTGCCTGCTCAAACAGACCGATCAGGCAGTCCGCCATAATACGATGTCCATCATTGGTTGGATGGAAAATATCATAAAAATACTGTCTCTTTGTCACAACCGTATTTTTAGAAAACTGTGGTACGACAGCCGCTTTTACACTCACCATCGGAAGGTCATAATTTTTTCCGATCGGTACGAGACGGTCTTCCAGGTTCCATTCATTCATAAATACCGCAAAATTAAGGATAACGGCTGGTTTATTATCCGCATTGGCAATCTTGCGCACAAGGCTTTCAAAACTTACCCCCTCGGTCTCATCCCCTTCATCGTTTACGGCAAATTCCACAATGACAACGTCCGGTTTGATTTTTCCATAATCTGTCACTTCTTTTTCATAACGAATCATACCGAGTTCGGACGGAGTTCCTCCGACACCGGCCTTTACAAATGTCACATGTGCACCGTCATCCGGCGTAAAACGCTCACAGAAGCCACGATAAGACAAGTATGCATACGATTTACTCTCAATCGGTTTTGCACCGGCTCCCTGTGTGATAGAACCGCCAATATACGCAATTGTTACCTCTTCGCCACGCTGTGCCTTTTCAATCGCCGTTTTCAGTCGTTTTACATTTCCAAGATTCAACAATGATTTCTCAATCATTTGCCGATAGACTTCGGAGGCAAAATCAATCGGTGGATCCACTTGAATCTCCGGCACCTGATAGCCGTCATTCAAATAGAATTTGAGCGTTACACTGGCACTCTTACAGTCCTTCGGAAAATCAAAATCGAATTCTCCGATGATATCATCCATCTCATTGACCGGCACCTGTGCAAGTTCGATCAAAACCTCCTCGCCGTTGCATGGACATTTTACCGTGATATTGCTTCCGGTAACGTATTTATCCTCTTTTCCATAACAATTGATCGTAAAATCGATAAAACTGCTTTTTTCTGCTTCTTCATGCGCGGTAATGCTCACTCCGATACTATGTACAAGTTTACGGATTCCCTCAAAAGATTCTAACAGTTTCAGAATATCTTCGTCCACATCTCCGCAGATTCCTTTTACCTGCTCTACCAGACGTCCTTCCATATAGTTGGTATCCCGGCAGCTGCCATCCCTTCCCGGCAGTCCCGCAATATCCTTATCTAACATCAGATACAGGCTTGGTCTTTTTTTGGTTGGGTCTTTTGGTGCTTTTGGTCCTCTCATTTTTAATCTCCTTTAATTTTCATTGCTATTTTTTGTAGTTTCCTGCTTTACTGTCACATCCAATTGATTAAACGGAATCTCAATTCCTTCTTGATCAAATCTCAGTTTGATCTGCTCCAACATCCGCCAGCGCACCGGCCAGTAATTTTCCTTTTTTACCCAGACATGCACTGCCATATCGACAGAGCTGCTGTTAAGCGCACCAACGACAACATCTACCGGCTCCCCGGCAAGAATCTCTTCCTGGTCTTTGATAATCTCCTGCAGTACATGGCGTACCTGCTGCAGATCCGCATCATAACTGACTCCGATCTCCAGATCGATCCGTCGTTTATCCTGATTCGTCACATTAATAATGTTTGAATCCGCTAACTTTCCGTTAGGAAGAACTACGGTCTTATTGTCAACCATCTGTAATTTTGTGTATACAATATCGATTCCAATGACCGTTCCTTCCAGATCTCCGACAACGATATAATCCCCGACCACAAATGGTTTCATCATCAGGATCAATACCCCGCCGGCAAAATTTGCCAAGCTTCCTTGAAGAGCAAGTCCCACGGCAAGTCCTGCAGAGCCTAACAGTGCAATGATCGAACTTGTGGCAAATCCAAGGAACTGACACAAAATCAGAATCAATACCGCATACAATGCAAATTTGATAATGGATAGCAGAAAATGAGCAACGCCCTCTTCCATGCTGCTTTTATCAAATGAAGCACGAAGCAGCTTCAATAACAGCTTGACAAGTTTTTTTCCGATTGCAAATAAGATGAGCGCAATAATCATATGCAGTGCCGCATCCACAACGGCCGGTATTTTATCTGTAAAATAAGAAAGTGTCATTTGTCTCCTTCTTTCTATTTATGATAGGGTTCTTTTTTTATGATACGGTATGCCCGGTAAATCTGCTCCAATAAGATCACACGCATGAGCTGATGGGGAAATGTCATTTTGGAAAAACTAAGTTTCCGGTCTGCCCTCTGTAATACTTCTTCCGAAAGTCCGAGCGATCCTCCGATCACAAATACAACATTTCCTTTCCCCGTAATGCCATACTGGTCAATCTGCACAGCAAACTGCTCTGACGTCTTCTGCTCTCCCTCGATGGCAAGAGCGATCACTTCATCATCCGGACGAATCTTGTCTAACAGCCTTCTGCCTTCTTTTTCCTTAATCTGCATTTCTAATTTTTCCGAAGCCCCATCCGGTGTCTTTTCATCCGGAACTTCTATAATCTGCATTTTCACATACCGGCCAAGACGCTTTTCGTATTCTGCCACAGCCTGCTGCATAAATTTCTCTTTACATTTTCCCACACAAAGTATGGTTATCTTCATAGTTCTTTTTCCTTTTCTTTCGGATGATATTGAAATGGCCGTTTATAATCCGGAATCTCATACAGATACAAAATTCCGTTTTTTACTCTGCGTACCTCTTTTCCGACAAACCCCAACCGGAAAAGCTCATATATAAAGTTAAAAATCAAAAATCCGTGCGAAACGATTAAAATATTATCCTGTGACCAGTCAATCTGACGAAAGAACTTACGTACTCGCCGTCTCGTGCCTTTAATATCCTCCGGCTGGCTCTTGGATTTAAAAAACCATGCGAGTCTTCCGCAAAAATGCCAGATTGGAAATGGCAGTTTCAAATGATCGGTATTGATAAATGGAGCATTGTCTACTTCACGCAGAAGTTTATCCACATAAATATTACCGCTGTACACTTCTTTTGCTGTCTCGACAGCACGTTCCAGATCACTGCAGTAGCAAATGTCCCAATGAATCCCTGACATATTTACTTTTTTCTTCAATATCCTTGCATGTTCATATTTTTCTGACCACTCTCTAAATTCTTTGGATGTCATCATCACTTTATGAGGGCAGTCTACTTTAAAATGTCGTACTAATCCAATCTTCATTGGTTTCCTCCAAATCCTCCAAATTGATTTTGTCTTTTCTACTAATAGTATAACAACAAGGCCCCTGACAATGCAATAGCAATTTGAGAAAAATATCGTATTGAAAAAAAAATTAACTTTTTTTCAAAAAAATATAATCTGACATATTTTTGACACATTTGTTTAGTATCTTAATACTCGGAAAGTATAAACTTTCTACTCCCACCCTATTATACGCTTAGGTACCATATGGTACCACAAAAAACACCTCCTCCCAGAGGTGTTTTTTGTTTGTTCTTTTTCTTAATCGCAAGTACCCGAAATTTGGGGGTTTTTTCTTATGTACGCAGTGCCAGGCTCACTTCTAACCCTTGATTGATCCGTCTCATAACACTCTCATCCAGATGACAAACTTTCTCCCGCAATCGTGATTTATCAATTGTTCTCACTTGTTCCAGCAAAATTACAGAATCTTTTACGATGCCATAATCTTCTGAATTCAGTGCAATGTGCGTCGGAAGCTTCGCCTTATTCATTTTTGATGTAATCGCCGCGCAGATCACCGTCGGACTATATCGGTTCCCCATATCATTTTGTATAATTAAAACCGGTCGTACGCCACCTTGTTCGGAGCCCACAACCGGTCTTAAATCTGCATAATAAATGTCGCCTCGTTTAACCACCATGGTACATACCCCTCGTTATTTTCTATTTCCCTATGTAATACAGGATAAATTTTCCAATTCTTTATACCACGAATTTCTGTGGTATACTCCTATTATTACCAATATACGTGAGTTTATACCATATGTTAGTTATTTATTATAGTAACTATTATATATACCTTCTCGGTACACGTTCTGTAATGCTGCATATATATTCATAATTGAACGAATGTGCCAGATCTGCCACTTCCTCCACGCTGATGCGCCGGGAGCCGTCCTGACCAATCAGAGTTACCGTATCGCCTACCTTAACCTCCGGAATGTCTGTCACATCAATCATAAACTGATCCATACAGATTCGCCCAACAATTGGCGCATAACAGCCTCTGACAAGCACTCTGCCCTTTCCCGACAAATCTCTTTTCACTCCGTCCGCATAGCCTACCGGAATCGTAGCGATCACACTTTCACGCTCAGCAGTAAAGGTTCCACCATAACTGATACTTGTTCCCGCGTGAACCGTCTTTACATGAACCACTTCTGTTTTCCACGAAAGCGCCGGACGAAGCGGCACATTTTTCTTCACTTCATCGGAAGGGAACAGACCATACGTCGTTATGCCCGAACGCACCATGTCCAAATATGTAGATGGCAGTCTCAAAATTGACGCACTGTTTGCCACATGTGCAAGCGGGATCTCTACGCCCCTCTTTTGAAGTTCGTGACGAAAGATCTGAAATTTTTCAAATGGCTCTTTCGTCCATTCTGTCGATACCTCATCCGCTCTGGCAAAATGCGTAAAGATTCCCTCAATCTCGATGCCCGGAAGTCTGGAAATCGCATAAATGACCTCAATATTATCTTTTACAGGCTGAAATCCAATGCGCCCCATTCCGGTATCGACTTTAATATGAATCTTTGCCTTCTTTCCAAGACGCATTGCCTCTTCACTGAGAATTTTTGCCATTTCATAACTGTATACTGCCTGAGAAATATCATTTTTGATCAGATCATCGTACCAAATTTTTCCAGTATGTCCCAAAATCAAAATCATCTTAGTAACCCCGGCTTTCCGAAGTTTCAATGCCTCTTCAATAATAGCTACACCATATGCATCCACTTCGTCTTTTAATGCCTCTGCGACTTCGATATCGCCATGACCATAAGCATTTGCTTTGATGATTGCCATAATTTTTACCTTATCTCCCACTTTTTCCCGTTCACACCGGATATTATGCTTGATTGCGTCGAGATCAATCTCCACATACGTTCTATCATATTTTTTCTTTTCCAATAATTCGTCCATCTCATTCTCCATTCTGGTGGATTTTCTGCAGGGAATCGATCAAGTCACGTGCCATCATTCCATGCTCACCATATTTCTCTTTGTATCTGTCTCCTGCCAGCCCATGCAGGTAAACAGCTGCTTTTGCCGCTTCAAAGCAGGACATCCCCTGCGCGACAAGACCGCCGATCGTTCCGGCAAGCACATCACCGCTTCCACCGGTCGCCATTCCGCTGTTTCCGGAAATATTGACATAGCACTCATTTCCGTCACTCACACAAGTTCGGGCATCCTTTCCGACGACAATGCCGCCCTGCTCCTCTGCAAACTGTTTTACCTTCTGTAAAAACTCTTCTTTTAATTCAGCCATCATCCAGCCGGAAATCGTACAAAATTCCTTAGGATGCGGGGTCAGGATCCAAGGGGTCTTCGTCTTTTGCAGCTGCTCACGGCTGCACATTGTGATACCGTCGCCATCCAGCACAATGGACTTGTCAGAATTTTCCAGTACATATGCTATTATCTTTTTCGCATCCTCTCCGGTTCCAAGTCCCGGTCCCAGTACGATCACATCCGCAAAAGCCAGTCCTTTGGCAAGCGCTTCCTCTTCTTCATACGAATCCACCAGGGCTTCCGGAAGCATCGTAAGGATCGTCTGGCGGTTTTCCTTTGCCGACAGAACCTTTACCAGACCTGCCCCCATCCGATATGCCGCCTTCGCTGCAAAAACAGCCGCGCCGCACATATTTTTACTGCCTCCGATCACAAGTACGTGGCCAAATGTTCCTTTATGGCCGTCCGGTCTTCTTTCCGGCAGACAATGTTCCAGATCTCTTTTATCATAATAATACGCCGGATTCTCTATCGCCTCATAACTGCAGTCCGGATATCCGATGTCTCCGATCACTACATTTCCGGCATACTGACATCCGGGATAAAGAACCAAACCCAGTTTATTCACTCCAAAAGTAACCGTCGTTTCTGCTTTCACCGCCGTTCCAAGAACTTTTCCCGTATCCCCATGAATGCCCGACGGGATATCAATTGCAAAAATGCGTTTCTGTGACCGGTTCATCTGCTCGATCATTGCCTGATAGACGCCTTCCACCGGCCGGTTTAAGCCCACGCCAAAAAGCCCATCCACAAGGATTGGATATTCTGCAAAATCTACTTCTGCTGCCGTAACCGCCCCAACATCGCACGCTGCAGCCAGCCGCAATTGCAAAAACAGATCTTCCGACATACGAGAAGTCTCTCCTACCAGCACAATCGCCGTATGGTATCCCTGCTGTTTCAATATTCTTGCCGCCGCAACCGCATCTCCGCCGTTATTGCCACATCCGCAGACAAATAAAATTCCTTCGTCTTTGCGAATCGACTGTTCGATCACCGAACTTAATACCATCGCCGCTTTTTCCATCAAAACCGCACCGGGAAATCCCACTTCCTGTATGGCGTGTTCATCCAGCTGTTTTGCTTGTTTTGCCGTAAATAAATATTGCATATGCCACCTCACTCATTCGTCATAAAGGGGCTGCAATGCTGCCTCTTTTTCATCTGTCGCCACGACAAACGCCGTAACTTCGTTCTTTGTATTGGTAATACTGATATGTATCTGAGTAATTCCCAGTCGTTTTGCTATCTTTTTTGCCTTTCCATACAGCCGCACATACGGTTCCTCCAGTTCTCCCCGCAGCACCTCGATCTCTCTCGGCTCACACTGGTAAAACCCGGTACGAAAGGCTTTCGCCACCGCTTCTTTGGCAGCAAAATCCGATGCCTTCCGCACTTTATGCTCTGCAAATTGTGCCATTTCTTTCGTTGTAAACGTTCTTTCCACAAAATGGCTGCTCCGCTCACACGCACGCAGCACCCTCGCGATCTCTATTGTATCGATTCCAATCCCCAGAATCATAACATACCTCTTTTCTATCACTTATAATGATCAAATACATTCATTACTTCTCGCCCAAGTAACGCATGCATCAATCCATATGTCTGATCCACACTCTCCTCTAATTCCACTTTATCTGCCACTTTCTGCTTAATCTCTGCACGCTGTACCTCGATGTCCTGCGTCAGTTCCTGCAGATATTCTTCTCTCTCTTTGAGTTTGTCATAACAATACGTAATGGACACGACGAGAAGTTCCTCATTGGTTTTCCGGATTTCATAAGGCACTTCCATAAGACGATCACTTTCTTCTTCAATCTTCTGCTTTGTCTCAATCAGCAGTTTTTTCTGTTTCTCTTTTTTTCGGTCATTTTCTGCCTCATTCATCCCGGACACGATCGCGTCCATCAGTTTTTTCTTGCCTCTTCGCAGATCCTTGATCTCATTGACCAGTTTTCCTTGTTCTTTCAGGAGTTCATTGCACTTTTTTTCCAAAGTTTTCACTTCTTCCGGTTTCACTCCACCGGGAAATAATTTGTACCAGCGCTCATCCAAGACAAGGATGGGAAGTTTTTTCCCATGCACCAGCTGCTGCAATGGTGGCAATTGGTCTCTAGTTCCTTTTGGCATACACACCGCCCCTTTCCTTTTACTTATCTTTTTCTGACAGACGATAAGAAAGACGCATCAAACTCTCTGCCAGATGAACATTTTCTACCACAACATGTGAGGGCACTTTCAGATCGGTAGACGCAAAATTCCAAAATGCCTCCACTCCGACTTCCGCCAGTCTCCCGGCGATCTTCGACGCCTGATCTTTGGGAACCGTAAGGGCTGCTATGTGAACCGGGTGCTCTTTTACAAACACTTCAATATCTTCAATCGAATAAACCGGAATGTCGTTGATCTTTTTTCCGATTTTTTCCTTGTCGACATCAAAAATACCAGCCATCTGAAATCCCCGCTTCGTAAATCCTCCATAATTTGCCAATGCACGTCCCAGATTTCCGGCTCCGATAATAATTACATTATAATTATGTTCGAGTCCCAATATTTTCCCAATTTCATCATGAAGATACCCTACATTATATCCATATCCCTGCTGTCCAAACCCACCAAAATTATTAAAATCCTGCCGGATCTGGGAAGCCGTTACATTCATTTTTTTGCTCAACTCATGCGACGAAATCCGATCAATCCCTTTTTCGAGCAATTCACTCAGATATCTATAATATCTTGGAAGACGCTTGATTACTGCAGATGATATTTTCTTTTCTTCCAATGTGCCAACCTCCGTTACGTCCGTAACGATTCAGGGTCCCACCCAAATATTCGCATTTTCGAACACTTCGTGTTCTTTCCCGCCTTTGGCAAGGCTAAAAATGCTCATATTGGGTGGGGAGCCCTATTAGGCTCCAATGTCTGCAAGCAAATGTCTCTTACATGCAAGCATGACGCTCCATTTGCTTGCAGACATTGCCCCTGAATAGTTACGTTTTTATATATTATACTACATTTTCTTTTATAAAAAAAGATGTAAAAATCAACTTTTTATGCTATACTGTCTTTAGCAAATATTTTGATTGGAGAATGTTATGATATTAGCTTGTAACCATATAGAAAAAAAGTTTAATGACGAAGCGCTCTTTTCCGACGTTTCTTTTCATATCAATGAACACGAATGTACTGCTCTTGTGGGCGTAAACGGCACCGGAAAAACCACCCTTTTGCGAATTATCGTCGGAGAACTTCCGGCAGATAACGGCGATGTCATTCTGGCAAAGGATACTTCTGTTGGCTATCTTCCGCAGCAGCAGGGATATCATTCGGACAAAAGTATCTACGATGAATTGTGGGAAGTGAAAAAGGACATTGTCGCTCTCGAACGTGAGATCCGCACGATGGAAGAAACGATGCAGACCGCTTCCGGGGAAGAATTAAATCCCCTTTTGGAACGCTATCACCGCATGCAGACTGAATTTGAGGCAAAAGACGGCTACGCCTGCAAAAGCCAGATTATGGGAATCATCAACGGACTTGGATTTGTCGGAAATGATATTGACAAATCGATCAATACTCTTTCCGGCGGACAGAAAACCCGTGTGGCACTCGGAAAACTCCTTCTCCTTGAGCCGGATCTACTGATCCTCGACGAGCCGACCAACCACCTTGACCTCGCTTCAATCCAATGGCTGGAAACGTATCTTTCCAACTACAAGGGAAGTGTCCTGATCGTATCGCATGACCGCTATTTTCTTGACCGTATCGCCGACAAAGTGGTCGAACTTGACCACGGAAAAGCAACTGTTTTCAAAGGAAATTACAGCGATTATGCGCAGAAAAAAGAACTTTTACGCCGGGATGCGATCAAACAATACGAAAATTATCAGCAGACCGTGCGCCACCAGGAACAGGTCATTGAAAAACTGCGTTCTTTCAACCGTGAAAAATCAATCAAACGGGCAGAAAGCCGCGAAAAAATGTTGGAAAAAATGACACCTGTGGACAAGCCGGTAACAGAACAGAAATCCATGCACTTTTCCCTTGTTCCGGAAAAAGAAAGCGCAAAAGATGTTTTGCGTGTGGAAAATTTCGGAAAGTCTTTTGGTGACTTACACCTTTTTCAGGGTGTTTCCTTTGAATTGTTCCGCGGAGAACGTGTTGCTTTGATCGGGAAAAACGGAACCGGTAAAACCACTCTTCTCAAAATGCTCTGCGAACTAGAATCTCCGGATCAGGGTACTGCCGTCTTTGGCACGAACGTGGAACTTGGCTATTACGACCAGGAGCACAATGTACTGCACGAGGAAAAAACGATTTTTGATGAAATCCACGATGACTACCCGGATCTTAACAATACGAAGATCCGCAATGTCCTCGCTGCTTTTCTCTTTACCGGGGAGGATGTCTATAAAAAGATTTCACTTCTTTCCGGTGGAGAAAAGGGACGTGTCTCCCTGGCAAAACTTATGCTTTCCAAAGCCAATCTCCTGCTTCTCGACGAGCCGACCAACCACCTGGATATTGACTCCAAAGAGATTCTGGAAGATGCTTTGAATCATTATACCGGAACGGTCTTATACGTATCGCACGACCGCTATTTTATCCAGAAAACCGCTACCCGGATCCTGGATCTGACCAATGAACATATCCTTTCATACGATGGAAATTATGACTATTATCTGGCGAAGAAGGATCTTGTCGAAAGCCGCTATCTCGGCAACACGACAGAATCTGCGCCAAAAACGGAGGCTCCGTCTACTGCCAAACTCGACTGGAAGGAACAGAAAGAACGGGAAGCCAAAAAAAGAAAGATTGAAGCTGCGTATGAAAAAGCAGAAAACGAAATCCAAAAACTGGAAGAACTTATCGAAGAAACCGATGCGCAGATTGCCCTTCCGGAATACGCTTCCGACGTTGCCAAATTGACCGAATTGTCAAAGCAGAAGGAACAGTATGAGGCAGAACTGGAAACCGCGATGGAGGAATGGGAAAAAGCAGCGCAGGCGTTGGAAGAATTGGAATAAGACAAGAAATCCCCCGAGTAAAAAGCGGACAAGCTTCACCCGGGGGATTTGTTTTTTGTTTCTATTTTGTCACTTTTATCTTTATCTTATTCATTACACCATTTTGTGCAACAGCATACACCGTCGCTTTTCCCGCTTTTTTTGTCGTAATCTTTCCTTTTTTAGATACAGACAAAACCTCCGGATTCGACACGACGTAGCGTATCTTATCGATATGCCATTTGCATTTTTTTCCAGTCGGAAGGACTACCTTTGCTTTCAGTTTACTTGTCTCACCAAGTTTGAGCATACGCTTTTTCTTTCCCGCAATACGCACCTTCAATGGATTGGCATATTTTTTATTTCCCTTAGTCAAAGCATGAAGCTGCAAAGAACGTCCATATGCTGTTTTTTTACCATTTACAATACGATATGCCTGAATTTCATACTTATACCAGGTGTCTTCTTTCAGTTTTTTATTGATAAATGAAGTTTTTCCTGCTGAAGTAATCGTACAAACAAGTTTCAAATTGCGGATATCTTCTCCCTCGCTGCATCGGGAAGCATAGATAAAATAACCATCGGCTCCTTTCACTTTGGTCCATCTTAGTTTCTGCCAAACGTTCTTTGATATCACCGGCTGAATCAAATCTATCATTACAGGCAGTACTTCGTTTTTCACAGATGGACTTATCGCCGTCTGTCCCGGTACCGGTGGCACTGTTACCGGTACCGATGTTTCTGTCGGAGCCACCGTTGACGATGCCGTTGGCGATGTCGTCGGCTGTGGAGACAATTTAGGAATCACCATACTTTCTTTGGTAACTTCTTTCGTTCCCTGAGCATCTTCAAAATATTTTCCACAGTCTTTACATTCATAATATTCTTTATTTCCTTCTGTCTTTTCCGTCGCTGCCACTGCTTCAATCTTATCCAGATTGTGCGTGCATACAAGGCGCTCTACCACAATCTCTACCGTTGTATTTTCATAGTTTTCTTTATCCGCTCCTATATACTCTGCGGATACTGTTATACCTCCTGTCTCCGGTATGGTCTTTCCAATGAATTCTTCCTTTATTTCCCAATCACTGTCATTTTTTAACATATCCTTTGTGATCGTCTTTTGTGAAAATGATACAGAAAGATTCTGTGCCGGTGTCTGCATTGGTTTTGCTGCTTTGAATATGGTATATTCCTTGGTCACCTGAGCATCTTCTATCTTCATAACAGCGGTGATCGTCCCTGCCGACTTAAGATCAGTCGTTGCTTTTCCATCTCGCAGGTATGTGATTTTACATTTTTTCAACCCTTCATACTGTCCCCAGGTATCTGCATAATCCTCCACTGCGGGATGGTCTTTTTTATCATATTGCGCATTTTCTGCCGTAAGCATCACATTCGTCTGATGCGCCGGATTCACTTGACATGTTGCAACAATTCTATCTCCATCCGTCGTATAATCAAAAGAATGGGTCAATTTACTATTCGGTGTATTGGTATATACTTTTTTGCACATATCATACCCATCATATACCGTATTTGCTGCATTCTTTTTTAACGTCGGATAGATATCTGCCTTTTCTCCAAAAAGGTTCTGATACCACACCTGCGTTCCATCGGATATTTCATTATTTAAGTGATAACAAACCTCTCCCGATTTCATTCTCTCTTTGGTTCTTCCGATGCCGGCACGTATATCAGATCCTTGCTTTTCTTCATCCACGTCGGAGTCATAATAACAATTTACAACCGTTCCAAAGTTTGCAGCAATCGGGAAAATAATCTCATCTTGACTCGCACCGTCCAAAATCTGTGTTGTATCAAATTCATTGTTCACTGTCAGACAGTTTTTTATCTCTCCCATATTCACACCGGTTACCGTCCCCACCGGATCATACTCATAAATTCCACCACTGCTTCTTTTTATCGAAATCGAACTTCCATCCACCTTGCAATTCTCGATCACTCCACGGTTAACACCACAGACTGCTCCCACGGACCCTTCGTTTTTATAATTTCCACCCGGCAGCAAAACATTCTCAAGACAAAGATTTCGAATCGTCCCCTTCAATGTACGACAGATGGCACCGGTCGTTATTTCACCCCCCTGCATATTTTTGATGGAATGTCCGTTTCCATTAAAGATTCCTATATAATTTTCAACATCTGCACTTAACCCGGCACCTTCCATATCAATATCTGCCTCCAATCCGGCATTGATACGATCATCTGCATTTGCCATCATAGAAAAGCGATTCAATTCTTCTTTATCGGATATCCGCACATAGTCTACCCCTTTTTCTGTAACAACATCCAGGCTTTCCAGTGTCATATCCTGTATCACACGGCTTCCTCCATAATAACAGCAGCCAAAAGCCCCCCACTCATCCGGCGGATCCAAATATATTTTACCGGCCGGCAGCGTACTCATCGACTTGGTAACTCCGTCAATTGTCACATTGTACTCGCGGACAGATGATGTCATCGTAACTTTCATATCCGAGCTAACCACCGTATCTTCGTTAAATTGCGCACCATCTTCCGTCTGATATGTATAAGTATATTGATCATCATCAAACAATTTTCCAAATTTTGTGTTTTTTTCTACTTTTACCGTACAATATGCATTTTTATTGCCGGCAAGAACAAATTGAACTGTACACAATGCCGGACTGGTTTGTTTTTTCAATTGCGATGTACCGTCATCCCATTTATAAAGATAGGATTCACCGTTAATTTCAATGACGTTACTTCCCTTTCGCAGATAGGCTTCTAACTTGCCCTCTTCTGACGTTTCTAAGGTACTTGCCGGATATCCGTTAACAGCAGTTACTTTCTGATTCACCGGCAAATCAGAAACCGTCATTTTTTGCAATACATAGCCATTTCTATCCTCCAGCTGACCAATATATGTCGATCCAAACAATCGTGCCGTTCCCATCTTTGCTGTATCTGTCGATCCAAGATAATCAGACGTTATATCTCCATCCAAAAACCGGTAAACACCTTTATCATTTAGGTTAGCCTGGCCACATATGATGGACCCTCCCATCATATACCATTGCGCCAAATTGTTTATCTCTGCCCCTTCTGCTTTTACCGTTCCGGATTTCATGATAAAACTTCCTCCGATATTATCATGAGAACCACCTCCATGCATCAAATAGCCTGCATTATTTAATTGCAAAGAAGAATTTGGTGTATCAGCATCTTCACTGATTGTCAACTGTCCATACAATTTGAAAATCATTGAAGTATTTATGCACCCTTGTGTTTCGTGTAATTTTGCCATACTAACCGTATTTTTTCCTTTAAGATATAAGTTCGCCGTCCCCATGATTTCCATAAACGGAAACAATTGATCCCTCTCATCAGACGATGCGCAGTTTCGAATATCAAGATCATACAAATCATCATTTTTGATCGTTACATTGTCTAAGATCACATTGGCCTTTACTCCATCTGCTACTGTAATATGTACATCAATATAAGCACCATTGATCTCATTGTCTCCTGTGATTGTATAGGTGCCGTCTTCCGTGATATTAATCTCTATGATTGTTACATCATGCTTCGTCCCTCCATAACTCGTAATGGTCTTTTCGACAAATAATTTTGGATCAGCAAGATTATATGTTACATTCTTTGCCGACAAAACACTTGCTTCCTGTGCATAGGCATTGGTCGGCGGAATCACTGGGATTCCTGTCAGTACTGTCGCCGAAAGTGTCCCTATGCAAACGACTTTGGTCCATTTTTGTTTTAAATTTTTTCTAATCTTTTTCCCCTGCAACTGATTGTTATTATAAAAAAACTGTTTACGCATATACTGCCTCCATTTCATTTCGATATTTCCAATATCTGTCTCCTAAAACTTTTGTTTCCGTATTCCATGGTTTTTCCGCACTCGTATAATGAATGATACATGGTTTTTCCCGGTAAAGATCTTCATATAATTTTCGGTTATTCACATTTTCTTTTGCTATCTGTTCCGGAATATATGTCATATAATTCCATCTACAGTCCATCACTTTTACTCTTCCATCAAATAAAATATTTAACACATCTTGATCGTTATATTTATAATTATGACGATGAAGGATTTCAAACACCTGTTCCTGATTGATTCTTTGTCTGGTTTTTTTCAGATCTATCACAAGCACACCGGCATTAAAATAATTCTCAGGCACTTGCATGCCAAGAGCTTCCGTCCGATAATTGTCAACATTGTAAGGGTATCCCTCCAGAAAAATCGGACTCTTCGTCTTCGATAAAAGCCGAAAATCTTCTGATCGAACGGCTGCCACCTCGCAGTTTCCCAGTTCAATATCATACAATTTGCTGATATCTCCCTCTACAATAAGATCACAATCCAGATAAAGTATCTTATCATACTTGGCAAACATTTCTCCAAAAAGAAATAAACGATAGTTTGTTTCAATCGAATAATAAACTCCGACATCATATTCTACTTTCTTTTCATATTGTGCCATCGAAATAAATCGAACGGATACATTCCCTTCTTTTTCCATATTTTTTATTTTTTCCTGCTGCTCGCTGCAGATATCCTTATGCAGGATAATTATATCATACATTCGCTTTGTATCACAGTTTTTCAACAGCGAGTAAAGAACTGTTGCCAGATGCGGAGCATATTTTTCATTGCTGGCAAAGCAAAGATTTACAGATTGATATGCTGGTTCAATTATTTTCATATATTTCTTTCCTTTTTTATTATGCTTATTTCCTTTATTTCTTTTTCACTGTTACCTTGATCTTCACCACTTCTGTTCCACTCTTAACCGTGATAACGGTCTTTCCGGCTTTTAAGGCTTTGATCTTTCCGTTTTTACTCACCTTTGCCACCTCTTTGTCTGAAGATTTGAATGTTATCTTCTCCTGCGAAGTCAATGGTGTCAGTTCCGTCTTTATCTTAAAGGTCTTTCCTTTTTTCAATGTCAATTTCCGTTTTTTTACATTGGTTAAGGTCAATTTCTGTGTCTTAACTTTTTTCTTCTGAACTTTTACCTCTACCGAAGCAGATGCACCTCTTTTGGTGGTAACAGTTATGACAGCCGTCCCCACCTTTTTGGCTTTTATCTTTCCTTTTTTGGTTACGGTCGCAACCTTTGTATCGGAAGATTTCCACTTTTCAATGGAATCGCCGTTGCCAAGTGTCGCTTTTACCGCCGTTGTGCTTTTCCCTTTCTGCAGTACAATAGCAGAAACATTTAATGTTACTGTTGCCGCCGTTGGCTGCGGAGTTCCCGTTGGCTGTGGAGTTCCCGTTGGCTGTGGAGTTCCCGTTGGCTGTGGGGTTCCTGTTGGCTGTAACACCGGGGTCGCCGTTGGCTGTGGGGTTCCCGTTGGCTGTGGGGTTCCCGTTGGTCTGGAAATTTCATTCCACTTTGCATAAAGTATCCTGTCTCCTGTCACCGGTGTGGCAAAGTCATAAGCATTTGTGCAGGCTTCATCTGTATACCAGCCTCCAAAGGTATATCCTGTTTTCGTTGGATCCTCCGGTTTAGTAACCGGTGTTTCATAATCCGCTGTTTCCACATCGACAGAAGATCCTCCTACGGAATCAAACGATACCGTATATGTATTGATCGTCCACTTTGCATATAAGATCATATCTTTTGTCACCGGCATAGTAAAGTCATAAGCATTCTGGCAGGCTTCATCCGTATACCAGCCTCCAAAGGTATATCCTCTTCTCGTTGGATCCTTCGGTCTGGTTACTGCTGCCGGATAAGTTACTGCCTGATCCTCGACAGAAATTGTATCTTCACCGGTAGAAAAGCTGACCTTGAAAGTGGCCGCATAAAAATCTGTATCTTGAGTAAGAGTAATCGTTTCTCCCGTATCAACCGGTGTTTGTAAATTCTTATCGGTACACCACTTTGTTACCGTATAATATTCGGTATCCGGAAGATACGCTGGGTTGATCGTGCTGCCTTTTTTTGCATAATAGGTCTGCGTGTAATCTGAATAATGCAGCGTAACAGATACCTCCTCATCGCCCTCTGAAAGAGCGGATCGTAAGAGAGTCTTATCCGGCACCAGTCCGCTCGTGTACGCTAATTTCAAGCCGGCACTGCCGTCGCTGCCGGCTTCTCCGGATGCAAGCGTAGTGTTATTATCATCCGTATAGTAGGTACCTGCCGCACCACCGGTCCCTCCGGTTCCGGGAGTATAGGTTACAGTTGCTCCGGAAGAAATGGCATAAAAACTTCCTTTAAAAGAAAGTGCATCGCCGCCGTTACCGCCATTGGTACCATTTGCCGTTCCGTATGATTGAAACTTATTCTTAAGGCGTTCATAACCAGAATCACCTCGCCCGCCATTGCCACCGGTAAGAGTAAGACGAGCATCGTCACGCACCAACAGGCTGCCGCCGGTAAAGTTCAGTGCACAGCCTCCCGGAGTACCATCCAGTCTGCCGTCGCCAGATTTATTCCCACTCACTCCCTGGTATCCATCTGAACCCTTAATGGTAACCTGACTTCCACTATCCACTTTCAGTGCGGCACCGGAAAACTTTATCCCGGAACTTCCGTTTCCAGATTGCTGCCCCGCCGTAGCTCCGGCCGCCGCCGTTCCACCGGTGATTGTGACCGTTTGCTGTAAGATCAGGGATACATTGGGAGAAGTGACGCGAAGACCCACGGCACCCTGTCCATCATACCCCAACGTTTCGATTCCGTTACCACCTGTTAAATCGGCATTTTTCAAGATCAATGTACCACTCCCGGCAATCTCAAGCGCGGGCGTAGCAGAATCAGATTCATACTCAATTTCATCCCGACCATGGATGGAATACCCTTTTCCATCCAGAATAACGGTTTCTCCCGCTGCCAGAGTGATCTTTAATCCATTTGTGACATCACCTGTCAGGGTATAGACGGTCTGTCCCTCTGCATTTGTCGTGATTTCGACAGGTGCCTCCGACTCTGCCGTAATCTCTGTCCCATCATTTTCAAGTGTTGCTGCTTTTACTGTCGTCTTTGTCACGATCTGCCCGGTAAATACCGAGGTAAGTACAATCGCAAGAGCAAGCAGGTATGCAAGCAGTTTTTTAACTTCTTTTTTCATTTTCTTTTCTCCTTTTTGATTTTTCTTTCGGCGTTTGATAAACACCGGAATCCATTCATTTACTTTTTTACTTCATCTATATAAAATTTTCTCTCCGAAGTGGTACAACCCGGATAGCACTACCTGTTTTACCACTTTTGGAGAAGAAAATATTATGCATTGATAACCTTTGCCAGATACAACCGCAATGCCTTCTCACTGCTTTTTTCACCCTCGACATATTCGATTTTCGTGATATCCTTTAGGATACACCCACAATGCCCCGGAAATGTCGGGAAACATGTCACATGCAGATACGTGTCGATCTCCGGACTGCAATCTATGATTTCCAGGATTCTGCCATATAGGACAACCTGTTCATAACTCCGGAGCCATTTGGCATCCATGTTCGCAAAAACAGACCCAAAAGAACTTCCGATCAAATCTTTTAACGGTGTTTTCTCGATTTTGGCAAGTGCTTCATTGCCATAACAGAAAATCCAGTCTACCGCTTCCGCATTATCGTCAAATACCATCTCAATATCCGCAAATGCAAATGGCATATGATCAAAACTTCGGTAATGTTCCGCATAATCCTCATAAGTCATCGACTTTTTACTCGCACGAAGTTTCTTCAATATCTTCTTCTGATTTTCAAGCTGTGTACAAATGATTCTTTTTTTATTTCGGTTGCTATAGGGAAGTTTCTCTCCGGTATTTAAAAGAATGTATTCCTTCGTTACAGAATGAATGGCTTTGGATGCTGCGATACACTGGCGGCTGATACGAATAAACGCCTTGCCCAGCTGCTCCTCCAATACCCCTATAGAATTCGAATAATAAAATTGTTTTCCGTCTATCATATAAATCCACGGCTTGGCATGACTTTCTTCTTCTGTTTTCATAGCATACAAAATATCGTCCGTATTTATTTTGAATTCCTGCTGTGAAGACTTGTTTTTTACAGTCAGAAATGTCGCTTCTTCCTTCATATATGTTCTCCTCATCTGATTTGTTTCATCAACCATCACTTATGGATTACAACCATGTAATCTTATCCTATCATAACTGTATCGCAAATTCAATAAAAATATTATTTATGATGGGGTAAATTTACTGTCGGAAAGTATTAGACAGACTACACCTGTGACCTGTT
>ENA-OURQ01001178-OURQ01001178.1-human-gut-metagenome-genome-assembly--contig:-NODE-1178-length-22823-cov-4.097154_pt1 | contig 22823 bp, 23 predicted proteins | sample MGYA00242105_ERZ508999 | MGnify/ENA primary metagenome ERZ508999 (study PRJEB26280, sample SAMEA2338771) | human gut metagenome | biome: human gut; feature: human-associated habitat; material: faeces...
GAAAGTATAATAATTGAAACGTCATTTGCTTGTTTAAAGATTGAAAATAAAAATGATAAACTCATTGTTACAGAAGAAGAGCTTGAAAATCAGCAAACGATTAAAAAAAATTCAAATGATATCAAGAAAGAAAATGCTTAAAAAATCATCAAAATGTTCATTTATAGTTGAATGTTTTCTTTTTTTTATGCTATAATATCTTTGCTTGTGAAAAGTGATGTATTATCCGCTGATAAAAATTATGATAATATGTAATTAAGATAGAAAGGAAGAAAGAAAGATATGGCAAATTTAGTTGATAAAATTAATGCTAAACATATTCGTAAAGATGTTCCTGAAATTCGTGTAGGTGACACTGTACGTGTTGATGTATGGGTTAAAGAAGGTAAGAAAGAACGTATTCAAGCATTTGAAGGATTAGTTATTGCTAAAAAGGGCGGTAGTGTTTCTGAAACAATTACTGTTCGTAAAAAATCAAGTGGTGTTGGTGTTGTTCGTATTTTCCCAATTAATGCACCTACTATTGACAAGATTACTGTTGTTAAAAAAGGTATGGTACGCCGTGCTAAACTTAACTTCATTAAAGGAATGCGTAAAGAATATAAAGTTAAAGAAAGAAACGATTCTGTTAAAGAAGCTTAATTTAATTTGCTACAAAAAGGTTGAAAATAAATTGGATTTATATTATAATCTTTTTGTTAGCTACTTATGTCCTGGTAGCTCAGCTGGATAGAGCAATCGCCTTCTAAGCGATCGGTCGTGAGTTCGAATCTCGCCCAGGACACCATGTATGACTTAAAGGGGCTGAGTGGAAATAAATAATTTCTACTTAGCTTCTTTTTTCTTTGGAAAAGGTATTTTTTCTGCTTTTAAATTGTCATTTTTTTCCCAATAATTGTACTTTATTTTTTTAGAATCTTCTAATACTGATATTTTTCTTATATTTCTACCTAAACACATAAGCATTATCTCACAAGACACCTTATTCATTCCTCTTCTTCTAATGCGTTCATAATTCATATTTTGTTTGATTTGACCGAATGTTCCTTCTACTTGTATGCTTCGATTTACCCTTATTTCTATTCCTTCTGGACTTAACAAGTTATTTCTTGCTTGTTCCTTTAGTAATTCATAATCTGGTATGAGTTCATATAACCTATAATTTAAATTTTTATTTTTTAATAATTTTTTGCATATATAGGCATATCCACAATTATCACATTCATCAAATTCATATAATGTTCCTTCTTTATATCTTTGATGATGCTTTTTATTAAAAGGTATTTCCCTGCCAATACACGTATTTAAACACAATACGCCATCATTGAATGTATAAAATAGTTGTGGATTTTTACCATTTACTTCATTTTCCCATGATAAAAACTTAACGAAATTGCCAATTTTGTGTTGTCGAAGATATTTGTAATTAATGTATATACCATATCCAGAATCTGCACATTCATTTTTAGGGTAGCAATTATAATATTTAAAATATAAGTCATTCATAGGTATAAATGTATATTGGTCACTTCTATCTTGAAATACTCCATACATAAGTATTATGCCGCTTGATACCATAACCTGTATGTTATATCCAGCATGAAAATCATGACTTAATTTAGAATAATAATCTTCTTTTAAAACCATGGCTGTTGCGTCTTTATCAGTTTTAAAATATGAATTTCTGTTTTCTCCACAAATACTTTCTTTTTCTTCATATTCTAATAATTTAGCTAAATATTTATTGGATAATTTATATTCCTTTTGTTGTATTGTTAATCTTTTTCCTTTGCCTTGTGGAATTTGATCAACATTTATATTTTCTCTAATTAAGTATTCATTTATCAGTTCTTTGAAAGTGGAACTTTTAATAGTCTTATTATCATTATATTCAAGGTTCATTTTGGCAATTAATTCTTTGATTTTTTCATTTAATCTTTTATGAAATTTAACTGGTTTCCAAACAAATTTATACTTATTTGCATTAGCTTCGATTTTTGTCCCATCTATATATTGATTAGAGATATCTAAGTTAAATTCATCAACAATAGTCTTTGTTACCATTGAAAATATTTCATATTGATATGGCAAAATATATTTATTTATGCAGTCTTTTATTGAAGTATCACTTGGCTGCTGTTGTTCCATTATATAAATTACTCTTAAATCGTAAATGCATAAATTTTCTATTTCTCGAATTGTACTTTTAAATTGAGAAAAACAATAAATAATTGCAGCCACTAGATTAAATGGATTGTATCCTTTTCTTCCAATATTTTTTTGAGTATTTTCAATAAGTTTACCAATTCCACTTTTATTTAAAATTTCAATAAATTTATCTATTTTTTCATATTCCTCAATGCACTTGTCTGAGGAAACTATGAAAATAGACCTTTTTATGTTAAAATAATTCATGTGATATATCTTCTTTCGTCAATTAGATTGTATCACATTTGGCTCCAGAAGTTATTTTCTGGGGTTTTTTAAATTTTAATGTTAAAACTAAAATGATGCCGCAGCCGACCACGATTGCAACAGCTCCAAAAAAACATTCCCGAAAGGTCAGACCTTTCCAAAATTCATTTTTGTATCCGGCCACGTCTTCGTTGATATTTCGATTCATTTCTCCACCTGCCTTTACAGATTAAATGCTTTTTGCATAAGACTGTCTACCGTTTTTACACTGGCTGAAATTGTTGACATTTTCAAGCAGTAAACCAACATACGTACAATAGCCTCTTCTGACTTTATGGAAATCGTTTGTATGAAATTGCTGCTGAGTGACAACACCACTGCAATTAAAGCAGCAGAAAATACCGTTCCCAGAAAACTTCTGACATAAGCATAGCCTGTCTGAGATACCTGACCGCCTGCCGCTATTGTGGAGAGTGCAATTCCGCAAAAAGGTGCTAACATATACACTTTCATTGTGCGGAGCAGGATTGGCTGTATCAGGAAAAAAGCACAGGCAAGTGTGAAAAAGAAAAACACAATGGATGTAATAAAACACAGCATTACTCCATTGTTCCCCGATGATATATCTTCGTAAATCTTTGCCCCGTCAAAGAAAAAGCCATAATCCTTATCTCCACTGATCACTTCTGCAAAAAGTCTGGCACACCGGAATAGTTTTGGCATCATAGTAAGGGCAAGGCTCATGACATTTGCCACTACAACCAATCGAAACATCATTTTGATTACAGTAACAAACGTCATGTTACTCTTCAGATCAACACTCTCTCTGCAGTATCCATACACAAAAAACAATACAAGAAGTGTACTTGAAAGTGCATTGAATGTTGTATACAATGACTTTATTTTCTGCCAGATTTCTGCATACTCATCTCTGGTAATGTTGGCCGTCAAAAGAGAATTTGCCACCTTCAATAAGGCATTCCAGATATAACCGGCGCTTTCAAAAAAGGCTTCCCCGCTAAAGAAGTCTCCCATCGTATCAAATATACTTAATGCATGGATTACCATAAGCAGAACGTCCTTTCTTATCCTAGGTGTAGAGTTTTATAATTCCGGGAACGATAAGCATTCCCAAACCGCCGGCCGCTTTTAAGATTCCCTCTGTTAATTCCGTAGAGTTACGGCTGGAAATCGCCGAGAATAAACTCACACATCCAAGTCCTAAAACGCAGGCACCGCCTCCTTGAATTACCGTAAGTACCAAAGTAACAATAAAGGATACTTTAGAATCAAGATCTTTTACAATCTTATCCTCCTTGTCGCCGGCATACACAGCACAGGGAATCAGCAGGTTACAGTAAAGAAGGCTTCCTGCTACTGCCACTATGTTTCTTATTTTTTGTTTCATATTGATTTTCTCCTTCCAACGAAAAGAGGCCGGTCAGATCAAAGTCTGGCCAACCTCTCTTTTTGATACTTTACTTATTTTGAAACATTAAAACTTGCCTTTCAGAAGTTTTTTGTAGGCTTTGATCTTCTTTCTCGGAACATCAAATTTAATCTTCTTATGGCATTTTTTGAAGGCTTTTCCTTCAATCTTGGTCAGTGCACTACTCTTGATATTGACACGTTTTAATTTACTGCAGTTAAAAAATGCTTTTTTCGCAATCTTCTGTACCTTAGTTCTCAAAGTGATCTTCGGAAGTTTTTTACATCCTTCAAATGCACTGGTACCGATACTGGTCACGCGCTCGCCGCCGCTTACCTGAGTAAGACTTGTACAATGGTAGAACATGTACTTCGGTACACTTCGAAGGTTTTTCGGAAGTTCAATCTTTTTCAACGCAGAGTCATTTGCAAAAATACGATAACCGACAGTGGCCATCTTAATATCCGATGCAAATACAACGCGTGTCATCTTCTTACATTTTTCAAAGGCACTCATTTCAATCTTTAAGAGTGTTTTTGGAAGAGTAACATTTTTCAGTCCGGCATTAAAGAAAGCTCTCTTCTTGATTACAAGAAGTCCATCATTGAATTTGATTGCTGCCAGTTTGGTACAGTTCTCAAAAGCACTAACTCCAATACTCTGCAGCGTACTCGGACAGGTAAAGGATGTCAGATTAACACAGTCTTTGAATGCTTTGTTTCCGATAGTTACAAGTCCTTTTGGAGCAAGGCTGACTTTTGTCAGTTTACTGCAGCCTTCAAAAGCACTGTTTCCAATGGTCGTTACATTTCCCGGGATGGTAACTGTGCGGATCGTCTTATTGTTCTTAAACGCACTGTCTCCGATGGATGTGATCGGATAGGCTTTCCCATTGAGATAGATCTCATTTGGAATGACTACATCTGTCACACCATTCAGATCCGAAATGGATACAGAAATGGTTCCGTCCGGATTTTTTGTAATCTTATAAGATACGTTACCATACTTAAAGATGGCTGAACTTCCGCTGTTTAAGGCTTCCAAAATGGCTTTCTGCTGATCTTCGGTAAGACCGGAAGCATTTACCTCTTTGATTGCCTGGATGATCTCTTCTTTATCCGTCTTTGTCAACGTAGTATTGCTTTCCAGCAATTTTTCAATGTACGTCTTGTCCGCATCCGTCAAAGAGTTGGATGTCAGACGTGCGATCAAGGCCGCCTTTTCTTCCTCGGAAAGCGTAGACTTGTTGATCAGATCAATGATCTTGGAAAGATCGTTGGTAACAGAAGGTGGTATTTGTTTCCACTCTGCTGTAATTGTGGTGTCTTTTGTAATCTCCATCAATGGGTATGTTTGACCGATAGTCTCCTGATTCAAATAGGAATCTCCAACTTTCCAACCTTGAAAAGTGTAATTTTCCTTTTTAGGTTCTGTTAATGAAGTGATATCCAGTGTAGGATTCTTCCAGTCGGCTGTCAATGTCATATCTTTTGTCAATGTGATAACATCTCCCGGCTGATAGGAGTTTCCGTCGCTGTCTTTCCAGCAGGAGAACGTTTTCTCCAATGTCAGCTGATTTAACTGGGTATCATCACTGGTTACCGTTACCTTATAACTTGGTGCCTTTGGTGCTTTTGGCACGGTATACGTTGGATTGTTCCAGGTAGATGCTGCAGAAAAATCCGCATCGGCAGCTACCACTTCGCCCGGCTGATAGAGGCTTCCATTTACATTCCAGCCATTAAAAGATTTTGCTTTCATGGCCGTATCGATCGTTGCGTTTTCATTTGCAACTGTTACCATATACTTTTCGGCCGTTGGAGCTTTGGGTACCGTCACATTTGCCGGATACCAGTGCGCTTTACACGTAAGAGATGGATTGGTTTTGAAATCTAATCCATAATGATCGAAACAGGACTGCATATTTAAGAACTGCCGCATTTCTCCTACTCCGGCATTAAAGGCAAGATTAGACCCTTGTGTCTGAATAAACAAAAAGCCGGGGATTTCCCATACATTGAACGGAGCATCTACGTTCTGGGTATTTCCATCAAACGAGGCTTTTATTGTTTTACCCATACCAATCTCACTTGGCACAGGAAACAAACCGCAGCAATCATATACTTTCTGAACATCTGCTCCACTTGCATTGGCATCGCCTTTTGTATAAGTAACCGTTGCATGTGGAGTACGGAAATATACATTGATATCTGCATGATGATTCATCGTGTACTCTACATAGTTCATACGTACACCAAACCATACCGACTGTGCATCGAAATAATTCCAATTTTCATTTTGCGCAGAATTTAATTCTGTAGCTGCATCCAACGTCTGTCCGGATGGTGCCGGTCCGTCTTTCATCACGGTAATGGCACCGGATCCACCATTTCCATTTACTGTTGCTTTTTCAAACACAACTCCTCCCGGTTTGGTCAATCCTACATGACATCCAACAACCGGATATCGCGAAGAATCTGAGGATCCTTTGTACGTATAGTTCAAACCTACTACAGCGGATGCGCCTTTGCACGTGCCGGAACTTGTATACACATCCCATTGAATGTTTCCAAAACGGCAAGACGTGGTCTGCGTCTTGTCAAACCCTTTGGCACGGATTGTTAAAGAACCCGATTCCTTCCCATCAATAAACTGATGAACGGTAAACGTTCCTTCTGTCGCAGAAACGTTGTTGGAAACTGCCTTTGCTTGTGTCGGTGCGAGTATTAACAGTAATGCAAACGTTAATACGCACGTGATCGTTTTTAATGCTTTCATGTTTAACTCCTTTATTATGTTGCTTGGTTTACAGTTACTCTATGATAAAACGAGACCTCTCTTAAATTAGGAGAAGCCTCGTGAATTTTCGCATCAAAAAAGAGCCCTAAAAGGCTCCTTCGATGCTTTCTATATAAAGTTTTGAAAAAGAAAGTGGCAGAATTTCTTACATTTCTACCAATTATAGTGTAACACACTTCGAAAGTGTCATCAAGTGTCATTTAGTGTCACTTAGTATCACTTTTTTTCGTCTGCCGCTTTGGGAAACTTTCTGCTTGTCTCATCCTATCCCATCCAATCCTTTGATCATTCGCATTAAAAAAAGAGCTTTTCGCTCTCAAACCGCAGGAAAATCCGTCTTTGGGATCAACTGCATTAAGTTCCTACACTTCTACCGATTATAGTGTAACACATCTCAAAAGTGTCATCAAGTGTCATTTAGTGTCACTTAGTATCACTTTTTTTCGATTTGGTTCGATGAAATCCTGTTTTCCCATTTATATTTTATCTATTGATTTTTCAGTTTGTATCTGTGTTGCTGACTTCTGTTTACATTTTTCAAGTAAATCAATTCCAAACAGAGAATATAAAAATGAGCCTGCAGTTCACCTCTGATTTTTTGTTGCCAAGAAAATAGTCATATTATTTTTAGAATTTCACAGAAAGGAGGACATACATATGAAGAAGGCACTGAACTTGAAAGATAAGAATTTCAGGAAAAAAGTTATTGCTACTTTGATTACCATTTTAAGCATTATTGCCGTACGTGTTGATTGCCCGTACCTTGATGGTATTATAATCATTGTAGCATGGCTTATTGAGTTATTCTAATCTTTCACCATCACAAGGCTAACGGTTTCAACCGTTAGCCTTGTTGTATAAACTACTTGCGCTGATACGAAAATTTAATTCCTGCTGCTTTAAACGCAGCGGCTGTTTTACTCTGTGCTTTACTGCTCCTGCCAACTACCTTTACTTTCACTTTCGAACATTTTTTGATTGTTCCTGACGAAACATTACTCAAATTTAAGGATGTTATCGTCACATTTTTCAACTTTTTACATTTGAAAAACGTATTCTTGGAAAGCTTTTTCACGTTAGCCGCCTGAATTGTTACTGTCTGCAGCTTTTTTAAGTTAGAAAATGCTTTCCCATCTATCTTTCTGACCGTATAACTGATCCCATCTATCTTAATGGCATTGGGAATTGTAATCTTTTTAACATTTTTCCCTTTTACAATAGTAGCATTTCCCTCACTGTCCGTTCTGTACTTAAATTGTGAAGTACTTCCGCTAACCGCTTTGTAATCAACATTTCTCAATGAAGAATTATATTCTGTTTTTGGAACGGAAAACCCTGAGAAATTACTCGGTTTGGATGGTACAATATATGGTTTTACCACAGGCTGGCTGCTTTGCTGCACAGTTGGTGCTTTTGTTGGCTGCAAGGTAGGTACTGGTGTTGGTTCTTCCGTTGGCTGCACCGTCGGTGTTGGAGTTGGAGTAGGTTTGATTACTGTTTTGATCTCCCCTACCTGATTTATTCCGACATACGCAAATATTTTTGAATATCCAGCTATACTTGACTCCGTTGATTCCGTTGCCGTAAAAACACCATCTTTTTCTGTATAATTATCTTTCCCATATACATATCGAACTTCTTCATCGTCATCAACATAACCTGCAAGATCTTTCTTTACATCGATGCTGTCACCGACCATGATATTATATTCTTTATTAACATAATAATCATAGTTCGCATCTGCTGTTACCGTCAATCCCCAAAATTTTTGTGTCAGGGATTCATATGACATCCAAAAATATCCATCCTTTGACCAATAAGATCCCCATGAGTTTTTACAAAGCCATGCTCCATTTTTGCTAGGTTTTATCAGAAAATTATCTTTTGAATAATTATCATCCCAGCCTACAATCTGGATGGCATGACTGTCTTTTAGTGTATCCGATACATTGTTGTAAGAATAAACCGGCAAAGTTGTATTATACAAATAGTCACTTGTAAGATAACTGGTGACAACCGATCCACACTTACTTATAATTTCTTTCACTCCCTGAATATCTCCTGCAGGGACTTCATATGCTCTTTTGATTTTGTATTTATAGTTATTGGCCAGATTGTACCACGTATCAAATGTACTGTTGTCTGCAAGTAAGGCAATAGGCATATCTGTTTCATTTACAAACCCAAGACGATGTGCTCTATAATAACTTGTCTCTTCCATTCCACCGTTCATATCAGATAATATCTGATAATATGTATGTCGGTTGCTATTTTTATACGGACTACACTGCAGATTTGTACAGGAACAAGTATACGCAATCTGCATATCTGAAATATCCACTGAACTGTCTGCCTGGCCGGTTTTGATCAGAGACGTTTCTACGGCAGAGGCTAACGCATACGCATAACAGATTCCATAACTTCCCTGATCCTTTGCCATCGTAACTCTTCCGGTTCCTCTTGGATCATAAGAAGAGTCATTGACATCAATTGTATACGTGTCCTTTGAAGCTGCAGATACTTCTGCTTTCGGCATACATGGTATGCCTGTTATTATCATTACTGCTACAAGCAGCATAGAAATTCTTTTCTTTAACATAATGGATTCCTCCCCTCATTTACCTCGTTTTTGATTTATTCTTTTCTGATCGGATTTCCCTCGAACGTTTAATAAAATCATAGGTTGACATTTCTTCCTGAACAGTCATTTCCCGATCGATCACAAGTCCGTCAATACATTTCTCATATACAAATTTTTTGATGTCTGACATTCGATTGGTCTGATAGTATTCTACCAAAAGTCCTGTGAATGTCTGCAGTTCCTTTACCGGTATGGCAATAATGCCCTTTCCGTTCTGTATCATTATCTGATTGGCACATAACTGAGCCGTTCTTTTATTGCCGTCTGTGAACAACTGGCTTCGCATGAGATAAAGCATCAACGTAATGGATTTATCTGTCACACAATAGTGGGATAAAATCTCTTTGATTTCTCCCTGTACAATCTCCTCATCCGGAATTGCCGGTTTCCATTCCGTACCACCGATAGAAACTTCTGAATTGCGGAGCATTCCGGCATTTAAAACAATTCCTTCTTTTCCTATTTCATGATTCATCTGCTTAATATATCGAAAATCAAGTGGATAATCGATGGAATCAAAAAGGAACTCCCAGGAATGTTTCAGGTTACGCACCTTTACAATGTCATCTTCTTTTTTGCCATCCAGTTTCATTCCTTCCACAATCGTCTGAGTTTCCGGAAACGTGAACGGTACGCCTTCCAGCATGGCTTCTTTCCAGATACTGTCCACCAAATTTCTTTTAGCATAAAATATATTTTCTTCCTGTGTCATGTTATATTTATCTGTAATATTCATTTTTTTACCCCCTTTGAGTATGTCAAAAGTATGCTATTTTGACATACTTTGTATGCCATTCGTATGTCATTTTGACATACTTTTCTATGTCTTTTTTATTGTTTCTTTTCATTTTCCTCACTGAGTATGCCAAAAGTATGCCATTTTGACATACTTTGTATGCCATTTGTATGTCATTTTGACATACTTTTCAGAAAATGTCAAATTTATGCTACAACATCATATCGGCAAGAAGATCCATGTCTATCTTATCTGCCGGATCCATTTCCGGTTCCTCTTCCAAAAACGCTTCTTCCTCTGTCTCCGTTTCTTCCGGAAAATCTTCACGTTCCTCATTGAGATCCGTTTTTTCTCTCTGCAGAAACTGGGATGCATCACCCAGACATTCTTCGATTGTTGTTTCGATCATTTCTTTCATTTTGCCCTGCAGTTCTGTCTTTAGGGTTTCCCGGACAATGTCCGCAATGCTTTCTGCCAGAAACGGATCAAGATTGGTTCCGGATACAAAATTTTTTAATGCCATCTTGATGTAGCCGTTTTGATTTCGCTTTTTTTCCAGGGTTTCCAGCAATTCTTTATCTTCTTTGAAGTCCGTGTTAAACCGGACCGATATTCGTTTGATCATGATGTTTCACTCCTTTGCATATCCTCGCAATATTCTCTCCAAATCTTTCGTTTGTTCCCTCGTGTAATCACGTTCCGGGAAATTGTGAAAGTTGTTCTTTGGCTGCTTTTTCTGCACCGGTTTTGATTCACTTCCGTCGGCAGTTTCCAGCGAAAGCTGGTTTAGTTGATCATTGTGCATCTGCTCCAAGGCTTTATACAACACCGTGACCATATATGCCGTCTGGTGCTTAATTCTTGTTTTCTGGCTCTTGTACTGACAGATTGCGTAGCACAAATGTTTCCAGCTCAACTTTGATATTTTGCTGATCACTACCTGGCTTGGCTTTTCTTCGCCGGCAACCTTAATCGGCTTTCTGGTGTTAAACAGGTCGTAAAGTATGTACAACAGGGAATCCACGTCTTGTTTTCCCACTTTTTCCGGGTTTTTCTCCGCATAAGCATACAATTTTGCGAAATCAAGTTGTTCCTCGATTTCCTGCTGTGTGTATGCTTCCAGTCCATCCGATCCGTCCTCTGTTAAACTTTTATTATTGATGGATGGATAGATATTATATATATTACTAGTATTCTCTGATGTATTCTCTGTATGTGTGGTCATTTTTGACCATAGGGTCTGTTCATTTTTGACCATAGGGTCAGGTCGTTTTTGACCATAGGGTCTGTTCATTTTTGACCACACCTCTGAATCATCTGAATTTTCGGTCTTTTCTTCAATTTCTGTCTTGTTCGGTTTTTCCGGAAGATTTTCTTTTTTCAAATTTTCCGGATTTTCCTTGACATTTTTCTCATCTTTTGCTATGATTGGCTCATAGTCCAAATCGTTTGACTTTGTCTTCGGATAAGTTAAACCAATGAGCACTGACGGAATCAATTCAATGAATAGGACATTATTTTGCACGTATCCATTTTCGTTGATTTTTCGGAAGTGCTTTTTTATTACTCCTATTTTTTCTAAATGTGATAATGCTCTTTGAAGGGATGATCTGGCACATCCATAAGTATCTTCCATCTGGCGGTAACTGAAATAGATCATGTCGTACTTATATTTCTTTCTCAGAACTTCGTTTCCCTGTTCGTCAACATCCACCACCGGGCGGTACCAATAGACTATGTCAGAAAGGATTCTCTGCGCTAGCGCATATGGCTTTCCGGCTTCCGTCCGGATTGTATCATTCCACGCATGAGGAATGATACTTCCGGTAAAGTTAATCATATGCAGTTGATCTGTTATGTTACTTCCACTTGAATATCCCATATTGTTCTCCGTTTCCTATTTTAATCTGTTTGCAGATAAGATTTCAAATCCCCTCGCGTTACAAAAGATATCATCGTTGATCTCGATTCCGCTTCTTAATTTTCCGGCATAATTCTTGATCACAGAAGCACCGCCTCCGCAGATCAGTATGCTTCCATTCAGTTTGGAATCAATTAGTTTCAATACGTCCTTTGCATAAAATTTAATGATTTCTTTTACAAAAGTCACCTGATTCGGATTCAAGGAGCAGCTTTCTTTCTGCATAATACATTGAATATCCTCTTCATCGATCTTTTCCTGAAATTTGGCAAGAAAGTTTTTACTGACAAGATCAATGCAGTCAAGCGTTCCCTTTTTATCCTGTGAAAAACATTCGTTGTAAAATGGTCTGCCTTTCCGGTATGTAATGACATCGATCGTTCTGGATCCGATATCAACCACTGAGATTGTCTTATCTTTATATTTGTCCAATTCTTTTGCAAGAACCGGCAGTCCCTGCGGATAGATGTGGACATCTTTTAATTCAATGTGATACTTTTCTCCCTCATAAGAAAAGTTCAATGTTTTCTTTTTTAACAAATATTCCTTGAATTGATCCTTTTGTGCGGAAAAGAACGAGTAAGGAAGTCCTGCGGCAAGGATCACATTTTTGGCTTCTGTCATTCCGTTACATTTCATTTCTTTTGCCAGACTTACCAAAGTCAAGTTGTAATACTCATCTGTTTTTGTTTTGTCAGACGGATGTTCATTCCGAATCTGACCTACTACAAATGTCCGGTTTTTCAGTTCCAAAATATCTTCCATAAAAGGCGGTTTGATTGGAAGTTCTTCTACTCCGCTTTTGAAGATGGTACTTGCACTTTTGATGTACCCATATCCATGATCTACTCCAATGATGATGTTATTTCCCATTTTTTTCATAGTCCAAAATCTCCTTTGTCTGTTATTTTTAATTGTCCCGGAAGAACGGCTTCTCTGCCTTCCATTTTCACTTCCTTTTTTGTAACCGTAGTTGTATTCTTTAATTTGGCCAACTGCCGGTTGGTATAGCTCGAATCATAAATTTCACACACATCCTGCAAAGCTTTCTTTTTCAGTCTTGCCAGTTTTGAATGCGAGATATCTAAGCGCTGCTCTATGTACTCCCATTTTTCTTTTTTCCGGTAAATCCGGATAAGTACTTCTTTGGAAAGTGGCGGAAGTGTTGCCAGAACCAGCCGCAGGCGGTGATTCTTTTCAATCCGTACCAGATTAAGCCGATAACGGTATGTCAAAGAATCAATCTGTTCTTCCAGTATTTTTTTTGTCATTGATAATACATTTCCTAAATCGCGTTTTTTTCCAGAGGAACCTCCACCCTCTGTATCATAGCGGATACTGCTCTGAAGCGTTTCGATGATGTCTTTCTCGATTTCCGCTCTCTGGCTCTCAATCTCTTTGATCTCCGCCAGCAGTTTTTCAGATTCAATCTGAAGATTTTTTTTGACATCCTCTTCGCTTTCCAGAAACAAGATTATTTCTTCTTCCGCAATCATAACTATCCCCGCCTTTTTATTAAGAAAATGGCATCTCTGAATTTCCCACCATTTCTTCTATGTTTGTAAAGTCTTCTGTTACATTTGATGCTTGGGGTTCCCCGGCAGGAGTTGCCTCAATAGGTGTGGCTCTTTTGGTATCTCCAAACTCCACTTTTTCCGTTATCACTTGATAACTATACACTTTTTCGCCGTTTTTATTGGTATAATTGTTATTCTGTGCTCTTCCGACGATTAAAATGCGTGAACCTTTTTGAAAGTATTTTTCCAAAAAATCTGCCTGCTTTCCAAAACTGATACAATGGAAGTAGTCTGTTTCCGGTCCATTTCCACTTTTAAAAGAACGATTTACGGCGATGTCGTATTTCGCAAATTTTTTGCCCTCCTGATTGATTGTAATTTCAGGATTTCTCGTCATATTTCCTAATAAAATGATTTGATTCATAATCTGTCTTCCTTTCTTCAATTATTTTGCTTTCGAGATCAATCACATATTTTTGTCTCTCATCCTCGTAAACTATGCTATTTTCTTCTTTTTTTAAAAAACCATACCGTTCGTAAGCAATGATGGAACTTAATCTTACGTAAAAAGTTAAATGCTCCATAAGCAGTTTCATACACTCAAATTCTTCCGGAGTGTAGGTATCTCGTTTACTTTCGAACTGATAGCGGTTATTTACTTTTAATACGTTTTCAGCGTCAGAAATATAGTATTCCGTCATACTGAAACGCTGCTCAAACTCTTTTATTGTGTTTGTGTAACTACATAACTTCTTTTCTGCTTCTTCCAGACTTTCAAACTCATCCACAACGTGTTTTACCGGAAGTGATTTTTTTGAGGCATATCCACAATCAATCAATGGGTACTGTTTAATAAGTACACCTCTTGAGCCTTCCCATATTTTATACATGGTAATCCTTCCTTTCTTTAGATTGTAAGCTGCGCTTTATAGGCATTATAGTGTTCTTTGGAACCATATCTTTTAAACTCATAACCAACCAGATCTCGATTATTCTGAATCAATTTTGCGATCGACGCATTTGCAATGCCGTCTTTTGCCATTTCCTGCATCAATATCCGTAATCGAAGAGACTGCGAATACTTTTTCAATAGCTGCTTTCGGAGTGGATCGTACTGATCTTTTGACTTTGCTCCGTTGATCTCATACAAAATCGTATTCTGTGAGTATCCAGTCAGTTCACTGATATCCCGGATGGAAATACCGTCTTTTAACATCCCGCTTATCAATACTCTGTCCTTGAACTTAATGTACTTCATTCTTCTCACCTCCTGCATTACTTTTGTTTAATAACTCTTGGGGGAGGTATATTTTGTCAGAAAGAAATCCTTCTTCAAGATACGGTTGTTCCCCCGTTTCTAATGTGTAGTAAACTTTTACAGAATCCATTTCTTTTTTTGTATAAACCATTCCACCATCTTCTTCCTTTACAAAAAAGACGTACTCTTCATCTTTTTGTTCAAATGAATAGATATATTGTCTGCTTGTAGGCGGATAGCCGAATACAATAAAAAATAGAAAAGCAAATCCCACAAACCAAATCAGACAAATTTTGCTATAACTCATCTTTATCTCCTTTCGTTTCATTTTCTTTCCTGTCTTTGCTTTTACAAAAACAGGAAAGATTTTTGATTAGACTTTAGTCTATCATTTGAATGATACAGCCGTAATCTCCTGCACGGTAAATGTTAAATTCTTTAGCATGTTTTGAAAACGTTCGTTTGGTATCATCATAAATATTTAACCAGTAATTAAAGGTAACCACTTTTTCGTAGTGCTTTCCAATTTCAACGTCATTTCCTTTTACTAAGTAAGCACTGTACTCACCATCTTCTACGAAATGAAGCATTTCTGGAACAACACCTTTATCACCTTTACATCCAACTAATACCAGTGCGGCAATATCACTTTCACCAATGAATATTTTTTCTGCTTCCTTATAAGACTTCATAATTACCATCCTCTCTGTTTTTTGGAATAAAAAAAGAAGTTATGAAAAGAATTTTATTCTCTTCATAACTTCAATTTTTTCTTATTTTTGAAGTTGAAAAAGAATGTATTTCTTATTCACAACTTCATTTTACAACTTTCCAATTTTTTCATCTATTGACAGAATCTTCCACGGTTGCTATACTAAAATCAGAATAACGATTTAGGAGTTAATGTATGGGGATTTTCTGAATTGTTACAGATTAGAAAAAGCACGGAGGAAATCTTTATGAAACAAAAACAAACTCTGACAGTCCTTATTCTGATGATGTGTCTGGGAATTACATCCTGTGGACAGCCAGCTCAAACTACGCAGTCCCAAGTACCGGCGTCTACCGCCACGCAGACTCCCGCCTCTCCTTCAGCGACAAGAATCCCATCCGAACCAACGACGGATCCTTCGTCCATGGATACAATTGATCTGTACGAGTATGACAGCATTGATCCAGCAAAAGGGGATACCCTTGCAGGAGATGATTTTTTAAAAAAATGTTCAGACGGAGATTGTCTGGTTGTTAATGAAAATGTCAAAAAAATCCTCCCCGCCACCCCGAAACAAAGTCCGGAGGAATCCGATTCCAATATGGTAGATCTTCTCCTTCTCCGTACCAGTGATCTGGATGTTGAGAGCATTGTCAACCTGTTGGATTTTGCGTCGCCGGATGACATCGTATGGTTTGATCACGGCAAGCGCAAATATTACTCCATTTTAGATGACAAACTTGGTGACTTTTTTAAAGACTATCTTCCGGATTTTAAACCCAAAAACGGATTTCTGATCTATAAAGGGACTTTATTATATTATTATGGAAACGCGAAAGATATTGTTATTCCAAATTCTGTAAAAAAAATTGCTGAAAATGCTTTTTCAAAAAACGAGGATAAGGTAAAACTAAATCGTATTGTTATTCCGGATTCGGTAAAAGAAATCAAATCTTTTGCCTTTTCGGGACGCCGTGTCAAAACCATGATTTTTGGAAAAGGCATCCGGAAAATAGAAGAATGTTCTCTCTGTGACACCATCGACACACTGATCTTTCAGGGAAAAACCGACAAGATCCTGAAAAATGGATTTGACGAACTTTTTTCCGAGGATTTTGATGACGATACCACGTTGGAATTTCCCAATGATTTTTCCGAAAGTTTTACCCTCTGTTATGCAGACGTCACCCCTTCCGGTTCGAAAAAAAATCCGGAATACCGTTTTGATGTTGAATGGGCGCAGGTAAAGGGTGCTGATGGCTATGAAATAAAAACCGAAGGGATCACCCAAAATGTGGAAAACGGAAAAAACCATGGTAAACTCCACATACCTTCTAAGAATGCAGCTGATGAAGATGCGGATTATTATGGTTCTATTTCCATCCGTCCTTTCCGCTATGTTAATGGCAGAAAACAGTACGGAAGAACATACCGGACCTACTGCGAATACGAAACCGGCTGCTAAGTTTATCATTCCCAAAGCTATGGTTTATAATAATTTATATCTATTTGCTATGCAGTATATTGTGTTTTATAATAGATTATCAATGAAAAACTAAGAGAAAAAGAGGAACTTTTTATGAGCAATACCGAAAAACGTCCTAAATTAGATATGTTAAATGGAAGTATCTGGAATAAAATCCCACAATATGCACTTCCGGTTGCTGCAACCGGAATATTAGAACAATTATTTAATGCCTCCGATATTGCTATCGTAGGTAATTTTACCGGTTCCCAGAGTACCGCCTCTGTTGCTGCCGTCGGAGCAAACAGCCCGCTCATCGGTCTGATCCTGAATCTGTTTATCGGCATCGCCCTTGGTGCCAATGTCGTCATCGCCAATGCAGTCGGCAGAAAAGATAAAAAGCAAATTCATGATGCGGTACATACTTCGATCGTAACTGCGCTTCTCGGAGGTGTACTGCTTGCCATCCTGGGAGAATTACTGGTTTCCACTATTTTACAGCAGCTCAATGTACCTGCTGAAGTTTTTCCTTTGGCACTTCGTTACATGCGCATCTACCTGATCGGAATGCCCGCCATCCTTTTATACAACTTTGAATCAGCGGTCTTCCGAAGTGTCGGAGAAACCAAAATGCCTCTGATTGCCTTGGCTTTTTCCGGTGTATTAAATGTATTGTTAAATCTGTTTTTTGTAATCGTATGTCACAGAAATGTAGATGGCGTCGCTATTGCTACCGTAATTTCCAATGTGGTGAGTTCCTGTTTTCTATTTTATAAACTGCTGAAAACAGATAAATTTATCCATGTCGATATCAAAGATCTGCGAATTGAAATGGCTACCTTCGGGAAAATCTTAAAAATAGGACTTCCTGCCGGCATCCAGAGTGCCGTTTTTGCCATCGCAAACATCGTGATCCAGGCTGCTATTAACAGTCTTGGAACCATCGTAATTGCTGCATCGAGCGCAGCCTTTAATATTGAAATCTTTGCCTATTACATCATGAATTCTTTCAGTCAGGCATGTACCACTTTTGTCGGACAAAATTACGGCGCAAGACAGATGAAACGCTGCAAAAAAACCCTTGCCTTATGTCTGATTGAAGATGTCATTGCTTCCGCTGCTGCCATCCTCATAATCCTATTTGTGGGCAGACAGCTCCTTGCCATTTTCAATCACGATCCACAAGTCATCGAACTCGGCTACACAAGACTTCTTCTTGTATTTACTGCCTACATTTTCAGTATGATGTATGAGTTGATGTCCAGTTATCTCCGTGGTTTTGGTATTTCACTGGTTCCTGCCCTGCTTACGATCCTCGGTGTATGCGGAGTTCGAATCGCATGGGTATATGGTGTATTTCCATCCAGCCGCACCTTCCACACTCTTATGATGGCTTATCCGATCAGTCTTTCCGTTACGGCAGTCCTGATCTTTATCGCATTGATCGTTTACCGGCCTTCAAAGAAACTACTCTCTTAAGACAATCCCATATTTTTCCAAATCCACCCGCCCATTTTCGACGGGTATACCGTCTTCTTCCAACAGTCTGGTCTGCCCGCCGAATGCAAATGCCCCGGAAAGTTCTCCCTTTGCATTGACTACACGGTAACACGGAATTTTTTCCGGATCGGGATTTTTATGCAGTGCATTTCCGACCGCACGTGCCATCTTCGGATTTCCTGCCATCTGCGCAACCTGTCCATAAGTTGCCACATGCCCTTTCGGAATCTTTTTTACTGCCTCGTAAATCCGTTTTGTCGGACTATCGGTAACAAGGTCATAACTTTCTGCGATCATCTGCCGGACTTCTTTTTCCGGTATCGTTCCATCCAAAATAATTGTATTCCAATGTTCTTTGTTTTGATGCCAGCCCGGTATGACGGCGTCATAAGCTGCCCGCCAAAAATCTCTCGTCTCCGGATTCACCTTCACATTAAGCCAGATTTTTCCCTCTTTTTCATATGTCCACAAAAACGCCTTTTTTGACTTTTTTACTCGCACTAACTGCCAGTTCTGATCCCGGAATGGGGCATCCTGATAAGTCTCCGCAAAAGACAGTGCGTAATTCAATGCTTCCTCTCTTGTTTTCATGCTTTTCTCCTAATATTTCAATCTTTTATACAAAACAAATGCCACTGCACTTGCGGTCGTTTCCGCAATCCAAAAACAGTTCCAGACAGCCGGGCCGCCCAGCATGATTCCCAGCAGATACGCTGCCGGAATAATACCGATAATATAACGAATCAACGAAATCACAAGGGATTGTGCTCCTTTTCCCAGTGCTTCCAGCATTCCACTTACCGTAACCGAAAGAGACGAAATAATAAATCCCATACAAATGATACGGATTGCCGCAGCTCCCTCGGCAATTGTCTGTACACTTTCTGTAAACAGTCCCATCAAATTTTCGGAAAACACAAGGCAGATTCCCATTCCGGCTGCCATAATTGCAGCAATCATAATTAATGCCGTACGGAAAATACGTTTCACTCTTGCCGACTCACCGGCACCATAATTGTAACTGATGATCGGTCGGATCCCCTGAACGATTCCATTGGCAGACAGATAAATGAACGTCTGCAATTTATAATAAATTCCAAGTACCAGCACATACGTTTCGGAGTAAACGGCAAGGATTCCATTCAATGCCGTAATCATAAAAGATGGCAAAGCAAGATTTAATGTCGCCGGAATCCCTACTCCGTACATCTGCTTGCATAACCGTTTCCGTATCAGATTTTTATGCCAGGTCATGCGGAAAGCCATCGGTCTCTTGACAAATATAATAATATATACTACAAGAGGTATTACCTGTCCGATTCCGGTTGCCAATGCCGCTCCCGCGATACCCATTTTCGGAAAAAAGCCAATTCCAAAGATCAGCATCGGATCCAGAATAATATTGACAACGCATCCGCAAAGCATACTGATCATAGAGACTTTCATTCTTCCCTCTGCCTGAAAAATCTTTTCAAATGTAATCGCCACTACATTCGGAATGGTAAACGCAAAGACGATCCATGCATATTTTACAGCATCTTCCAATATCGGTTGCTGGTCCGTAAACATCCCTACAAAATAACGGGCAAATCCGATACTAAACAAGGTAAGCACGATTCCGTGCACGATGCTGAGCAGTGTTCCGGAAGTCACCACATCATTGGCATTTTTTCGTTCACCGGCTCCCAAGTAAAATGCAGCTGCCGCATTGATGCCGATACCAAATCCTACGGCGATCGCCGTCTCCAATAACTGAAGCGGATATACCAGCGACAATGCTGTCATCGCCTGTTCACTGATCTGTGCAACAAAATAACTGTCGACAATATTGTAAAGAGAATTGACTAGCATCGACAACATCATCGGCAATGACATCGACAATACCAGCGGCAGAATTTTCTTCTCCTTCATAAATGTTTGTTCCATGGTACAACTTCCTCCTGATTCCTTCGTTTCGTGAATCTTGTGAAACAACGAGTGATCTACTGCTCAATCAACGAGACACGCATTCTTCGCGCCTTCGGTGCTCATCATCGTGACAGTCGTCACATAATCGCCCAAACCTGCTGTGGGTTTTGTGCAAGCACAACCCACGACAGGTTTGGGCGATTGCGTGTCTCGTTGTTTCACGAAAAAAAATCACACCATCCGGATAGACTCCTGATGATGTGACGAAAAGTAAACATGTTCGTTTAGAAAAATTCACATAAGTTTTAGGAGACTATTGTACTATAGTTTGGATGAAAATTCAAGCCTTTTATTTTATATTTGTCTTTCTATTCTTGTTCTTTTGCACTTGCTATTTTATCAAGCAATTCTACAATTTCCTCTTTCGTATAATTTGTCTTTTCTCCTTGTGTAAAAAGCAGACGCAATTCATATAAAGTTGACATCTTTATCGATTTCATTTCTTTTTCTGTCATTTCGTCCATTCCTTTCCACCGCCTTTCTATACGTTTAGTATAGCGGTTTTCACGCTTATTTGCAAATGCATTTTTCTATTTATGTCTTTTTTTGTAATCCTGCTCAATCTCCTCCGACCAGCCTGTTCCAATTGCCTGTGCCATCATACAGGGAAGTTCTGCTCCGCGCGCTCTCGTTATCGTTTCTCCCAGCACATCGTAGTTCTTTCTTCGTCATACACCACTAAATATACCATCATTTCACTGTGAAGCAAAAAGCTGCTCAATACTTTTATCGCCGTCTGTACTCCAATCTGTTTTGGAAAACCATAGAATCCGGTTGAAATAAGTGGAAATGCTACACTTTTAAATTTCTTTTTTTCTGCCAGATGCAGACATTTTTGTTGATATCCATTTTTTTGCTGTAAATTATTGTAATAGCTATTGAATTATGATAAAATGAAGCATGCTGATACCTGTGCAGCCATCCGGCTTCACTTGGTGACATAGTATAATAACCCAAACACATAATATTAGGAGGGAACTTTATGAAACAATACTTTCGACTTCTCGCACTCGTACTCATTTTCTGTACCGGATGCGGGGCTCAGCAAGCATCAACAACCAATTTAACAGACACCGCTTCGCCTTCTGCCATTGTGTCGGGTGCTGCCGTCACCCCGGAAGCAGTTACCGCCACAGGTCCAGCAGCCCTTCCACAAAATACTGTGAATCCAACTGTATCAACAAGCAAAACCCATACAAAAAATGGTTATGAGAATACTATTTTTACCACAAAAAATTATGTATATTCTACCGATGGAGAAGGTATTCTTCAGGCACCTATTGTAAAATCAAAAACCGGCGCTTTTTCTTATCCGAAGAAAGGGAACCATTACGTGATAAAACCGGACACGAGTATGACCATCGAAGACATGTATGTCACAGACTCTTACCTATACCTTGTCGAATACGATACCGACTACACCAATCTTTGGCGCATTCCTTTTCGCCGGTCCGGTACAAAGGAAACATTGCGCTGGGAAGACCGCGAGAAAGTATGCAAATTGGAGGATATTATTAAAAAAAATTCACCCGGCATTGACTGGGAAGATTTTCTTTATGCCGAAGATGATAAAATAATATTTTCCTCTGAAAACAATTGCATTTATGCAATCAACTTGGACTCCGGAAAAATTTCGAGACCTTTCAAGGACGTCGGTTCTTACATTGTTGTAGACGAATATGGTGTGCCGCGAAAATATGACGACACAATTTTTCTTCTTTGCAACAAAGACCTTTATCGTATGTCGGTAAATGACTTTTCTGTAAAAAAAGTCTGTAAAAAAGTAACCCGCCTCTTTTATTATGCGCCGGAAGAAGAGGTTCCTGTCTCCCTTTTTCCGACTACTGTTCACAAAAACACATTGTATTTTCTAAAAAAAGATGGAATTTACGGTTACAATATGAAAACAGAAAAAACAGCACAAATTGTTTCCGTGACAGACATTGAAACCCTTTTATCGGGAAAGCGAAACGGCTTCCAAAAAGACATCATTGAAACTTGGAATGTTTATCAATTCTTTGCATTGAAAGGCCGCATTTATGCGATACTTAACGCAAATCAACTCACTTATTCGTCCAGAGATGACGAAAATTACGTCTATGATGATGATTTTGATGAGGATTACAAAACCTATGACTATAAATTATCTGTCGTAAGTTTTCGTGCCTCTGATGGAAATGATCTACGCTACGAAACACAAATGAATACGTTTCTTCAGGAAAAATTAGCCAAACCTTATGAATGCACCGACTACGAGCGGCTTAATTATTGGACCGTCGATACCGGTACCCCACTGTGTCCGGTTGGGAAAAGCCAATGGATCATCGAATTTCCTACACAGTTTCAAGAAGAGGATAAACGGTACAAAAGTGACTATTATCTCTATGATGTTCTTACAGGAAACTCTACGAAAATAGAAAGCCGTGAAGGGCAGCAAATGAAAGAATATAAAGTACGTTTCA
>ENA-OURQ01001181-OURQ01001181.1-human-gut-metagenome-genome-assembly--contig:-NODE-1181-length-22802-cov-7.626588_pt1 | contig 22802 bp, 17 predicted proteins | sample MGYA00242105_ERZ508999 | MGnify/ENA primary metagenome ERZ508999 (study PRJEB26280, sample SAMEA2338771) | human gut metagenome | biome: human gut; feature: human-associated habitat; material: faeces...
CTGTTGAATTAAAAGGACAGAGGGAATAGACGTTAACTAAACATTATTGGGTCAGCCCCCGTGTCCCAACATTTGGACATGGGGTCTGACCCCTGTCCCGGATATGTTTAGTTTATGTCGTGCTTGCCAACCTTACGATAACGGTAGACCGCTCTCGCAAGCGAAGCCTGTGATACATGGTACTCCTGAATGCTCTGCTTCTGGCGGAGCTGCTCCTTGGCACGTTCCATTGCCGCCTTGGCACGAACCTCGTCAATATCCTCCGGACGCTCAGCAGTATCGACAATCATGGTTACACGATTATTTGCAATATAGACAAATCCGATACCGACAACCGCATCAACATACTCTTCACTGCCCTCCGGCTTGAAGCGGACATCTCCGATTGTTGTGGCAATCGCCATGTTCTGGTGATGTGCCATGATTGCTATCTCGCCGTCTAAGCCTGGAACTACAAGGATATCTGCCTTACCGGAAAAGAACACCTTGTTGGAGGCTAATATTTTAAGATAAAATGAGCTCATCTTACCCCGCCTCCTTTACTGCTGCTCCATCATTTTCTTTGCCTTCTCAACAGCCTCATCTATTGTTCCGACATTGAAGAAAGCAGCCTCCGGATACTCGTCCATATCACCGTCTATGATTGCCTTGAAGCCTCTGATTGTCTCCTTTACAGGAACGTACTTACCCGGAACTCCGGTGAAGTTCTCAGCAACATGGAACGGCTGTGATAAGAAACGCTGAATCTTTCTTGCACGGTATACGGTAATCTTATCCTCGTCGGCGAGCTCCTCCATACCAAGAATAGCGATAATATCCTGTAACTCCTTATACTTCTGAAGCATAGCCTGAACCTTACGGGCTACCTCGTAATGCTCCTCGCCTACAACGTCTGCCTCAAGGATTCTTGAGGTTGACTCAAGCGGGTCAACAGCCGGGTAGATACCCTGCTCAACAATCTTACGGGAAAGAACCGTAGTCGCATCAAGATGTGCGAATGTAGTCGCAGGCGCAGGGTCTGTAAGGTCATCGGCAGGAACGTATACAGCCTGTACCGATGTAACGGAGCCCTTCGTTGTGGAGGCGATTCTCTCCTGAAGCTCACCTACCTCTGTTGCAAGTGTAGGCTGATAACCTACGGCTGAAGGCATACGTCCGAGAAGTGCGGATACCTCTGAACCTGCCTGTACGAAACGGAAAATATTATCAATGAAGAGAAGCACGTTCTGGTGTTCCTCATCACGGAAATACTCAGCCATTGTAAGTCCTGTCTCAGCAACTCTCATACGCGCTCCAGGTGGTTCGTTCATCTGACCGAATACCAAGGCAGTCTTCTCGAGTACGCCTGATTCTTTCATTTCTGACCAGAGGTCATTACCCTCTCTTGAACGCTCTCCTACTCCTGTGAATATGGAATATCCGCCATGCTCTGTGGCTATATTCCTGATAAGCTCCTGAATGAGGACTGTCTTACCAACTCCGGCTCCACCGAAGAGACCGATCTTACCACCCTTCGCATAAGGAGCCAAAAGGTCGATTACCTTGATACCTGTCTCGAGCATCTCGACAACAGGACTCTGCTCCTCGAACGTAGGCGGCTCTCTGTGAATTACCCAGTGCTCACCGTCATCAAGTGACTCACCACCATCTATAGTTTCACCTAATACATTGAACAATCTTCCCAAGGTCTGCTTGCCGACAGGAACCTTGATACCTGCTCCTGTAGCCCTTACTTCCATATCCCTGCACAGACCCTCGCTGGCTGCGAGCATGATACAGCGGACTGTGTTGTCACCTATGTGCTGTGCAACCTCCATAACGAGGTTCTTTCCCTCACAGGTGACCTCTAAGGCATCCTTTATGCATGGAAGGTCGCCGTTTTCAAATACAACGTCGACAACAGGTCCCATAACCTGAACAATCTTTCCTGTATTAACAACACTTGTATTCATTTATTACATGACCTCCTTTCTGGCCTTTTTCTTCTTTTTCTGAGCCTTGGCACCGGCGATTACCTCTGTTATCTCCTGGGTAATCATCGACTGTCTGGCTCTGTTATACTCTATGGACAGATTACGAATCATCTCCGCTGCACTGTCATTAGCTACCTGCATGGCACTCATTCTGGCATTCTGCTCACTGCAGAAGGATTCCATGAGTGCTCCGTATATATAGCCCATGATTACATCCGGTACAATATTGTTAAGAAGAGCATTCGGGGATGGCTGAAGCTCTATCTCCTCGTTGAATACTCCCTGTCTCTCCATCTCATGCTGCATAGCCATATCTCTCGTTATAGGCAGAAGATTAATCATATCAACCTCAGTCGTTATGCTTGATTTCATGTATGTATAGATAACATATACCTCATCAAGCTCTCCTTCCTTGAACTGCTCTACAACCTCCTCACAGATAATTCTGGCTCTGTGAAGTGAAGGATTCTGTGCGGTATAATGGAACTGCTCCGAAACCGGAATATTTTTCTTCTTAAAATACTGTCTTCCTAACTCGCCAACCACGAAGAGCTTGTAGTTCTTACACTGCTCAATCTCTTCCATCGCCTTTTTAAGGACATTATGGTTGTATGCTCCCGCAAGACCTTTATCAGCCGTAACAACGATGAAGCCCTTTATACGGTCTTCCGGTGCTTTATTCGGTCTGACATCCATATACTGGTTCTCGACATCAGGAAGATGCCTTACAACACGGGATACCATGTTGCGCAGAGCGTTAAAGTAAGGCTCCGTCTCTTCAAGACTCTTCTTTGCCTTACGAAGCTTCGTGGAGGATATCATGTACATAGCGTTAGTGATTTTCATGGTGTCCTGAATACTTTTCATTCGGCTTTGAATTTCACGAGCATTTGCCATGACTTATCCCTCCTTAGCCATATATTCGTCCCTGAAGCTCTTAGCAGCCTCAACGATAGCCTTGTTGAGCTCATCGTCAAGCTTACCGCCGTTTTCTATCTGAGTGATAATCTCCGGGTGGTCTGTCCTTATATGCTCAAGAAGCTTCATCTGGAAATCCTTTACATTTTTAAGCGGAAGAGGAAGCATAACCTTGCCGTTGGCAGCGCAGAGTGTGATTACCTGCTCCGCTGTGCTAAGCGGTCTGCAAAGAGGCTGCTTTAACAGCTCCATGAGCGCATGACCATGCTGTAACTGCTCCTTAGTTGCGTTGTCAAGGTCAGAAGCGAACTGTGTGAATACCTCCATCTCCCTGAACTGTGCGAGGTCGATACGGATACTTCCCGCTGCCTTCTTCATAGCCTTAGTCTGGGCGGCACCACCAACTCGGGATACTGAAAGACCTACGTTAACCGCCGGTCTCATACCTGAGAAGAAGAGGTCACTCTCAAGGAATATCTGTCCATCGGTGATGGAAATAACATTCGTAGGAATGTATGCAGATACATCGCCCGCCTGAGTCTCAATGATAGGAAGTGCAGTGATCGAACCGCCGCCCTGCTCATCGGAGAGTCTTGCCGAACGCTCAAGAAGTCTTGAGTGTAAGTAGAATACATCACCCGGATAAGCCTCACGTCCCGGTGAACGCTCAAGCAAAAGCGACAGTGCTCTGTAAGCTACCGCATGCTTGCTGAGGTCATCATATACGATAAGAACATCCTTGCCCTCATGCATGAAGTACTCTGCCATCGCAGTTCCCGAATAAGGTGCTATGTACTGAAGCGGTGCCGGGTCGGATGCTGTGGCTGATACGATAATTGTATAATCCATGGCGTCATGCTGCTTTAAGGTATTTACCAGCTTGGCGATTGTCGATGCCTTCTGTCCGATAGCGACATATACGCACACAACATCCTTGCCCTTCTGGTTTAAGATGGTATCGATGGCGATAGATGTCTTACCTGTCTGACGGTCGCCGATGATGAGCTCTCTCTGTCCACGTCCGATAGGGAACATGGAGTCAATAGCGAGAATACCTGTCTCCATAGGAACCGATACCGACTTACGGTCAACAATTGATGGTGCCGGCTGCTCGATAGGGCGATAGCCATTATCCTTTACCGGACCTGCTCCGTCGATAGGTGCTCCGAGTGCATCGATAATTCTTCCGAGGAAGCCCTCGCCGACCGGAATACCTGCCCTCTTTCCCGTACGCGCTACTCTTGAGCCTTCCTTAATCTCTGTATCACGTCCGAAGAGGATACAGCCTATCTCGTCTTTTCTTACATCCTGAACCATACCCTTAACGCCGCAGTCAAATATGACTATCTCACCGTAGGCCGCATGGTCAATTCCGTTGATATTGGCAATTCCGTCACCGACATAGCTTACCACGCCGACTTCCTTGTCCTGAGCCTCAAGCTCGAAATTGTCAATCTCACTCTTTAATATGGAAATAATATTCTCTGTGCTGGCTGTCGCTCCGATATCCGCCTTGGCAAGCTGTTCCCTGAACTGCTTCATTCTGCCGTTGGTGCTCCAATCGAATACGTCGTTGCCTGCCTGAATGACAAAGCCACCGCCGAGGGTCTTATCCTCCTCAAGCTCAAATGTAAACTCTGTTGTGTTATACTGCTTTGCCACGAAGTCCTTGATACCCTGAAGCTGCTCATCATCAGGTGCTGTCACATACTTGAGAGTAACAACGAACTCTCCCTTGCGCTCAGGAGCTGCCTCCCTGTACGCCTTAACTATGTCCTTCCACAGACCTGTGTCAGAATTGTCACACAGAAGCTTTAAAAAGTCTCTTATCTGTAACGGAAAGACCTTCTCAATCACATTGTGCTTGGATGCAAGCGATATTGAAGGATTGGCAAATTCCTCTGCAATCTGCGGTACAGCAGTAAAGATGTCATCTGCCTGTCCCACTATGTTCGCTGCAATATTCAGTTCGCGCAATGTCTTAGCATAATCTTTTGCTGTACTAATCACTTGTTCTCACCCGTCTTTGTCAAAAATTGGTTATAGAGTTCCCTGTCAGCAGCCTCACCCTGTCCTGAAGCCACAACCTTAGCTGTAGCTGCAACAACGAGCTCCTCAATCTGATCCTTGGCCTGCTTGATGGTCTTCTCCTGTTCCTTAACTGCTTCTTTTCTCGCATCGTCCATAAGCTTATCTGCTGCTGTCTTAGCATCCGTAACGATTCTGTCGTACTCTGCTCCTGCCTTAACTCTCGCATCGCTTATAACTGCTGCCTTCTCTTCCTGTGCTCCGCTCAATGCCTGCTCATACTGTACCTTAAGTGCAGCCGCATTGTCCTGAGTCGCCTTTGCATCCTCGTACTGCTTATTTATCTCAGCCTCACGCTGTGCGATAATCTTCTTAACAGGCTTAAATAAAAGCTTACGAATGATTACATAGATGATAATCAGGTTGATAACGGTAAATAACAGATTAATATCTATTCTTAACATGCTATCCTCTCCTTATCTTATATTTTTCTAACCTGATTAACCAAGTAAGATGATAATAAGGATAGCTACAACGAAACCGTAAATAGCAGTTGCCTCTGCAAGCGCACCACCTAAAAGTAAAAGCTTTGTTATCTTGCTCTCTGCCTCAGGCTGTCTAGCGACTGCCTCTGTTGCCTTACCTGCTGCGATACCGATACCGATACCGGCTCCTATACATGCTAATGCTGCAATTCCTGCTCCTAATGCAATTCCCATATTTTCCTCCGTTCTGCCGTCTGGCGGCATGTCAATAGATTATTAAATTTACCTTGTCCTGCCTGCCGCAGTGACAGGCTTACATGTGCAGCCGCTTACTCTTCGACTGCTTCCTTAATATAAAGTGATGTCAAAAATACAAATACATATGCCTGGATTAAACCGTCAAAAATATCAAAGTAAAAACTGAATGGTACCGGCAGTACAACCGGAATTAACGACTTAAGCAGCTCCATAATAACGAACGCACCTAATACGTTACCAAAAAGTCGCATACAAAGTGACAACGGCTTGATGAATAACTCAAGAATGTTAATCGGCGTTACAATAGCCATCGGCTGAGTAAAGCTCTTAAGCCAGCCCTTAAAGCCCTTCCTGTGTATTCCCGCGTACTGGACGAGCACAATACTCATAACGGCAAGTGCTGCTGTTACATTGAGATCCTTCGTCGGCGGCTTAACTCCGCACAGACCAATCAGGTTAGCAAAGCCTATGTACAGAAGCACCGAACACAGATATGGCACGAAGGCTTTTCCTTCTTCCCCGGTCATTCCGATGACAAACTTCTCAAGCCAGCCTACAATGGATTCGGCAACAAGCTGTCTCTTGCTCACATTCTTAACCTTCAGCCCTCTTGTGAGGAAAATACACAGTACCAAAAGAATAGCCATGATAACCCATGTAATCACCGTCGACTCGGCAATCGGAATATTAAAGCTTCCGATATGAATGGTAAAGACTGTCTCACAGTTGAGCTCTTCCATTATCTTTTCCTTCAAATCTCCCATGAACTCACTCCTTTCTCTATATTTAGTTTTTATGTAATATGTGGGTGCTTTCTGCGCTCACTGATACATTCACATATTTTACTCACAAAATTTAAAAAAGCAAGTATTAATTTTTTTATCAATGGTACTTTAAGACCATTTAAGTAGGTCATGCCACCCAACAAAAATGCCATTATAAACAAATTTTATAAAAAATTTAGAAAGTGACTACTGGTCATTTATCCAATATGTGATATTATAAGGTTCGTTGACACAAAAATGTCATTGCTCAGGCACTCCTTTGAAAATACTTAGTATTTTGTCGGTGTGCACATTGACTGTGAGCATATAAACTATATAATACCATATATAAGGAAGTCATAAGAAAAGAAAGGGAATTAACTATGAAAAATACATTGACCATCTTCGTGCGGGACTTAAAAAGACTGATAAGAAGTCCTTTCGCTCTGGCTATTGCACTTGGTCTGTGCATTCTGCCATCGCTGTATGCCTGGTTTAACATCTACTCTAACCATGACCCCTACGGCAGCACATCTAACATTAAAATTGCCATAGCCTCCGAGGATGCGGGTTATACTCTTGAGGACGGCACCTACAAGAACATGGGCGCCGATGTCTTGGAAGAACTCAAGACCAATGACAGCATAGACTGGGTTGCATGTGATACCGCAGACGATGTAATTGCCGGAGTTGAAGCCGGAGATTACTATGCAGGAGTCACAATCGGTTCCGACTTTACGGAAAGCATGTACACCGTATTCGACACCAACTTTAAGAATCCTGTTATTACATATTATGACAACGAAAAGAAGAATGCCATAGCAACCAAGATAACCGATACCGCTGTCGGTTCCCTCCAGCAGACTATCAACACTAAGTTCATTGAGGTTGTTGTAAGCACCATATTCACAGAGACAAACACAATCTCCTCAGATATTGAGGAAAAAGATCGTGCCACCACTCTGAATGATAAGCTTGTCCGTCTTCGTGACAATCTTTCTTCCTATAATAAGACACTCGACATGCTGATAAACGGCAACAGCAATCTTAGCAGCACGCTTAGCGACACCGGTTCCCAGATAAGCACTCTTGCCTCCGGTATAAACAGTGCGACCGCCAGCCTTAAAAACGCACAGGCCTCCTTTTCTAACAGCCGCACTGCGCTTAGCACATTCAGCACACAGCTTAAAACTACAATCACTGATATGTCTACGTCTCTTGATAACATTGCCACCTTGCTTGACAATACCACTCTTGCACAGGACTCACAGACCCTTGCAGACAGTATTTCCAGGCTTAACGCTGATGTCACCCAGCTCAGCACGCAGATGAAGAGTCTTAAGCTCCTTATTGCGGAATATTATGTTACCAACGCTGATATATCAACCCCACCTGAACTCGGTGTATTAGATACAATTGTAAACCAGATAATAAATACAATCGGTTCTCTTGCCTCACAGGCAGGCGGCAACGGAGTGCTCACACAGGCGGCTGTGGACAGTATGGTGTCCGGAATAAAGTCCTCCCTTACATCCTGTAAAAAGCAGCTTGATGACCTGTATTCCAACTATGTAAACAGTGTTGAGCCACAGCTTAACAGCCTTAATGACTCAATATCCCAGACCTTGTCAAGTGTCAACTCCATCATGACAAGCCTTACAAGCGCTCTTAATGATGCAAATGAAATCCTTGACGGCGTCAGCACCACTGTTGATAAATCAAACGAGAGCCTCTCCCAGATTAAAGAGGTTATAGAAAGTGTCATTGAAGAGCTTGACAGTGTTATTGACTGGATAGAAAACACATCTGAGAGTGACAAGATTGATATGGTTACGCAGTTCCTCGGCGGTGACTCGGAGCTGTATGGCGAATTTTTCGCCGAGCCTGTAAATATGGTTACCGAGGAAATCTACCCTGTTGAGAATTATGGTTCCGGAATGACACCTTTCTACACCATTCTGGCACTCTGGGTAGGTGGAACACTCCTCGTATCACTTGTCAAGGTTCACGCAGACCCTGCAGGACTTGTGAACGTAAAACCACGCCACCTGTTCTTCGGAAGGTACCTCACCTTCTTCCTTCTAGGACAGATTCAGGCAGCTATAGTAGTAATAGGCGATATTCATCTGCTTCACAGCCAGGTGTTAGAACCCGGATTATTCTATCTGGTGGCTGTGCTTGCAAGCTTTACATTCACACTGCTGATATATTCACTTGCCATCTCATTTGGTGACCTCGGCAAAGCTCTCGCAGTCGTTGTCATGGTACTTCAGATTGCAGGTTCAAGCGGAACCTTCCCTATCGAGATGCTTCCGCAGGTATACCAGAACATATACATTTTCTTCCCATTCCCTTACGCAATCAACGCGATGCGTGAGACTGTTGCAGGAATGTATGGTTCAGCTTATATCACCAATCTTGCCCAGCTTATGATATTCGTTGTGGCAGCTCTTGTAATCGGACTTGTAATACGAATACCGTTTATGAAGATTAACCACTTCGTGGAGGAGCGGATGGAAGATACGGGAATGATGTAAATAAAATAAAAGGAGATTGTATATGTCTAGGAAAAAGATAAATCAGAACAATTCGGATATATATGGTGAGCTTGTCGATTTTCAGGACAGGCTTCATGCACAGAATCTGAAGCGTATTCATATAGGTCTGTTATGTGTGCTCATCATCCCGATGATATTCCTTGCACTCATGTTCATAACGGACAGCAACAAGGTTATATGGCTTATTCTGTGGATTGTATCGCTTTTTGCAATATCTTCATATCTGATAGTTGTCGAATACGGAGATTATAATCTGCAGCACCGCATTAACTCTATCACAGGAAGTGATGCCGAACCGGTTCCTCTCCTTGAATCCGGAATGAATGATATGAGCGGAAAGCTTGCCTCCGTCAAGGCTGAGGCGCGTGATATTATAGCTTCTGCCAAGGCATCGATGAATATTGACGAGGATTCCGATAATCCCGATGACAGCGTGGATGAATATACCTGCGATATCGACACGGACATGATAAAGGAAAGCCTGAATGAGCCGCAGGATGACATCGGAGATGGATTATCCGAAAAAATAAAAAATAAGGATAAGAAAAAGAAAGACAAATCCAAAAAGGGCGATAAAAAGAAAGACAAGAACAAAAAGAAAAAGGATAAGAAATCCGATAAAAAAGACGGTTCAAAAAAGAAAAAGAAGAAAAAAGATAAATCCAAAAAAGCTAATAAAGACAAGCTTTCAAAAAATATAGCAAAGGAGGAAGCATTCGATGAATAAAATACTCAAAGTATTCACCAACGATATGAAAAAGATATCCACCAACGTAATCGCTGTTGTGATTATTCTTGGTCTTTCAATTCTTCCTTCACTGTATGCATGGTTTAACATTTTTTCCAACTGGGATCCATACGGTCCAGGCTCAACCGGAAATATTAAGGTAGCTGTCATTTCCAACGATGAGGGCGCAGAAATCTCGGGACTTGAGATTAACATAGGAGCCACAGTTGTCGATGCCCTCAAGTCCAACAACACTATCGGATGGGTATTTACCGATAACACCGAAGCTACCATCGAAGGTGTCAAGGCAGGAGATTACTACGCCGCACTTGTTATCCCGGCAACATTTTCCGAGGATATGGTGAGCTTTCTCGGCGGTGACCTTGAACATCCGCAGATTATATACTATGAGAACGGAAAGAAGAACGCAATCGCTCCTAAGATTACCCAGAAGGCACAGAAATCCGTCCGTCAGCAGGTCAATGCCACATTCATAAGCACACTTGCGGAATCGGCAATGAAGGCAGGCAATGTCATATCCTCAACAGACAGTGATGGTGTAAGCATAGCCGGTACCATGACAGAGAAGCTCACCGCTCTCTCCGATGACATGGACACATATATAAGCATACTATCGTCCTTCAAGGGTATTATGGATTCCGCACAGAGCATAATTGCGACAACGAAGGTTATGCTTCCAAGCCTTGAGACTGTACTTGACAGCAGCAAGACCTCCCTTTCAAGCATGCAGACAATGGTCAACAGCTCCACAAGCACTGTAAACACCGTATCCGATATGATGCTTACAAGCCTTGACATGATTGACAATACTCTTACCATGATATCCAATGTGGTAAACAGCAACCTTTCATCTGCCCAGGCAATATCCAAGGCAGTATTAAACGGAATAGGCGCTGTGAATAATATGATTCCTTACGCAAAGGATATATTCAACAGCTCCGTATCCGGGATAGAATCCAAGGGCGATGAAAAAATAAATGCACAGATAAACGTCATCCGTGCACAGTTCGACACAATCAAATCCGATGCAGACCATGTAGGCTCATCGGCAGCCGTTGCTGTCGCCAACTCCAATGACCTGATTGCCAAGGTTCAGGCAGAGATTAAAGTCTGCTCCGATGACATAGCAGCATTGAAGAGCACATACAGCAATTCGGTCAAGCCCCAGCTCAGCTCCACAATTACAAATGCACAGGCAGCGCTTAACACTACCGTAAACGCACTTTCCGGCTTCAACTTAAATCTTAACAGCACGGACAACGTACTCACCAATTACTCGGACACACTCGCGGACGGCAATACCAACCTTGACACAACTCTTGAACTTGCGCAGGAGCTGTCAGATTATATTAAGACACTCACTGACAATATGAATGAGCTGTCAGACAACGAGAACTATAACAAGCTTGTGGATATCATTGATACCAACCCTGAGCTTCTCGGAGAATTCGCCGCCTCCCCTGTCGCACTCGATACGGTGCATGTCTACCCTATTGAAAACTACGGTTCGGCGATGGCTCCATTCTATACCGTGCTTGCCCTGTGGGTAGGAGCGCTCATACTTGTTGCCATCGTACATGTAAATGTTCATCCGATACCGGGTGTAACAGGAATCGCCCCACGCCATGCCTACTTTGGAAGATATATTCTCTTCTTCCTCGTAGGACAGCTGCAGACGCTCATAACCGTCCTCGGCGACCTTCATTTCATAGGAATACAGTGTGAACACCCTGTGATGTTCTGGTTCGCCGGTGCAATGTGCAGCTTCGTATTCACATTGTTCATATACTCACTGACAGTCGCTCTCGGCAACATAGGAGAGGCTCTCGCGGTAGTTGTAATGGTTGTCCAGGTTGCGGGTGCCGGATGTACCTTCCCTATAGAGACGCTCCCTAAGGTCTTTCATTCGCTGTACAATTACCTTCCTTTCCAGTTCGGCATGAACGCCATGAAGGAAGCAATCGCGGGACTGTATGAGGATGACTATTGGAGATATATCGCAAAGCTTTCGGTATATATTCTCGTCTCACTCTTTATCGGACTTGTCGGTGCAATACCATTCCGCAGGCTCAATAAGATTATCGACAAGAATAAGGAAAAATCGGGGATTATGATATAACCGGAAAAAACCACAAGAAATGCGTATTTTCCCCAAAACAATAAGTACAATTGCTTATTGTTTTGGGGAATAATTTGTTTTATAATAATTATAAATCAGGATTGGACATGGAGGAAATATATGGATTACAAGGTAATAGACAGGTACATTGATGAGCTTCTCACCAAGAGCACACCGGACAGACCTATCTGGAATATAGAAAAGATATTGCAGGGACTTAAGTCCACATGGAATTACATAGACGGGTGCATGATTAAGGCACTTCTTGAAATGTACTCCATCACCAGAAAGCAGGAATACTTTGATTTTGCGGATGCGTTTATCGACTACCGCGTTCACGATGACGGAACAATCGACGGCTACGATGTATCAGAACTTAATATCGACAATGTCAATGCCGGAAAGACTCTTTTTGAGCTTTATGACCTCACAGGCAAGGAGAAATACCGCAAGGCTATCGACCTTATCTACAGCCAGATTAAGCTCATGCCTCGTACTGCGGAGGGAAGCTTCTGGCACAAGAATATCTACCCTAATCAGGTATGGCTTGACGGTCTTTATATGTGCCAGCCATTCTATATGGAATATGAGACACGTTTTAACGATAAGAAGAACTATGATGATATATTTCTTCAGTTCAAGAACGTCATAAAGAATATGAAAGACCCTGTTACAGGTCTTTACAAGCATGCCTATGACCACTCACGCGAGATGTTCTGGTGCGACCCTGTCACAGGTCTTTCACAGAACTTCTGGCTTCGTGCCCTCGGCTGGTACTCTATGGCACTTCTCGACACCATAGATAAGGCTGACCCTGAGTGCAAGGATACAGCGCTGTTAAGAAATACCTTCACAGACCTCATGGAGGCAATGCTCAGGTATCAGGATGAGAGCGGCATGTGGTATCAGGTTGTCAACTATGGCAAGCTTGAGCCTAACTATCTTGAGACAAGCGGAAGCTCCATCATGGCTTACGCACTTTTAAAGGGTGTCCGCCTCGGCTATCTCCCTGAGAGCTACCGTGAGTACAGTGTAAAGGCATTCAACGGCGTATGTGACAAGTACCTCTCTGAGGATGAGAACGGAGAAATGCACCTTGGCGGTATCTGCCTCGTTGCAGGTCTTGGCGGCAAGCAGATGCGTTCCGGAACCTTCGACTACTATATGTCGGAGCCTGTTGTAAAGGATGACGCTAAGGGCGTCGGACCGTTCCTTCTCGCTTATACTGAAATGTTGAGATTGAATAAATAATCAAAAAAGGAGCCTTGAGGCTCCTTTTTAATTGGCTGGGACAGGGGGTCTGACACCGGTGTCCCAATGTTGGGACAGGGGGTCTGACACCGGTGTCCCAATGTTGGGACGCCGGTGTCAGACCCCTGTCCCAGATTTACATTACCACGGTTATTCCAAGCGATTTACCATCGTCCGTGCGTGCACTTATCCTCCCCCCGTGCGCCTCAACAACCGCCTTAGCCACAGAAAGTCCTATGCCGTAACCTCCGGTCTGGGAGTTGTGCGACTGTTCTGCCCTGTAGAAGCGGTCAAAAAGATGCTTCACACTCTCCGCATCGATGTGTACGCAGGTGTTGTATACCTCAAGCCTTATCGTCCTTGATACAGCGGGCTGCTTTATTAGCGCTGCCTGCCTCGGTTCAACAGAGGATTTTTTATTTGAAATCGAATTTTGACACTTTGACTTTGAAGCTGTGTTCTGCTTCCCTGCAATGCTTGTCAGCTTCACCCTGATATTTCCTTCGCTATCAGCGTATTTGACTGCATTATCCACAAGTATTGAGACAAGCTGCCTTACCGCCTTCTCATCCCCGATATAGGATATTCCGGGTTGTATGTCAAGCTCAAGTTTCTTATTCTCATTGATGGCACGCGCCCTGAAGGCTTCTGCCGTCTCCTCCACCACATCAGACAATGGGAACTCTATTTTTACGGTATTTCTCTGCCCTTCCTCCATCTTAGCAAGGTATATGAGGTCATTTGTCAATGAGGTGAGTCTCTTGGTCTGCTTTCTTATGTCATCAAGCCATTCGTTTCCTCCACACTCCAACTCTACCAGCTCAGCATCGGCATCGATTATGGTCAGCGGTGTCTTAAGCTCATGCCCTGCATCTGTTATAAACCGCTTCTGTTTATCATAGCTCTCACTCACAGGCTTCACAATTCTTCCCGAGAAAAATACAAGAAGCAGAAACACTGCAAGCATACCGGCAATCGATATGGCGGTGCTTATAAATAATACCGAATGAAAATTGGAAAGTCCCCTGCCACAATACAGAAATATGATAAGGCTTCCGCTATCGGCTTCCTTTAAAGTGAATCTATACTGTCCCATAAAGCCTTCCGTTTTGCCGCTGGCTAAGGCTTTCACCGCATATTCTGCCGCTTCATCCGTATCCGTCCCGGCAATCTTTCCCGTATCTATGGTGCTCACATTTCCATTGCTATCCATCATAACCGAAAAATATCTGCTCTCGTACGGTGCCTCCGGCGACATTCCCTTAAACATCTCACCCCCATGCCCATGCGACATATCCGGTCTTGGAAAGCTTCCGTTATTTTCCTTTAAAATATTCAAGGTTCTGTCAGCATCATCCACCATCCTGGTGTAATTCAGCACATTAACTGTACCTATTATAATAAAAAGTACAATAAACAGTGACAGCATGGCAACCGCCACCAGCTTTTTGCGAAGTTTTTTTATCATGGTATCCTCTTTCTCATTAAAGATAGTTGCAGAATTCGCGTTTCTCAGTTATCCAGACATATCAATCCTAATGCCTGCCTGCTTTCTCCTCCAGCGAATACCCCGCATTCCGAGTTGCCTTTATCTGTATATCGGCATTCAGGGCTTCTAACTTCTTTCTGAGATAAGAAATATACACCCAAACCACGTTTATCTCCGCCTCACTGTCATAGCCCCAGATTTTCTCCATGAAGCGCTCCGTGGATATGAGCTGCTTGGGATTCGCCATCATCATCTCCATCATCTGATACTCCTTGTTCGCAAGCTTATATGAGCCGGAAGGTGATGACAGCTCATAGCTTGCAGTATCAAGCGTTATATTCCCGACATGCATTGAGGAATCCGCATGTATATTGGCATTCGCACTTCTTGTCATCGCCCTGATTCGCGCAAGCAGCTCCTTCGTGTCAAAAGGCTTGGTAAGATAATCATTGGCGCCGCTGTCAAGTCCCTCCACCTTATCATCTATCTCAGACTTCGCTGTCAGCATCAGCACCGGAACCATATTCCCTGCCGCGCGCAGCTTCTTAAGCGCCGTAATTCCATCCATCTTAGGCATCATCACGTCCATTATCACTCCGTCATAGTTGCCGCTCTCAAGATATTCCAGCGCCTCCACGCCGTCATATACGGCATCCACGGAAAAATTATTTTTTTCAAGTATAGCTTTCACCGCTCTGGAAAGCGATTTCTCGTCCTCCGCAAGAAGAAGTCTCATATAAAACATCCTCCAATCACATTATTTTTTCACGGATTATACAATTTATAATAGATATAAAATTCCCGGATTGCAAGCAGGATTTGAAATTTGAACATTCTGTGAAATTACACCCACTTTACAAAAACTTTAAATTATTTTTAAGTTGATTTAGGGTTCGCGGCTTAAACTCATCTCATACAAAGAACAAAACACATAAAGAGGTGGTTAATATGGCAGTTCAGACAGTATTCAAACGATATGAGCTAAAGTACCTTATGACCAGGGAGCAGCAAAAGCTTCTGTTAAAAATCATGGATGGACATATGGTACTTGACAAATACGGACATACGACTATAAAAAATATCTATTTTGATACCGACAATTACAGACTTGTAAGACATTCAATCGAAGGTCCGCCATACAAGGAAAAGCTGAGAATACGAAGCTACAGCCACGTATCCGGAAATGACAATGTTTTCGTGGAATTAAAGAAGAAGTATAAATCAGTAGTTTACAAAAGGCGGCTTGTCCTCCCACTGGATGAGACGATGGAAGCGCTCACCACGCACCGCCCACTTCCGTCCAGCTCACAGATTGCTGATGAGATAAATTATTTTTGCAGCTACTACAGAACATTAAGACCTGCAGTGTTCCTAAGCTACGAGCGCGAGGCATTCTGCTCAACGGACGGCAGCGATTTACGCGTAACCTTCGATGAGAACATTCTCTACCGCGATGAAGACATATCATTATCCGGTGAAATATACGGAACACCTATAATCGAAAAAAATCAGGTGCTCATGGAAATCAAAACTCCGGGCGGCATTCCTATGTGGATGACCGATTTTCTCACCGGACAGAGAATATACAAGACATCCTTTTCCAAGTACGGAGCTGCCTACAAGGACATGGTTCTAAACAACAAATGCGTGTACGGCTTCAACCATGACACCGTTTTAAACAGTCTGCTATCCCCTGCATACTGCACCGCAAATGCTGTTAACTAAATGCTTATAACCGGTGCAAATATCCTACGCCACCACAGCTTTAGTCAATCAGACTATGAATATACAGATAAACTCAGCTTTCGGAATAATTATTACATATTAAAGAATGGAGATTAAACACAATGACAAATAATATTTTTAGAGGAATTTTTGATTCAGATTTGACGAATGTTATATCCGTCACAGATTTTTTCCTATGTATCGGAACAGCACTTTTAATCGGCTTGATTTTCGCAGGAATGTATATTTATCGCACAAGAAGTTCTAAGAGCTTCGTTGTCACGCTGGCACTCCTGCCTGCCACCGTATGTATGGTAATCATGATGGTAAACGGAAATGTCGGTGCAGGTGTTGCCGTAGCCGGAGCCTTCTCGCTGGTACGCTTCCGTTCCGCTCCCGGTTCAGCCAAGGAAATCGGTGCTATCTTCCTTGCAATGGCAGCCGGACTTATAACAGGAATGGGCTACCTTGCTTACGCTATTCTCTTCAGTGTGATTATGGCGGTTATCTATATTATATATACAGAGCTTGAAAGAAAAAGCAAGGACAGAGGCGCGCTCTACAAGACACTGCACATTACAATTCCTGAGGACTTAGACTATGATGAGGTATTTGAAGAAATTTTCAAGGAATACACATCCGAGTTCGAGCTTACACAGGTAAAAACAACCAACATGGGAAGCATGTTCAGACTGACATATAACATTACCCTTCTTGGCAGCGCTTCTGTCAAGGAAATGCTCAACAAGCTGCGCTGCCGCAATGGAAACCTTGAAATTACGGTTTCTAAGCAGGATAATCAGGCTATAATGTTATAAACACATAGGCAATTTCGAAGCCCAAATTTTACGGTAAACCGTTGTACAATTTTACTAGTACACCGCCGGACCTTTTGAAACCAGTAATAGTTTGCGTAGCAAACTAATGTCTTTAGCGGCTGTATTTTAGCCACTTATGTACCGCTACTGATTTCAAGGAGTGTAATAGTCCGACTATGTCGAACTAATGTGTCCGGAAAGGTACTAGTAAAGTTGCACAACGTACGGCTGATACAAACAGAGTTTTGCAATTATCTAATAAACACGCTCAGAAAGGAGACACAATATGATTAAATATAAATATATTAAAACAATATCTGCCGCCCTCATATCTGCAATGCTGATTACAGGATGCAGTGCACACAATTCCGGTTCAACCACAAATGACAGTTCACACGGTGTCTTGGCAAGCTCAACAGACGCTTCCGCAGCAGCAGAAAAAAATACCGATGGAGACTCATCGGATAACTCGACAAATGAAAGCTCAGGCTCAGCCTCCAACAGCTCATCTTCCGCAGCCACCGTATCCAATGCCACATCCATCAATACATCGGATATGTTCACGAATCGTGACAAGGAAATCGGCTATGACGAGAGCACAAGTGTAAAACTTACCTTAAACGGTGATAGTATAAGCAGCTCCTCCAGCTCAATCGCAATATCCGGCTCAACAGCCACGATATCGGAGGAGGGAACCTACATTATATCCGGCACATTAGATGACGGAATGATAATTATAGATGCGGACAAAAATGCCAAAATCCAGCTTGTGCTTGACAATGCCAGCATAAACAGCAGCACATCCGCAGCAATCTATGTATGCAAAGCAGATAAGGTATTCATAACTCTTGCTGCCGGTTCCGAAAACACACTTTCAAACGGCGGTGAATATATCGCAATAGATGACAACAATATTGACTCCGTCATCTTTTCCAAGGACGACCTTACACTCAACGGAAGCGGAATTCTCACCATAAACGCCGGCACCGGTCATGGAATTGTCTCAAAGGATGATCTTGTAATCACAGGCGGGACATACAATATCACCGCAGCAGGCCATGGTCTTTCCGCAAAGGACAGCATAAGGATAGCCGATGGAGGCTTCACAATAGTATCGGGCAAGGATGGTATCCATGCCGAAAACAGCGATGATGAAGCTCTTGGCTTCGCCTATATTGCCGGTGGAGACTTCGATATAACGGCACAGGGAGATGGCATAAGTGCAGGATATTATCTTATGATAGACAACGGAAGCTATAACATAACAACCAAAGGCACTGGAAGCGATGACAGTGCAAAGGGACTCAAGGCGGCCGGTAACCTCATTGTAAATGACGGTACCTTCACAATCAGCACCACCGATGATGGTCTGCACAGCAACTCTGATATGTCCATCAACGGGGGCAGCTTCACGATTGCGACAGGCGATGACGGTCTGCATGCCGACAATGATCTGATAATCAACAGTGGTGTCATTGACATCACCGATTGCTATGAGGGGCTGGAAGGACTTAACATAACAGTTAACGATGGCACAATAAACATTAACGCCTCGGATGATGGTATAAATGCAGCCGGCGGCACCGATTCAAGCGGCTTTGGCGGTTTTGGACATGATGCTTTCTCTGCTGATTCCGATGCAAACATCTACATCAATGGTGGAACAATAACCATCAATGCCGATGGCGATGGTATCGATTCCAACGGAAACCTATACGTTACAGGTGGTGGAATCTATGTATCCGGTCCTGAATCAAGTGCCGATGGTGCCCTCGACTATAACGGCGAAGCAACAATCACAGGCGGAACCTTGATTGCGGAAGGTGCATCGGGAATGGCTGAGAATTTCGGTTCGGATTCTACCCAAGGAAGTATTCTTGTCACTTTCACCACACAGTCCGCAGGAACAACAATCAGTCTTCTCGATGAGTCCGGAAGTACGCTGCTTTCATGGCAGTCCGACAAGACCTACAGCAGCGTTGTCATAAGCTCACCCGATATCGTAGTCGGAAATACCTACACCATCAAGGCGGGCGATTATGAAACCACAGTAACCATGGACAGTACCATATATGGAAGCGGCATGGGAATTGGCGGCTTCCCGGGTGGCGGCGGCTTCCATGACGGTGGCTTCCATGACGGTGGCTTTTCCGGTAACAATGGTAACAATAACGGCGACACTAACAACATGGGTGGTCAAAGACCCGACAGAAACAATGGAAATACGGATGAACAGCGACCTGATAGGGAAAACAACGGCTCTGATGGTCAAAGACCTGATGGAAACAATGACATGACTCCTCCGGATGGCAGTTCTGATATGATGCCACCGGATGGTATGACGCCCCCTGAGGGCAGCTCGGATATGATGCCTCCTACTGGTGACGGCAGCATGGCTCCTCCGGGGCAGGAGACAGGAAATCAGGGAGCCTGATATTAGTCATGTAGCTACAACTAACATAAATCCCCTCCGGACCATCAGGAACGGAGGGGACAAAAAATTACTTCTTTAACCTATCATCTGTTTTAAATCTTTCCATTCCGAATTCCTCCGGCATGGAAGCCCTGGTTTTACAATAATATTTCTAGGGAGACGTTCCTTAATACATAGTCATCAAGTACCTTTTTAATATATTGATTCAGTCACATACAACTAATTCCCTATCAGATATAATCATTTCTGCAACTGATTAATTATCTGTTCTCTATCCTTGTCCGGTATACCCAAGGCATTAAGCGCCTGCTCCAGCGTAAGCTTCATATTATTCATAAGATTTTTTACAGACGTTATCTTCTCCCTTACCGCGTATTCTTTCACACATTCCTCTGCGTATTCCCTTGCATATTTTTCAACAGCCTCACTCATATTCCCACGCCCTTTCTCCGTCTCCTTGTAATGTTCCACTCCGTCTGCCAGCTCACTATAATACATCTTCTCCGAATCGGTCTGATGAAAGTCGCTCACCAGCTTGCCGATTGCGTCATCGCCCTTATAGCTGCCATTCACATAAATGATATGTGAACCGTCACCAAATGTTTCTTCTGTCTCCTTTATATATCGGTCTACATGGTATAACGGTAAACCCTTTCCAAACTTATCACGCTTATAGATAAATATCACATAGGAATCCTTCAATTCCTTGAGCGGCTGGCTCTCCTTTAACATTCCTGTGTCCAGCATACTGCTGTGATAACGCGCCCTACGGACATGCGCACCTTCAGAGCCTCCCTGTACCTCAATGTTCATCTCTTCGCCAGCCACATCAATTGCGTGTACATCCAGTATGATATTGCGCCCTCCAACCTTTGCATTGCGGATTTCTTCCTGACCATTCACACTTATGACCTTAATATTTCTGCCAAGTATAAGCCTAAGTACAAGCTCCGTTGCCTGAGTATTCTTGTCAAATACCCTGCCCATCAGTTCATCGTCAAACAGTGTCAATGTATCTACAAGCGAATTGACCCTCTCCCATTCCTGCTTAACATATTCTTTGTGTTCTGTATCCATTTTACCTCCTGTAGTTGTGGTGCAGGAGATATCGAAAACATAACCGATTGTGCTTCATATATAAGCATTGCACCCGGCTTAATGTATATTCATCAAGCCTGTGCTTACCATATAAGCATTGCACATTGCTTAATATATATTCATCAAACCTGTGCTAGTAATTCTGCTCATATAACATCAGCCTGCGGTATCAGCTGTCCCCTGCTAAGTTAATTGGATTTCAAGCATAGACCTCTGAATATTCACCGTAATCCGGTTATATGAAATATAGAACCTTATGAGCTGTAAAACCCACAAAATATAGAATTTCAAGAAATATGCTCTGGATTCAGATTAGCATAATAAACCATGCATGTCAATATCCTCTTTGATACAATTCTGTATAATATTTATATGCCTTTAGTTTAAAAATAACGGCATTATTCACCTTATATTAACAAGAAAAGACTTCCATGCCGAATTACTCCTGCATGGAAGCCCCATGAATTTCTACATCAAAGCCCATCACTCAGCTAAAATCATGCCCATTTAGCAATCTCTCTGCCTTGTTATAATCATCAGACGATATTCCAAGCGCATCACACGCTTCCTCCAGTGTCACTTTCCTCCGAGACATAAAATTATTCACCAGCTTGCATAGATTTTCGGCTGTCCCGCGCTCTATTCCTTGCTCCATTCCACGCTCCATTCCCTGTGCCATTCCGCGCTCTATTCCCTGTGCCATTCCACGCTCTATTCCCTGCCTGATTCCATGCTCAACTCCGCTGGCATACCCTGCCTGCCGCTCTGCCGCGCGAAGCTTCCGCTCTTCCTCTTCCTGGTTATACTCAAATATACTCATCATCACTACCTCCGCACGGTTTCTTTTTAGGAAATCCGCCAGCACACCATTTCTTATGCACTCATCTACCGCCCTGTTGACCGCCTCGTCAAGTGAGCCAAGCTCCGTTTTATACCTTCTCACCAGTGCCACATACTGCGCATACTCCCTGAGTGTGTGACTCTGCTTCATAAGCTCGGCATTTCTGCCGTAGTTAATATTGAGCACCGTGACCCTCAGCTCAAGCGCCGGATTGTCAACCCTCGGCTCAAATGCCTCCGAAAGCCTGTATTCGCTCTTGTCCGCGAACTCATCCTGTCCATTATAGAACACTATGAAATTCGGCGCAGGCACCTTCTGTATTGCCGATGAATACAGCGACTGCGTCTCCACCAGCCTGCTGTACTCAGCTGTGATATAAAGCAGGTCACGTAACGGCATATTAGGGTTGACCGTCGACTGGTGCTCATACAGATATATTCCCGTATTTAACAGAAATGCAAGGTCATTCTTCATTCCCATATACACCGCATTCTCCAGTGTCACTATCTGCAGGTCATCCGCGTTATCGTAATTCTTCCCGGACACCGCATTGTACAGCTCAAGCAGATTTTTCTTGTCAGAAAACAGCATTCTGAATATCGTGTCCTTATAACGGCGGTTGGCATACAATACCTTCCCGTCAACTGCTGCATTCCCACTCTTGATTCCATTAGCACCCTTCATTAAATACCTCCTGTAGTTGTGGTGCAGGAGATATTTAATACATAACCGATTATGCTTCATATATAAGCATTGCACTTGGCTTAATGTATATCCATTACGCCTGTGCTTATTACATAAGCATTTCACATTGCCTAATGTATAAGCATCATGCCTGTGCTTACCATATAAGCATTTCACCCGGCTTAATATATACTCATCAAGCCTGTGCTTATTATTCTGCTCATATAACATCAGCCGGCGGTATCAGCTGTCCCCTGCTAAGTTAATTGGATTTCAAGCATAGACCTCTGAATATTCACCGTAATCCGGTTATATGAAATATAGAACCTTATGAGCTGTAAAACCCACAAAATATAGAATTTCAAGAAATATGCTCTGGATTCAGATTAGCATAATAAACCATGCATGTCAATATCCTCTTTGATACAATTCTGTATAATATTTATATGCCTTTAGTTTAAAAATAACGGCATTATTCACCTTATATTAACAAGAAAAGACTTCCATGCCGAATTACTCCTGCATGGAAGCCCCATGAATTTCTACATCAAAGCCCATCACTCAGCTAAAATCATGCCCATTTAGCAATCTCTCTGCCTTGTTATAATCAT
>ENA-OURQ01001191-OURQ01001191.1-human-gut-metagenome-genome-assembly--contig:-NODE-1191-length-22656-cov-10.456573_pt1 | contig 22656 bp, 22 predicted proteins | sample MGYA00242105_ERZ508999 | MGnify/ENA primary metagenome ERZ508999 (study PRJEB26280, sample SAMEA2338771) | human gut metagenome | biome: human gut; feature: human-associated habitat; material: faeces...
CCTCGGCGTCATAGGTATACTGCTCGATCCAGCCGTTGGGATAGGTCAGCTTGACAGGGCGGTTGGCAGCATCGTAGACATAGGCGTAGGTGCCGTCATCCGCGTCAATGACGCTGGTAAGGTTATACACCGCATCGTAGAAACTGCGGGTCTTGCTGCCGTCCGGATAGGTAATGCCGGTCTGATTGCCCACGGCGTCATAGGTGTAGGAAACCGTATTGCCCTTGTGGTCGGTCATCTTCTGGAGGCGGCCAAGCAGATCAAGTTCAAAGGTGTTTGTGCCGGTCCAGTCGTTCATCTGCACCAACTCGCCGACCTTGTTGTACTGATAGGTGACTTCTTTTGCTCCATTATAATTGATTTTCTGGACCAAATCAAGGGCAGTATAGGAGTACTGCGTTACATAGCCATCGGCGTCGATCTTGGAGATCATGTTCCCATTGCCGTCGTAGACATAGATGGTGCTGTCGCCAAGCGCATTGATCTCGCGTGTGACGAGATTGCGGCCATCATACTCGTAGAGAGTGATCTCGTGGGAGTCAACGCCGTTGAGGGCATCCACACGGTGGAGGTCGGTGGAAATGAGCTGGTCATTCTTATTGTAGGTAAATACGGACTCCGTGCCCAGTGCATCGAGGGTCTTTACAATATTTCCATTGCCGTCATAGACATACCGGGTGGCATTGCCGTTGCGGTCCTTGACCTGCACGATGCGGTCTGTGGCATCATAGGTGAAGAACTGCGTATTTCCACGGCGGTCTTTCACGCTGGTAACCCGATTCAGGGCATCATAGGTATAGGCCACGGTGCCGGCAGCATCCGTCATGGAGGTGAGGTTGCCATTGGCATCGTAGGAATAGCTGGTCACAACACCCCTGGCATTGGTCTCGCTCTTGACATTGCCTGCCAGATCATAGGTAAATGTGGTCGCATTGCCCTTGGCATCGGTAACCTTGATGACCCGATCCCTGCTGTCGTACTCAAAGCCGGTAACATTACCCAGAGCATCCGTCATGGAGATCAGGCGCCCATCCGCGTCATAGCTGTAGAAGGTCTCTGCACCTTCCTCGTTAACTGCCTTGATCATGCGGCCATCTGCATCATAGGTGTTGTATGCGGTATTGCCTTCGGCGTTGGTGCTGGAGACTGCGCGGTTCAATCCATCGTAGGTATAGCGGGTGGTATTGCCGTTACCGTCAGTAGAGGAAACCGTATTTCCCTCATTGTCATACTGGAAGGAGAAGGTATAGCCCTCCGCGTTGGTATAACTGGCAAGACGATCCAGCGCATCATAGACATAAGTAGTGGCATTTCCTTCGGCATCGACTGCTTTGACAATGTTCCCGTTATGATCGTACTCCGCGCGGGTCACGCCGCCATTGGCGTCCGTAACGGCAACAGCGCGGCCAAGGGCATCATAGGAATAGCCGGTCGTATTGCCGTTGGCGTCTGTAACAGAAGCAATATTGCCGACTTTGTCATAGGTGTATGCGGTCACACCACCCATGGCATCCGTCACAGAAGTCACATTGCCGACAGCGTCATAGGCGTATGCCGTTTTGCCGCCCATGGCATCCGTCATCTCGATCAGTCTGCCGTTGGCATCGTAGACATAGGAGCTCACACCGCCCAGTTCATCGGTGGCAGTCAGCACCTGACCGTTGGCATCATAGGTGTAGGCAACAAAGCCGCCATCCGCATAGGTAATCTTCGTGGCGCGACCCAGCACATCATATTCGTAGCCGGTCACGTGGCCCAGTGCATCCGCCGAGGATATCTGACGCCCCAGCGCGTCATAAGTGCTGGAAGTCTCCGCGCCCATGGCAGAGGTGGTCTTGGTCATCTGACCGTTAGCGTCATAGGTGTAGGAGGTCGTGCTGCCCTCAGCATCTTCCATGCGGATCAAACGGTTCTCCGCGTCGTAAGCATAGCGGGTGGTGTGGCCGTTGCGATCCGTAGTGGCGGTCAGATTACCGTTGGCATCGTATTCGCTGACGGTGCTCTTGCCGAGTGCATCGGTGATCTTTGTGAGATTGCCGACGCCGTCGTAGGCGTAGGTCGTGGTATTGCCGTTGGCATCCGTGCCGGAAACAGTCCGCCCAACGCTGTTGTAGCTGTTGGAGCGAATGCCGCCCGTTGGATCGGTCGTGGATAGTAGCTGACCGTTTTTGTTGTAGGTATAGCGCCAAGTGTTGCCGCGTGCATCTGTCATGGATACCATGCGGCCCTCGGCATCGTAGGTATACCGAGTAATGCTGCCGTTGGCATCCGTAGTGGTGGCGAGATTCCCGCTTGAATCGTAGGTGTAAGAGGTCGTGTTGCCCAACGGATCGGTAGCCGCTACAACATTGTTTTGCGTATCACGAATATAAGTCGTGATATTTCCCATGCAATCGCTCTCGCTGGCTGTAAAGCCGTTGCCGTCCACTGTATAGGTCTGAATATTGCCATCCGCACCGATGATTTTGACCAGCTTGCCTGCGGTGGTGTATTCATACGAGGTCTCATTGCCGGCTGCGTCGGTTACGGAGATAAGGCGGCCCTGCTCATCATAGGCATATGCAGTAATATGACCGAGTGCGTCTGTCATAGAGATGAAGTTGCCTTGCTTGTCGTAGACATAAGAGGTCTGTGCACCCAGAGCATCTGTTACGGAAAGAAGATTACCAGAGGCATCGTAGATGTAGTTGGTCGTGTTGCCGCGACCATCCGTGAAAGAAGAAAGCTGCGCGTTGGTATCATAGGCATAGCTTGTCTCAATGCCGTTGAGATCCCGCATCCAGATAATTTGATTGAAAGCGTTGTAGCGGTAGGACTCAAGTGTGCCGTCCGGATAGATAATCTGTGTGCAGTTGCCGGAATCGTCGTAGGTATAGCGGGTCGTGTTGCCTTCACGATCTGTTTCGCTTACGCGCTGGTTCAGCTCATCGTAGGTAATATGCTTGGAGCCTTCGCTGTTTGTGCTTTCGATGATACGGCCCTGTTCATCGTAGAGAATGGAAAGATAATAGCCATTTTCCCCAGTACAGGTATTTCGATGTGCATTTTCATCATAAGAAAAGCGGAAGGTTCCCTGGCCGGTGATGAATTGTTCGACGACGCGCCCCGTGGCATCGTAGTCGTTGGTCAGATAGACTTCGCCCCTGAAGTTTTCAATGCGTTCGAGTAGACCGCTTCCGTAGGTATAGCGCAGACTGTCACCATCCGGATTTTCGACGGCGGTAAGAAGCTCACCATCATAGGAGAGAGTGATGCTGCGGCCGGTGGAGTCCGTTACACGCGTCACATGTTCACCAGAGTAGGTGAAAGTGAGCGTTCCAGCGTCTCCTGTGACAGAGGAGATGAGATCACCATTGTAGGCATATACGATTTGCTCGCCGTCCAGAGAGGAGATACTGCGGATCTTCTGGCTGACAGAATTGTCGTTGCGGTCAAAGATATAAGTCGTGCCATCACGGTGGCGAATGACATAAGAGGTATCCGTTACATCAAGGCTGAAGGCAGAGCCTGCCTTAGCACGATAGCTGCCATCCGGCATCATGGAGAAATATACATGCCGGTTGTGCGGCATAAAGAAGTCTGCATAGAGCAGGTCAACATTCAGCTCGTAGGAGTAGTTCGTTGTGAAGCCGTTGCCGAAGTGATGATCCTGTTCAAATGCGGTAGATTCGTAGTAACGAGTAAAGGGGAGGTCATGCCTTCCATACAGGGAAAGGTCGGTGTAGTTCCAACTAAAGCTGCCAGTGAGCAGATTGACTGGGTCGCCGGGCCATTCATAGTAGAGGCCGTTATACTCGTCCGGATTCAGCAGTAGACTGTCAGGGTCTGTATTTGCGACCACCTGAAATGCGAGGAATGTATTGAAGATGGCAGTACGCTCATGGTTTGGCTGGAAGACGATGACATAGTACGCGCCGTTCTCCCATGCCATAGGATGAGGAAGACCGTTTTCATCTACAAGGCTGCCGTCCCAGAACATGAAGTTAAGGATGATGTCGTTTGTGATCGGCCCGGCGTCGAGTGCGGTAATGCCGTAGGGATCTTCCGGCGCGGTAAAGCGGACACCGTCATAATAGGAAATCTCAAGATCCTCCGACACGCCTGCTGCACCCTCTGCAGGAGTGATGATTGTTCCAGCGTCGGGAGAGGTTTCATAAATGCTGCTGGCTTCAGACACGATGTCATTCGTGAGCGCTGTGTCAGATGCGGTCTCATATGCGTTTTCGCCTGCGAGCGCAAGCGTACCGACATTACTATCGCCGGGTTCCTCGGGCGGCATGTAGGGCAGACCGTCGCGGCCAAAGATGTTGGCATTTCGGATGACTTCCTCAAGTGCGTCCTCATAATGCCAGGTATCCAATTCGGCGCGGTCAAAGCCCTGCGCGAGTTGGACCACGTCGCTCGCCTGAGCGCTTGGTGGATCGATGTTGTTCAGGAAACGCTTGGCGGAGAGGTAGACGGGGTGTTCGATTTCTTCTCCGCTGATGGGGTCGATTGTGCTGGGAATTAGGGGGATGAGGAAATCCTCCAAGGCATCCGGGTCGTCATCGCGGGGCACGAGCGGGATCTGTCCATCCTCCAACCGCTCGGTATCGAGCTTATAGAGCTTTAGATCACCAGTTTGATTGCGGTCAATGGCAAAGGTCAGCAGCGTCCACTCCAGCTTGCCAGACGTTGACGGCAAAGTACCCGTACCATCCTGAATGGTAATGGGCGTTTGGAAGTAATTGATGCTGTCCTTGTACTGATAGGTAGAGATGGGACGGCGGTTGACAGCGCTGTGCAGAAGCATATTTTTGAAGCGGCTGTCTTGGTCGTCCGTGCCGGGTATTGCGGCAAGGGCCGATACCGGGAGCAAGGTGAGTATTAGGGCGAGGGTAAGTAGCCATGCGGTGAGTTTCTTTGCTCTTCTCATGAGGTTATCCTCCCAACCATAATATTTATATTTGATAAAGTGAAGCGCGTCGGATGCGACTGCGGCAGCTTGATATGTACTCCTCCTTACCAGCTGAGATTTGCAGATATGATTCCGGCAGCGTCGATAGAGATGCCTATCGAAACAGGGCAATCAGAAAGGATATCTTTTATGTTATGAATTATCAGGAGACAGGCACACTTTAAAGGCTTGCGTTTTGAAATCTCTTAGCGCTTGTATTGGGAAGGTACAGATTGGCTGATAGGTAATGTGGGCGTTTTCGTGGTGGGGGTGCATTCCTACTAATATCGTGTAATAAGAGGCGAAAACTGTTGCGGTAAAAGCATGAAAAAGGGGAGAACCTTACGTAGCCAAGAAACATAAGGAATCCAAAATCCTGATAATGGTGTGCTATGGATATTAGTTCTCCTGAGAGGACTGATTTTTTATAAGGGCATGGATGTACAAATGAGCTGGTAAGCAACGCTTATCAGCTCATTTGCAAAAACAGAAGGAAAGATTATTCGGGGTAGTCTCCCCAAATTTTGTAGTAGCAATCCCAGCAGTAAATCTTACCGTCAGGCCCTTTGAAGCCTTGACACGGCGTACCGCAGCAGGCGCATCTAGTTTCTCCGTTATGTCCCATAGATTGTACCTCGTATACTAATAAGTTTAAAAGAACCTTTAGGGGCAGGTTTTGCTAATTGAAGGTCCATCAAAAGTAACACCATTAATGTTACCGCTTACTGTGAGCGTATATTTTTGCCCACTTACTACGTTATGTGTTCCACTCAGAATCAAGCGAGAAGTTGACGAACCAGACCATGAATCAATCAACGTATTGCCGCACCAAAGATCCATGGTCGCATCAATTACCTTACCACTGTCCGTAATGACCACTTCACATGTGGCTGTTGAGCCGGAAAAAGTAAGTGTAGGAACGACCCGAATTGCACGAAATGTTGCGTTTGCTGTCATGATCATCATGAAAAGAACAAGCAGCAGAGCAGTCAACCGCTTTCTCGTAAAAAACACCTCCTTTCATTGTTCCTAATTTCTAAAACGATGAAAGGAGGCTTTTTTGGACAAGAAACATTAATTCGTAATAGTAACTAAATAAATGCTTTCCGCTATATGCAAGATAACGTCTTTGCTCAGGTTGCTGTCTATGGCACAGAAAACTCCTGCTTCAGTATCGATCCAGAGTAAGTTGTTGGATTCTGAGTCACTGGAAGCTGCGTAAAAATCTGCGATTATGCCATTGACAAGGACATGTTCTGGTTGTTGGTCAGTAAAAAGCTTTGCTTGAACTTCACTAGATAGACGATAGTAGTCGAATATTACGATTTCTCCGGTGCTGGAATTTTGATAAAGGGCGCTATATACTGTTTCATTTTCATAAATATCTGGCTCGCCAAATCCATCCGGTAGCCATGTCAGTTCATAATGAGGCAAGTCTTTTGCCGCGGAACTTGGCATAATGCGGTATACAATACTATGCTCATATACCTCTTTGATCCAGTCAAGGAATGCAGCTCTTGCCTCTGTGTCAACTGCCAAATACATACTGCCGATGAGAATGGCTGCGAGGAATATGGAGGCGATGCGCTGTATCGCCTTATAGAAATAGGGATGCTTTGCGCGGTGAAAAAGCTTCCTGATTTTCTTTTCAAATAAATCAGAAGGTTCATACTGCTGCGCAGGATCGTAGTCAGAAGTGATAGTATGTGCAAACAGTTCGCTTGACCGAGCGGCAGAAGAACGGAGCATTTCGTCTGTGATCATAGCTTACAGTCCTCATTCTCATATAATGTCTCCAGCTTCTTCCGGGCACGCTGATCTGCTTTGATTGCTGCGGCAAGGGTCATATTCAGCATAGGTGCTATTTCACGAAGACTATACCCGTGATAATATTTCAGCCATATTACTTGGCGCTGTTTTGCTGGAAGCTTTAGGATAAGTTCGGAGAGCGTGTCTTCATTCTCTGTATGTACAGGTATGCCGTACGCAATGGCATCCAGAGGAATTTCCTGATGCCGTTTTCTGCTTCGGAGAATGTCGATTGCTCTATTCTCAACTATAGTAACGACAAACGATTTCGTTTTTGGACACACAGGCTCGGATATTTTAATGATGTTTTCTGCAATCTTAACAAAAGCATAATGTACTGCGTCCTCGGCATCCTGCTCGTGCGTCAGGACTTTGAATGCGGCGTGGAACATCAGACCGCGGTATGCCTCATAGATTTGCTCAAACGTTGATTTGTCTTCGTCGGTTTCTATGATTTGCAGATATATCAGCATGGTAAATCCTCTTTCTGACGTAACAGCTTATTATTAAATCATAATAAAAAAGCCGCTGTTTGTCTACTGCTTCTTGCCCTGCGAGAGTGTATTATATATTGGAAAGATGTCGGCTGCACATGGAATAAAGAAAGATTGTCCGGCAATGATCAGTTGCATTGCCGGACAGTAATAAAGGTGCGAGAAAAAATTAGGGGGCGGCGGGTCCTTTGGCGATAATAAATGCTCGCATGGTTTCAATGGACCCGCGGAGCTGCTCATCTGTAAAGCGCGGGTTGTGTGTGTTTTCAGGATGATGGATTTGATGGCGTATGTATTCAGTTTCGGGGATGCGTTCTACTTTCAAGCTACCATCCTTTGCGATTCTTGTATATTCCACCGTAGGCTTACCATCAAGGTAATCTTTGAGCCACTTCATTTCTTCAATATAGCCATATAGCTCGTTGTGATAGCCCTCGGAGATTTCTGAAAATGCAAGATAGTTTACCTCGTTGAGCGATAAGAAAGGAAGCTGACGAGGGGCTACATTCTCGATGACCTTTTGTCCTTCGAGCATTCGGATGAGACGGATGTTATTGAACGCTAATGCTCTTACGATTGTTGCGCTATGGGTGGTAATGATGACTTGAACATTCGCGTGCTTCGCCAACTCCGAAAGAGCTTGAATGAGCCTCTTTTGGTTTTCAGAATGCTGTGAGGTTTCGGGCTCCTCGATGGCATAGATGACACTTGAGGTCTGCGCTTCGGTTTGTCTGCGCTCAACTTCCGCGCGGAAGAAATTTAATAGGATTAGGCGCTTTGTTCCGCTGCCACGCTTGTTAATGGGGATACTTTCGTCACCAGCGATAGAGACACTTTTGAATACATCAGCCCATTTTAGGGCATCTGCAGAAGGAATAATGGGTGAAAGGGTGTTGGCAACATCGGGATTCATTTCCCGTAACTTTTCCAATGTGCGAGAGGCAACATCTTGAAGTTTTGTTTCTACTGTAGCGGCGACTTCGTCAAGTGTGCTCCGAAGCGCCTCATCGCAAAGAATTTCTTTCACAGCTTCGCGGAGAGGGTCTTGAACCTCGCTGTCTGTGTCGCTATTTTTTCGATCAGACTGAAACAGTGAATACAGAGGTAGTGACTTTTGGAGCTTGTCCCAAATTGATTTGGTGTCGCCTTTTGTTACATCAATTTCAACTGGCTCTATGCGCAGATCCTCAGCGTAATACTGCCAAATAGCAGTACGCATAGAGGCATTCCGCGCATAGTCATCACAAGGGATAGACTTAGCTTTAATTAGCTTTTTCAGGTCGCTATCTTTTTTGGAAAGAAGATCACAGCAATCGGGATTCGTTGGATGCATAGCGCAGATGGAGATCTTCGGACTACCACCATTGGGAAATCTTTTGGTGATTTCTAGTAATCCGTCCTTGTTGAGTAGGTGTTCATCTTGAAGAGTGGTTTCATTTGTCGCGTCGATAATGATTGTTGCAGGAAGATTGCAGAAGCAGACACTGATGGAGATATCTGTCTTATCTCCAGCGCGCTCACTAACATTCACATCATTCTTATCGAGCTTGACAAGGCCCTTTCCGTCGTAAAAAAATATATCTAATGCTTCCAAGACGGTAGACTTTCCGATGTCATTTCTTCCAACAAATGCTGTGAAGTCGTCAAAATGAATAGTGGTTTCAGCAGCATAGCTGCGAAAGTTCTTGATTGTTATACTTTTGATTTTCATGGCAATCTCCTGTAAATAAAGTAAAGGATGCGATTGAACTCATGCCTGAAAAATAGCAACCGCCTGTATCATCAATTATCTTTCTGCTTTTATTATTTGGCATAATGGTCCCTTCTAAAATTAAATGTAGAGAATGCGTCTATGGTGTACTGCGCTGAAACTACTCTTCATACTTGCTATGATCACCTAAGGCGCGGTGCTGTGCTATTTCGTTTCTCAATACGCTTTCCGCCATTTTATTCAGCATAATTGTGTTGAAGCCGTCATGCACTCCACCACCTCCCGTTTCAACTGAACCGCCGCCAATATTGGATAGCGATGCCATGAGTTTTGCGCCCCCTTTCAGAGCTTCCATGGGTGTTCCGGTAGACGCGGTATCCTTTTCTAAGCCCTCCTGTATTTTTTTGCTTGTCTCGGTGTATATGTCGCTTGCGGCTTGTGTGGGAATACCTATTTGCTTAGGCGAAGGGACTATAGACTTTTGTATCAAAGGGACTGCTGGTTTTGCGAATTTCATTTTACAACACCTCGTTTATTCACCGCCTGATGACAGATGTTTGCGCTTGCGGCATAGCTGTGATATAAGGAATATCGTGAAAACGACGGCTTAGCGATTAGTGAAAAATCATCCGGCGCATAGATTGGGACGTATATCTCTCTAATCGTTATATGTGCTGGGGGTCGAAAAATGTTGCATTATCTGGAAAAATTTTTAGAAACAGCATTTTAGCTAAAATGAGAAGGATAGAATGGTGCAAAAAATACGAAAGAGGGAAGGCAATTTACGGGAACAGGAGTAGATGGACATCGGTATAGATTTGAGGTCATATATAATTTGCTATCTTCAAAATTGATTTTACAAACATGGTTTTGGAGTTAAGTCTATATTTGCAGATGCTGCGCTTTATGCACTGAATCATTACTTTAGTTGAAGGTCGTATAAAATTATTTGGAGAAGCTGTCCAAAGTGGCAGGGGGCTTGTCGTAATAAATTGTAGAAGAAAAGATTACAAGAAATGGTAACGAAGGAAGGTGATGCCGATGCAGCATTCATGAACGTATCAAAGCGCTGAAGACTAACAATACTGTCTATTAACGAAAGGAGTTCCAAAATGAAAAAAGCAATCAGCTTAATTCTCGCAGTTGCAATGTGCTTATTGATGTGCGTACAGGCATTTGCTATAGAGAACATTGGTGCAAGCACAAAAAGTGCACCTGAGATGACAGGAATTCTGAGAGGTGATGATGGTAGAGAATATTCAATTGTAGGAAAGCTCGTATCAGTAGCTCCGATGAGCCAAGTTGCTAACAATGTTAGTAGCGCAACTTATCGATATGATTTACCGATATCACCGCAAGCGAATAGCTCACTGACCGAAAGCGATCATGACGGTGCTCTCGCATCAACTGTCTATTTGACTATTCACTACACTCATAAAAATACGCCGACAGAGTACCTTTTAACTCGTGTGTCCGGATACTGGGAAATTTCTGATCCAAGCGTATCAGTTGATTCTGCAACACTATCCTATGGATGCTCTGGAGCATACCCCCGCCCTACTACGCAGAGCGTCATGGATGCTTCTGTTAGCAACTATTTTAATATCAGTACTGGTTTTACAAATTATGTAGCATCCGTTTCGAACGGAACTATGGGGGCAACTATGACTGTAAATTACTTAATGGGAACGTCCAGAAGATGGTCATTCACTATAACTAATAATCTTTTTAATAATGTAATGTAAATGACTTGGAGTTCAAGAAATAAAGAAGGGGAACATACGATGAAGAGAGATGTAGCCCGTTGGCTATGCGGACTTATTATTTTGCTATCAATTGGACTGGGAATGTATGTTCATTTTGTGCTTTGGCCCCTGCACTCGCAGGCGTACCAAATTACCTATTGGGAACTCATACATATTTGGGGGAGCAGGCCGGCGTTTTGGCTCTGTATTGGAATTATTGGAGCCTCATCTCTTTTCCGCGTTCAGGTTAACTATAAAGTAGCAAATATTTGCCTGTGGATTGGTAGTGCTACTGTAGCCTTGTATTGTGGAATGCTCATATTTTACTTTACAGGGAATAGTGTAAATTCTATGGTATGGATTTCAAAAAGCACGGGCCTATTTATCATTCCTGGCATATTGATAGGGGCATCTCTCACCAAGCAGGTGTAAAATCCGTATGTGTAAAGTGCTTGTCACCAAGGGCTTTATATTTATGTGCTTGCTGTTACTCGAATGGATGTCAGCAACGTGGTGGGGCATAGCGCGGGGCAATGTCAGGGCGGAGTTCCCATTCGGAAATGTTCTCACCACGTGAATCCTGCAGCGGGTATCACGGTTTGGCCGTTCAATCACGCTGCTGGTGCGGATGCACGGCCAGTGTTCTACAGTATTACAATAATTCTGGAAAGAAGCCCGGCATCCGGCTGGGCTTCTTTCCGTCTCATGTGTGCCTATGTCCGGATAGGTTTTATATGCGCGAAAGAAATGCTGCGTCCTGCTTTTCAGGATGCAGCGTTTCTTTGTGAATTTGATGAGACTAACCGCAATGATAGCGTGCGATTCAACCATTGGGCGACAAACTGCTTCTCAACGCGGTTGATGTCAAACCGATATTTGTCGACACTCTCAGTTTGCCCCTTTTGCCGACTATCCGGTTTCGCGACAATCATGGCGTGGAGATCTGCAAATTAGGAAATATAAATTGCTTGTGACGCACGACGAATCATAGCGTCCACGTCCTTTTGACGAAGAGCCTAGGCAACATCTGACGCGGTTATTGTACGTCCAATTCTTTCTGAGACCGCAATAGCAAATTGTGTGGCGCTCATAGTGTAGGATTCTGTCCAATAATAAACAGAATGTTCAGCTCCGTAATACCAAGCAAAGGCAGCCATGAGAACTGTCCTCCTTCCTTGATAAGATTGAGTGAACTGCATATGTGAACATATACGTGGGAGAAACTGACGCTGTCACCCGTGCATAATCGTGGTCCAAAGCAGTAGACTCCAAAATGTATGTGTGCCAAGTGTCGAGAAAAGTTTCAAAAAGAGTATATTTTTGAATTTGGTCGAGTCGCCAGAGAACAGATATACATATCAAATATAGCAAAGAGCCGCATCCTTGTTGCGCCATCAGGCAACAGAGGAGCGGCTTTTCATATTTGTCAGCGGAGGAGCCATAATAGAGCCATCGGCAGGAGGCACCTATTAGCGAAATAACGCTAAAATTTTCAAAAATTGGCGTTTTATCGCTAAGTGCGGGGGTTTCTGTTGTTAGAATGAACCTGCTAATATTGAGTGGGAGGAGGGAGTTCGTATTACGCTGACGAATTTGATCGCAGACCGTATCAACCAACTGCGAAAGGCCAGAAAGCTTTCGGTAAATAAGCTTGCGGATATAAGCGGACTGCCCTACTCGACGGTCAACAGCATTCTGCGAGGAAAATCGAAGACTCCGAATCTTGGGACGATATTTCGTATCTCTTCGGCGCTCAATATGACAATCGTGGAATTCCTTGACGTGCCGGAGATATTGGAGTATTCTTTTGACGATATGGAAGATACTGACGAGGATAATGCGCTGAAGGAGGGAGATTCATAATGGGAGACTATGCCCAAAATGATTTCGACGCCCTATACCGCAATAGATATGATTACCTGCTGCGCTTGGCCTATCGGTCTACTAAGAATTATCACGATTCCGAGGACCTGGTAGACGAAGCGTTTGTTGTTTATTTGCAAAAGTCCGCTACCATACATATCAGCAATCCGAATGCGTACTTGGTAAAAGTCCTGTCAAACCTGATATGCAACTACCAAAGGCTGAAGATACATGACAATATTCCGTTGAGCAGCATATTGGAGAATGAGCTTGGCGTGGATGGGCTGAAAAGAGGATTGGCAGATGCTCTTCCGAGTGGGCTACTGCCGTGGGAACGCGAGATACTGCTGATGCGGTTTGAGGAAGAACTCCCGTATGCTGAGATTGCGGAGCGGCTACAACTCAAAGAGGTGAGTTGCCGCGCAAGACTGGTGAGAGCTAAAGCGCATTTTGCGGAGCTCAGGCAGGAAGAAAAATAATTATGATGACAGCAACATTTTGCCGGGGTATAGACACATTACCAGTAAGGGGGTGCCAAAGTGTTAAAGATGTTTAGAGGTCGTGAGAACGGCTCGCGTGGTGGAGCCTGCCGTGATAGCGCTCAAATTTCAAGGCATCTTGAGAAATCGGATACCGAGGCTTTACTTGATGAACTGATGGAGCTGACCGAAGCGGCGGCCAATGGCGATGTGGACCTCGAGATAATCGACGCGTACCTGAATGCGCTGGACGAGAAGGACCCACTGCCATTTGAGATCGATACCGAAGCGGCACTGACAGATTTTCACAATAAGCACGGACTGCTGATAAAGGAATCACGCGCAACCCACCGGAGACATTTGAAAACCAAGCGGACTGCTTCAAAAATCGCCGCTGCTATTGCCATTGTGTGTGTGACAAGCTCGCTGGTTGCGGAGGCGTGCGGGATAGATGTATTTGGCACGATCGCGCGATGGACGAGCGAAGTATTTCATTTTGGACAGAACGAAACGCCGTATGCCGAGGTGGGTAACTACCCGATCGAAATCGGGGAGACGAAAGAATACGATACCATTCAGGATGCGGTAGATGCGCTGGAGATTACTGACCCGCTGATGCCGACTTGGGTGCCGGAACGATATGAGCCCCCTAATGTTAGCGTGCATAGAGAGGCATCTGGTGTAAGCATTCACGTAACTTACAAATCGGAAGACAATTCTTTGAAGTTTCAGTATAGAGAAACGTCGCGGGCGGACCAACAGCTTATTGAAAAGGACTCAGCTATGGAGCATAGCTATCTTGCAGGAAATACTCGGCATTATATAATTGCTGATAAGACTGAAACAAAAATCCTGTGGGCTAATGGGGACTTTGAGTGCAGAGCAAGCGGAAATATTTCAGAGCAGGAAGCAAGGGAAATCATAAAATCAATTTATGTAGAGGGTTAACATGAAACTGAAGAAAATTTCTTTGATTTGCCTTGTGAGCATAATGCTTATTTTGCAATGCAGTGTAATTGCCTCAGCACGGTCAAGCGATTATCTGGACGCATATGGTGTCTATTTGACACCACAAAGCGGTGGAAAAATTGTATTTACCGCGGATGTAAACGCACTGAGAGATATGACGAAGGTGGGGGTAACAAGGCTTCATTTGTATGAATCGAAAAACGGTGAAGATTTTTACTTAAAAAAGAGCTATTTTTATGAGGACTATCCTATTATGATGAGTTCTGGCTTGTACTATTACAAGGATATTATTACCTACAATGGAACACCTGGATATAAGTATTACGCCATAGCGTATTGCTATGCCAGCGATAGCACGGGGTACGATGAAAAGCCATATACAACGGCTATCAAAACTGCGATCCGGTAACCGATTTCAAACAGAGTAGGGTAAGACTATTATTTAAGAAACGCGCAGACAGTCGGTAACGACAGCCTGCGCGCTTTTCTGCACTGAATAGACTATCAACTTGCGTTCGCTGCCGGGGACCTCCGTTGTTCATTCTGAATTGTCGAAACAAAAAATAGATATTTAGGAGGAACTACAATGCGTGAAGACATCAGAATGAAGGTCCTGGACTTGTTAAAGACCTACCCGGACAATATGCGGAAGATTGCGCAGCTCAACTATGAACTGGCGCACCCATCGCAGATATCCGCGACGGAAATGCTGGAGGCGATGGCCTTTAAGAAGGGAAACGGCGAACGCCATTCCGTTGGTGAGGTATCCGATAAGACGCTATACATTGCAATGAACTATCGGAACGAGGCTTTTCGGAAAAACCGTGAAGTGTTTAAGGATTATCATAGCCTGTTGGTTCCATTGGAGCGTGAGACCGAGCGGCTGCGGTATTACATCTCGCTGCTCGATCAGAGACAGGCGGAGGTGATCCGGCTCTATTATTTTGAGCAGGAGTCATGGGACGCGATCTCACAGAAGATGGGGCTTACGCCAAAGCCTCTTCGCCGGCTCCGTGATGCTGGAATTGACCGCCTTGCAGAAATGTATGAGTTTTCCGGTAAGCTCCTGTAATATCGTGGAGGCTGCGTCTACGATTGTCAACCATCTGGCGGGATAATTAGCAGAAGCAAAAGGTGCCCTCCGGCGTTTTCGCGCCGGAGGGCGCTGCGCGCTGTGAGACACGATAAAAGAGACATGAAAAATGCACATGAGTAGGTTCGGAGAAGGCAAACTACTGCTGAAAAGGGCTATTAACGAGAGGCGAATTGTATAGTGCGAAGCAGTCGATAGTGGTGCTATAATGTTATTATCTGCAAAATACGGCAATATTTCAGGAAGGGGATATTTCTGCTTGCTAAATTACATGACGGCTTATTGCATTGCGCTTTAACAGCGTTTATAACGCTTAGATAAATTAAATGTAAAATTGAAATCTGTACTCATAAGTGATAAAATAACAAAAATTGTTAATTGCAGTAAGTAATAGTATACGGGAAGATATAAAGGAGCAATACGATGAAAATACTGTTTTTGCATTTGAGCGATCTTCACTTTCGCAATTCCGCAGATATAAATAAGACAGCTGTAGACGAGATATCGAAGGCTCTTATGCCACGATGCATAGGGTCGGTTAATAAGATAATTGTTCTTGTTACTGGGGATATTGTATACAGTGGGAAAAAGCCTGAATATAGTGCGTTTGTTGAGTTCAAAGCGTTATTGATAGCGGGCTTGAAGGAGAAAGTACTACCAGAAGTATTCGTTGATGTCTTTTTTGTCCCGGGAAATCACGATATTGACTATGCTGAACTCTCGACGGCAGATGATAGGGGACATTATGAGGGATGGCTTAAGCCAGCAAAGAAAACGAAGATTGACTTCAACAAAGAGGTGGCGGCGAGAAAAGCGTTTTATGACTTTGCCCAACAATCGGGAACCTTCGGTCAGATGGAAAGAATGTTCTGTAGGAAAGTGATTGATATTGATGGTTTCACGGTGGAGATTAACCTTTTGAATACATCCTTTTTCTCTTTGCTACACGAAAATGATCAGGGCTTACACTATATGCCGCCTGAGACCATCTCGAAAATTTCTTCTCCAACTGGGGCGATGATGGCAATTGCGCTAATGCACCATTCCCACCAATGGCTTTATGATGGATGCAAACGAGAGGCTGAAAAGGCTCTCCTTGAAAAGAACACGATGATTTTTTGCGGACATGAGCATTACTCTGCAACACAGGAAATTGCATATAATGGGGGTGCACTAGCCCGTGTTTTCTGTGGAGGAAGCCTTTGTAATATGGGGGACTGGTCAGATAGTGAGTTTTTTGCTTGCGTATATGACACAGATCAGGAGAGATTTACGCAGTACCAATTTAGATGGGAGAAAAACAGCGAAATATACTGTCGCAGCCAAGTCGAAGAGGGATATCTGGCATATAAACACTCTACAGATTGCCCTAAAAGACAGAACAGGAAGCATATTGATGCTTTGATAGAAGATAGAAGTATCCATATTTCGGAAAAATTATCGGACTATTATGTTTTCCCAGGATTGAGACATGAAGCGGTAGACCAAGATGATAAGGAAAATGAAATTCAGACCTTAGAGCAATTTTACAAAAGAATTGAGGAAGATAGAAGAATAGAGATTAGTGGTGGGGATTCATCTGGAAAAAGCGCATTATTAAAAATGGTTTTTCAATATTTCCTGCCGAGGAAATATGTCCTGTTGTGCAAAGTGGAGGATATTTCATCGGGGAACAGACGCCGGATTATCAAAAGCATTTTTGAGTACATTTATGGTTCCGATGGTGCTGACTATGCTAAATTTGAACAGGCGGACAAGGATAATAAAATTATTTTGATTGATGACATTCATCTTATAAAATCGCAGCATATTAATGGCTTCCTTGAAGGTATAGAGGACGAGTTTGGATATGTTATTTATACTACTAACAATTTGCTGAAGCTGGATATTCAAGAAAGAATAAAAATGGCGATCGCAAAGGATTCGTATTCATGCTACAGAATTTTGCCTCTTTATCGCGCAAAGCGAAAGGAACTGGTTGAAAAGATAATCCCCTTAAAATACTCAAACCATTCTGAAAAAGAGCGAGGGGATCAGGTGGAAAGGATATGCCATGCCCTTGACCTGCAAAGACGATATATACCGCTTTCACCTGAGATTATTCTACAATTCATTGAACACTATGCAAACTATCAAATGGAATCGGCTCAAAACGATGGTAACATTTTCGGTAAAGTGTTCGAGTCAACGATTACAAGTACCTTGAGCCCACACATGTCAGGAACACTCACAGTAGACAAGGCAATGCTTGTTTTGGGTAAAATAGGATTCTATATCCACACAAAACGTAAGTATCCAATATCGGACAAGGATATTATTGCGGTTATTGATGATTACTGTGAAGAGTATGGAGCAAAAATTGATGCGGTAAACTTTATTGCAACTGTTACTAAGGCGGGAATCCTAACAAAGTACGAGGAGCGAGGGGCGTATAAATTTTGCAACAACAATTATCTGGCATACTTCATTGCAAGTGAAATATGTGCTAATAAGGATAGGGAAGCGGTGCAGTACTGCTTGGAGTATTCATGCTTTGGGATTAACTCAACAGTACTTATGTTCATTACATACCTTGCCAACGAAACATCTTTAATTGATACCATTTTGACTGCTGCAACCTCTGTATCCGAGGAGTGGAAAGAGTTTTCGTTTGGAATGCCTGAACTTAAGCATTTGGAAGTTCGGAGCCCAATTAAACGACTTACACCACCTTCCAAATATGAGGCAGATAGGGAGCGACAAATTGATGATGAGAAGGATCGTGCAGAAATAGATAATTCGCAAGTAGATGTTGTGAGTATCTATGATTACAAGGAAGAGGAGATCGAAAAACTTGAAAACCAATTAATACGTTCGATTTCGCTGCTTATGTTAATTGCTCGATGCTTGCCGAATTTTGAGCATAGACTAAAAAAAGCACAAAAGCAAGCGGTTATACGGGCGATTTATGAACTACCAAATAAGATTTTTTATGCTTGGGCAATTGAGACAGAGCGGCAAAAAGATGCACTTATCCAGATGATCCTTCAAATGGAAACGAACGAGTTCACAAGAAAAATATGTACGGAGGATGATGCTAAGCGGTATCTACAGAGGAATTCGGTGTCGCTCTTGCTCGAATTATATTATGGTACAATCAGTAATGCCTACCGTGAGAATACGTATGAGTATTTAACTGGCATGGCAGCAGAGACAGTCAAGTTTGATAGCGAAACATATGCGCTGGAGAAACTAATTGTGTTATTGCAAAGCAAACGATTTGCCAGCTTTTACAATGAAGGGAAAAAAGTATTAAAAGACACGACTTCACCTGCAGCAGAACTAGCACTTTACTATATAGTACAGCGCTTATTGATGAAAGAAACGCTTTCGCATAGTCAAGCGAAAAGAATAGAATCCACTTTCTTTATGGATAAGGGACATGCTGCCCATTTGTATAGGCGGCAAATAGAGAATAAAGATAAATAAGAGCATGATTTCGTGCAATTTTGCAGTCCTTGCTATGTAACATTAGCAAGGACTGCAAAATCTATTTATAGAGGAATGTAACTGTGGATTCAAAAATGATACTTCAAAATTATTTATTATTTGCAAATATTTCAGAATATCGAGGATCTATGAAAAGTCTTGTTGAACTGATGTATTGGGTAATAGGGGAGACTACTTCTGTACAGAGCTTAGAGAGAACAATAGCAGAGAATATGTATATAGGAAACTATTATTTGGCTATGTATAGAAAAGACAATCGGGTAGAAGTGTGCATTAAAAAGATGCGCTAAATGTGAGTGACGAAAAAGGTATGCCAGCTGTACTATATTTTCAAGGAAGATGCGTTTAGCACTTGTGAGCTTGTGCGTGTATTTTCCCTTCAAAGTCCCCTGAAAAGGACCTTGAAAGTCCCTGCTGGATGGTGCTATGATTATCCTGCAAATAAAGGATGCTCTCTGATGCTGCGGCATCGGAGAGCATCCTTTTTTGCGGCAAAAACGCGGAAACCAAAAGGAGAATGCCCCTTTTTGGAATTACGCGATTAATTGTGCGGTAAGGAAGGGTAGATATGAGAGAAAAACCGTTTGCGGATTATCCGGATATTGTAAATATTGATCAGCTCAGAGAGATGCTGGGGGGCGTTGGTTACAAAGCAGCTTACCGCTTGCTGCATGATGGGAGCATACGCTGTTTCAAGATAGGAAAAGCCTTCCGTATCCCAAAGGCCAGCGTTATTGAGTACTTACATGAGAAACCGAAAATTTAAATGCTTACGGCGCCCAAAACAAAGTCTTGCGCGTCATTGTTCCTGCGGGTTCGATATGCTAAAATGACATTGTCATTGGCAGAAATTCCGCTGCTACGAAAAGGGAGGCAAACAAAATGGTAGCAGGTCATCTGCAAGAGAAAAAAGGATTATTTTATGTGGTGCTTAACTTCATTGATGCAGAGGGAAAAAGAAAATCGAAGTGGATCTCAACGGGACTTCCGGTAAAGGGGAATAAGCGCAAAGCGGAGGCGGTGCTGCTCGCAGAACGTCAGAAATATCAGTCTGGTGATTATTGCCTTGCAGCAGATGCAAATATGCTTTTTGCGGACTATATGCTCTATTGGCTCAGACAGGTAAAGACGTCTGTAGATGTGACGACCTATGCTGGCTACAAGACGAATGTGGAAAAACGCATAGTGCCTTTTTTCCGCAGGCGAAAGGTCACGCTGGGCGGGCTGCGGGCCGGAGACATCCAAGACTTCTACACCTACTGTTCGGTTGAATTGGGGATCAGCAACAATACGATCATCAAGTATCATGCCAATATCAGCAAGGCTTTGAATGATGCCGTCCGGATGGACAAGATCCCGATGACTCCTGTGAAACGCGGTATGCGTCCCAAAATGACGGAGCATATCGGAAAATTTTATACGCTGGCAGAGGTCGAGAAATTGCTTGCGTGTATAAAGGGTGATGGCGCAGAGTTCCCGGTTCTGATGGCAGCGTTCTACGGCCTTCGGCGCGAAGAGATCATGGGGCTCCGCTGGCAGTCGATTGATTTTGACGGGAATACGATTACCATCAGCCATACGGTCGTGCAGGTCAATATTGACGGCAAGAGCACCGTCATTGCAAAGGACCGTGCAAAGAGCAAAAAAAGCTACCGCACGCTGCCGTTAGTTCCGCAGTACCGCGAGCTGCTGCTGCGGATGAGGGAACATCAGGATGCCTGCCGGGAGCTTTGCGGTAATTGCTATTTTGAGAGCGACTATATTTACGTGAATGATCTTGGACAGCCGTTCAAACCCAACTATGTGACGCAGCATTTTAAGCTGTTTCTGAGGAATAACAGCCTGCGGGAGATTACCTTTCATGAACTGAGGCATACCTGTGCAAGCCTTCTGCTCAAGAGTGGAGTTTCGATGAAGGACATTCAGGAATGGCTGGGCCACAGTAGCTATAGCACGACCGCAAATATCTATGCGCATCTGGACTCAACCGCAAAGAAAATTACGGGTGATGCAATGCAGGGGAATGTGGATATCAGCGCAAATGTTGCAGCGAAAAGCCGAGCAAGAACGCAAAAAAGGGAAGAATTTAGGAGAGAACTGGGGTAAAAATGAGAAATGACTGGGTTCCTCCAAAACGGAAAAACCCAGTCATTTCAAGTGGTGCCGGTGGTGGGACTCGAACCCACACGGAGTCGCCCCCGGCGGATTTTGAATCCGCTACGTCTACCATTCCATCACACCGGCTTGTTTTGCAAAATTCTCTTGTAGGAGAGAACTTTGGAGAGACTGCAGGGAAAAGCTGTTTTTATGATACACCAAAAACTGAATAATTGCAAGGGCTACGCCGATTGAGAGTGCTGACAGACGTGTAGTTTTTTGAGTCTTGCTATCCACGATTTCTTGCACTTTCTTCCGCATCATTCCGTGGCAGGAAACCCTTGCAAAACAAGGATTTCCTGCTTATTTGCAATTTTTGAGGAATTACAAATTGCAAATAAAAAAACCGGTAGGAGAGAACTAGGAGAGAACTCGGGAGAACTCAAAAACACGGGTAATACAAGGAGAGAACTCGAGAGAACTCGAACCATACAACTAGCGGTTTTTGCCAATGACAATACTATTAAATTGCAGGAGAAAAAATCAACATGAAAAAAAGAGGAAAGCGGTATTATCAAAAGCTTTTTCGCGTATACCCGGACCTTGTGACTACGGTCCAGTTTCGCGAAATGCTTGGAGGTATCGGTGACACCTTTGCGCGAAAACTAATCCATGAAAAGAAAGTCAGAAGCATTTATATTAAGCCTTATTACTACATATCAAAAAGCAGTGTGATTGAATATGTGCTGAGTGCAGACTATGCTGATCGGAAGCTGAGGATGCATATATGAGGGAACAGTATATAGAGGGCATTCCCTACATCAGTAAGGAGCAGTTCTATAAAATGGCCCATATACGGAAGTCGACGGCATTGAAGCTTATCCGCACTGGCACCGTTCCTGCAATCGACACAGGGAGAACAACAAATCGTTATCTGATCCGACTGTCAGATGTGGAATTCTATTTGCGGGATAGAATTGTACATCCGGATAGATACAGCTTTGGGAAGAAATCTTGTATTCAAACCTATCCGTGTAAATACAACCGGAGCATCGCGAAAGAAATGGGCTTTTGTGCCGCTGATTTGTGGGTGAACGAACCCGCTTTGCTGACGGTAGATCAAGTTCGGAAGTTGGTTGGCTATTCGGAAGGTATCATACGAAGGTGGTATAAAGATGAGGGACTGACTGTTATACGTTCGTCGAACCGTTTTTTCATTCCGAAGGAATCACTGTTGAAGTTTATAAAAACAAAGACGTTTCATTGCATTCAAAAGAAAAGTGCTGCGCACATAGAGCTGATAAGGAGAGCCAAACATGAGGGACGATAACACGATTGCGATAACCAATTTTAAGGGTGGCGTTGGCAAGACCACGACCGCATTGAACCTTGGGGCTGCACTTGCCGCAGAAGGCAGAAAGGTCTTGCTGATCGACAATGATCCGCAGGGGAACCTTACCTCGGCTTTGGGCTACACGCCCGGCGAACAGAAGAACACGTTGGCAAAGCTTCTGCTCGTTCAAATCGACTCGCCGGAGGATCTGGAGCTCTATCTTCCCCGTACCGTGGTACATACTGGAACCGGCATTGATCTGATCCCCGCCAATAGGCGCTTGGCAGATGCCGCGGCCCGTTTGCAGGTCATGCAGCTTTCGCAGTACAACACGGTGGAAGCGGCAGAGACACCCTGCGAAATGATGATGGACAGGCTATTGGATGCTTTCCGTGAACAATATGATTATATCATCATTGATTGCGGCTTGAAGCATGAGCTGCTGACCATCAACGCGCTTGCTGCGGCGGATTACTGCATCATTCCCGTGCAGGCACACTTCCTTGCCAGCGAGGGCATCCCCGATGTGCTGGAGCTGGTCAAAAATGTGCAGAGCCGCTTCAATTCAAAGTTAGAGGTTGCGGGCATTCTTCTTACCATGTATCAATCCCGGCCGCAGCTCTGCCAGAGCGTCCGCG
>ENA-OURQ01001197-OURQ01001197.1-human-gut-metagenome-genome-assembly--contig:-NODE-1197-length-22611-cov-4.330511_pt1 | contig 22611 bp, 14 predicted proteins | sample MGYA00242105_ERZ508999 | MGnify/ENA primary metagenome ERZ508999 (study PRJEB26280, sample SAMEA2338771) | human gut metagenome | biome: human gut; feature: human-associated habitat; material: faeces...
GCGAAATTTCCAACAGTATAGCATTTTCTTGCGAAAAAAGAAAGACCCGGAGCTTTTCTCCGGGTCTTTCACCTTACGCCGCGCTATCGCGTTTTGGAGCCACTGCTCCTTTCAGTCTTGAAGAAAATAGTGTGTATACGGCATCGTTCTTAATTTCATCAGACATTTTACTAAACATATCAAATGCCTTCAGCTTATATACGACTGCCGGGTCTTTCTGGCCATATCCAACAAGTGAAATATTCTGTCTTAAAATTTCCAGGTCATTAATATGCTGCATCCATTTGACGTCAATGCATCTTAAAATGATTTGGCGTTCAAATTCCCTGAACATATTGATATCCGGCCATTCTCTTTCGCGGTCACAATATTTATTTTTAGCTGCTTCAATGTAAAGTTCTGAAAGGTCTTTTTTGGTCATTCCAGGTGTGTAATCAGGTGATTTGATACCAAAGACCAGAACTTCAATCTCTTTTTTAATGTCTTCATACTCAGCTTCTGACACTTTTTTATTATCGCAATATTTATCGATAATCATATTGACAGAGTCCTGAATCATGCTAATCATGGTAGAACGTGTATCAGCCTTTTCAAGGATTGCATCACGCTCCGCATAAATCAGCTCTCGCTGTTCATTGTTTACCTTATCAAATTTAAGTACATTCTTTCGTGCCCCGAAGTTATTATCTTCAATAACCGTCTGGGCTTTTTTTACAAATTTGTTTACGGTGTTATTTTCAAGGCTGTCATCGTTCTTCATACCTGTCGCGGAAAGAACATTTTTCATCTTTTCAGGACCGTAAAGTCTCAGCACTTCATCGTCCAAGGAAAGGAAGAATACAGACTCTCCAGGGTCGCCCTGTCTTCCAGAACGTCCTTTCAGCTGGTTATCAATTCTTCTTGACTCATGACGCTGTGTTCCGATGACCTTAAGGCCGCCTGCTGCACGCGCTTCATCATCAAGCTTAATGTCTGTACCTCGTCCGGCCATATTGGTCGCGATGGTAATAGAGCCTTTTGTTCCGGCCTTTGCGATGATTTCTGCTTCTTTTTCAATCAGCTTTGCATTTAAGACTGTATGTGGCAGGCCTTCATCTTTCAGCATCTTATCAAGGATTTCTGAATCCTGAATGGTAGATGTACCTACCAGAATTGGCTGTCCTGTTACATGTGCCTTCTTGATTTCATCAACAACTGCCTTGAATTTTGCTTCCCTTGTCAAGAACATACGGTCAGGGAGGTCTTCCCTCTGTACCGGTCTGTTTGTCGGAATCTTTACAACGGACATGTGATAAATATCCTTAAATTCTTTCCTTTCGGTTGACGCAGTACCGGTCATACCGCATTTCTTCTTATATTTATTAAAGAAGTTCTGATATGTGACAGTTGCATATGTGGATGTTTCTTCCTGTACCTCAACGCCCTCTTTGGCTTCAAGAGCCTGATGGAGTCCATCTGAATAACGGCGTCCCGGCTGAATTCGTCCTGTTGATGAGTCAACGATTAATACTTCCCCATTTTTTACAACGTAATCTTTATCTCTCTTCATAAGGTTATGTGCTCTCAGCGCTGCAAGGATGTTGTGATACAGCTCTGTATATTTTCTGTCAGAGAGATTGTCAATACCAAAATACTCTTCACATTTTTTGATGCCCTGAAGTGTCAGGGTTACAATCCTGTGTTCCTCGTCAACGGTATAGTCTCCGGTTTCGGTTGCTCTTTCGCCGGCAAGCAGGTCTACTTTTGTAAGCTCCTGTGTTTCACCTTTTTCAAGCTTTTTCGCAAGCTCGTTGCATGCGGTATATAGTTTTGTTGATTTTCCACTGACTCCGGAGATAATAAGCGGAGTTCTCGCCTCATCAATAAGCACGGAGTCAACCTCATCAATAATACAGTAATTAAATCCACGCTGCATCTTGTCTTCCAGGCGCTGAGCCATATTATCCCTCAGATAGTCAAATCCGAGCTCTGTATTTGTGATATATGTAATATCTTTTGCATATTCTTTTTTCTTTTCTTCCGGTGATGTTGTCTTTAAAATACATCCAACGGAAAGTCCCATGAAACGATGGATTCGTCCAATGTCTTCTGCATCACGTTCTGCCAGATAGTCGTTAACGGTTACGACATGAACGCCTTTTCCTTCAAGTGCATTAAGGTATGCAGGCATAGCTGCAATCAACGTCTTGCCTTCTCCAGTAGAATGTTCCGCAATTTTCCCTTCATTCAGCACAATCGCGCCCATAATCTGCACTTTATACGGTCTTAAGCCAATCGCCCTGTAAGCCGCTTCTCCTACTGCTGCATATGCATCCGGCAAAATCTGTTCAAGAGTTTCTCCGTTTGCAAGTCTCATCTTAAATTCATCTGTTTTTGCTTTCAGCTCGCTGTCTGACAGCCGCTGCATATTTTCCATTTTTGCGTATACCTTATCTGCCTGTTTCTTCAGCTTATTAATTTCTGACATTTTTATCTCCTTTTTTTAGTCTATTTTTAACGGTCTTGTAAGGCCTTCAATTTTTCTCAGAATTAATATGCTGGATTTTTATTTTTTTTATCGTTTTTTACGAATTTTTTTTATTTTTTTTCTGAACACAAAAAAAGGCCAGCGGAAAAATCCGCTGGATGCCAGAAAAATATGTTATTTTCTCACACTGTATTCCTTTACAGCAGTATTATTGCTATTCACAAACTGCCATGACACAGCCCCGAAGAACGGGCCAAATTTCATATCAGCACACGCATCGCCGCTCATCACCACAGTAACGTTATCATCACTGCATACATGCAATGCCTTTTCATAAAATTCGGCATTCTCACCGACAGAAAAACGAAATACATCTTCGCTTCGCAGAGACTGCATTGTGAAGTTGATTTTATCGCCAGCCATTTCAATGCCAATTACCTTTCCGGATACTACATAAAATGGTTCTTTTCTGTCACAGCCTTTAAGATGAAAGCCCACAAGGTCTTTTTCTTTAAATACCGTAAAAATCTTTGCGCTTCTTTCTGCCTTGTCCAGACGATACATCTCACTACAGCCCTGGCTGTATTTCACGCCCTCTTCAGGAATATTTTCCATATCAATGCCATCAAAAAGAGAACCCTGTTCAACATTATTCATATTTTTACTCCTTTCTTCCTTTCTTTAAGCCGCTTTTGCTAAACCTGAATACATTTTCATCATATGCAGCATATATTCCGGATGAGCATTTATGATTTGTTCTGCTTCAGCAAGTGCCTTTCCTGCATTGGCTTCATCAATTCCGGCTTTATATTTTTCATAAAATGAATAAGCTGCATTCATAAATGAACCAGAAGCTTTTGTCTCCTCACATACAGCTTCATAAATCACGCTTCCAAACTCAGCAGCAAACCGACATGGATTCTGTCTGTTGTATTCTGCAAGTAACTTCATTCCCTCAGTCTCAAAGGAATCAATATTGTCAACAAACTGTTCAAACATCGTCCAAGCCTCCTGGAAAGCCTTTCCCGCTTTTTTGTATTCCGTACGGGCTGTATTCTGGTCAAGTTTGGACTCTCTGTCTGCTTCTTTAATAACAATAAGCATAATCTTTTCATAAAATTTGTTATCATACTTACTGTGCAGCTCGTCCACATTCTTAACACACTCTGACCACCCGTCATCGGTGTTATTCTTGCGGACTTTATTAAATTCCTTCCAAACCTTTCCAAATACCTCATGAGTTTCTTTTTTGTCTAACATATTGTTTTCCACCTTTCTTTGTTGTTTTTACTCTTTCAATATGCCGAAACAAAACATTGTTAGAAAGCGGGGTGTATTTTGCATATTAAATTAAAAAGCAAAAAGAAGGTGACAAAATGTCAGATAAAGACCAATTATTAAAACAACAGCGTGAAGAAATAGAAAAATTAAAGAAAGAACTGCAGGACGCATCGAAGCCGTCTTCAATGTTTTCTGTATTCAAGAATACAATGAAAAGAAACGTCCATGACTTTTTCATACGTGAAGACAAGATGAAAACAATGGACTCAAAAATCAAAGACCTGGAAGCCGAACTGGCCAAAAAGGAGGAAGAACTAAGCAGGACGTCAGCCGAACTGTTTGCCGCCAATCTTACAAACGGAGACATACCAGAGAGTAATGACAGTGACAATGACGGGAAAAACAGCGATAGCAAATCATCGGATGACGACAACGGATTCCCTGATTTTGATAACATGGATGATGATTTTATGCGTGACTTCCCACAGAACCGCGAAGAGGCAGTTAAACGTTATTTTGGAAAAATAGACCTTACATCGTTAACGGGAACGCAGCAGGAAGTTGAAACGCCAGAACCAGAGGCGACGCCTCAGCCAGCAGATATCCATCAGGACAAGCAACCCGAAGAACCGGCAGAACAGCCGCAACCTGTAGAAGCGCCAGTTCAACAGCCAAAGCCGCAACCAGTCCAGCATCCTCAGCCAACACAGCCAAAACCGCATATTGAAAAAGACGACGATGATGATTACGATTCAGGATACAATTCCTTTGAAACATCTCTCAACGAAAAGCCAGCAGTTTCAAAGCCTGCGGTAAGTAAAAGACCAAAAAGGAAACCAAAACGTGGCTCTGAATCAAACACTATGCAGAATATGCTTCACGAAATCGCACAGGAGGAAAACGAAGCTCCTGAACCGGCAGCAGACACGATGCCTGATATCGGCACGCAGGCAGACGAGCTTCCGGACATAGATTTAAACGAACCGTTAGGAGAACCATTATACGAGGATTTACCGGAAGCAGAAGAAGACGTCTTCAGCGAGCCAAAATTAAAAATCAGCAAGCGGCCGGAAAGAAAAAAGAGACCACAAAAAGAAGAACCAAAAGCAGAAGCGCCACAGGAAACTATAAAAGAGCCGGAGCCGAAAACATTACCGGAATCTCAGCCACAACCAGAACAGCCGGCACCGCAAACTGAAGCCGAACCGGTACAGCAGAAAAAGAAAAAGCCTCAAAAGAAGGACAGAAGAAAACCGCAGAACCAAACGGTCAGCGATGACACCAATACCAAACCACAGGACGCGGCAAGCGAAGCCAAACAGGAGCAGCAGGCAGCTCAAGAAGAGGCACAGAAAAATCAAGAGCCGCCTGTTAATACGCCCGAATCAAACACCGCAGAAAGCGTCTCGTCTTCATCTCCTGCCGCAGATACAGCAGCACCCACTGATGGCACAGCATCACAGCCAGGTGAAACCTCCCGGAGAAAATCAAGACGGAAGAAAAAGAAAAACCGTGCAAAACAAGTCATCAGCGAAAATATTAGCGAAAATACTCAGCCAGAACATACAGGCAGCCAGAACAGCGAGCCAGTCATGCCTGAACCGCCATCAGATTTCCCGGATATGGAATCTTTCGCAGAGCCAGACATGCCAGAGCCGGAGCCTGACTTCGGGGAAGCACCGGATATTGAGCCAGATTTCGGCAGCATAGAGCAAGCTGAACCTGACGATGCTTCTAATGCCGGAAATTTACAGGCAGTTTCTATATCAGAAGACATTACAGCCACGCCGGCAACAGCGCCCAAAGAGACGGCAGACAAAAAAGAGCCTGACAACAATGACAATGCTACAAACCAACAATCAGATTATATACCGGAAGATGTTTCAGCCATATCGGCGACATTACCCGAAAAAGAAACAGACAGCAAAGAGTCAGACAAGAACGAAAGCGAAACCGAAAAAATTGCCACAGCGGTTACAGCGGCAACAGCGAATTCAGAAGCTCCAGAAATTTCAGATAACTCAGAACCTTTAGATAGCACAAATAATATAAGCGATACAGAATCTACAGAAGCCACTGAAGCACAAATAAACACAGAAAGCACAGCAGATACTGAAAGTATAGAAAATGCAGATGCCATCAAAGTTTCAGAGATAACAACAAGCACCGAAAACGCCGAAAACACAGAAGCTGTAAAAGACGCCGAAATGCCAGAAATTTTAGAGCCGGCCAACTCCAAATCGTCAAGCGAGTCAGAGCCAGATATTTCAGGCATCAATACACCAGAGATAGAATTACCTGAGATTTGCTCCGACATTGACTTCGGCGACATAGACGAGCCTGACAATATAGTATTCCCTGAATTTGATTATGTAGTAGAACCAGAAATTCCAGACCCGAGCGAGCTTCCGCCAATTGAAAGCAACGTGATATCAATATTTGACGAGGATTGGGATGATGACGATAACTAGAAAAAGACCTGCAATTTAATTGCAGGCCTTTTTTTTTACTGCTTCCAATTCTTCCTCCTTTTTTTAGCAGTTATAAGCATTACGGTGATTCCAAATAATCCGGCCATAGCATAAAAAGCTTCATGTGTGATTACGCCAGTATTAATTCCGCTTGTCGTGGAAGAACTTCCGCTTTTTTCTGAGGCTCCAATATCCGAATTTGACCCGTCAGCAGGTGTTAACGCTATGTTTACCGTATTTGTAAAATTGCATTCCGGCAGTTTATTATCGCTTCCATTTTTGTATACTATCGTTTCTGCATTCATCACACCGCTGTCATTTTCAGTAACATACACATCAGCGTTATATACGGTTTTATCGTATGTTGTATTGCTATCACTTCCAGTCTCCTGCGTTACAATGTATTTATATGTACCGGGAGTAGTGAATCCCTCGGCAATTGAATTACCGAGCATCCCGAAGGATACTATAAATAACGCAATCGACCTTTATCTTTGAGAAATACAACCAATATATATGCAAGCATATATACACGATGTATCTCTTTCCAGAGGCCCGTCTATGAACATGCCATAGCAGGACACGATGGGATTCCTGTGAGCAGGTTCCACTATGCAGCGTCACGAGAACCGGAGTCCTCGCTCTGTTGCACAGCTTTCCCTGCTGCTTTGTATTTTTTATTGCGAGCATGATATACCATTTTGATATGTTTCTGCATTTCATCATGGTTATACTTATATTTCTCACACACATCAAGGATTTCCTTATCCTCAGCTCTTGCCTTGATATTCAATGCCCCAACATAATCTGCATCTGCTTCATATCCGCAGCACTGGCATTTGAAATTCTTATTATTCCTGTTTGCTTTATCGGTATAACTACATACCGGGCAGCACTGGCTCGTATAGTCAGGTTCTATCTCTTTGAAGTCATAGCCCTTCCAGTTTAACGTTTCCATCAGTTTCTTCTGGAGCTGCCCTTTTGCAAACATAGACCTTTTCCAATTAGCTTTACGGCTGCAGTTGAATTCTTTGATATCGAGCTTTTCAAGCACTGTCAATGTCTCGTTGTCAATTGATTTGATGTAGCTGTCTATACTGGATTTTATCTCATGCTCAAGCATTTCGTAATAGCGTCTGTTTTTCCGGCGTGGGGCTTCAGCCTTCTGAATCATCTGGTCAAGCCTGTCCATCTTCTGGATGAGAGAACGTCTCACATCCTCAGAAAGGTTCTCATGCCGTCTAAGGTAATGGCTGATTTTTCTCTTTTTGTTACGCATATCTGATAATGACGCAAAAGATTTCTCCACGTCATTTTTATAAAAATCAATCACAGGGCTCATTGACCCGATAGCTTTATCTTCAGATGTATGGAATGCATCAGAGATTCCGGTATCAACGCCTATGATTTTGGATGTCTTTGGCTGCGATACACAATTTTTGTAGCTCCAGTCCACCTTCAGGCATTTCTGGATATCCATGGATATGGACACCATACCGGCCATTTTGCGGGTATTAATCTTATGGATGGAATGTTTAGTTGTATTTAACGGAACTACAATCCTGTCTCCTCCGACATCAAGCATATTTGAAATTGTGATTACATACGGAGCTTCAATATTTTCCGACGGCTCAATCGTCATGATTCTGGAATCCAGCGGAATCTGGCTGCGGCTTACATATGGAATTTTATACTCGCATGATACCATATCGTAGATAACGCGGAATTCCTGCTGCATGAATTTAAATTCAGAATCTTCAATTGATTCCAGTTCTTCTGCACATTCATCGTAAAAAGAAGTATCTTTCTTTGACTTGATACTCTTAGAAATTTTTTGCATGGCTGTTATCATCTCTGCCTTGCTTCTTCCATCAATTGACATTGCAAACAATACTTTTGATGTGGTAAAGATGCTTTTGCATTCCATGCACATGTCAAGTCTGATATTATCAAGCCGGTTAGCCAAATGAGTCACCGCAATGTCAAACGCATTCTGGCAGTATGCTGCATTAACCTTTTCAGGCCGAATGCTTTTCTCAAAGGCTCGCATCTGGCTGTCCTTATTATCAGCTTTGACAAGCTGGAGTGTTACTTTAGTATTGTCATTTAATGCTTTTATGTAATTATTGATAAGTCTTACAAATTCAGTCTGTATCTTTCTGATTTTTGCTGCCTTATCATTAGTTGGTTCTCCATACAGGAAAACACATTTAGACATCTTGTTATTAAACTGAGTATCTTTTCTCTTACGTGCCTTTGGCATCCAATTCACCTCCTCGTCTGGTGTATTTTTCTTACACATTTAATATGCCGAAAAAATAAAAAATGAGACGATTTTTAGCGGATTATTCTTTTAAAAAGTTGCAGGCAATATTTTTTATTATTTTTAAACGCTTTTATCTCGGTAATTGAATTACTGAGGATTCCCGCTTGCTATCCTAACATGCTCAGCTGGACATACGAGAATTCGCTTCTGAACTTGTTGCTATATTTAATATGAAAAATAATTTAAGAAAAATAACATTTTTGTGCTTTTGTGTGTACGGGATTTTGCCGGCTGAGAATTGGCGAAAAGTATAGAGATAAACATAAGAGATTTTATCGATTTTTATCGTAATATTTTTCTTTCATATTAAGCAATGACACTAAATTTTTTTTATCGCGAAAGGAGAATGTATTATGACAAATACATCTAACAATGGAGCACTCGTTAACATCACTTTTGAGAACCTGACACCGCACGATATCAATCTCATCCTTCCGGATGGGGAGGTTTTCACAATCCCGGCAACCGGCGTAGTCGCTCGCGTTGGTTCCCACGTTGAGCAGATTGGCAGCATTGGTGTCATCCCTGTCGTTAAGACAGTGTTTGACAGCAATGTAACCGATTTACCAGACCCGCAGGATGGAGTAATCTTCATTACTTCCACTCTCGTGGCGCAGGCTGTGTCAGACAGGACTGACGTCCTCGTCCCGGCTGACTTACGCCGCGATGATGCAGGCCGCATTATCGGCGCCGGCGCTTTACAGCGTCTCGGCTAATACCGGTCCGTCAGGACAACAAAAAACCAGCTACAGAGAGCTGGTTGTGTTCAAACGAGTTTTATCCATAAGAAGGCCTCGGCCTTCTTTTTTTGTACAAAAAAAACAGGCAGAGCATATGTCCTGCCTGCCGTTCTTACTCTCTTTCTCTTCCCATCTGCATATCAACAAAGTCAAGCACTCTATCTGCTTCAACATCCCTTGACCTGATACTGTCAAAAGCACGTTCAAAAGCTGGATGGTCAAATTCAAATCTTTCATCAATTTTTGTAAGGCGCTGCATATCGCCATTATTGCATTCTTTCGCGACATTCACATAAGCCTGAGCAACAACATCTGCACCGTAATTCCTTTCATTTGCAATGGTATAAACCTCCTCAATGTCAGGAACACCATTAAATACATAACCTTTCATCATAGCCTGGACTTCTTCAACAGAATTTGCAAATCCGTCATCTTCAAGTGAGATACCGGTAAGCTCTGCTGAATCCCTGATATTATTTCTTGCCATGATGGCAGCATCGTCATAACTAATGTTCGTTCCCGGCACCTTGTAGGTCTGACCTAGAACCTGCTCCGTCATATCGTGAATCATCGCATCTTCTTTTCTGTCTGCAAGCCTTTCTTCACGCAGCCGCTCTTCTTTGCGTATTCTGTCACGCTCTAACGCCCGGCGTGCAGCCTCAGCCCTGCGGCGTTCAATGTCTCTGCGTCTTTCTGCCTCTCTTTCAGTTGCCCTGTCATTAGAAGTGCGGTGTCTTGCTTCACGGTTTTCATATCGTGGTATTTCTCTTACCTGCTCTTCAGGCTCTTCTCCACCCTTCTGTTGTTTTGCAGTTTCAACATCACGTAAAGCTTCGTCTGTTTTTTCAAATTCTTTTTGTGTTCTGTTTTCACTTACAGTTTTATTTGACCTGCCTTTGCCATATATGTTATTAAGTGCATCGGCGGCATTGACGCTGTCTTTAACGATGGAATCAGCTGTTACTTCACGTTCTTTTCTTTTAAAAATATCTGCTCTGGACATAGCTTTTTACCTCCTTATTTTTTTATATATACAATATGACAAATATGACATGAAAAAGAAAAAGCAGGCTTTCGCCTGCTTCTAGTCTGCACAAAGAGCATTAAATATCATGGCCTGGCATATAAATGCCGCATCCACGATTTTCGGGTCATACATCTTGCTTCGGTTTTTATCAAGCTCTTCAAGACACTGATTCCACGACAGAGCTTTCCGATAGCATCTGTCCGACATCATCGCATCAATGGAATCAGCGACCGCGATTACTCTCGAAAGATACGGAATATTACATCCGGAAAGACCATTCGGATATCCACTGCCATCCCATCTCTCATGATGTGACAATATCAAACCGGCAATCATGTCATCCTCAGGACTAATCATCGCGAAACCGTATACCGTATGCTTTTTGATTTCAGCAAACTCTTCATCCGTCAGTCTCGCCGGCTTTTGCAGAATCTTAACGTCCACTTTGATTTTTCCGACATCGTGAAGCTTTGCTGCTTCATCCAACGTCAGAAGCTCCGATTCACTGAGACTCAAAGCCCTTCCAAGGATGTCTGCGATTTTCGCCACTCTTCCGGAGTGTTCGGCTGTACTTTTATCCTCCTGCGCGACCATTTCAGAAATATATTCGTTCATCATATTGACGCCCTCCTTTGTTTTTTCTTTTTTGCATATATAATATGCAAATTTAGGCGCAGCAAAAAAAGCAGCATGATTCCCCGGACTAAACCGGCATGCTGCTTTTCTTTTCATTGGTTTTTCAGGCTGTTTAAATCGTGTGCACAAGCTTACATCTCACTTTGTGTACCGTCCAGCCAAATATTGCCGGCGAGCCGCCAAGCCCGCCAAATCTGTCATGTTTTTTCGAAGAATATCCTCCCCTTTGTCGGGTGGCTGCAAGCGGCCAGGTTTCCCTATTCAGATGCTCTTCACATCTTTCCTCAGAATATCCATCGTTATTTTATGTTTTTTGCATGCAAGACGCACTCCCCACCCGGCCGAAGCAGGCTTGCATCTCTGTCGACAAATATAATATGCAGGATTTTTTCTGGAATGTGTTATTTTTTTTGAGAAAATTTTTTAATTTTTTTTGCGAATTATTCCATCGTAAATTCAGCATATTATTTATAGCTTATACATTTGAATGCTATATAGAAATATAGTATAATAAATACATAAGAAATAAAACTCAAGGAGGGTAAATATATGTATAAGAAACGCAAATATTTATACGCGCTGTTCGCGTTCATGATTGCAGCGCTCATCTGTATCCCGCAGGCTTTGCAGATGCGAACGCAGGCGGCAGCCAAGCCGGGCACGGTCAAGCTTAACAGTATTTCGGCTCCGGCTTACAACAAAATCAATGTCAAATGGAAAAAGACATCAGGTGCCACTCATTACATCGTTTACTATAAGAAAGACGGAACGAAAAAGTGGACAAAAATCAAAACGCTTGACAATTCCAAGAGCAGCTACACTCACACTTCTTCCAAGAAGTATCCAATCGTTGTAGGCCAGAAATATACCTATACCGTAAAGGCTTATAATAAGAAGACCAAAAAATCAGGGTCTTACAATAAGAAAGGCCTTACGGCTTATACCAAGCCGGCAATGGTAAAAAACATTAAAGCTGCATATAAAGACGGTATTGTAACACTGACATGGGATAAGGCAGCAGGTGCTGACAAATATCTTGTATACCGTAAAGATAACGGTAAGTGGAAAATGCTGGCACTGAAAAATTCATTATCATATGAAGATGCAGCTTACAAAAAAGGTGAAGTCAATACCTATATGGTACGCGGTTATTACAGCGGTAAAAAAACGAAAGGAAGCTACGACAAGGACGGAGTTTCCGTTAAGGTTCCGGCTGATGCAGCAAAACCTACTGAGAAACCAGAGCCAACAGAAAAACCGGTGATTCCAACTCCTACCGCAACACCGTCTCCGAAACCTACAAAGGTTCCAGACCCAACAGAGACTCCGAAGCCTACCGAAAAGCCAGCGACTCCTACACCGACAGCTACACCGAAGCCGGTTACTCCAAAACCTACAAAGGCACCGGAACCTACTGAGAAGCCGGTAACCCCGATTCCTACTGCTACACCGACAGAGAAACCGGCAACACCTACACCAACCGCAACGCCGATTCCTACCGCTACTCCTACACCGACTCCAGAACCGGAGATGAGTGTTGAGGAAATGGCCTCCGAGGTTATCAGATTGACAAACATCGAGAGAGTTAAAGCAGGACGTTCACCGTTACAGTATCACGCAGGGCTCCAGAGAGCAGCGATGGTTAGAGCTGAAGAGATTACAAGAAAATTCTCTCATACAAGACCAGACGGAACAACAGCAGAAACGGTATTGTTAGACTGTGGAGTTTCAAACGGGGCAGGTGAAAACATTGCGGCAGGGCAGAAAACCCCAGAAGTAGTTGTCAGGGCTTGGATGAATAGCTCAGGTCATAGAGCAACAATGTTAAATCCAAATGCTAAGTATATTGGTGTCGGCGTATGCAAAAGCCCTATTACCGGTCAGTGGTTATGGACTCAAGAATTTTCATATAATCCTGATGTAAAAGGCACTATTATCTTTGATGCAAATGGAGGTACTTTTGAGAGTAACGCCTCTTCTCAAATATCGATTAGTGGGCCAGAAGGGAAAACTATTATCTTATCTGAAATAGAAAAACCTACTAAAGAAGGATATATTTTTGATGGATGGGAAGGTTTATCAAGCGTGAAAATTCAAGCAGGAACAGATACTCTGTTTGCTACCTGGACGCCAATTTCCGAATCTTAAACACAAAAAACAACGCATCGTAAGATGCGTTGTTTTTTATTTTTTTTGTTCTATTGTTACCTTTATCTTTCAGCTTTTTCAGATTTATTTTCTTTTCCGTCTATGTTTCCTCTTATTTTTCTTCTTTTCATCAAGAAGTAAATATAAGCATCCGGTAAACGCAATTGCGACAAATCCTACAAAGCCATACATCCAGGTTCCATCAGAACCGGTCATCGGCATTAAGAACACCTGATTGTTTTTGATTTCATACTTGCAATCAAAGAAATACCATTTTTTCGTATAGTTTGTATCTTCTTTTGCAAGGTCTTTGTTTACATTTCCGTATGAGTCAGCTTCATCTTTCGTTAGCTGTAACGGAAGTGTTACCTTGATTACGTCTGTCAGCAGTGCACATCCATCAACAGTCTTCGTCTCTCTGATTTCATAATCACCCTGGTCAAGATTCTCCCATGTGATTTTTCCATCTGCGTCAGTTGTTGCTGTTGCAGTTTCACCAACATTCAACAGGCGGCTAAAGCTCTCGCTCTTGTTCTTTGTTGCTGTTTCAGATTCTTTTACAAATTTCAGTTCAAATTCAACGCCAGCAAGCGGTGAACCGTCATCTTTATATTTTGTAAGCTGTACCTTTGCAGGTTCAAGGTCGTTGTATACTGTCTTTGACAGGTCAACGGTAGAACCATTCTGTGCATCTGCAAGATTTACTACGAATGGCTCGCTGTTCAAAACATATGAAGCAGGAGTACTTACTTCTGTAAATCTCAACTGTCCGTAATAAGGAAGAACAATATTGTTGTTAAATTTGAAGAACTCATCTGAACGATACTGTGTTAAGCTTGTTACAACATGGTTGTCATCAAATCTTACAATACCATTTGCGTCAGACTGTAAATACCATGTACGTTTTACATTATCAGAATTTCCATTAAAGTCGTCAATGTATTCTACCTTGAATATGGTGCCGGAAATCGGGTTCCCTTTTGCACTTAATTTCTTGATAGTCATACGGCTGTCTAAGACTTTCGGGTCATCTGAAAACTGTACTTCAATTACACGGTCTTTGTCCTGAGGCATTGTTACAGAGAACGATTTTGTTACTCCATAATTATTATGTCCAAGAGGAGCTTCTATTTCAGTTACTTTATAGCTTGTGATTTTTGGATTCAAAGCCATATTGGCGATACCCTCATCATCTCCGGTGTATTCATCGATATTATCAATTACTTCATCAGAAGAATCAGAATAATCAGCATCAAGTAATGCATCTACATCTTCAGAAATCGCATTGTTTGTATTCACTACGTCGTCAGAGATGTTGTCAGATGTAGTATCTACATCTTCCATATCAGTATATGCAGTTTCATCAGACGTTTCGTCTGTTGTAATCGCATCATCTAAAGGTGCAACTGTTGTTTCATCCACTACTGCCCGGCCGGTATCATCATAATCATTTGCTACAGCTGTCTGATATGCATTATTCGGAAGCTGTAAGTGATTTGAAATACCATTCTCTTCAGTTGTTAAGGTACCGGTAAATCCACCACCTGTAACTGAGAATTTACCACCTTTCAGTGAGTATCCATCCAAATCCATAAGGTCTTGTCCTGCTCTTGACGTCTTCTTTACGTAGACATATCCGGTTCCAGGTGTCGGCGGTTCATCCGTCGGCGTTGGTATTGGAGTTGGTGTCGGTGTAGGTGTATTCGTCGGTGTTGGAGTAGGTGTATTTGTAGGTGTCGGCGTCGGAGTGCTTGTCGGTGTCGGAGTCGGTGTATTGCTTGGGGGCGGTGTTACCGGCTGTGTAATTATCGGCGTCGGTGTAGCTGTTGGAGTTAAGTTTACGATACCTTTATCTCCACCAAATGTCTGCAATTCGCCAGATTCGTCTCCTCTGTTTTTTAATGCGTCATATGTAGAACGGTTCCATGTTAATGTATATTTCTTAGTTGAATCAAAGATATATCCAGCAGGAGCACTATATTCTTTACAATATAATGTATATGAGTCTGTATCAGTAGAAATAAAATCTACTGTTTTTATATCTGAATATCCATCATTACCAGTGACTAACTTAGCGATTCTATTTGTGCAATTGCTATCATTATAGATTCTAAATTCAACTCCAGCTATTGGGTTTCCATTGCCATCAACTTTTTTTACTCGATATCTTAGCTTCCAGTCCTCAGAAACCTTCTCGTCATACACACCAAGTCCATTGATACCATTTTCTCCAAACATTCTGGTCTGGCCATCATCATTTGCTTTTGTTAAAGTTAAAGGATATATAGTATCATTTCTCTGATATCCTTCTGGCTCTTCTATCTCACGGCAATATACAGTAGTGCTGTTGACGTCTCCGTCAAACTCCATCCTGTAAGTTCCAGTGTAACCATCTCTGTCAGATGTAAGTCTTGCGATTAAGTTGTTACAGTTTCTGTCACTATAGATTCCGAATACAGCATCGCTTAACGGAGTTCCATCTGCTGCATCCATTTTCTTAGTCATCAAATCAACGTTCCAGCCATCCGGGTATTCAATGATAGTTAAGTCTTCAGCTTCCAGGTCTGGAATCGTGTAAACTCCATTGCTGTCCAGACGTCCTGTCAGTTTGATTGAATGTGTCTGAGTATCAATCTTATATCCGGCCGGAGCCTTAACTTCTGTTACCCATAAAGAACCGGAAGGAATTGCCCAGGTTCCGTCATCAAGTTTCAACGGGTCATCACTCCAGCTTCCATTAAAGTTTGAAACATAATGGTTGCTGTCATATAAAACTTCACCGTTTGAATCAGTCTCGAAATACCAGGTGTACATAGGATTATATCCATCCTCTGGCTCTAATGGAGAATAAACAACTTTGAAAGTTGCTCCTGAAAGAGGTCTTCCATTTGGGTCTGTTTTTGAAAACATTTTTCCTGTTAATCTGAACGGGTTATTCGCAACTGCCGTTCCGGAATTTCCGGTCTCAACGTTTGTGAATTTGTTTATCGTCTTTCCTGCTATTATATCAAAATAATACGTATTCGTATTCTGTACGGTTCCAGGGTTACGTTTTGATTCCTGCAGATAATATCTACCAGGTTTCAATCCTTCTACCATGACGGAATATGATGTATCATCTGTATTGTTAGCAGAAACAGCTACCGTCTTAACTAATCCAGAGCATGTCTTTGTTGCAGTATCATAGTCTGAATAAATCTTAAACTGAGTGTTAATATACAGTCTCGGTGTTTTTGACGCAAAGTTTGACGGATGGTATATTTTCTTGTTCAGCTGGAAATCTCCAGTGTCTGGGGTGTTTATAAACGTTGGAACGTTATATAATAATGTACGCGTTTCGTTATCAACTGCTTTTAATGATACAGTTACAGGTTTGCTGTTAAGCTGATATCCATCAGGTGCTTCTACTTCTGTAATTGTTAAACATCCAGGAGGTAATACCGGGTCATTTGCTGCATTCAGCGGAGCCTCTGATGACGGAACAGTTTTTCCGTTTGGTAATTTATATTTAGTATAAATATGTTTATTATCAAGAATAATTTCGCCATTAGTATCGGTTTTTGCATACCATGTTGCTTCCGGAGAACTTGTTGAGTTTGGTTTATACTCAATTTTAAAATATGCTCCAGATAAAGGTATTCCTTCGTTATTTTCTTTCTTCAAAATTATTCCATGATAATACTGTGTATAGTTAAGAACGTATGTTCCTGAAACATTCTCTGTGACACTGTCGTTTTCAACGTCATTTCCTGTCTGCCATGAAGGATTAGATTCGTTTAGATAAAAGATATATTTGTCGTGATTTAACACACAGCCATTACTGTTAGTTTCTTCAACTACTTTATATTTACCTTTTTGAAGGCCCTCAATACTTACACTATCTCTTGTAGCGCCAGACAGTGTTACGGTTTTTTGTTCCTTCCAAGCATTGTTTGTATATCTGTATATTGTAAATTTTGTATTCAATCTTACACGATAAAACTTTGCTGCCCATTCTTCGTTAACAAGTCTCTTCCTGATGGTGATACTATATCCAGAAGTTCCTGTAAAAGAGTTGTCACCTGTCAGCTTTTGATAATTTCCTGACAAAGCAGCATTTCCTACAGCATCAAGTCTTACTGTAAGTTTGTTTGTCTTTGAATTATAGGTTGCTGTAGCTGTTATTTCAAACGGGAACTGGTTTGACGCATACCATCCAGCATGTTGCCCTTGTCCCCAAGTTTCACAATCAGCACATATTAACTGATATGTATTTAACCATGCTTTAAAATTTTTCATATTTGCTGCATCGTACGAATTTGTAAGTCCGGAAACCCATTTAGCAATAGCAGCTTGACCGCTTGATGTAATACCTAACATTATAGTTCTGTATCCAACTGCGCCAATACCGACATTTGCACCATGAGCCTGTCCTACGCCGATTGTGCCAAAATTTTTAGTATTAGTTCCGCTTGCATAAGCAACGATATCATCCTCATCTTCTGGTGGAGTATTAACATTTCCGTATATTTGTTCTATTTCGTCAACATCATCTTTTGTTATATAGTTATCTTTAATTGGATGCCATGCTCCAAAATAGCTTTGTCCTGAACCAAACATACAAATATTGTTTGTATCATCAATGGTTATATACTCATCATCTTTGAGGCTAACGTTATAAGTGTAAATTTTTCCTGAATCGGAATCTACTGTTGTAAAGTTTACGGCTTCAGGGTTTTCCTCGCCTGCACCATTTAACACTTTTACAACAGGATTAATTTCATTAAAAGTATTAATATTAGATACCTGTACAGTAAAAGTTACATTTGATTGTTCTGACGCATAAAGTTCGCCATATTCAAGTCTTTCGCCGTTCATTCTTACGTCAATACTGTCATTTAAAACTTTAATCCTATGGCCATCAAGATGGTCTACTACATTGATAGTTGTATCTACATACCATCTGTATTTAGGTAATGTAAAATATGAAACAACATATCTTAATGTATAGCTTCCAGGCTTAGACACATCAAAATCTCCAAGGTCGCCTGTTGTTGACATTCTAAATCTTGAGATATCGTATCCATTAGTTACGACGTCTGGATTCCAGCTTGTGTCATTTACTAATACATTATAAGTTTTGCCCTGCAATACAGTACCAGCCAATTCTGGAACACCTACTCCATCTGCGTCTCCTATTGGAGCCCAGTCTGGAAGAATATTGTCACATTCGCTGGATTTGGCTGTAGCCATATCTGCATCTTCAACTACAACGAATTTAACCTCTTTGTTCCAGTAGTAGTCTGGATTGTCTTTCAATGACTCTTTGTATACTACAGTAAAAGAATCGTCGTCATTCCATGTTTGCTGGTCTGTGTTTCCATCTACAGATACTACTTCAATATTAGTGTTTTCGTATTCACTATAAGTATTGATGTCAAAATACTTGTCTTTCTTTGCGACAGCTTCAGTTTTGTATATGTATGATGCACATGAAGGGTAGCCCTCTTCATCTGCGATATCACCTTCTGTATCAGATTTTGCCTCATCAGCTGCAAGTTCTTTTTCTTCATCAATCTCGTCACCAGTAACTAATTCGGTTGAGATGTTACTGTCATTTAATAATTCATCTTCATTTTCGTCTTCATTACTCGTTGTTACAGATGGGTCTGTTTCTTCTTCAATACTTTCAGTGGTACCATCACCTTCCTCTCCATCCACAACAGCTTTCTCTTCACTGCTGCTTCCGTCAATTCCAATGTCGTCATTAACAGTCAAGTCTCCCATCTTGTCGTCTGCGTCAGCATTGCCTTCTGACGTTTCACTTCCGGATTCAACGCCATCAGCCTCAGCACCAGTACTTTCACCAGCACCTTCAGCAGCTGCTGCCTTATCAACGTCCTCAACGGTATCATTAACTGTCAAATCGCCAGACAAGTCATTTTCAGTCTTATCCTCTTTACCGTCTGCTTTTCCGTCTTCGCTCTTTTCGTCGTTAACGGTCATGTCATCGGCCAGGTCTTCCTGAGTATCTTTCTTGTCTTCTGCTTTTATTTCCTCAACTGTAATATCGTCTTCAGGGGTCTCTGTCTTCTCAAACCCAATCGTTATTGTCTTATCCGCATTAACAAAGGTTGGATACATAAAAGACGTAACCTTTTCGTCAAACCCGGTTTCTTCGGGCTTGCTCGTGTCGTCGTCTACAAGCTCGTACAGGTTAATGACATACCCGTCATCTGCCTCGGCTTTGACACTTACGATATTGTCAGCTTCCGCTTCGTATACGTACATGTAAGCACTCTCTGCTGCATTCTCGCTTGAGACAAGCAGGCCGTTCTGGTCATACACGTCTATATACTCACTGCCATCCTGTTTTTCATCCAGGCGGATGGTCTGCTCCTGGTCTTTTCCTTCTGATATGATGGCTTTACCACCAGTTGTTTTAAGGTTAAGGAAAAGGAATTTCGTTTCTTTTTCTTCGCTGCTGTCATCGTTATTATCTTCAAGATTAAATGTCTGTGATACGGTGCCGTCGTCATTTACAACAATATTGTCAGCGACATTATCGCTTGCATATGCGGTATATGAAGACAGAACCGGCGATGCGGCGGTCATTACAGCCATTGCGATAGACAGAGCCTTGTACTTTAAGTTCTGCATCTTGTTTTTAGTCCTCCTTTTTATATTATTTTTGTCGGTTTCCGGGGATTCCCGGAGCCAAGGCCGGAGGAAAAGGCTGTACGGAAACAAGGTCTCGAACAGTTTTCCCTGCAACCTTGTAAATCCGATGCGTTACTTAATTGTTACAGCCGCATATATATACGGCCAACAAACGAAGGTAAGAAGTTTACCTTCGTTCATATATAATATGAAAAATAACACAAAAAAAAGAAATTTTTTGGCTTTACACTTCTGATGCCGGCAGCCAGCGGCTTTGCCGGCAGGTCTGCCGGTCGGAAAGAGTCTCGGCAACAAACACGCAGTTTTCAGCCCGCAAAAAAACCGGCAAATTATGCCGGTTTCAAATCTCAAACTCATCTTGTTCTTCCATCTGCATCGCCTGCATCAGGTAAGCTTTGATTATAGTATCATCGTCTTTTTTGGAATCAGGCGAGGCATTCTCCATATCCCTCAAAAAAACGGCAGCCAGTTTACTTTTTGCGGACGCTATCTCATACTCACACACCGCGGCATCACAATTCACCAAATCAAACGCCTTTTTGATATTTTCAGGCTTACTCAGTCCGAAATCAAGGTATTCCTTCAGCAGCTCGGCGTCGTGGTTCATGACTGTCATTGCCAGGATGGCGGCATCCTTTTCATGCAGGTATGCAGCCAGTTTTTCCCCGTCTTTTGTTGCCCTTTCTTTTTGGCTCATGTTACCGTAAGTCTTAACTGCAACACGGCAGCCGGTATCAAAGACTGAAGACTGATAAGCCTTGTTGACGATTTTTTTAAGCATTCGTTTTTGGGCTTTCAGCGAAAATGACAGCACTGGTGAAAAGCATACTTTCGCGACATCGTCAAGCAGTTTCTTCCTGTCTGCAATCAGCATCGCACGAGGGAAGAAATAAGACTGACTATCTACGTTTACCTGGAAGGTGCCTCCGAACTGACTATCTACGTTTACCTGGAAGGCGTCTTCGATTCCATGGACATCACTATTGGCAATCCCGACGATGCACGTGCTCAGGATATCCGACAGATTGGAGAAGCCATCAAGGCTTATTGACTTTACGTTCCGGAAGTTACAGTCTTGAACTTTTACCAAACCAGGCAGATACAGGCTTTCAGCTGTACAGTCTTCAAACGCCATTGGCTCAATAATGAGAGGCTTTTTTCGGTCAGGTGCAAATGTCAGTGACGTCAGTGGTGAAGAATCAAATACCATTGGGCCTATATCATCAACACTGGAGGGAATTGTTGTGGTTGTCAGGCTTTCGCAGTTGTAAAAAGCGCAAGCACCAATCTTTTTCAGGCCTTCATTTAACACGATTTCAGTCAGGTAAATACTTGACCTGAAGGCATACTTATCAATCAGCCTGAGACTCTGCGGGCAAATAACCTTGCTAGCCGCGCTTTTGTCAAATGCTGAATCTTTAATGATTTCAACACCCTCCCGGATTTTTATGCATCCGGATTTTCCGCATGGGACAGCGACAATCATCAGCCCGTCTTTCGTGTATATGATGCCGTCAATGCTGATGTATTTTGGATTGTCATCGTACACCTCAAAATCTGTAATATCCAGCGCCGACGCAATGGATTGTTCATAATAGTCAACTGAACTCGGGCACACCTGTTTTACCTCATCGTTTTCAAACACAAGAATCGTTTTTCCGTTTTCTTTTTTAAGCTTCATAAGTTTTCTTTTCCTTTCTTTTTTTGTATTTATAGATTTCATTACCAAAAAGTTGCAAATGTGTAATAAATTGGTAATGGTTTATAATATATGATTAAGTGAGCTATGAAGGATAACTAGAATTATTGAAAAGTTGCCTTCAATTTGATAAAATTAATTCATAAAGTATGAAAGTAGGTGTTGATATGTTTAGTGATAGTAATTGTTTGCTTTCTATAAATATAAAAGTTAACTCAAAATTAACCTGGGGGGGGGTACTTATTAGCACTAAGTAGCAAAACTACTTTCTTTCATAGTGTCAAATTGATGGAATAGGAATGAACTTATTCTGTCTTTTTTGTGTTTAATGAAAGGTAAGGTAGTAAAAGTGAAAAAGAGAAAAGTATTTATTTTAATAATTAGTTTAGTAGTAACAATAATTGTTGTCCTAGGAGTAAGCTATGCATTACTTGAAAAGAATATAGTTAGTGATAATGGAAGGATTATCTATAAGGTAGGAGATTTAGAAGTGAAACTTGATGAATCTGGTTCAAAAGATATAAGTCTTGTTAATGTTATACCAACGGAAGATAGTGACGGATTAAAAAATGAACCATATAGTTTTTCGTTAATAAACAACGGAAACCAAAGATTAAAATATACGATCTATTTAGAAGATGATACTGATGCTAAGAATAAATGTGGTACAGATTGTGAATTAATATCTAGTGAATTTATAAGATATAATTTAGCAACTGATGAGAAAACATTAAAAACTGATAGTTTGTCTTCTAATGATAGTAAAATCTATACTGGAATAATCAGTGGCAATTCTACTGATAAGCTTAGTTTAAGAGTATGGCTTTCTATTAATGCAGATAATAGTGTGATGAATAAATATTATTTTGGAAAGCTTAGAGTAGAAACTACTTATATAAGTAATGAAGATTTAGATAGTTTGTGTCTTAATAATGGAGGGAATTTAGTAGTAGATGATGAATGTCGAAAATATTATGTACTAAAAAACAATATAGTAAATATAGAAAAAGTAACATTTGGCTATGAAGGTGATGGTAAAAAAATAAATCGTAGCTATGATAGTAATACGAGAACCTGGACAGTTTCATATGAAGGCAGCAATAAATGGTTTGGAACTCAAATAATTCCAACAAAAGAAAATGTTACACATTTATAT
>ENA-OURQ01001202-OURQ01001202.1-human-gut-metagenome-genome-assembly--contig:-NODE-1202-length-22564-cov-3.664401_pt1 | contig 22564 bp, 18 predicted proteins | sample MGYA00242105_ERZ508999 | MGnify/ENA primary metagenome ERZ508999 (study PRJEB26280, sample SAMEA2338771) | human gut metagenome | biome: human gut; feature: human-associated habitat; material: faeces...
AGATGATCGGGAGTCGGAAGGACACGATGAGCCGGAAGATGATGGTGAGTAGGATGCGGCAGAAAGGACTTTCAGATGAAGTGATCCAGGAGGCAATGGAAGAGGCAGATTGGACAGATGAAATGGGGCTTACAAGAGAGATCCGAAGACGTTTTTCTTCAGCAGAGCAGATAGAATCGCTGACAGATAAGGACAGACAGAAGCTGATCCAGTCACTGATGCGCAAGGGATATGGGTACAGTGACATTCAACATGTGATCCGGCATTTAGATGAATTGTAGGAAGGTACAATATGGAATTGAGTATTCTTTTGGCAGAGCAGATTTTTTCGCTTCTGTTAATGGTATTGACAGGCTATGTGGTACGTAAGCTGAATGTTGTGCCGAAAAGCGGCAGAAAGGTTTTGGCTTCCATTGTTCTCTATGTGTCAGCGCCGTGTATCGTATTTGATTCTTTTCAGATTGAATATTCTTCAGAGAAACTTTTTGGCCTTGTGGTTGGATTTGCAGCAGCTTGCATTGCACTGGCGGTTTTTTGTCACCATTCACTTATTTTTTTGTACGTTTGTCTCTTTCGCTTTGCACAATCTTGCTTTTCGGATATATATTTGTTAGATTGAGAGAGCAAAGAATAACAGAGCAATGGGGAAAACATATGGAAGTTCGAGTGATAGAAAGTAAAGAATTATTAGAGACAGTAGAACCTTTTGAAATCAGACATCTGTTATGGGGAACGGAGAGGATTCCAAAAACATATGGCTATATTGGATTTGTAAAAGGAGAAGGATTTTATCTCAAACTGGTATGTCTGGAGAAAAATCCTCTCCGAATTTATAAGGAAGATCAGGACCCGGTCTATAAAGACAGTGCGGTAGAAGCTTTTTTTAGATTTAACTCCGGAGATGGATCGCGGCAAGATATTTATCTGAATTTTGAGATGAATGCGAATGGTGCAATTCTGGCAGGTTATGGGAAGAATAAAACAGAGCGGACGCCGTTTGAGGCAGATATGCTTCAGAAGCTGAACTGCAAGGCAGAAGTTGAAGAAGAGCAGTGGAATGTAAGCCTGATGGTTCCAATAGAAATATTGGAATGTATATATGGAGAACTATATCTGAAAGAGGGAACAAAGTTCAACTGCAATTTTTATAAAATATGTGAGACAAAAGAAAATGAGCATTATGCATCATACGAATATGTAAAAAGTAAGAATCCGAATTTTCATCTGCCGGAATACTTTGCGGAGGCAGTTATTACAGCTGGGAATAAAAAGAAAATATAAAATGCAAATTCAAAAGATTATTGGGAGGTCAAAAGATTATGAAAATCTACAAAGCAAAAGATTACAAGGACATGAGCAGAAAGGCAGCTAACATCATCTCTGCACAGGTGATCATGAAACCAAATTGTGTACTGGGACTGGCAACAGGATCCACACCGATCGGAACCTATGATCAGCTGGTTGAGTGGTATAATAAAGGCGATCTGGACTTTTCGGAAGTAACTACAGTAAATCTGGACGAATACAAGGGACTGCCGCGTACAAATGATCAGAGTTATTATTACTTCATGCATCAGCATCTGTTCGATCGGGTTAATATTAATCCGGAACAGACAAATGTACCAAATGGTATGGAATCAGATGCGGAAAAAGAATGTGGAAGATACGAAGGACTGATCCATTCACTTGGAGGAGTAGACCTTCAGTTACTTGGACTCGGACATAACGGCCATATCGGTTTCAATGAGCCGGGAGAAGCATTTGAAAAAGAAACACACTGCGTGGATCTGACAGAGAGCACGATCGAGGCAAATAAAAGATTCTTTGCATCGGCAGAAGATGTGCCAAAACAGGCATACACGATGGGAATCAAGACGATCATGCAGGCCAAGAAGATTCTGGTAGTTGTAAATGGAGAAGCCAAGGCCGACATTGTAGAACGAGCCTTCTTCGGCCCAGTTACACCGGAAGTTCCGGCATCTATCTTACAGATGCACAATGATGTGACGCTGGTAGGGGATGAAGCTGCATTGGCGAAGATTGTGGAATTACATGCGGAAGTATTAAAATAAATTGCTGTTTAATGCATGAAGCGGTCGTTACCCTTGTGATACCGAGAGGTTATAAAAAATAACCACAAAAACCTTGGAAAAGCAGTGGATTTACAATGCGTTTTGTTTTTTTGTACAGTAGTGGATTTCGCTCTGTTACCGCCCCGCTATTAAATTGATTAACTTCCGCAGCCAGTCACGACTTGAAGAACACAGTATAGGACACTTCTAGTGAATGTGGAATGAGGTTAGAAATACTTAGGGTGTGAAAATTTACGTTAAACTCAAATTACGAGTTGTCTGAACCCCGAATGGGGTGAGTTCTCTTAATTTGAGTTTGCTCTTAGTAAATTTCCACACCCTTAGTGTTTCTTCCTCATGGAACCTGAACAAGAAGTGTCCTATACTGTGTTCTTCAAGGACCGAAAGGCCAACTTCGTTAATCAATTAAACAGCAAAAATCTACTTAAATTCCCCCTCCGCCATCGCCTTAATCGAAGAAGCATATTCCGATGGTGTCATCCCCGCAACTTTCTTGAACTGTCTGGAGAAATAGTGAATGGAAGTATACCCCAGGTGCTCGGCAACCTGAGTGAAGTTCATCTGTTTGGTACGGATCAATTCCTTGGCCGCATTAATCTTTAACATGGAAAAATATTCGATAATCCCTAGATTACAATGCTCCTTGAAAATTTTCTGAAGCTGGGAGCGCCCGATGAGGTTGTCTTTACAGATCTGATCAATAGTCACATGTGTGGTCAGATGACTTTCCAGGTAGTCGGTAACACGGTTGAAAACCTCGGCATCGCTCTTGCTTTTGGTCGCTTTAGGTGCCTCGGTTTTCAAAAGCTTCTTTGGAAGAACGACAGGGTTGGAGTAACGGCGGATCAGATGGATCAGGAAATGCTGCAGATATAGTTTGATCATCTGCTGAGCACCAAATACATCGGAGTCCTTTAAAGGCATATTCTGGAGATACGGATCATCAAGTCTGCAGTCAAAGCACCGTCTTGCTTCTATTATAATATCTGCGAGAAGATTCCGTTCTGTCTCATCAATGCGCAGTATTCTGTCGTTAAAAAAATACATGGCATCGTCATGACACTCAAAAGAAATGACGACCAGATTAGGTGCGATGTGTCCAGTCGCATTGACATTATGAAATTCATTTGGCTTGTGAAAAACAAGATCACCCTTTTTGAGAATTGTATGATTCTTTCCACGGGTCACATCAACCTCTCCTTTATCTACACAGACAAATTCCCAGAAATTATGAGATTCTCCCTCAAAACTGAAATCACTCATATATTCAAAATAGTGAATACTGAATATTCTCCCTAATGTAATTGAATCGTGTAAGTTTACACCGTAGTATGCCATGTCTGTTCTCCTTTTTGCGAAATTAAAAATATGTTTTGTAAAATCTATACAATATCATACAATGAATTTGTTCAAAAATCAAAGAAAAAATGCAGATAGTACAAATTAAGAGACTTATAAGACAAAGATTTTTGTACAAAATTGTATTAGAATAGACTTAACAACAAACGATACGAAATAGGAGGAAACGTATTATGAGAAAGAAAATTGTGAGCGCACTTCTTTGTGTGACCATGGCAGCTTCACTGGTCGTTGGATGTGGAAGTAAGTCAGGATCAGACAGTGGAAGCAGCAAAGGCGGAGACAAGCTTGTATACTGGGCTATGTGGAGCGAAGACGAGCCACAGGCAAAAGTTATCAAGGAAGCAATCGAAAAGTACGAAAAAGATACTGGTGTTAAAGTAGATGTGCAGTTCAAGGGACGTACCGGACAGAGAGAGGGACTTGAGCCGGCTTTGAGCGCAAAACAGCAGATCGATTTATTTGATGAAGATGTTAACCGTGTAAACGGAAGTTGGGGAAAATACTTATTAGATCTGGAAGATATGGCAAAAGATTATGAATCTGAGCATGGTAATGAGACACTGTTCAAGATCGCACGTAATGCATACGGACAGACACATGACGGAGACGATACTTTACACAGTATTCCTTATCAGCCATCTATCTTCGGATTCTTCTATAACAAGACATTATTTGCAAAAGCAGGAATCGAATCTACACCAACTACATGGGCAGAATTAGATGCAGCTTGTGCGAAGTTAAAAGATGCAGGAATCACACCTATCACAGCAGATGATGCTTACCTGACATCCTTCATCGGATATCACCTTGCAAGATATATCGGACAGGATGGAGTAAAATCTCTGGTAACAGGAGAAGAGTATAACGGCGAATCTGTAACATGGGATGATGAAAAAGTAAAAGCAGCAGCAGAAAGCTTTGCTGATTTCGCTAAGAAAGGTTACTTCTCAAAAAATATCGCAACAAACAAATATCCGGCAGGACAGAATCAGGAATTCGCTCCTGGTAATGCAGCAATCGTTATCTGTGGATCATGGCTTCCGAACGAAGCAAAAGATTCTGTAGCAGACGATCTTGAATGGGGTTACTTCAATTATCCATCAGTTCCAGACGGAAAGGATGATAACACAGCTAACAACATTGCAAACCAGGTACTTGCAATCAACAAAAATTCTAAGATGTCTGACGAGGCATTCAAACTTATCGAGTATATCACAACAGGCGAATTCGATAAGAAGATGACAGAAAAAGCTCTGTGTATCCCAACAGACAAAGCCAATGCAGATGCATGGCCGACAGAACTTTCAGGAGTAAAAGAAGCATTCGATGCAACAACAACATACTATGACTGGGCAGCAGGCGTAGAAAGCAACAACGATATTACACCTGTACTTCAGGAAAACACACAGAAACTTGCTTCTGGCAAACTTGATGCAACAGGATTCATCAAAGCAATGAAAGAAGCAGCAGGACAGTAAAATCAGACAGTAATAAAAGAGACTAGTTAGTGATCAATATGGTGGCAGGGCGGTTACTACGCGGCCACCATATTTTAGTAAAAGGAGGCATATACGTGAAGAAGAATAAAAAAATGATCGTCGGTTTTCTTGCTCCGGCAGTAATTATCTTCCTCATAGTATTCCTGTATCCGATTATCAGAACTATTATGATGAGTATGTATAAGATCGAGTCAGTAACGGATACAATGGAATGGTGGACGTTTGTTGGATTAGGCAACTACCAGAAGTTGTTTACGACAGCGATCTTTAAAACAGCAATGATGAATATTTTGAAAATTTGGGCACTGGGCGGAATTATCGTATTATCCGTGTCTTTGCTATTCGGAGTAATTCTGACAAGCGGAATCCGTGGAAAGAAATTTTTCCGTGCGATCATTTATCTTCCGAATATTGTCAGTGCGGTAGCGCTTGCAACGATGTGGCTGCAGTATGTATACAGTTCCAAGTTCGGACTTTTGAAGTCGGTTTTGGATTCCCTGGGATTACATAAACTTGCAAAAACTCCGTGGCTGGACTCAGATCACAAATTCTGGGCATTGCTTTTTGCATATTGTTTTGGAATGATCGGATATCATATGCTGATCTGGATGAGCGGAATTGAAAGAATCAGCCCGGATCTGTTCGAGGCGGCAACGATCGACGGTGCAAACAAACCTCAGCAGTTCCGATATATGACAATGCCTCTTTTAAAAGGCGTATTTAAAACCAATATTACAATGTGGACGGTAAGTACGGCAGCATTCTTCGTATGGTCGCAGTTGTTCTCTACTGTTACTGCGGATAAAGCAACGATCGTTCCGGTACAGTATATGTACATGCATACATTTGGTGCAGGAAATGCGGTGACAGAGAGAAATGCAGGATATGGAGCCGCGATTGGCATCATCCTGTGTCTGTGCGTAGTAATCGTATTCTCAATCTGTAATAAACTGATCAAAGATGATGACCTTGAATTTTAGAAAGGAGGAGCAGTTATGGCAAAAGAAAAAGAGAAAAAAGTAAGACAGAAGATCAACTGGAAAAAAGAAATGAAACTGGCTCCCGGATACATTGTGATCATCTTGTGGGTTATCTTTACATTTATGCTGCTTGGATGGATTCTTGCGGCAAGTCTATCTACAACAACAGACATTTTTGCGGGAAAAGCATTGAAATTTCCAACCGGACTGCACTTTGAAAACTATGTGCAGGCATGGGGATCCGGTGGTGTGGCAACGTTCTTTATGAACTCTATGCTGTATTCACTGGTATCATGTTTCCTGCTGATCTTAATCTGCGCGCCGGCGGCATATGTACTGGCCAGATTTACATTTCTTGGTAACAAAATAATCCAGACAAGTTTTGTATCGGCAATGGGAATTCCTATCACAATGATTGTACTTCCACTGTTTAGTGTGGTTGCCAATCTCGGAATCCTGAACAGTGTATTTGCCAGCAAAGTAACTTTGATCTTCCTGTATATCGGAATCAATATTCCATATACCACAATCTTTCTGCTGACATTCTTCTCGAATCTGTCACGTACATATGAAGAGGCGGCAGCAATTGATGGGTGTCCTCCGACGAAGACATTCTGGAAGATTATGTTCCCGATGGCTCAGTCTGGAATTGTTACAGTTACGATTTTTAACTTTATCAACATCTGGAATGAATATTTCTTGTCGTTGATATTTGCAAACAATGATACATTACGACCGGTAGCGGTTGGACTGTATGGAATGCTTCAGTCAATGCAGTACACAGGCAACTGGGCAGGAATGTTTGCAGCGGTTGTTATTGTATTCCTTCCGACCTTTATTCTTTATCTGTTCTTATCAGAGAAGATTATCGGTGGAGTAACAGGAGGAATCAAGGGATAGAGAGAACCTTGTAGTAGAAAGGTGGTGAAGCTGTTATACCATGTAAGGAGGTAGTCATGGTTGACAGCTTCATTTTTATATTAAAGCATACGGGAGAAACTGACACTGGCAAGTTCTGTGGATTTTATTTGAAGCGAAGAAAGGAAAAATTATGTCAGAATTAAGATTTGAATGGAAAAATATGCTTGCAGCAGATTTGGGAGAAGAGTCATGTGTACCAGATCTTCTTGGAGAACGGATTCTGCAGAATTCGTTAAAGTTCTATTTGGATGAAACAGATGAAATTTATGAAGGATATGGGAAAGTAGCGGATTCTTATCCATACCGTCAGAGAAATAATTACAAAAGACAATTGAAAGAAAAGCAAATTCGTACGGCAGTATTGGAAAATAATCAGCTCAAGGCAGTATTTCTTCCAGATTATGGTGGAAGATTATGGGAACTTTGGGATAAAAATGAAAACAGGAATCTGCTTTATACGAATGACGTATTACAGTTCAGTAACCTGGCGGTACGAAATGCCTGGTTTTCGGGAGGCGTGGAATGGAATCTTGGCATTATAGGACATCAGCCGTATACGACAGAACCATTATATGTTGCAGAGACACATACCGATGAAGGAGAACCGGTACTGAGAATGTATGAGTATGAAAGAATCAGAGGGGTAACATGGCAGATGGATTTTTGGTTGGATGATGATTGTTCATATTTGAAATGTAGAATGAGAATAGTGAATGAAAGTACGGAAGTGATTCCGATGTATTGGTGGAGCAATATGGCGGTTCCGGAGTATGAACAGGGACATATAACAGTTCCTGCATCAGAAGCATATGCAGGAACAGGTGTTGAATGTCGTAAAGTATCTTTGCCAGAAGTGGATGGTGTGGATGTTTCGGATTATCAGAAAATCCCACGGAGTATTGATTATTTCTTTAATATCCCGGAAAACGAGCCGAAATATATTGTAAATGTAGATAAAAACGGAAAAGGGCTTTTACAGTTTTCGACAGGAAGACTGAAAGGAAGAAAACTTTTTTCATGGGGAAGTAATGCAGCATCTGATCACTGGCAGGAGTTTTTGACAAAAGATGCAGGGCGCTATGTAGAAATCCAGGCGGGACTTGGAAAGACACAGTATGGATGTATTCCGATGGCACCACACACTGCGTGGGAATGGATGGAATGTTACGGACCGGCATATTCAGAAGAACTGACTGCAGAGATATATGATAAATCATTTGAAGAAAGAAAAAGATACATAACAGACTATCTGCAAAAAACTCAGCTGATCGGGAAACTGGAAGAAGAATTGAAGAAAACAAAAAAGATGGCATTAACAGAGGCAGAACTGATTACTCCGGGAAGTGGTTATGGTGCATTTCGCAAAGAGTACGCAAGAACGGGTCATTTGAAATTTGTAAAGAAAACGGAAAGTATGGAAAAGTGGGAACATTTTTTTGAGACAGGAGAGCTTCATTGTCCGGACCCAGGGACAGAACCGGATGCATTCTGGAATGGAGAAGAATTTCTGGCTTATCTGAAAAAGACGACGCTGAAACCACTAGCACCGAATTATGAAAACTGGTATGCATATTATCATCTTGGAATTCTTGAATTCCGAAAAGGGAATGATAAAATTGCAAAAGAAATGTATGAGATATCGTTGAAACTTCAGGAGAACGCATGGGCGCTGCATGGACTGGCATGTTTAAGTATTCATGAAGGAAATAAAAATCTTGCGGCATTGTATGCACAAAGAGGAATGGAACTTAAGAGACACTGTCTGTCATATCAGAAAGAAGGACTTAAAATTCTGAGTCAATGCGAAGCATATAGAGCAATTTTACAGCAGTATGCTGTTATGGATGAAGGTATGAAATCCATCGGGCGGGTGCAATATTATTATGCACTGGGGCTTGTGAAGACAGGAAGGCTTGAAGAAGCGGATAAATTGCTGAACAGTGAAGAAGGAATTATGGTTGATGATGTAAGAGAAGGAGAAGACAGTATCCAGGATCTCTGGGAGATCCTGAATCATGAATTGTATGGAGGAAAGCAGATACTTCCTTTCCGCTATGAATTTCATGCAAATTAAATAACAGTCATAGAAGACGATTAGTTTGCGTTTCCTTCTGCTATTGCTTTGACAGAAGAAGCGTATTCTGAAGGTGTCATTCCGACAATTTTTTTGAATTGCCTGGAAAAATAATGAATAGAGGTGTAACCAAGATGTGCAGAAATCTGTGTAAAATTCATGTGATTGGTTCGGATCAGTTCTTTGGCAGCTTCGATTTTCAATATTGAAAAATATTCGATAATACCCCGATTGCATTGTTCTTTGAATAATTTCTGTAATTGGGAACGACCAATTAGATTGTCTTTGCAAATCAAGTCAATAGTTACATGTGATGTTATGTGCCGGTTGAGATAATCAATGATTTTATTGAATGTTTCAGTGTCATTATTTATTTTTGTGGCTTTCGGAAGCTTTGCTTCTGAAAGCTTTTTGTGTTGCAGGAAAGATTGAGAGTAACATCGGATTAAATGAATCAAAAAATGTTCCAAATATAATCGAATCATCTGTTGTGAACCAAAAATGTCTGTGTCTTTTAAAGGCATATTTTGAAGATAAGGATCGTCTAGGCGACAGTTAAAACAACGTTTTGCTTCGATGATAATATTGGCGAGCAATGTTTGTGCAGTTTCATCAATTTTCATACGACGATTGTTGAAAAAATTCATTGCCTTGTCATTGCACTCAAAAGATATAACAATAAGATTGGGTGCAATCGTGCCTGTTGCCCGGACACTGTGAAATTCATTGGGTTTATGAAAGAAAAGTTCCCCTTTGTGTAGTACTGTATAAGATTTATTGTGAGTTATACCGGCTTCGCCTTTATCAATATATACCAATTCCCAAAAATTATGAGCTTCACCAGAGAATTTAAAGTTATTCATATATTCAAAATAATGAATACTGAATATCTTTCCGACAGTAATAGAATTATGTAACTTAACACCAGAATATTCCATGATAGAGTGCCCCCTTTTTTATCCCACATCATACAGCACAGAAAAATAAAAAGCAAAGAGAATATGGTTAAAAAGTGAATTTTTTATAGAATATTGGACGATTCTACAATTTCAATGGACAAAAGTATAATACAATTTTAAAAGACATGGTTTATAATACAGTTTAAATAAAAGGAGAAAGAGGTGAAATCAGAAGTTATGAAACGTAAAAATTTATGGCAGACATATAGCGAGGTACAGCTGGAGAAGTTGGAAAAAACCAATGCGTTATATCGTGTATGTCTGGATGAAGGAAAAACAGAACGGGAGTGTGTACAGAAAACCATCGAACTTGCCAGAGCTCAGGGATACGAAGATATGAAACAGTTGATCAAGGCAGGAAAGAAGATTCGCACCGGAGATAAAGTGTATATGGATTATATGGGGAAAGCCATTGTACTTTTTCATGCAGGAACTGCGCCGGTTGAAGAGGGGATGAATATTCTTGGCGCACACATTGATTCGCCGAGAATCGATGTCAAACAGAATCCGTTATACGAGAATGAAGGACTGGCTTTTCTGGATACGCATTATTACGGCGGTATTAAAAAATACCAGTGGCTTTCAATTCCGCTTGCGCTTCACGGTGTAGTGATTAAGAAAAATGGGAAAAAAGTGGAGGTCTGTGTGGGGGAAAAAGAGACAGACCCGGTGCTTGTGATCAATGATCTTCTTCCGCATCTGGGAGCAAAGCAGAGAGAAAAGCTGGCAAAAGATTTCATCGATGGGGAACAGATGGATCTTTTGATCGGCAACCGTCCGGAGGACGGAGAAGAGGATGCGGTGACACGGAGAATCAGGAATCTTCTGAAAGAAAAATATGATATCGAAGAGGAAGATTTCCTCTCGGCAGAATTAGAGATTGTGCCGGCAGGAAAAGCCAGAGAGTGTGGACTGGATAACAGTATGATTCTGGCATATGGACAGGATGACAGAGTGTGTGCATTCACTTCGTTGTTTGCAATACTGGAAGCAGAAGAGGTTACGAGAACTGCTTGCTGTCTGTTGGTTGACAAGGAAGAGATTGGAAGTACGGGTGCGAGTGGTATGACATCCAGGTTTTTCGAAAATGCAGTTGCGGAATACATTCTTTTGAATGAAGGGATTGAATATAATGACATTGTTCTCAGAAGGACGCTGGCAAATTCCAAGATGCTCTCATCTGATGTAAGTGCGGGATTTGATCCGATGTATGAGGATGTATATGAGAAAAAGAATGCGGCCTTTCTTGCATGTGGACCGGTATTTAACAAGTATACAGGTTCGGGAGGAAAGAGCGGTTCCAATGATGCCAATCCGGAATACGTGGCTCAGTTAAGAAAGATCATGGAAGATGCAAAGGTGCATTTCCAGACAGCAGAACTTGGTCGTGTTGATGTAGGCGGCGGAGGAACGATCGCTTATCTGATGAGTGTGTACGGCATGGAAGTTATCGATAGCGGTGTGGCAGTCCTTGGAATGCATGCACCGTGGGAGACGACGAGCAAGGCAGACATATATGAAGCAGTAAGATGCTATGAAGCATTTTTAAAGGCAGAGTTTTAGACAACAGACTGAAAATAAAAATGAAATAATAAAAAATGGCACAACGGGGTGTAGTGAATAAGCCTTGTTGCGCCATTTTTTTATGAGTGATTATAGATCGCGGTTTCGCTCTTCTGCCTCGTAGACAGCATCGGTAATTCCTTTTATGGAAGATGCATAAGCGGAAGGTGACATGCCGGTTGCAAGACGGAACTGCTTGGAAAAATATGGCAGTGAGCTGTAAGAAAGAAAATAAGCAATCTCGGTAAGGTTCATAGAACCGTCACGGATAATGTCTTTGGCACGCTGAATCTTCATTTGGTTGAAATAGTCGATCACACCACAGTTTAGTTGTTCATGAAACAGTAACTGAACGGCAGAACGGGACATAGAGAATTCATTGCAGATGTCTTTTACCGTCAGCTTTTCGCAGATGTGATATTCGAGGTATTTCAGAATTTCGCTGAGGCGTTCCTGCTCTGCAGATTCTTTCTCGGGAGAAGACTTATGCTGTATAGAGGCGCCGCTCTCTTCCTGATGTTCACGGATCAGGGTGATCAGAAACATCTCAAGATAAAGGAGAATCATCTGCTGGGAGCCAAAAGGTGCATGTTTCTTTAACTGTACCTGTTCGACCGAAGGAATGTGCATAGGCGTTGCAAGCGTATGCCGGCCTTCCGTGATGATTCTGGAGATCATGGCCCGTTCTTCCATACTGAGTGTAAAGCTTTTATTTACGAAGAAAGACATGGCCTGCGAACTGGAAGTGAAAGACATGGCGACCAGATTGGGTGAATCTTTCCCGATGGACTTAATGGCATGGAATTCATTTGGCTGGTGAAAGATAATGTCACCGGTATAAAGAGTTGTCCAGGTATCATCGGCACGGACTGCAACGGTTCCTTTGTCGACATAAAGAAATTCCCAAAAATTATGTGACTCGCCTTTGAATTCGAAATTTTTCATATATTCAAAATAGTGCAGTGTGATGATTGCATCAATGTCGATGGAATGCTGCAATTTGGTTTTTACATAAGTCATAAGCGTCCCTCCAGGCTTATATTATAACAACTTGTGGATGATATGACAATAAGCATGGACAATATGTCAAGCAATCTTGTGCAGAATACAATATAATGAACGAAAAGGAATAAGAAAATTAGCGAATTTGCCAATGAAAGGTGGTTCATATGTTGGAGGTAAAGACTAACACAATACAACTTAGAATGGATGATAATAATCTAAAGTTTTCGTTCGGGAAAGGGGATACCGAATGGAACTGGACAAGTGAGTACCGTCCGAAAATGGAATGCAAAGAAGGAACCGTTTATTTTGACGAAGCACTGGAAATCCATCACGAACTGGTACAGAACGGAATCGGAAAGGGAATCCGCAGTTCATTTGCCGGATTTGAGATAGAAGGAAAAAAAGTTCCATATGCATTTGAAACTTATGCATGGATTGAAGAATGTACAGAAGACATTTTCTTTGAATGGATTCCGATTTGTGAGGAAGGGCTTGCGGTGGAAAAATTGTTCTGGCCGGGAGAACTGGAATTGGAAGAAAAGAGAAAAGACTGGTATACGCTCCTGAATATGCAGCAGGGAGTGATGATTCCGAATGACTGGGAGACAGAACTAAAGGATATCCCGTTTGATGGATTCTTTGAGACAGCCGGAGGATATATGCCTTGGTTCGCACAGTTTAAAGGTGGAAATGGATACATTGCGATCTGTACTACACCATGGAATGCAGGATATCAGGCGGAGCATCCTCAGAACGGACCATACACACATGTCAGTGTGAGATTTGAGCCAAGTCTCGGAAGGATGGATTACAGAAGAATTGTACGATATACATTGATCGAAGATGGTGACTATAACGATGCATGTAAGATCTACCGGCAATATGTAAAAGAACAGGGCAATTTATGTACGCTGAATGAAAAGGCAGCAAGAGTTCCTTCGGTTAATGATCTGATCGGATGCAGTTTTATACATAAAGGGATTAAGACATTTGTCCAGCCGGAATCAGACTTTTTTGATCCGGAAAATCCGGAAAAGAATAATAACCTGACATCATTTGCGGTCAGAACCAGAGAAATGAAAGAACTTCACGAACTGGGAGCCGGTAAACTATATCTTCATCTGGATGGATGGGCAGAACCTGGATACGATAATAATCACCCGGATTATACACCGGCTTGTGAAGAAGCAGGTGGATGGAAGGCAATGAAAGAATTGTCGGATACTATGAAAGAACAGGGGGATCTGTTCGGGATCCATGATCAGTACCGTGATTATTACTTTTCGGCAGAAAGTTTTGACGAAGACTATGCCTGCAGACTGCCGGACGGAACAATTCCGACACATAAGAGATGGGCAGGCGGGCAGCAGTCATATCTGTGTGCAACACAGGCTCCACATTATGTACAACGTAATTTTAGTGAACTGGAAAAGAACCAGATTCATCTGGACGGAGCATATTTGGATGTGTTCACCTGTAACGAAGGAGATGAGTGCAATAATCCGAGACATCGTATGACAAGAAGGGAATGTTACGACTACCGGGCAAGATGTTTTGATTATCTGATGTCAAAAGGAATCCTTCCAAGTTCGGAGGAAGTCAGTGACTGGAGCGCAAGAAGCCTGGTGTTCTGTCATTACGCACCATATGATTTTATGCTTCGCAAACCGGGAAGTCCGAAACACGGAATACCGGTACCACTGTTCAATCTGGTATATCATGACTGCCTGATCGAACCATGGATGATGGAAAAGATAGATGATACCGAAGATTACATGCTGTATGCTTTACTGAATGGAGGTGCACCATATCTGATCCGTGATGGAGTATATCCGGATTTTGACGGTTCCTTTGAAGGAAATGTTAAGATGCATATCATGGAGGACATCAAGAGATGTAAAGTGGTGACGGAACTTCACAAAAAGGTTGCAAAATGCGAGATGGTAAGCCATGAAATGGTGGATGGCAATCCGGAGATCCAAAGAACGATGTTTTCGGATGGCACAAAGGTAACCGTTGATTTCGGGAAACAGATTTATAGCATTGAAATGTAAGATACACTAATACAAATAAAGGAAGGCGGATGAGAAAGATGAGCAGACAGATGACGGTTGCAATTGCAGGTCTCGGAAGCAGAGGAAGAGATACTTATGCAAAAGCTGCAAAAATGTATCCGGATAAGATGAAAATCGTAGCCATTGCAGATATTGATCCGGAAAAAGTAAAACTGACGGCAGAAGAATATGACGTCCCGATGTCACACTGTTATGAAAGTGCCGAAGACATGTTAAAGGAGGAAAAACTTGCGGATGCGATGATCATAGCAACACAGGACAGACAACATGTGGGTCAGGCTATAAAAGCTTTAAAGAAAGGGTATCATCTGCTTCTTGAAAAACCAATTTCACCGGATCTGGGTGAATGCAGAAAAATATCCGAAGTGGCAAAAGAATGTAAAAGAGAAGTGGTTGTCTGTCATGTTCTAAGATATACACCAATCTATCAGAAGGTGAAAGAAATCCTGGATGCAGGAACGATAGGTGATGTGATCTCGATCATGGCGATTGAAAATGTCGGATGGTTTCATCAGGCACATAGCTTTGTCAGAGGCAACTGGGCAAATTCAGATGAGACAAGCCCGATGATCCTTCAGAAATGCTGTCATGACATGGATCTGTATCTGTGGCTTGCAAATAAGACATGCAGATCACTTACATCCTATGGAGAGCTGAATTATTTCAAAACGGAACATGCACCGGAAGGTTGTACAGACAGATGTCTGGAAGGATGCAAAGCGAAAGATAACTGCATCTTTGATGCGGAAAAGATTTACCTGGATCATAAAAGAATCGGATATAGAAATGGTAACAGAGAATGGCCACTGGATGTAATTGTTCCATCCGGACCAACAGAAGATAAGATAGAAGAAGCTTTAAAAACCGGACCGTATGGAAGATGTGTGTTCCATTGTGATAATAATGTTGTGGATCATCAGGTGATCAACATGAATATGACAGATGGGACAACGATGAGTTTTACGATGTGTGGTTTTACTTATGAGACTTCCAGATATGCCAAGTTCATGGGAACCAAAGGTGAACTGATCGTAGATATGCAGCCGGATGAAAAGGAAAGCAAGATATGGATTGAGCATTTTGATCCGGAGAGAACAAAAGAAATTATCAATGTTGCAGAACTGTCAGAAGATTTTTCGGGACACGGCGGTGGAGATAACCGGATGGTGGAAGAATTTTTGGATATTATAAGTGGAGAGAAATCGGAAAGTACTTATATTACTTCGCTGGACAGATCGTTGCAAAGCCATTATTGTGCACTGGCGGCGGAATACTCCAGATTGCATGACGGAAAGCCGGTAGATATTGAAACATTTCGATAGAAAGAAAACCAATATATGTGTTCAATGCCGGGAGTGGCGGAGAACTTCATATAAAACGTAACCAAAAGATAAAGAAAAGAGAAGGAGTGAACATTATGAAAAAGAACATGAGAAAAGTAGCAGCTCTGGGACTTTGTGTAGCCCTGGGTGCAACGATGCTGACAGCATGTGGCGGAAGTAAAGGCAAAAGTGCTTCCGGAGGAAAGACAGAATTAAATTTTGGTATCTGGGATGAGAATCAGAGACCGGCTATGGAGAAAATGGTAAAGGCATATGAAAAAGAAAATTCAGATGTCAAGATCAATATCCAGTTAACACCATATAAAGGTGGGGAATACTGGACAAAACTTGAAGCTGCAGCAAGTGGCGGAAAAGCTCCGGATGTATTCTGGCTGAACGTTCTTCATCTGGACTCATATGTAGAGGGAGGAATCCTGGATGATCTGACAGATAAGATTAAAGACTCAGATATTAAGGACAGCTATTCTGAGACACTGGTTAATAACTATGTCCGTGATAAGAAGAACTATGCTGTGCCGAAAGATTTTGATACCAATGCATTGTGGTATAACAAAGAAATCTTTGACAAGTGCGGAGTTCCATATCCTACAGATGATATGAGTTATGATGATCTGGTTGCAACTGCTAAGGCATTAAAAGACAGCGGAAAACTTGGAGACGGTGTATATCCGTTTGCCTGCCCGGTTGATTTCCAGACATGGTATTATCAGACCGTCTATGCAAATGGCGGATATATCTTAAGTGATGATAAGAAGTCTACAGGATATGATGATCCTAAGACACAGGAAGGTATCCAGTGCTGGATCGATATGTACAAAGAAGGATTATCTCCAAGTGCATCAGCTCTTTCAGAGACAACAGCAGATGCGATGTTCGAGGGTGGACAGCTTGCAATGAACTTTGCCGGATCATACATGGTTCCAGAGTATGCAAGCAATGACGCAATCAAAGATAAGGTTGATTGTGTAGAGATTCCGACATTCAACGGAAAAGAAGACAACTGCATCAACGGACTTGGATATGCAGTGTTTGAAGGAAGCAAGAATAAAGAAGCAGCGGAAGATTTCGCTATCTGGCTTGGAAGCAAAGAAGCTCAGGAAATCCAGGGAAAAACAGGTGTTGTAATCTCTGCAAGAACAGATGCACAGAAATGCTTTGCAGAAGCTAATTCACAGTACAATCTTGCAGCTTATACCAATCACGCTGATGAAGCATATCCGCTTCCGGTATGTGCGAAAGCAGCAGAACTGTATGATCTGGAAGCAACAGAACTTCAGAAAGCATATAATGGAGAGAAATCACTTTCAGATGTCTGCAAGGGTCTGACAAAACAGGCAGATAAGTTACTTCAGGAATAATAGTAAGAAACAGGTGAAAAGATATGGCTGAAGGTAAATCAAAAACAGGCGTAGTGAAAAAACGGGCGAGTAAGAGAGAGAAGAAGGATTGGATTGCGGCGTATATATTTATTGCGCCGGTTACCCTCGGCCTTCTGGCGTTCTATATCTGGCCATTTATCCAGAATATCTGGTTTAGTTTTAACGAAGTAAGTAAATTTAATGTCGCAACTTTTTGCGGTCTGGCAAATTACCAGAAATTATTTCATGATGGCGAAGTATTGAAAACATTCGGAAATACATTGAAGTACGTTGTGGTTACGGTTCCGGTTGGATTGTTCTTATCAATACTGATCGCAGCTCTTCTGAACTCCAAGATTAAAGGTACCTCTATCTACCGTACATTGTATTTCTTACCATCCGTAACCATGGCAGCAGCTGTTGCCATGGTATGGAAATGGATCTACAACGAGAAAATGGGTATCTTAAACAGTGCGATCCGTGCACTGGGTGGAAAAGGTATCGGCTGGCTGACAGATCCGAAAATTGCATTATATAGTGTTATGATCGTAGGTCTCTGGATGTCGGTCGGATATAACATGATCATCCTGCTTGCAGGTATGCAGGGAATTTCAAGATCTTATTACGAAGCAGCACAGATTGACGGAGCAGGACCAATTCAGTTATTTTTTAAGGTAACGATTCCTCTTCTGACACCAACGATCTTCTTCGTGATGATCACATCCATCATCAGTGGATTCCAGGTATTCGATGTCATTTATATGATGATCGGAAAAACGAATCCGGCATATGCAAATACGCAGACGGTTGTTATGTTATTCTACCGTCAGGCATTTGATTATGGATACAAAGGCTATGCAGCAGCAATTTCAATTCTGATCTTTGCAGTAATCATGCTGGTAACAGTGATTCAAATGATCGGTCAGAAAAAATGGGTAAATTATGATTAAGAGAGGAGGAGAAGAAAAATGAAGAGTAAAAATTCAAGAAAAATAATTGTACATATCTTACTTCTCCTTGGAATTACGATCACGGTATTTCCGTTTGTGTGGATGATCCTGACTTCTTTTAAGACAGTCGGAGAGGCCATGCAGATACCGCCGACCATTTTCCCGAAGAAGTTTCTGACAGATGCGTACTCATCTATCGTAACAGCACTTCCGTTTGGAAGAGTATAATTGAACACAATTATATCAACTGTGGTAACAACTGTTGTACAGGTGCTGTTCTGCTCTATGGCAGCTTATGCATTTGCAAGAATCGAATTCCCGTTTAAGAATGCGATCTTTGTACTGGTGTTATCTGTACTTATGGTACCGGGTCAGATATTCCTGATCCCACAGTACCGGATTGTTCAGAGTCTTGGACTTCTGGACACGATACCGGCATTGTTCCTGCCAAACTTATTCAGTGCATTTGGAACATTTCTTCTGAGACAGTTCTTTATGTCATTGCCGAAGGAACTGGAAGAAGCGGCGTTGCTGGACGGTTGTAACCGTTTCCAGATCTTTGGAAAGATCATGCTTCCGCTTACAAAAGCAGGTATCGTATCGCTGGTAATCTTTACAGCGAAATTTGCATGGAATGATTTCATGTGGCCATTGATCGTTAATACGTCTATGGAGAAGATGACACTTGGTCCTGCTCTTTCGACATTACAGGGACAGTATACAACCAAGTATCCAATGCAGATGGCAGGAGCCGTAATGGCGGTTATCCCGATTATTGTATTGTTCTTCGTCTTCCAGAAACAGTTTATTGAAGGTGTGGCACAGTCAGGAATCAAGGGCTAGAATATGAATAGTTATAAGAGGATGAGATAGCAGGTCTTGTCCTCTTTTTATATGAAATAGAGACCATCCGTTATGTCAATAACAGGATAGTCTCTTATAGTTTTTACAATTATTCTATATTGTCCGGGGATTCCGGCTCATATTTTTTGAATATCCGGTCAAACAGAATACTGTAGATAAATGCTACTACAGAGAATCCGCAGATCCCGCTGATCACAACGACCAGAGCAAATGTCTTAACAGAGCAGGCGCATAAGTACAGGATCAGTCCGGTGATCACCAACATTACCAGTGTATACGGCAGGTGTCCGAATGTCATAAAAACTGCATTTTTTAACGCCTGTGTTGTACTGCACACAAAATGTGAGATGATCGGAAAGACATATAAGAATACAGATAATGCAACGAGACATACACACCAGAGGAGAATGCGTATCACTGCAAACAGTGTTGTATTCTGTGAATTGATGATGTAAAAATCCATTCCAAGAAAGATAAAGACCAGAATGGAAAATACCCATATCAGTGTACCTTGTTTAAAATTCTGACGGAATGATTTCCAGAAATTCTGCCAGATGTAGGGGTCCTCACCACGAACCATTTTCAGTGTCACATAGGAAAGTGCGCTGGTGGATGCACCGATGGTGATGATCGGAACACAACTGAAGATAAAGATCAGGTTCAATAGGATCAGATCAAATATTTTTGCGATGAACTCCATAATAGGGTTATCGGGATTGAAAAAACGACTCATAATAATTATCCCCCGTATAAAAATAAATAATAATAAAAATCTCTAACTATTGTAACATATTATATATAGGATGTGAAAGATATGTTATAATTTTACATATGATGTCAAACAGGCAGATCATTTCTAAGTCGTCATTGAAAAAAGGAGGAAGTATATTTGGACAAAAATTTTGGTTCAATGCCGTTGGGAAAAAAGGTAGAATATCTGTGGATGTACTATAAGATATGGCTGGTCATACTTGCAGTGGTAATCGGTGTTATCTACCTTGGCTGTACGATGTACAAGGGCAGACATACGACAGTTCTTCTGAATGTAGCGGTCACAGGGGGCGATTCGCAGAAGGCAGAAGAATTGAACAAAGATTTCTGTAAATACGCAGGCATTGACGAAAAGGACGGGATCATCCGGATACAGGCGAACATTCCGGAAGATGGAGGAAGCCTGTCCTCAAAGACAGCGCTGACAACGCTGGTAGGCGCAGATGCAGTGGATGTACTGATCTGTAGAGAAGATGTATATCAAGAGTACAAAAAACAGGATGGTTTTCAAGAAACCATTGATTTTCCGGAAGATAATATGCTTAAAAAGAAGAAGATTATTTCTTATGATGATGCGCATGCGGCTATTATGGTGAATGCACAGAATCAGAAAATGGCAGAAAAATTCATCAGCTATCTGGAACAATTAAACCACATAAATAATGCAAATTAAGAAAATAATAGGATAAAGATTTCTGAAAATAGTTATACTACAATGAATCTAGAAACGAAAGATCCTAAAGACATGGAGGTAATTATAATGAATAAACCAGTATTAGTGATCATGGCAGCAGGAATGGGAAGCAGATACGGAGGTCTGAAGCAGTTAGATCCTGTAGACAATGACGGACATATTATCATGGATTTTTCCATGTATGATGCAAAGAGAGCCGGCTTTGAGAAGGTCGTATTCATAATCAAACACGAGATCGAAGAAGAGTTCAAAGAGCATGTGGGAAAACGTATGGAAAAATACATGGACGTAGCATATGCTTATCAGAATATCGACAACATTCCGGAAGGCTATGAAGTACCGGAAGGACGTGTAAAACCTTGGGGAACAGCACATGCTGTATACAGCTGTATGGATGAGATTGACGGACCGTTCGCAGTGATCAATGCAGATGACTATTATGGAGTAGAAGCATTCAAGCTCATCTATGATTATCTGTCTACCCATGCAGATGATGATAAGTACAGATATACAATGGTCGGATATCATCTTGCCAATACGGTAACGGACAACGGATATGTATCCAGAGGTGTATGCGAGACGAATGAGAATGGAGAATTGATATCCGTAACAGAACGTACCAGAATCGAAAAGTACAACGGCGGCGTTGCATACACAGAAGACGACGGTAACACATGGGTACAGGTACCGGATGATACAACGGTATCTATGAATATGTGGGGATTTACAAAGAGCATCTTAGAAGAGATCAAAGCTGGATTCCCGGCATTTCTTGACAAAGGACTGCAGGAGAATCCTATGAAATGCGAGTATTTCCTGCCAACTGTAGTAAGTAATCTTCTTGCGGAAGACAAAGCAACAGTATCGGTACTGAAATCCGCAGATAAATGGTATGGAGTAACTTATAAAGAAGATAAACCGGTTGTGGTTGCAGCCATTCAGAGAATGAAAGACGAAGGACTGTACCCGCAGCATCTTTGGGAGGGAAAATAAATGAATCCTGTAACACGGGAACAAAGAGATGAAGCGATTGCACATTTTAAATATGAAGGAACATTAGTAAAGGACTGTCCATACGGAAGCGGACACATCAATGATACATTTCTTCTGATATTCGAGATTGCCGAGATGGGAAGAATCAAAGTCATTCTTCAGAGAATGAATTCTACGGCATTTCCAAAACCGGTAGAAGTCATGGAGAATATCACAGGAGTAACGTCATTTCTGAAAAAGAAGATTATAGAAAATGGCGGAGATCCGGAACGTGAGACATTGAATGTGATCCCGGCGGTTGATGGGAAACCATATTACATAGATTCTATGGGAGATTACTGGAGATCTTATAAATTTATTACCGATGCAAGTACCTATGATCTGGTAGAGAAGCCGGAGCAGTTTTATGAAAGTGCGGTGGCATTCGGGAATTTCCAGAGTCTGCTGTCTGACTATCCGGCGGAGACATTGCATGAGACGATAGAAAAGTTCCATGATACGAGAAACCGGTTTGCGCTGTTTAAGAAAGCAGTGGAAGAAGATGTTATGGGAAGAGCAGCTTCTGTAGAGAAAGAGATCCGGTTCGTTCTCGAAAGAGAAGAGATTGCTAATTGTTTTGCAGAAATGCTGGACAGGCATGAGCTTCCACTTCGTGTTACACACAATGATACAAAATTGAATAATGTTATGCTGGACGATAAGACTGGGAAAGGAATCTGTGTGATCGATCTGGACACAGTTATGCCGGGGCTTGCGATGAATGATTTCGGGGATTCCATCCGTTTCGGTGCAAGTACGGCACTGGAGGATGAGACAGACCTTACGAAAGTATCCTGCAGTATGGAATTATTTGAATTGTATACAAAAGGATTTTTAAAAGGATGTGACGGAAAGCTGACAGCTAAGGAGATCGAGCTGATGCCGATGGGCGCAAAGACGATGACATTTGAATGTGGTATGCGTTTCCTTACGGATTATCTGCAGGGAGATAAATATTTCAGGATACACAGAGAAGGTCATAATCTTGACAGATGTCGTACCCAGTTCAAGCTTGTTGAAG
>ENA-OURQ01001230-OURQ01001230.1-human-gut-metagenome-genome-assembly--contig:-NODE-1230-length-22260-cov-4.352803_pt1 | contig 22260 bp, 25 predicted proteins | sample MGYA00242105_ERZ508999 | MGnify/ENA primary metagenome ERZ508999 (study PRJEB26280, sample SAMEA2338771) | human gut metagenome | biome: human gut; feature: human-associated habitat; material: faeces...
GAGCGAGAAAAAAAAAGAAAAAAATAAAAAAAAGTCATAATATAGGTAAGCAGATTTTTTGATATAGGCACATCAGTACATACTGAACATGATGATTTACTATCGGAAAAAATGGTCTTAAAAGTTTCAAAAAATCAAATTTAAAAAGAAAGGAGACGTTATTTATGAAAAAAAATAACGCACCAATCATTGACAAACTTTTACAGTTTGCCGCAGCAACATCAAAAAAGAGTTCAAAAAAAGAGGATTCAGCAAAGAACAGCTCCTCTAACAACTCTTCCAATGATGACCTGCCGGCTTTATCTTTGAATCTCTCCCATAAAGTTGTGCCAGCAGAGGAGACGGACTCAAAAAATAAGCCTAAAATCATAGAAGAGGTTGAACCTGACTCCCCAACTTTGCAACATCTTGATGAGCTAATCAAGCAAGCGAAAGCAGATTATCAAGCAATATGTGAAGAAGATGTCAAAAAGCGAAAAAACATAGAGAAACAAAGGATTCAAAGCCAAGATCATCACGATCTTGAACTCTAATCGAGAAACCGAGACCAATTTAAGTGGAAATTAAAACTTAAATTGGTCTCTTCATTTGCCATTTCATCCGATTTTCTACCTGATTTTTATATTCAGTTTTCTCATCATATCAAACACATCCACCGTTTTTACCCCAAAATACTTTGCCACATCCGGAATTTTTGCACCTTTATTAGGTGTTTTTTTGCTCAATCCGGTTGATGACTTTTCTTCGGTTACTATTGTATATCCATTTGCTTTGGCAGATGCAATAAGCCACGGATCGGCAACATTACCCGGAGCCCATGTATGTACAGCAGATTCTTTATACAAACCACACTCTGCAACATACCGCATGACTTCTTGATAACATCCCACCGTTTTTTCTGTTACTTTTGGTACAACTGTCAACTGATCCAAATCTGCAATCCATTTTGCCAGATCATCATTCCCCTTATCAATTTCATCTTTAACAATGTCTAAAACAACAATTCTTCCAGAATTAATATGTTTATTCAATTCCTTCCAATATGCTGGAACAAGATCAAACGCATAATAAAATCGAAAAGGTGTCATAAAGGAATTCGAATCAACAAGAAATATTTCATTATCACCCATTATACAACCCCTCCTAATCTAACAGCAATTTCAGAAAATGTTTTTCTGCTTGTATTGGTAAGTCTATACGCTTCCGAATATGTCGTTCTTCCACTACTAATGCTTTCACACAGTGCTCTTACAAAATGACTGTCCAAGCGGCTTCCTAAGTTATTATAATAATTGCCACCCGGTTCTTGATTTTTTTTCATTTCTTTATAGGCTTCAATTGCATCCCTAACAACTGTTTCATATAAATCATAACCAATCAATTTTGCATCAAATGCTTTTCTGGCAATAACACTTTCCCCACAGTTAAAAATTTTTGCAAGGTTTGTTATTTTTTCTCTGGTATCAGCAGCCATCGACTCTTTCCATTCAACAATAAATTTACCAAATGGAACCATTAACTCACCTGCAACTGCATTACATAACACCTCTATCGGCTTAACTTTCCGGCTGTTTCTCCTGTCATTATATAAATCATTTTCTCCGAGCCAAATGTGAGCTATCTCATGGAATAAAGAAAACAATTTTGCCCCTTTAGAATCTGCACTATTAATAAAAATTAAAGGAGCCCACTCATCAACCATAGCAAATGCCCTAAACTCATCTATGCTTAACACTCTATGTGTATTCTTTCCGACAATACCATTAAGCATGACAAGAACTCCGCATTCCTCCAATAAAGTCCTCACATAGTTGAACGCTTCTCTCATATCGTTACAGGTTTCGTACCAATTTTCGCTTAAATCAAGGTCTTTTCTTATGATTTTTGCAATATTCTCAAAATCATTATTACCCTTGACACAGCCAACAACAGGCAGTACATCAAACCCTGTCTCCTGTCTGTATTCTCTCATCCACTCCTGCACATTTTCCATTTCGTGAATTGTATCAATTAAGTTTCTGCTCGGATCAGCCAATTCATTGCTGTCAACCGTTCTATATTCTATAAGCTGTATTTCCTCAACAGGTGGTGTTTGCAGGAAAAAATATCCAAGAGGTATATTGGTTTTGCGACTAAATTCTTCTATTTGACGGAAAGTTGGTTTTTTAGTACCATCAAGCCATCGTTTTATGTGATTCATTAACTTTTCACCAAGTTGTTCTTCTTTCGTTTGACAAAGAGCCCATTTTATAATAGCGGGCTGAATATCAACCGTTACTATTGGCATAACAACTCCCTCCTTTCCGTATAGGTTCACTTACATTATAGCAAAAAATTTAAAACGGATCACTATTTTCGTGTAATTTATTCTGATTCGTCCTCACCCAAATCTCCGAACATACTCCTCCATTACCCTTCTTGTCGGCGGTGAAATCTCATCAAGGTCAATTTCATCCACTGTGAAAAATCTTAGTTCTTCCATTTCGCCATCCTGCATCTTAGGCTCGCCTTCCCACTCGCTGCATAAATAGACGATTTCAAAGTTAGAAACTTCATCTCCATTTGGATAAATATAGTGCGTTTCCGGGCCTGAATTTACAAAAAAGAACTCCAGAGATTGTGCCGAAATCCCCATTTCTTCGTACAATTCCCTTTTTGCACAATCCTCCGCATATTCGTCTATTTCAACAGAGCCGCCGGCATACGCCCACTTGTGATTATCTGTTCTTTTCCCAAGTAAAATTTTCCCATTAACATCTACGCAGATTACGCTGGCGGCACATTGAATGATTGTCCTGTGTCCGACTAATTTACGCATTTCCGACATGTATCCTGTCATTTTTTGCTCCTTTCCATTACCATTTTTCTGTTTCTAATTATGTCCATTTATATATTTGCATTTACTTCTTTCATTATCTCAACACCTTTACTCTCTCCCCCAAAACACCACTACAAAATTTTTATCCCACAGATCTGGCACCCTCTGGTTCCGATCACAAGCCTGTCGTCGTATACCACCGGCGAGGCTTCGATGCAGCTGCCGCTTACATGCAGCTCGTCCTGCACTTCTCCGCTTTTTCCGTCTAACAGATACATCATTCCGGCGCTTGTCGCATAAATCACTCTGCCATCGCCCTTTTGGTCGTAAACGCAGATTGGCGAGGACCAGGCATACGCGGTTTTGTGTTCCCAATTTATCTTTCCGGTTTTCTTATCAAGGCAGGCGAGTACACCATTGGCTAAGCCGCCTGTCCGCGACACTGTGACATAAAGGTTGTCCGACAAATTATTTTTTCCAAGCGCGATCGTAGACTGAACACCGCCGGAAAGGTCACTTACCGAACGGCAGTCGTATTCCGTTTTCCACAAAATCTCTCCTGTTTCTGCGTCAATTTTCCAAATCGGGATCGGAGCCGTGGAACTGCTACGCCAGCCAAGATGAAAGGAAGTGCTTGCATACAGATATGCTTTGCCGTCTTCGATTGACATAACCGGCGAGCCATTGGAGTCGTCAAGGCAGTCCTGAACCCATACCAGCTGTAGGGTATTTAAGTCGAGACACATGAAATGGCCTCCATTGTCCTGTATATATAAATACCCTTTGTAGATCACGGCACTGTCCTCCATCCCCAGCCAATATTTGGAAGTGCCGGTGCGAAGTCCCTGATAATGCCACTTTACGATCCGGTCCGGATTTATTGAAATTGTTCCCTGCGCCTCGTCGTAATTTGTTCCAAGATGGATCAGATATAAAATTCCATTTTCGCCCGGGTAGATCAATGTATCCGTCTCCGCATCCACAAGTGCGGAAGAGTCAAAAAAGCTGAGGGAGCCACGCAAAGAAAATGGGTCGCTGTCGCCAAATGTATACAGCACTTTTCCGTCAATAAGGCTGATCACAAATACGCGCGATTTCCCTTTGCTGCTAATGTAGCCGGAACCCACGTACATGATCGGATAGCCACGCGGATCCAATGCCCCGGCACCTTTAAATGTGTACCCAATGTCCAACGTATCACGTGTCTGCCTACCTGTTTTCATATCCAGAAAATAAATGTGTCCATCGAGACAGGCATAGATCACTTCCACCAGAGAATCGTCCTCTTTCGCCCAGGAATGCATATTCATCACCTGTTTTGTCGCACGCGGCCATTTGACCACGAGAGGCTGTCCGGTCCAGCCGCTGCCGGTCCACGTTTTCCCCTGCGAGGTAAGTTTTCCGGTCTGATATGTCCAATCCGATTTCAGTTTATTTTCCGCAAAGTCCGCCGTTCCCCAAACCGGGTTATCGCGGAAATTGTTTCCACGGAAAGTAACAATTCCATTTGCCGCTGTATACTCTGAGCCTTGCTCAAAAGAAATCTCCTGTTTGGCACGATATTTTTTGTTATTCGACAACGTCTTTCCATTTACATTGATCTGCGTCATTTTCATGTATTTGGATGGCTTTGTACTCTTTACAGCATGCGGCTGAAAAGACACCGCATCGTCCGTATTTTCCTGCTGTGGTGCCACCGTCGGCTCGCTTTTCGTATCATCCTTTTTCGTAGAGCTGCCCTTTTGTGTGTCGTCGGTTTTATCGTCTATATTTTTCGTCACTTCTGTCGTCACTTCGTTAAATTCTTTGTCGTCTTTTACTACAGATAAAGCGAATAAACCCACTACAAAGCAGGCCGTTAATATACTTATAAGCAGCAGACAGGTTAAAATCTTTTTCATTGGTTTTCCCCTATTTCTATTGTGATAATGCAAAAACTTTTATCAATATCATAACATATCCTTTTGGCAAAAGCAAAGATAAAAAAGGATTCCAGGCTTTTCACGCACCTTTCCCGGATACCTTTCGCCAATGCAATGCCATCCACTTCCTCCCTCATCACATCCAGGATCAACAATTCAAAATTTTTCCCTCTGAAAATTTTGTAATGGTATACCCATGTATCCCTTTTGGGACCAAATATTCTTTGGTGTAATATAAAATCTCCTTGCATTTCCCCATTTTATCCCTTATACTGGAAACAACAATAACGTACGGAACGGGGGATTTACTATGACAAAAATTTACAATGCAAACACTTTTTTAGAAGCAGATCAAATCATCGCCACACTGCAATCACAGCACATCTCCGCAGAAAAACGTGAAATCAGTGATATGAACGTAATTACCGGAAAAATGGAAACTGCCTTTGAGATTTATGTATCCGAAGAAGATGCAGAAAATGCAGTAAAATGTATCGAGCAGATGTCGATTTCTGACACAGACACTTCCGGCAGATCCCGCGCTGCCCGCATTTATGCAATTGCAGCACTGGGGATCATCGCCGTCATGATCTGTTTATCGTTAGTTCTTTAACGCATTGGTTATAAGGTGAACCTCTCTGTATGATCTGCCAGATTCTGAGCAAGTTTTGTCAATTCCTCCGTAGCTTCATGGCAGGAATCAATGATCTCATGGAATTCAGCCATGGATGCCGAAGTTTCTTCGGTTCCGGCTGCATTCTGCTCAGCGATCGCAGCTAAGCCATCCACGATATCCAATACTTCTTTTTTCTGGACATCCAATGCTTCAGTCTGCTTACGAATTTTTTCGATAGCCTCTGTCACCTCGGCAATTTCTTCATTGAGGGAGCGGAACATTTCTCCGGTTTCCTCTATTTTGTTATTTTGAGTACGAATATTCTCTGCCACTTCGTTCATGGTAGTTACACTTGTATTTGAATTGGCGATTAAAGTGTTGACAATCTCCACAATACGTTCTGCAGATTCTCTGGACTGCTCTGACAGATTACGGATCTCGTCTGCCACAACGGCAAAACCGCGGCCATTCTCACCTGCTCTTGCCGCTTCAATGCTCGCATTGAGGGAAAGAAGGTTTGTCTGATTGGCAATATCTGTAATTAGTTCTGTTGCTTCACGAATCTCCTGTGCGGAATCATTGGTCTGATTTGTCTGATTCTGAACTAAAAGAACGGATGATTTTGTCGTTTCGCTGATGGCAGATAATTCATCCAAATTCTTCGCGGCTGTTTTATTATATTCACGCATTTTTACGGAACTGCTTCCAAGTGTCTCAACATTTGCCGTCGTTTCATCCAATGCGGTTCCCATCTGCGTTACCTTCTGGCTTGCACTCATCGTCTCTGCTGCCTGACTTGAAGAACCGTTTGCAATCTCGTCTACTGCAATATTTACATTGTTGATCGACTCTGCAATACGGTCAAAGGAAGCGGAAAATTTCTCCGAAAATCCTTGAAGCGCCTGGGATGATGTCGTAATATTCGTGATAATATCACGCATGGACTCGACAAGACGCTGAATTGCACGGGCGATATCACCTACTTCATCCTTTCGTACCACAAGATCTTTTTTCACTGTCAGATTCAGAGCACCTTTTGACAATGTTCCAAGATAATCTACGGCACCATCCAGATGTTTGGCAATTCTTGTGATCACAAACATACCGATCACAATGGCAACAATAAATACGCCCATCATCGACAACGCCATGGAAACAATCGTACTATGTACTGCCGCATTGACTTCTGCCTGACTTCGTCCACAAAAAATACTTCCAACAATTTTATCGGAATTCGGCTGATACAATGGCACATAACAACCGGAATACGGTACTCCAAACAATTCCAGATCATCTGTAAAGTAACTTTCTCCACGTTGAATTATGTCATATATTTCTTTGGACATCTTCTTGTTGATCTCACGTTTTCCTGAACTGTCTTTCAATGTCGTAAGAACACGGGTATCTCCGTAAAATATGGATAGTTCCACGTCTCTTTCCTGTTTCAGCTTATCAATGAGTTCATAATTTTCACTTAATGTCTCATTTCCCTTTTTCAGTGTATCTCCGCTCATCGCAAAATCTGCACCATCTGCCATCTCTATGTAAGCCTCTCTTACACTGGCTGCGATTCCGCTAACCTCACGCTCTACCAAATTCTTTGATATGCTGTTCTGCTTTCCTGCGCTGATTGCGATTCCGATCAACGTGATCAGCAGAAGCGGTATGGATACCGTTAAACTCAATTTGAATGCCAGACGCATTCCTTTTTTCTTTTTCAACTTTTCCTGAGATTTCATTCTCTTTTCCTCCTTTTTCTACAATCGCTTGGATTTTACAAAAACTTTATTCAATTATACCATATTTTTTACAATCGAACAAGTTAAAAAAGAGCCACTACAATAAAATAGTGACTCTTTGAAAAATTACATATTTTTGATTATGCTTCCTCAGCTGGAGTCTCTTCTTCGTCTTCAGCCGGCTGTACATTTTTACTTGCTACGACGCTGACGATCGGAGTATCCAAATGTGTCTGCAACTCAATCTTGTCATTCTTAGCGATGTCAAGATCGGATACTTTGATGATGTCACCCAGTCTCAGGGAACTACAGTCAATTTCCACTTTCTCAACCAGCTCTTCCGGAGTGGCTTTGTAAGAAATCTCTTCCAAAAGTTGTTCCAGTACACCTTCGACAACTTTCTCTTTATTGTGAAGGACAATCTCCGCAACAGAGTGTACTTTTTCTCCTTTTACCAATGCCTGGAAATCAATTTCCAAAATCTGATGGTTCATGGTATTGTAATCCATCTCTTTGATCAGTACATCGTAAGTTTTTCCTTCCAGTTCCAAATACAACTGGCTTCCTTTCATGCACTCTCTCTGGATTCTCTCTGCTTCGCTCTTTTCGATCTGCACAGGAATCGAACCCTCAATCTCTTTTCCAAAAAGGTTACCGGTTACATAACCTTCTCTTCTCAGCTTTTTAGCCTTGGTTTCCATGTTTCTTCTTTGTACTCTTAAAGTAGTCATTTGTCTTTTCCTCCATTCATACAAATTGATAACATAGGGAAGTTTGCGGAATGTCGATATTAAATTGGCGTTTCGTTTCTCTTGTTACAACTGTTGTTTTTATTTACAACTACGTTATAGCACCATTTTTTTGATTCGTCAAGGGGTCAACCGTATTTTTTTGCAAGTAATTTCACATAGGCCGCTTTTTTGTCCCGCGGAACCTTAATCTTCGCCTGCTTCTGAATGCCGATAAATGCTGCTTTGCCGACGCTTTTTAATTTCTTCGAGCGAATGTCAATAAATTTCAGTTTTTTCGTTTGATAAAATGCCCGGCTGCCGATTGTGCGCACACTGGAACCAATCTCTACTTTTTCCAGTTTCTTATTTTTATAAAAAGCCTTGTCGGCAATCGCAGTAACTGAAAAATTCACTCCCTGATAACGGATCTTCTGAGGGATGCGTACCACTTTTTGGGCTGTCATACCGCGCACCACCTGAACTTCTTTCTGCTTATCATTAAATGCTTTAACCTCATACACAATCCCGGCTTTTTGAAACTCTGAATCAAATATCGCCGTTTGGGCTGCATAAACAGGAAACATACTGACAATCTGCCCCAGCAAAAAAGCCATTACAAGGATAAAATATTTCTTTTTCCGAGCCATACGAATCTCCTTTGTCAATCTGTAATGATCTGGATTCCACCTGTTTTTTCCGCTGCACGGGATTGCGACGTACTGTTCCCCGTCTTTGCCGGCGTCTTTGTGCCTTTGCTCACGGTCAGATGGATCACGGATCCTTTTTTCACTTTTCCGTTTTCTTTCTGTTTTAGAATACTATTTTTTTCGTCATTTGAAAAGACTTTTTTCAATGAAATTTTCAGCCCGCTTGCTTTTAGTACTGCTTTCGCTTCGCTCAACGATTTTCCGACGACATTTGGCACTTTTATCTTTTCTATACCTTTGCTCACAACGATAGTAACGTCGGTTTTATTCCCCTTTTTATATTGCTCACCCGGCGCGATGCTCTGGCTCACAATCCGGTCTTTCGCCGTTTCGCTGTACTGCTTCTCAACGACAACCGACAAACTGTCATCCGCCTGTTTGATCCGCTGCAGCGCCTCTTCTAATCTTTCCCCTTCTACGCGCGGCATCGTAATAAGTGCTTCGGTTTCTGCTGTGGGCTCCGGCGAAGTCATGTGAACGGTTTCTGTTACGGTCGCCGTTTTTTCTCCTGACATTTTTTGCCAAGCAATAGCACTTCCCAAAACAAGGATACATGCAGCCGACACTCCGATCAGAATCCGGCGTTTTTTCCACAGAGGAAGCACTTTGCGCCCTTTCTTTTCCCGGTTAAAATAAACGGTTTTCTCAATCCTCGTTCGCTCTTTTTCCATCGGCACTGCCTCTTTCAAGGCATGCAAAAAGACCGTAAAATCCGAATAACGGTCTTCCGGCTGCAATGCCATTCCCTTTTCCAGCACTTCTGCCAGTGCCGGCGAAATCCGGTTTAAATTTTCCTGCATTTTCCGGCTTGCCGTTTCGGACTCGCGTTCCAATGCAGATACCGGAACTTTGCCGGTCAGCATGTAGTACATCGTCGCTGAAAGCGAATAAATATCGGTCCACGGTCCCTGTCTGCCATTTCTCGAAAACTGCTCGCGCGGAGCGTACTGCTGGCGCACCACTACCGTCATACTTTTCTGGCTCCCCTGCGCGTCTACCTCCGCTTTCCTCGCAGCGCCAAAATCAATCAATTTGACCACGCCATCCGGGCGAAGTATCATATTATCCGGACTGATATCGCGGTGAAGGAACCCTTTTTCGTGCAATTTCTGTAGATCACGCATCAATGGTTCCAGCAGCGCAAGCATCTCCCCCGGCTGAAATACTCCCTGTTTTTCCACCTGCTGCCACACCGTAATCCCCGGAACGTATTCCATCACTATGTAACCGGTTTCATTTTCCTCACAATAATCATAAATCTGTACAACATGATTGCAGAATGCTGCCTTTTCCAGCGTCTTTGCTTCTTTTTTAAACCGCTCAATTCCTTCTTGGAAATATTTTCCATCTTTTCCGTCGAAACAGGAGATTTTCTGAGAACGCCCGGAATTGGTATCCCGTGATACGATATTGGCAGGAAAATATTCTTTGATGGCAACCGGCCGTTTTTCTTTGTTATCGTATCCGGTATAGGTGATCCCAAATCCCCCTTCTCCCAGCATTTTTCCGACCGTATACCGCTTCGCCAGCCGCGTACCCACACGCAAAAATTTTGGATTTTCACTTTTTAACGGATCAAACCCACAATACGGGCAAATTCCAGTATGAATAGAGATCTCTCGCAGACATCCCAGACATATCTTTACCTTTTTACGCATGTTAATCCCCTTTCACGAACCTTTTATAAATAGCGAAAAATCTCTTGTTCTTCCCAGTCAAGTTCCTGCAGGATATTTTTCAGATAATCTCCAATGCTCTCTTCCAGATAACGAAGTGTCTCTCTTTCTTCCGCATACAAACCCGCTTCCCAATACTGTGCCAGAATATCGCGGCATTTCTTCTGCAATACCGGATTCTGTTTGTAGTGCTGTAAAATAATGGCACTTTCCACCGAGTACGCCGGATTCATCAAGTACGCATTTTCAACCGCATACATAATAATGCACTCCAGATTATCTTTCGCACACATCGGTTTCATATACGCCAAAGAGAGCATATAATTGATCTGTTCCATCGACATATTGAGATTTACACCGAGCAAAATCAGCTTTATACGATTTGGGCATTCCCCGCGCTGCCGCAATGCAGACATCATTTTTTCATAGGAAAAAGAAAGCGAATTTGTCTGTACAAAACGATGTACATTTTCTTCTTTCGCTTTGATAAACAGTTGAATAAACTCCGCCAGTTTATGATAAGATTCTTCATACGAACCCGCATTTTCACAGATGAATTGTTCAAATTCTTCTGTGCTTTCCTGCGCCATAAGCCGCTCTTCGATCTCCATCGTGTCGAGCGGTCTGCCATCTCCTTTTCCATACTCGCGCATCCGTTTCAAAAGATGCTCTTTTAACTGAAGATACACTTCATACGCATCTCCCTCACTCGGATAATGCCGTATAACAAACAGGCAGACCGCATCTTCCATGTTTTTCCCATAGAGTCTCGGATATCTGCCATAACGTAAAAGCAGTTCATTAAATTCTTCGAGGTTCAACCGCAGCCCGAGTCCTATCTTCAAAAATGTCTCACGGTTTTGCGGCATCGCTCCCTCACGGCACCATTTTTTGACCGTATTCCGGCTGCAATGACAAGCTTTTGAGAGCTGTACATAATTCATATGTTTGCGTTCGACAAGCCGGTTAATGTACTGTTTCCAGTCTTTATAGTAGTTGCTGTTTTTGCTCAGAATTTCCTGCAATTCTACAAGGCTTTCGCATTTACTAACTTGTTCATTTACATCAATTGTATTTCTTTTGTCTTCCATTTTACACTTTCTCTTACTTGATTTCAACATAGAAATCCATTTCACCAAAACTAATGACGTCTCCACTCCGTAGTGTGACATCCTCTACTACCTTCACATTGTTATGATACGTCGGATTGGTTCCATCAAGATCCATCAGATATACTTCATTTTCCTCCGTATACAGCCGGCACTGCCTCCCGGACACCGTCGGCTCTTCTACGATCGCCACATCACACAAATGGGGATCTCTCCCCACTACCATGCACCCTTCCAATTTATACTCATACACGCGCGTTTTATCATGGACATCTTTCAGATGAATCCATGGCGTATACTCCCCCTCATTTTTCACCTGTTTGCGATTCATTTTCCATTTCCTCATTTTACGCAGCATTTTCCAAAATCACTCCTGTAGCTATCCTATCCTAGATAGTATCACAAAAAGCGCAGAAGTTTTTCCGCAAAATGACCACTTTTTATACTCTTATTTTCTTCTCTTTACTATACGCACGGTACTTCTTTTTGCCCTTATTTTTCGTATAAGTACGCTCTTTAAACCAAAGTTCCTGTCTCTTTTTTATATACGAAAGACGTATCGTGCATTTTCCGGCTGTCTGCAAGTAAATACCACTTTGCCATCTTCCGGATTGACTGGATTAAAGTTAATGGAATAGAGGTAGAAAAGGTACTCCCGTTTAAAATCATCTCGGGTTTCATCGGGATCAAGGCAGCTTCCAATCGCAAGATATTTTGCTGTCTCGGTAGCATTTTCTAGCTTTTCCGGAATTTTCTCCATTTCGGTTGTATATTTTATTTCACTCGTCCCATAATTTGCAAAAGGAAACACTGACCCTATTACCCCAGAGCCGTTTGCCACCAGCCTTCCCTTTTTCAAGGATTGTTCCAATGACTCTCCCCAAAAATCTACCAATAGCTGCGTTCCCACTTTTGCACTTATAGTAAACGACGCATAGTCGTCCACGTTAAACCAGTCCGGAAGTTCAAATGCCACTCTTTGATAACGCTCCTCTAAAAGAAGTTGAAAACAAGACACCCCTTCCAAAAGACCCTGTTTCAATCGTCTGCAAATCCGCCGGCATCACAACTTGCTTTAATTCCGGACAATTTGCAAATGCACTTTGCCCTATCTCGAATACGGTATCCGGTAATTTTAATGTACTAAGACTCGTACAGCCTTGAAAGGCTCTCGCTTTAATCGCCTTTACATTTGCTCCTATCTCTACTTTTTCAAGCGCAGAGCACCCGGAAAATGCTCGATCCCAAATGGTTACCGTCCCCGTTTGAATCGATACTCGTTTTAACTTTTTACAATTAATAAATGCTTCCTGGTCAATCGTATCTACTTGTCCTATTTCTATTTCTTCAACATTTTAACTTCCATCTAACAACTGTCTATCAATACTTCCCTCTATCGTTTCAACCCATCATCAGGATACAAGTCCAAATCCGTATCAACACTTGGTCCTGAAGATTGTATCGTCAATACGCCATCTTCCCATTGCACCTGAATGGTTTGTGTCTCTGCTTTTGCTCGTGTACCGCCGGTCAATATATCCGTTGAACATCCCACAAGCACTATGGCAGCTATAAGCAGGAATGCAATTCGTCTTTTTTTCGTTTTTGTCATAAGGGGCTCCTTCTTTTGCATATTTTTATACTTAAAACGTAACGATTCAGATTACATATTATCTCTTTAAAATTATATCATATTTTGTATCCAAGTCAAACTGTATTATATTACTAAGGAAATCCCTTCTACCTGTAATGCGATTTACAGATAGAAGGGAAATTTTTACTTACATTTGATCTTTTTAGCTTTACTCCACTTACCCACTAATCCTGTGCTGCTTATAGCTCGCACTCTGACATAGTAGGTCTTTTTTCTTTTAATCTTACACCAGCCTCTTAATCCGGTCAATTTTCCACCTTTCAGGCCTTTTGTAAAAGACTTATTTGTCGCAATAATAACTTGATAATACTTTGCGTTTTTGGCTTTACTCCACTGTATCCAAAGTCGTTTTTTTATGCTTTTAAGTTTTTTAACACGTGTATTTCCCGGGCGTACCGGTTTTTTGCTTTGTTTGGCATTGTGTGTGTAGGATGAATCATCATATGTTGTATCTGGTTCTGTCTCTTCCTGGTTCGGTACAGTAGGCACAGGTGCCGGTGTTGGTGTCGTTCCAGGCACATAAATATATATTGAATCCATTTTACCTGATTCACTCCGGGCAGTAATTTTCGTCATTCCTGTTCCAACCACGGTAACACCGCCTTGTGCATTAACAATAGCTACCATAGGATTTTCTGATTGCCATATGATGCCTTCCGTTGCATCTGACGGACTGACATCGCATTGTAATTGCAACGTATTTCCAGGATTCAATGTAATACAACACTCATCTGCATCATCATTCCACTTTGTTTCATTCGTTATTGTCAAACTATCACAAACAATAATTACACTCACATTACATGTCGCTGTCACGGCACCCGTTGATTGTGATTTAGCTTCAATTACAGTATTTCCCGGACTGACTGCTGTAATTTTTCCATTTTGATCAATACGTGCAATACTACTATTTTGGCTGCTCCACTCAACATCTTTATTCGTTGCATTTTCCGGAGAAATTGTAGCGGTTAATGTAGCGGTTTCTCCCTTTTTCAAAACCAGCTGCGTTTTATCTAATGTAATCTGCTTAACTGATATTGGATTTACATTGATAGTGAAAGATGCTGTTTTATTCAGCCTTTTCACCTCAATTGTCTGCTTTCCTATTTTCATCATATCATAGTGACCAAGCATCGTCTCATCCATCGAAACAAGTGCTGTTTTTCCATTTTCATATTGGAGTTCAATTTCCCCTCCACGCAAGGAAATTCGGTCTCCCTGATTATATTCAAGTTTAGCAGGATTATATTTTACCTTTATTCCTTTTAATCTTACCTGCGGATTTCTTTTCAGCTGCGGATATGGTATACCACTATTGGAATCAATATCCCACACATCAATAAAATCAAAATTTGTATACCAATTTAGATCTTGCATTTGTTTTTCTGTCAGAGGGGTTCCTTCCGAATCCTTCGTGCCAGATCCTACCAGATAGAGGCAGTCAGATATACTACAAAATATTTGCCATCCAAAAATAGCTCCCCCATTGTTTCCATCATTTACTTTTCCTATATTATAACATTTTTTTAATTCAATATAATATAAATTGCCACAAATTCCTCCTACGTTTTTAGTATCTTCAGCTTGTATGTTTATCAAATTATAGCAATCATTTATCTTTTCCGTCTCGTAATAACCCTCACCATCCATACTGCCTATAATGCCACCTATATCATCTCCTTCTTTTCCCTTCACGCTTATTGTTCCTTCTGCATAGCACTCTGAAATACTACATTTATAACCTCTTCCCGCAATAGCTCCTATATTAAGATGTCCATCACCTTCATCTCCCGTAGTTACATCAATATCTACCCCAGTCATTCCTAATCTTTCTATTACAGCACCCCTGTTCAAATTTGCAAACAGTCCTACATCATATGTCTTACTTTCTTCCAGTTCTCCAAATATGTGCATTCCCTTGATTTTATGGCCATTTCCATCCAAAACTCCAGCAAAATTTTCAATTGGGCTCCAGCCATTTCCACTATCATACATTCCTCCATATTTTGTTTCAGATAAGTCAATGTCTTTAGTCAAAATATACTTGCCATTCAAATCATTTCTTATTCCTGCCAGTCCATCTATACTGTCTATCGCTGTATATCCCTGTGGGATTTCCTCTTCATCATCCTCAAAATCATCTGAGGATGCAGACGTCATATCCAGACTTGAAGTCAATGCATCTGTACTATTCAAGTTCGGATGTATTTCCGACGTTATTACCGGATTGTTAATTCCATATGTTGATTTTTCTGCTTTGGTTTCTTGCACGCCGTACGGCTGAATCAGCATTGCAGCTGTCAACATAACAGCTACTATTTTTGATAAACTTTTTCTTACCTGTTTCATCTTATTTTCCTCCTTTGACATAATCTTCTAAATCATTCTTCATTTCTCAACATATAAGAATTTTGTATTACGTAATTTCTAGTCACTAAATCATAAATGGATGCAGCGATACCAACAATTCCACCAAATAAAATATTAACAATAAGAAATACAACAAGAGACGTCAAACGACTTGCGTATTCATTATAAATTTCAATTCCGGATTTTTGATACAGCTCACCCTTTTTCGTAATGCGCATAATTCCCACTACAATATTCCAAATTCCGACGATTATCAAATACCAAAACGCAAAAATGGAACACAATACCTGCAAGCCTCCAATACTGATCCATATAATACCGCTTGTCATTTCTTTGTTTCCTAAGTTTATTTTAAAGTTTCTCATTTTTACTGACTCTTGCTGCATTGGATCCGGTTGCCTGTAATTCTGATTTGAATACGGATTGTTCATCCTTCCCATAGCCGCCTGTGCTTGCGCATTATAAGCAGTTCCTCCATACGCATTCTGTTGGTATGCATTCTGTTGGTATGTATTTTGTTGGTATGTGTTCTGCTGATATGCATTTTCCATAGTTGCGGCTTGTTGATTCATATAGGGATTAAGCTGTGGGTTTTCAGCAACCGTTTCCGGTGATTTTCCTTCCGCATTTACTGCCATTCCACATCCACTACAAAACTTTGAACCCTCATCCAATTTTGCTCCACAATTTTTACAAAACATAATTTCCATCTCCTTTATTAATATTATTTTTATCTGCTAGAACTTACAAACTATATCCCTGACAGTTACAATAACTGCGAATAGGGTTGTTGCAGCCGCCAGCACATCAAATACTCGTGTCATATATTTTTTCTTTGGATTTGTTGTATCTATTGTGCAGATGCCAATAGAAAATAATAACATTCCAACACATAAAATATGTACAAGTGTTCCATCTATACCTGTAATACCTATATGACCTACTACCGCCCTCGCTTCTTTTTCTAACACCAGATAACCATAGTACATATATCGTATGTCATTCCACTCTTCTTTTATCAGATAAAAATCGCCAATCACTAAAAAAATTCCAAACAGCATTACAAATAGCATTGAATAAAAATATTTGTCCACCGCAACCATAACAACTGCTATCGTTAGCAACAATATAGTCATAATAAAGAAAAATTTAATCCCATTTGGATAATCAAAATTTATTTCTCCTGGCTGCCCACTAATTAGATCATATCCCTTTGGTTTCCACATCCAGGCTCTGGATGTTTCAGAAGACATTGTAAACAGCAGCGTAATGACGCATAAGATAAACATCCATAAAGTTCTCCAAATACCTTTTATACTTTTTACTTTCAAACCACAAGTAGGACAAAACATTTCTTGTGAATTCAATAATTGTCCACATCTTTGGCAAATAATATATCTCATCTCATTTCCTCCTCGTTTAGTCTACTAATATCATATTCCCAAGAACTATATTCAATAACATTTCCCTTCTTCACCTCTGTATCTCTACTAATAAATTCATCATAGGAATCCGGCAATACGGCCACCGCATCTGTATTTGCAGTTTGCCAATCATCACAATTCTCAATTATATTTATTAGAACTTCTATACTCGTACTTCTCCCATCCGCTCCGTACTCATCATAGTATTCCCAAAATCCACTGTCTGAACAACTCCCAGTCAAATAATTAGGGTTTTCTATATATACTCCAAGACATTCATTCCTCTTTTTAAAGACAACCGCATATCTACCCCGTTGATCATCTACAACTTTATAAAAAAAGTATTGTTCCATATCATAATGATACGATGTGCCTATCTTTTTTGCTATTTCTATCGCCGCTTCTTCTTTATTCTCATAAACAGGTGTTATATCTTCTAATATTTCTACCGTCTTTTCTTTATCTATTTTGGTATACACAATTGCCCCTGCTACACTCAACGTCACAGCACTACATAATATATAAAACATTATCATACATACCTTTTTATTTTGAAAAGGTATGTATGATAACAAGAGGATTGTAAAACAACATGCACATATTCCAACTCCCATTTTACTCCTCTCAAAAACGCACCCCAATTCAATATAATTATAACTTCGTGCAAAATATAGTATAATATTTCCTATAACGAATAATATTGAAAAAATAAGACTACACATTTTTCTTCTTACCAAAAGAAATCCAGCTGCTATCGCCAAAAACTGTGTAATTAAAATACTAGTCCAAAGAATAACTTGACTACTTATTACTATATCATAATAAGCTGCCGATTGTATTTCATTTTCTCCTACCAATGGAAGCCATCCTAATTTTGCATATATTTTAATACCCAAATCCTGTGAAAAAGCCTCACCAGAACGCCGAAACACTGGTACTAAAAACATTGTGAATAAGCACACAACCATCAAGATCAGCGACATCCAGCTGCCTTTCATCTGTTCTTTTATTCCTGTTACTGGCTTTACATCGTTTTCATTCATCGCCCATTCTCCTCCTTCTATTCAACAATAAATTCTCCTGTAAATCGATTCCATTTTAAGTATACATGAAAATCATTTTTCTGCATTCGTATTGCATATACTTTTCCCATGCATCGAAAAGTAAGTGTTCCTTTTGACGGAAGATTAAATATCTTTACTTCATTATATCCTACCCTCCCAATTTCCTGTGAACCATATTCGACCACAACCATAGGGCGGATAGCAAACCATTGAGTATATCCATGAATCACAACTTCTACTTCTTTCTTCTCTTCCACCACAGCAGGTGCTTTCCAAAATGATTCTTGCAAATTTTTTCCACAATATTGGCAAAATTTTTGCTTATCTTCTACTTCTTTTCCACAGTTTTTGCAAAACATATTACCCTCCACTTTTATTGAAATCTTTTTTCATATTTGCTGATCTTTTTTACATTATCTTTTTCTATTTTTGATAATTCACTTTCATTGAAATAATCCGGAGCTGTTGTTCCTTCATACCATGGTTGTGAATCAAAATAATCCTGCAATTGCGAATCGTTAAACATTCGTCCATGTCTAGCGTATATTTCATTTCTAGCCAGACGGCATTCCTCTTTACTCAGTCCCTTCAAATCTTTGTTCGTAATTCTTCGCGTATCGGAATCCGGAATAATATATTCGCTATCAACCGTATCCAGCTCTTCATTTTCGTTATTATCATACCAGTCATCATTTTGACTATCATCATACCAATCTTCGTTTTCATCGGTATTCTGCTCATCTGTTTTTTCCTCTTCCTGATTCGCGTCGTATGTATCTGAATCATCTCTCGAATAGGAATCCGACTGCATAGAATCTTTTTCTGTAGAATCTGTTTTTGTCTCATTGGAATTCTCTTCCGATTGCTCTTCATAATTTCTTGATGTTGTATCATCTGTAACACTCGAACTTGATTCATATGCCGACTGTTTATCATTTTCTTCCCCTGTAACAATGTCAACTATAGATGTTCGAGCATCACATCCGGTTAAACATAATACCATTATACTTAAAGTAACCATCGCTTTTACTCTATTGTACATTTATGTCACCTCACACTTTCCTCATGATTTTTGACTTCACATTTATGCAGTTCTTGACAGGTAATGAGCAAGCAACAATGGATAAATTGAGGAATCTTCTATACAATTTCCATCTTGATCCAAAAAAACCGCCCCCTCTATCCACATAGCATAATTATAATAGCGGTAATCTGCTGGTAAAAGCGCAATCTGCTTAAAAATTTGCCAAGCATAAACATTATTTGAATCAGCTGATGCTACTGTCGTTTTTAACTCATATAAATATCCGTGGAAAAGTGGCTCTCCCCGTTTTGAAACAAGAGTTTCATAATTCAAATTTGTTTGAGGTGCAAAAGTAGTTTTCGCCGAACTACCACTATCTGCCAAACTAAACAAAACAGCTACTAATATAAAAACCCCTACAATTCCACCGCCAATTAACGCCGGAATCTTAAAAGGATCTCTCGCCCTCTTACTTTCTACAATTATATCCGTTGGTATTTCTCTGATTTCTTTTACTGCTTCCTTTGCCTCCCCATATGAAGCACCATAATTATTCTGGACAAATTTTATTGCTGAATCGTCCATATCTTTTTTTGTCAGATTTTTTATATACTCTTTATCCGCTAATTTTATGCTCAACATAACACATCACATCCTCCTTCAACATAATCTTCCAAATATTGCTATTATTTTACCATATCTTTTTTTCTGTTTTTCCGCACTTTGACCACCCCCGTCCCCCATTTTTTAAATTTATATACCCATTTATAGAAACGCCTATCTTGTAACAACAAAAAAGCCGCCATCTCTGGCAGCTTTTCCGCGTTTACTCATATCAACTTTTACAGTTTTTTCATCAATTCCCTGATTCGTTCTTCCGTCTCCTCACACTCATCTGCAATCTGTGAAAGCGATTTCCCCTTGGCAAGTTTTTTCGATATTTGTTCTAAAAGATTTGCTTCGCGACCTTCGGCAATTGCATCTTCCCAGATTCCTTCACCTAAATTACACATGGTTTCCACTTCCTCTCCTAATACCTGACTTGGAATATCATATTCTTTTTCCATGATACTAATACGTTCTTCGCTTGTCAAGCCTTTTGAGAATAAAGTCCCCAAAAATCGTAGTAATTCATGCGTTTCATCCGGTTCTGCAAGGTCATTGGAAACTCCGATCATCACGAGATTGATCAAATCCAGCTCTCCAGCCCACTTGTGCTCTCCCACCAGATCATCCTGTGTCAGATGAATGTGACACAGGATGTTTTCCGGCATGTTCATGCAGATCCACACGCTGTAAACTTCGCAGATATCGCCGTATTCCTGACCTTTGAAGTCGCGATATTTCTGCGATGAGATCAGGCGGCTTACGTAAAAGATTCCGCGGTTTAAGATGGGATATTTACTTGGTTCGTCTTTTTGAGGTTCAATATTTAAGATTACTTTCGTAAGACCACATTTGCGGTGAACATAGAAAACAATGTCAAAATTCACGCCCCTTGATTTTCCCCCGGAATAATGATACACTTTTAGTGCTTTGAATGGCAGCGATTTGCCGCTCCATACAAGGCAGAAAGCAGAGGAAAATAAAATGTACTATTTATACCCGGATTACTATAAAAAATTTCACTGTATCGCAGACAAATGTATCGATACTTGTTGTGCAGAATGGCAGATTGTCATTGACGATGAGTCGCTGGAAAAATACAGAAACTACAAAGGAGATTACCAGCAGACGCTCTGTCAAAATATTGATTGGGAAGAAGGCGTGTTTGGCCACAATAAACGTGGAAAATGCGCATTTCTGCGTGACGATGATCTGTGCGATATGTACATCCATATGGGCGAAGATAGTTTGTGTACTACCTGCCGGGAATATCCGCGGCACACCGAAGAATTTGAAAATCTGCGGGAAATCACACTGTCTCTTTCCTGCCCGGAAGTTGCAAAAATTGTGATGAATACGACAGAACCCATTACCTTTGTTACCAAAGAAGATGAGACCGACGAGTGTTATGAAGAATTTGATTATTTTCTATTTTCTGAGCTTGAAGACGTTCGCGAAGAAATGATCCGAATTATACAGGACCGCAATGTAAACCTCCGAGACAGAATTGACAAAATATTACAGATTAGTGTTTCCGTGCAGCGACATTATGATGCCGGTTCACTTATTTCATGGAATGAATTCGAGGAATCCGATCGTGTTTGTGTAGAAAATGAATATGAATTATTTGAGCGGTTATTTCTGTTTTTATTTGAAGAGTTTGAAATCTTGTACCCGCAGTGGGCAGAAGTTTTGGTGGAATCTCGCCTGTTTTTATTTGGCGAAGGCAAAAAGGTTTTTGAGCAAAATAAAGAGGAGTTCGAAACCTGGTGGAACACAAGTAATCTGACTCCTCTTGATATTGTTTTGGAACAACTTGTCGTCTATTTTATTTCCGTCTATCTGCTCGGCGCCGTATACGATGAAAATATACTCGGCAAAGTGGATGCCTGCATCGGCCACACCATTGAGATTTACCTGCTTCTCTTGGGGCGGTGGCTGAAACACGGCGAATTGGCAATGGACGATGTAATTGAAGTCGTTTACCGCTATTCGCGGGAAATCGAGCATTCCGATGAAAATTTGGAACGCGCGGAAATGTTAAACTGGTTCGCGCGGTAGTTTTTTCACTATTACTTCACTATTTTTTCACTATTTGCATCCATTACGCCTGATTCATAACTTCGTCCATAACCTCTATGGATTCTTTGATCATATTGTCGCAGTGCATCTTTTTCTCGCCGCCTTTTTCTGCATTGGCGCGTAAAAGGTCCGCGCAGTCGGTCATTCCGTCGTGGTTTTCTGCCATTTTCCGGCGGTATGCCTGAAATGCCTGTGGCGAATCATATCCTTTGGCTCCAAGCACCATAAGTGCCGCCGTGATTGCTCCGCAAGTACCTCCGCAGCGCATTCCGGATCCGAAATTGCTTCCGACCGCAGCTGCCAGATCTTCGCTCATCCCCATTTCTTCCGCATACACGCGGAGAATCGTCTGTGCGCAGTTGTTGCACATTGGCGTCGCATTTCTAAGTTTCATTGCTTCTTCTACATGTTTATTCATCGTCTTCTCCTTCTCCATTCGTGCTTAAAATTTCTTTTTCTGCAGTTGTCCGATCACAGGAATCAGCATTTTTTGAGGAACAAAACGTGCCATCGTTGTCGCCGCGCGAATGGTAAATTTTGGCACAATGATTGTTTTCCGTTTTCTCATCTGCTCAAGCGCATAAGACGCACAATACTGAGGCGTGATGCCGGGCAGCGCAAATTTTACTTTTGCCACATCATTAAACTCGGTGTCGACCGGTCCCGGGCACAAGGCTCCGACATAAATGCGGCTCCGCTTGCTGCGCTGTTCTGCTGC
>ENA-OURQ01001232-OURQ01001232.1-human-gut-metagenome-genome-assembly--contig:-NODE-1232-length-22229-cov-4.882700_pt1 | contig 22229 bp, 13 predicted proteins | sample MGYA00242105_ERZ508999 | MGnify/ENA primary metagenome ERZ508999 (study PRJEB26280, sample SAMEA2338771) | human gut metagenome | biome: human gut; feature: human-associated habitat; material: faeces...
AGCTTTCGCTGACCAGAATCACGCACCAAGTCTCACGTGCGTTCGACTTGAAAAATATCTGATGAATAAAGTCAAAAAGAATCCTGGAAACGGGATTCTTTTGATTTTTTTGTGAACAATTCTGTTATGTACAGAAAAAGTATGGTATACTTATTTCATATTTTCAGTGGAGTCTGCAACCGGATTCCCGGATTTTTAGAAAGGCAGTTTTAGCATGCAGGAAGAGACAAAAAAAGAATATACTGCAACTCAGAAACAACCGGAGAAAAAGAAAGTAAATCTTGATATCCGCCCTTACCTGGCAATTGGTCTGACGGCCATTCTGGTGGTAATGGTGTGTATCGCAATCTTTTTTGTGGTATTGAGATTTGACGGGTTATTTTCCGGTTTTCAGGAGATTTTTCAAAGTCTTCAGGCTATTATTGTGGGATTGATCGTGGCATATCTGCTCAATCCGATCATGAAATGGTTTGAACGTTTTTTATATAAAAAAAGCAGACAGAAGTCAGAAGAACTGACACATAAGCAGTGTCAGAAAATACGAGCTGCATCGGTAGCGTTTGCCATGGCGGTATTTCTGACGATCATTGTAGTGCTGATCTGGCTGATCATACCGCAGCTGATCGTATGTATCGAAGATATTGTCCTGAGCATGAATGAAAAAGTGCAGAACCTGACCGAGTGGGTAGACCGCTTCTTAAAACAGGACAGCCCACTGGCCGGTCCGCTGGATACATTTATCGCAGATGCGTCCAAATATCTGGAGGAATGGCTGCGCAAGAGTGTACTGCAGCAGTCTGATTTTATTGCGAGTATTACGACCGGTGTCTATAACGTGGTGAAAGCTATATTTAATGTGATCATTGGATTTATCGTTTCCGTATATGTCCTGATGACAAAGGAAAAATTTATCGGGCAGTTAAAGAAAATCATTTATGCGATTTTCCGTCCACGTTACGGCAACGTAGTGATGGAAGTTGTTCGGAAAGCAGACGAGGTGTTTGGTGGATTTTTTATTGGAAAGATCATTGATTCCCTGATCATCGGATGTATCTGTTTTGCAAGTCTGGCAATTTTGCGGATGCCGTATGTGGCACTTGTCAGTGTAATTGTCGGTGTGACAAATGTCATTCCGTTTTTCGGACCGTATATCGGAGCTATTCCAAGTGCAATCCTGATTTTTCTGGTAGATCCGATGAAGGGAATTTACTTCATTATCTACATTATCATTTTGCAGCAGGTGGACGGAAATGTCATCGGACCGAAAATCCTTGGCAACACGACGGGACTGTCACCGTTCTGGGTTATCTTTGCAATTCTGCTTTTCGGCGGAAGTTTCGGTATAATAGGAATGCTGTTTGGTGTACCGATTTTTGCGGTACTGTACTATATCATAAAACGAGTGGTAGAACATGTGCTGAGAAAACGGCAGCTGCCGGAGCAGACGAAGGAATATATCGAGCTTGATACGGTGGATACCGTGACTAATCAGGTGAAGATGAAAGATCCAGAGAAAGAATTTGCAGAAAAAGCAGAAGAAAAAGAGTCAAAAACAAAGCATATCAATTTTAAAAAGAAAAAATAACATCTGAAAAATCAATAAAATACAGACATGAGGTGAATAACGGTGGATAAGTATGAGTATAAACTGAAACTGGAGCAGATTCAGAATCTGTTCGCAGCAGGAGATTATCTGACAGCAGCGGAGATGGCAGATACCATCAATTGGAAAAAGGTCCGCAGCAGCACAACGCTGTGCATGGTTGGCGAGATTTATGAAAAAACAGGCAAATACGATGCATGCCGTGAAGTATTGCTGCAGGCATATGATCATTCTCCGATTGGCAGAAATATCGTGTGCCAGCTGGCAGAGGTAGCCATTAAGGCAAAACATGTGGATGAGGCAGAGGAATATTACAACGAATTCCTTGAGATTGCCCCGAAAGATAATATGCGTTATGTGCTGGCTTATGAGATCAGCTGTCTGAAAGATCAGCCACTGACAGACCGTATTGCAATCCTGGAAGAACTCAAAGAACATGAATATACAGAAAAATGGGCTTATGAGTTGGCAGTTCTGTACGGACAGGCAGAGCTGCGGGACAAGTGTGTGGAAACCTGCGATGAACTGATCCTTTGGTTCGGGGATGGTGAATACGTGGAGAAAGCACTGGATCTGAAGCGTCTGTATCAGCCGTTGACTCCGGCACAGGAGGATAAATACAAGCAGTTCCGTGAGAAAAAAGGCATGGTGGAGATCAGTCTGCCGCAGAGTACAGAGCGGAAAAATGTCATCAAAGAGATGGTAAAGACAGCGGAGTGCACATCCGAAGAAGCATCGGAGACAACTGTAACGGCAAGTAAATTCAATACTTCCAAGCTGCAGGAAGAACTGGCGAAAAGCATGCGTCAGATCATGAATGCTACAGAAAAAGAAACCGTTGCCGATACAATGGAAAATATCAAAAAGATTGTCAGTGATATTCCATATCTGAATGGCGAGCATGAAGAAGAGGCAGAGCATGCCTTTGATCAGGAAAAAATCAACGCCCAGGTAGACCGTTCCCTGAAAAAAGATTTCCATGCTTTAATGAAGGAACAGGAAGAATCGGAAAAAGAAGAGCAGGAGACTCAAAAGCAGGATGTTGCAAAAGAAGAAGTAAGAGAAAATGCAGATGATGCACAAAGTGAGATAAAAGAAATCAAACATACCGGTGAAAAGACAGATGCCGAGGAAGTCGCTTCTGCACAGGCAAGTATTGAGGAAGTACTGGAAGAGTGGAAGAAGACAAAGCGTGCGGCGGAAGCTGCCATGGCAGCAGCAGATCAGAAGAAGCTGGAAATGTCCAAAGAAAATGCATTGTTGGAAGCCGGTCAGATCATGGAGCGTCTGAAGACACTGATCCCGATTCTGTCTGCGACACCGGGAGAAGATCTTCCGGTTCCGGAAGATACCGTAGCTGCAAAACTTGCTTCTGGTAATGCGATGAAGGAAGCCGATGAAGAAGCGGCAGAAAATGAGAGCGCAGCAGCTCCTGAAGAGACAGAAAACGTTGAAGCATCGGATGATATATCGTCTGAAGATGAAACGACAGCAGCAAAAGCAGAATCTACAGATTCTGATGTTGATGCAGTTATGAAATCTACATCCGCAGAAAACAACGCTGATCAGGCAGAGACTTCCGTTGTTGAGGAAGCTGATTCTGATTTTGCAAGAGAAATGGCACAGGAAAACAGTGAAGCGGATGATACAGCCGCTGATACGGTATCTACAGATACATCTGATTCTGTAGTAGAAGAAGATATTGCAGCAGCTGCATCAGCTGATATTTCGGGTGTTACAAGGGAAATGCCCGACCTTTCTGCATATCAGAACAGAGTGAGTGCAGAAACTCCGGATGAGTCTGGACATACAGAAGCAGGAGATGCAGAAACTACAGACACAGAAGCTGCGTCAGAAACAGTATCTGTATCCATGGAGGATCAAGCAGATGAGGATGAACTGCATGTGGTAGAATCCGCGCCGGATGAAGAATTGGAGAAAATGCTGGCACAGGCGACACAAATGTTTGTGGAGAACGCCAATGTGGAAGTACCGGTAGGCAAAGCAGCAGCGGTTTCACAGGATACCGGTGTTTTGCCGGAGATCAAACTGCCGGATGATCTGAAAGAAGAGCAGAAAGCATATGAGCTGACGGAAGAACAGAAAGAACTGTTCTCTTATTTCCTTCCGGTTCCGGGTATGGAAGATCAGATCAGCCAGATTTTACTGGGAGCAAAATCCAGACTTGGTAATTCGGTTACCTCTTTGACAGGCAACATTCTGATCCAGGGTGAGGAAGGCAGCGGTAAGACCGTATTTGCCACCAGCCTGATCAAAGCTATTGAGAAAGAAGTAGGAAATGAAGATGCCAAGATTGGTAAGATCAGTGCATCATCATTGAATGGAAAAGATTTTGCGGCACTGATTCCGCAGATTGATGGTGGTTATCTGATCATTGATAAAGCAGGAGAACTGAACCGTGAGACCGCACTCCGTATGTCTCAGTTGATGGAGCAGAATACAAGAGGTATGGTGATCCTTCTGGAGGATACGAGAGCTGGAATCCGCAAGGCAATGCAGCTGGATTTTGGTTTTGCAAAGAAATTTACCGAGAAAGTGGACATCCCTATTTTTACGATCGATGAACTGGTAGAATTCGGAAAATCTTATGCAAAAGAGATGGAGTGCACCATTGACCAGATGGGGGTACTTGCTTTATACAATCGTATCAACAATATCCAAAAACTGGAGCGCGCAACCACACTGGCCGAGGTCAAGGATATTGTGGATGAGGCGATTGAAAATGCAGAAGGCGGCGGAATCAAGAAGGCGTTTGGTTCTATTTTCTCAAAGAAATATAATGAGAATGATTATCTGATTCTTCATGAAAAAGATTTTGAATAATCGCAATAAAAGTGAGTGGTTTTAAGGAGGAAAACACTATGGGGAACATTTCTGAGTATGATATGTATCTGTTCGGCGCAGGTGTACATTATGACATGTATATGAAACTGGGGGCGCATCCATGTAAAAAGGGCAGATGGCAGGGTGTCAACTTTGCGGTATGGGCACCAAATGCAAAACGTGTATGGGTCATTGGTTCTTTCAATGACTGGAATGAGACCTCTCATGAAATGAAACGTCTGGAGCCAAATGGAATTTATGAACTGTTTATCAGCAATGTAAAGATTGGTGATATGTACAAATATCTCATTGAAACCCAGGATGGCAGAAAACTTTATAAGGCAGATCCTTATGCAAACTATGCGGAACTGCGTCCGGGCACTGCATCAAAAGTCGCAGATATCAGTAAGCTGAAATGGTCCGATGAAAAATGGATGGAAGCACGTGCGGCACATAAGGATGATGAGGTGTACCGTCAGCCAATGTCCATTTATGAAGTACATCCGGGTTCCTGGAAACGTCATGCAGGCTATGAGGAAGACACCGGCTTTTATACATACCGTGAACTGGCAGTAGAACTGACAAAATATGTCAAGGAAATGGGTTACACCCATGTAGAAATGATGGGAATTTCCGAGTATCCGTTTGACGGTTCCTGGGGATATCAGGTAACAGGATATTTTGCACCGACGTCCCGCTACGGAATACCGGAGGATTTTGCATATATGATCAATTACCTGCACAGACATAAGATCGGTGTTATCCTGGACTGGGTTCCGGCGCATTTTCCGCGGGATGCCCACGGACTGGCTGAGTTTGACGGAACTTGCCTCTATGAGTACGCGGATCCGAGAAAAGGTGAGCATCCGGACTGGGGAACCAAGATTTTTGACTATGGTAAGACTGAGGTCAAGAATTTCCTTCTGAACTCTGCATTACTGTGGGTAGAGAAGTATCATATTGATGGTCTTCGTGTGGATGCGGTTGCTTCCATGCTGTATCTGGATTATGGTAAAGAAGCCGGACAATGGGTTCCAAATCAATACGGTGAAAATAAAAACCTGGAAGCGATTGAATTTTTCCGCCATCTGAATACACTGGTCTGCGGCAGAAATCCGGGAGCAGTTATGATCGCAGAGGAATCCACCGCATGGCCGATGGTAACCGGAAAACCCGAGGACGGCGGACTGGATTTCACTTATAAATGGAACATGGGATGGATGCATGATTTTCTGGATTACATGAAACTGGATCCATATTTCCGCAAAGACAATCATAATAAGATGACATTTGCCATGAGTTACAATTATAGTGAGAAATACATTCTCGTACTTTCTCACGATGAGGTTGTTCATCTGAAATGTTCCATGTTGAATAAAATGCCGGGACTTGGCATTGATAAATACCGCAATCTGATGGCAGGATATGCGTTTATGATGGGACATCCGGGCAAAAAGCTGCTGTTCATGGGTCAGGACTTCGGACAGCTCCGGGAGTGGAGTGAAAAACGGGAACTTGACTGGGAACTTTTAAACGATGCGAACCACAGCCATTTACAGGCATTTGTAAAAGAACTGCTGACTATTTATAAAAAATATCCGGCAATGTATGAACTGGATGATCAGCCGGACGGATTTGAATGGATCAATCCGAATGACGGATACCGCAGTATTTTCAGCTTTGTTCGTCACGGAAAATCCGGTAGAAACAACCTGTTGTTTGTATGCAATTTTACACCGATGGCACGTCCGGATTATCGCGTGGGTGTACCGAAAAAGAAAAAATATACGTTATTGCTGAACAGCGATGATGCAAAATTCGGTGGCGAGGGCACAGAACGTCCGACTGTTTATCAGTCTGAAAAATCAGAATGTGACGGAAGACCGTATTCCTTCGCATACGAACTCCCACCATACGGAGTGGCAATCTTTAAATTCTGATAAATATTATGGAGTCCCACTGATACCTGCTTTTGTACAGTGGGACTTTCTTTACTGGAAAATTACGGTGAAGTGTGTGATAGCACACGTTTGTTCAAGTCGAACGCACGTGAGACTTGGTGCGTGATTCTGGTCAGCGTAAGCTGACATATTCTTCTCAGAATCACTGCACATCCTCGCGGAGCGTTTATCTCAGTCGGAGATTGTACTCCCACTGAGAAAGACTTGTTATTACTCACCACTTGCAGAAGTGGGAGTCTTCTCGACTGAGATAAAACAATCTGGAAAGGAAAGAGAGCAATGATAACGCTGGATACTGTTATTCAACAATTACATATATGGGATGGGCAGATTCTGCTTTTTATTCAGGAACATCTGCGTATGGAAGCACTGAATCCGATTGTGATCGCCATCACGAATCTTGGCAATATGGGAATCGTATGGATCGTGTTATCCATTGTTCTGCTGTTTCCCAAAAAGACCAGACGTGCGGGACTCCTTTCTCTGCTGGCATTATTGGGTTCCCTCTGCGTGACGAACTTCCTGCTGAAGAATTATGTGGCACGGGTCCGTCCTTATGAAGTGGTAGCAGGATTGCAGTGCCTGATTGCAGCACAGCCGGACTGGTCATTCCCTTCCGGTCATGCATCTGCTTCTTTTGCATCGGCAGTTGTGATCTATAAAAGCTGTCCGCGTGGAATCGGTGTGCCGGCATTGGTTCTGGCTTTTGCAATTTCGCTGTCCAGACTCTATGTGGGCGTGCATTATCCGAGCGATGTCATTGTGGGCATGGTGATCGGAACACTGATCGCACTGATCCTGTTCTGGATCTTCGGCGAGAAGAAATATAAGGCGCGGGCACGGCGACGTTAAGAGGCATGGCGTAAAAATTTTTGCATCGTAACATAAATGCGTCCCATTTTATTTTTTCTTGGCAAGCGATTGCTAGCTGACAAGAAAAAATAAAATGGGACGCTTTCATTATTTTAAAGTTTTAGCCATGCAAACAAATTAGCATTTTTCCGGTTCCGGATAATCTACACCAAATGTCTCAACGGTTACTTTTGCCATTTTCTGCTGAGCCATTGGGCGGTCACTGTAATCGCAGCGAACTTCTGCGATCTTATTTACATTTTCCATACCTTCGATGACCTTACCGAAGCCTGCATATTCGCCATCAAGATGCGGAGCAGCTGCATGCATGATGAAGAACTGGCTTCCGGCGGAGTTTGGCATCATAGTACGTGCCATGGAAAGAACACCCGGTGTATGTTTCAGGTTGTTTGTGAAACCATTGTTGGAGAATTCGCCGTGGATGCTGTATCCCGGTCCGCCGATACCGGTTCCTTCCGGATCTCCGCCCTGGATCATGAAACCTCTGATGACACGGTGGAAGATCACACCGTCATAAAATCCTTTGTTTACCAGAGAGATGAAATTATTTACTGTATTTGGGGCGATTTCCGGATAAAGCTCTGCTTTGATGATATCGCCGTTTTCCATTTCAATTGTTACGATTGGATTCTGTGCCATAATTGCCTCCTTATCATTGCCAAAAATTATAGTAAATTGGCGTTTCTACTAAGCATTGTATCTGAAAAGTAGTTTGTTTTCAAGAAAATTCAAAAAAATGGCTATTTTTTTGTAAAATCGTGTGATACTCTAAAAAGTAACAATTAAGTTACCGTCGGTATGGCGTTGATGGCGGTAACAAGCAGCATCTGCATTTGGAAAGCGTTGCAATTTATAATAAATTTCATTATAATGTTGGAATAGGTGGGATCGAGATGGAAACAAAAGAAAAAAAGATAATTTCAGAAAATAATAACATACCGCGGACGAAAATGCAGATTGATGAAGCTGCGCTTCAGTCAATTGAGCCGGCAGCCGTTCTGGACTCAGCGATCGTTCCAATCAGGGATTTTGTCAGTCCGGAGGAATTGCATCGGGATCTGATTGAGATTATACAGAAATATCATCCGTCAGCAGATATTTCCATGGTGGAAAAGGCGTATCAGATTGCTGCGGAAGCACATAAGACGCAGGTGCGTAAATCCGGAGAACCGTATATTATCCATCCATTATATGTGGCCATTATTTTGGCGGAGCTTGAGATGGATAAGGAAACAATCGTGGCGGGACTGCTTCATGACGTAGTGGAAGATACGGTCATGACTGATGAGGAAATCAAAGAAGAATTTGGCCCGGAAGTGGCATTGTTGGTGGATGGTGTGACAAAGCTGGGACAGATTGCCTATGATGCGGATAAGATTGAAGTGCAGGCAGAAAATCTGCGAAAAATGTTCCTTGCCATGGCAAAGGATATCCGTGTCATTATTATCAAGCTGGCAGACCGTCTGCACAATATGCGCACGCTGAAATATATGAAGCCGGAGAAACAGAAGGAAAAAGCCCGTGAGACCATGGATATCTATGCACCGATCGCACAGCGGCTCGGTATTTCCAAGATCAAGATCGAGCTGGAGGATCTGTCGTTGAAGTATCTGGAGCCGGAAGCGTATTATGATCTGGTAGAAAAAATTGCTGTCCGGAAATCTGCCAGAGATGCGTATGTCCACAGATTGATGAATGATGTGGAGACCTGTCTGAAGGATGCGGGTATCAAGGCTACGGTTATGGGAAGGGCAAAACATTTTTTCAGTATTTACAAGAAAATGGTAAACCAGAACAAAACCCTGGATCAGATCTATGATCTGTTTGCAATCCGTATTATTGTGGATGATGTCAAGGACTGTTATGCAGCACTGGGTGTGATCCATGAGAAATACAAACCGATTCCGGGACGTTTCAAAGATTATATCGCAATGCCGAAGCCAAATATGTATCAGTCTCTGCATACGACGCTGATCGGACCAACCGGTCAGCCATTTGAGATTCAGATCCGTACAGAAGAGATGCATCGTACTTCTGAATACGGTATTGCTGCTCATTGGAAATACAAAGAAGCAAATAATGGAAACAGCATCAACGGTGAGGAAGAAAAGTTAAGCTGGCTGCGCCAGATTCTCGAATGGCAGCGGGATATGTCCGATAACCGGGAGTTTATGAGCCTGTTAAAGAGTGATCTGGATCTGTTTTCTGACAGCGTATTCTGTTTTACACCAAGCGGTGATGTTAAGAGTCTTCCGAAAGGCTCCACACCGATTGATTTTGCCTATGGAATCCATTCGGCCGTGGGCAATAAGATGATCGGAGCCAAGGTAAACGGACGGCTGGTAACCATAGATTATAATATCCGAAATGGTGACCGGATCGAGATTTTGACGTCGGCAAATTCCAAGGGCCCAAGCCGTGACTGGTTAAATCTGGTAAAAAGCACCCAGGCGAAGAATAAGATCAATCAGTGGTTCCGTAATCAGTTTAAAGAAGAAAATATCATCAAAGGCAAGGAATTATTAACGAATTACTGTAAAACGAAAGGCATTAATTTTGGTGATATCAATAAGCCGGACTATCAGGCAAAGGTACAGCGGAAATATGGTTTCCGTGACTGGGAATCTGTGCTGGCTGCTGTGGGACATGGTGGTCTGACGGAATCACAGATCATAAACCGTATGATGGAAGAGTACCGTAAGGAGCATACACAACAACTGACCGATGCACAGGTAGTAGAAAATGCTTCCGAGCAGAAAGAGAAACATGCGGAAGTCGAGCGGACAACCCACAAGAAGAGTGGTATTATTGTCAAAGGTCTGACGGATGTGGCAGTACATTTTTCCAAATGCTGCAGTCCGGTTCCGGGAGACGAGATCGTCGGATTCGTGACCAGAGGCCGTGGTGTGTCCATTCACAGAACAGACTGTGTTAATATCATGCAGCTGCCGGATTTTGACAGGCAGCGTCTCATTGAGGCAGAGTGGCAGCAGGGAGCATCAGACGAAGAAAACGGAGGACATGGCCGTTACCTTGCAGAACTTAAAATTTTTGGAAACAATCGTACCGGCTTGTTGGTAGATATTTCAAAAGTGTTTACGGAGCGTGGCATTGATATTGATTCGATCAATTCACGGACCAGTAAGAAAGGAATTGCAACGATTGTGGTTTCCTTCTATACCAAAGGAAAAGATGAGCTGAGTATGCTGAGCGAAAAGCTGCGCCAGATTGAAAGTGTATTTGAGATTGAACGTACCACAGGCTGATAAATACAATGAAATAGGAGTGTATATGGCAGATTTAAGAATTGAAGAATATAATGTTGGCGATATCGGAACAAATTGTTACTTTATCGTAAACGCAGATACAAAAGAGATGGTGATCATTGATCCGGGTGGAGACGGTGCAGACCTGATCCGACGCATCAAAGAGCGCGGGTTGAAACTGCAGGCAGTATTGCTGACACATGGACATTATGATCACGCACATCATGCGCGTATGGTGGCAGATGCCTTTGGCGTTCCTGTGTATGCAAGCGAGAAAGAAGAAGCTACCATGCACGACATTCAGAAAAATGTATCTGCAATGTTTGGCAACCCGGAGACATATGATGCTGATGTGTATGCAAAAGACGGTGATGTACTTGATCTGGCAGGATTTAAGATCAAAGTGATTTCTACACCGGGGCATACCGAGGGTGGATGTTGCTATTATTTTGATGGAAACAAAGTGCTGGCAAGCGGAGATACACTGTTTTGCGGCTCCGTTGGCAGAACGGATTTCAAAGGTGGCAGCATGTCGGAACTGGTGCGTTCCGTGAAAGAAAAACTGTTTTTACTTCCAAATGATACGGCTGTCCTTCCGGGACATGAGGCACGTACCACGATTGGGTACGAGAAACAGTATAATATGTACTTAGCATAATGATTTTAAAAGGAATTTTCATAATTATGAAAATTCCTTTTATCACGAAAGGGTATAAAGATGATCACAGTACAATTAAATGAACCAAATTTTGAATATGATATTCATTCTCTGGTAAAAGCATTTTATCCACAGCATGATGTGCTTGTAAAAGCCATGCCGCGGGAGGAGTTTCCGGAAAGTGTATTTCATCTTGTGGTGAATTATGACCGGAAAAACCACATGATTGATTTTAAGTTTTTTGAACATAATCAGAAAGAAACTCAGGAAGAGGATGATGCAGCAAAAGAAGAAACCGTTGCACAGGATCATGAGAATCGTGCAATGAAAGAAAAAATGGCACTGGACGGTAGTGTTCAGGTTGATTTTGAAGATCGGAAAAAGACGAAAAACGAGTTAAAGCAGCAATTGTATTACCTGCTGACTGTGTATGCAGGAAAGACACTTCCGTGGGGAACCCTGACCGGTATCCGCCCGACGAAGATTCCGATGGAACTTCTGGAGGAGGGAAAAAGCGAAGGTGAGATTCGTTCCTATATGAAGGAAACATACCTTGCTTCTGATGAAAAGATCGAGCTGAGTCTGTCTGTTGCAAAGCGGGAGCTGGAACTGCTGAGCCGTATTGATTATGAGAACGGATACAGTCTGTATGTGGGCATTCCGTTTTGTCCGAGCACCTGTCTGTACTGCTCTTTTACCTCCTATCCGCTGGCAAAATGGGCGAACCGCATGGATGAATATCTGGATGCACTGGAAAAAGAAATTGCCTTCACGGCAGAGGCATGCAAGCATAAAGTATTGAATTCTGTTTATATCGGCGGAGGTACACCGACGACACTTTCTGCAGAGCAGATGGACCGCCTGCTGACTATGATCGGAAGCTATTTTGGCATTGCGGATGAGCAGGGCAGAATGATCTATGCAGATGAACATGTGAATGAAATAGATGTGATAGATGAAGTGCAGAATCCTATGGATGGAGCTGGAACTGAAAATGCTTTAACAGATGCCGACAGTAAAATGGAAAAAGCGCGGAAACAGACGCAGCTTCTGGAATTTACGGTAGAAGCCGGCAGACCGGACAGTATCACAAGAGAAAAACTGGAAGTCATCCACAGACACAATATTTCCAGAATTTCTATCAATCCTCAGACGATGAAAGAAGAAACATTACGTCTCATCGGCCGTCAGCATACGGTGCAGCAGACCATCGACAGTTTCAAACTTGCACGGGAGGTTGGTTTTGACAATATCAATATGGATCTGATCGTGGGACTTCCGGAGGAAACCATCGAGGATGTGCGTGAGACGATGCGACAGCTGGAAGAACTGGATCCGGATAATATCACAGTCCATTCTCTGGCCATCAAACGTGCGGCCAGACTGCGGATGCAGAAAGAGCAGTATGAGAACCTGCACATTGAAAATACTGCGCAGACTATTGATCTGACCGCTGAGTGCTGCCACGAGATGGGACTGGAGCCATATTATCTGTATCGTCAGAAAAACATGGCAGGTAATTTTGAAAATGTCGGCTACGCAAAACCGGGAAAAGCCGGTGTGTACAACATTCTGATCATGGAAGAGAAACAGACCATTATGGCGCTTGGCGCAGGTGCCACCACAAAAGTTGTTTTTGAAGATGGCAAGCGTATCGAGCGTGTGGGAAATGTAAAAGATATTATAAATTACCTGGATCGTGTGGATGAGATGGTAGAGCGGAAGCGGGAATTGCTGAAAAACTGTGGTCAGCTCTGATAAAACACTTGCTATATCAAACACACAAACGTATAATAAACTATGTATGTGAACACAGAAACTGGAAAAGACGTCTGTGTCTGGCAATGGATACGAAAGCAGATATCGGAATCTGTTTTATAAGGTAATATAAAATACAGAGCAATCTGTATGGAATGGAGGATATACAGTGGCTTTAAAGAAAAAACCGGTAAACGGTATGAAAGATATTATGCCGGATGAGATGCAGATCCGTGATTATGTGCAGAGCGTAATCAAGGAGACGTATCGTGCATTCGGATTTACTCCGATTGAGACTCCGTGTATGGAAGACATTGCAAACCTGAGCAATAAGCAGGGCGGAGAAAATGAGAAACTGATTTTCAAAGTATTGAAACGTGGTGAGAAACTGAAATTAGAGACAGCACAGAGTGAGGCAGATCTGGTTGATTTCGGTATGAGATATGATCTGACCGTACCGCTTTGCCGTTATTATGCGAACCATGCAAATGATCTGCCGTCCCCGTTTAAGGCACTTCAAATGGGAAATGTATGGCGTGCAGACCGTCCGCAGAGAGGTCGTTACCGTCAGTTCATGCAGTGTGATATTGATATTCTTGGCGAGCCGTCCAACCTGGCAGAGATCGAGCTGATTCTTGCTACGACTACCACACTTGGTAAACTTGGATTCAAAAATTTTGAGATCCGTATCAACGAGCGTCGTATCTTAAAAGCAATGGCGGCTTACAGCGGATTTGCAGAGGAAGAGTTCGATACCGTATTTATCATTCTGGACAAGATGGATAAGATTGGTCTGGAAGGCGTTGCAGAGGAACTTGCAAAAGAAGGCTATGCACAGGAAGCAATCGACAAATATCTGTCTCTGTTCACCGGTGTGGAGCAGGCAGAGGATGGCATCAGCTATCTGGCAGATACTTTAGGTGATTATCTGGATGCAGAGATCGTTCAGAACATGAAAGAGATCGCATCTGCAGTCAATGCGACAAAAACAGCATCCTTTGAACTGGTATTTGACCCGACTCTGGTACGAGGCATGTCTTACTATACAGGAACTATTTTTGAGATTGCGATTCCGGAGTTTGGCGGAAGCTGCGGCGGTGGCGGACGTTACGACAAGATGGTTGGAAACTTCACCGGAAAAGATGTTCCGGCCTGCGGATTTTCCATCGGATTTGAGCGTATCATCCTGCTTCTGATGGAAAACGGATTTCAGATTCCGGAGCAGCCGAAGAAAACAGCATATCTGATTGAAAAAGGATATCCGGGAGATAAACTCAGCGAAGTGATCGGACAGGCACAGCAGGCCCGCGCAAACGGCGAGCAGGTACTGGTTGTCCGCATGAATAAAAATAAAAAATTCCAGAAAGAGCAGCTTTCAAAAGAAGGTTATGAGGATTTTGTAGAATTTTTTAAATAAGAAATGAAACTGATGTAAGATGCAGATTTTTGAAAAACAGAAATGCATCGTGCATGAGTGATTACAGGAGGAATAAATTATGGCAGAGTCCATGCGTGGATTGAAAAGATCCCATAGATGTACAGAGGTATCCAGCGCAGATATCGGAAGTACCGTTACCGTTATGGGATGGGTACAGAGAAGAAGAAATCTGGGCAGCCTGATCTTTATTGATTTGAGAGACCGTTCCGGTCTGCTTCAGATCGTATTTGATGAAAACAGTGTAGGAAGCGACGGATTTGCAAAAGCAGAGACACTCAGAAGTGAGTATGTTATCGCAGTTGTTGGTAAGATCCAGAAACGTTCTGCAGCAGTAAATGAAAACTTAAAAACCGGTGATATTGAAGTGATCGCAGAGAGTCTTCGTATCCTTTCTGAGTCCGATACACCGCCGTTCCATATCGAGGAGAATTCCCAGACAAAAGATGAGATCCGTCTGAAATACCGTTACCTGGATCTGCGTCGTCCGGATTTACAGCGTAACCTGATGCTCAGAAGCAAAGTGGCTTATCTGATGCGTGATTTTATGGCAAAAGAAGGATTTATCGAGATTGAGACACCGGTTCTGACAAAATCTACTCCAGAGGGAGCAAGAGATTACCTGGTACCGAGCCGTGTACATCCGGGAAGCTTTTATGCACTTCCGCAGTCTCCACAGCTGTTCAAACAGTTGCTGATGTGCTCCGGATATGACCGTTATTTCCAGATTACCAAATGTTTCCGTGATGAGGACTTACGTGCTGACCGTCAACCGGAGTTTACACAGGCGGATATGGAGTTATCTTTCGTAGATGTAGATGATGTATTAGACGTAAATGAGCGTCTGTTAAAATATGTATTCAAAGAGGCAATCGGAGTGGATGTGCAGATCCCGCTTCCGCGTATGACATGGCAGGATGCGATGGACCGTTACGGTTCCGACAAACCGGATACCCGTTTCGGCATGGAATTACACGATGTATCTGAGGTTGTAAAAGACTGTGGATTCGGTGTATTTACCGGTGCATTGGAGAACGGCGGCAGCGTACGAGGTATCGCTGTTCCGGGCAAAGCGTCCATGGGACGTAAACAGATCGACAAACTGGTTGATCTGGCAAAAACATATGGAGCAAAGGGTCTGGCTTACCTGTGCGTAAATGAAGATGGCACATACAAATCTTCTTTTGCAAAATTCATGACAGAGGAAGAACTGGCAGCATTAGTAGAAGCTATGGAAGGAAAACCGGGTGATCTGCTGTTATTTGCTGCAGATAAAAATAAAGTCGTATGGGCAGTTCTTGGTGCATTGAGACTTCATATGGCAAAAGAACTGAACCTGCTTGATCCGAATCAATATAATTTCCTCTGGGTAACAGAATTCCCGTTACTTGAGTGGTCTGACGAAGAAAATCGCTATATGGCAATGCATCATCCGTTTACTATGCCAATGGAAGAGGATTGGGATAAGATCGATTCTGATCCGGGCGCTGTCCGTGCAAAAGCATATGATATCGTATTAAACGGTACTGAGCTTGGCGGCGGTTCTGTCCGTATCCATCAGGATGATATTCAGGAGAAAATGTTTGAGGTACTTGGATTTACAAAAGAGCGTGCATGGGATCAGTTTGGTTTCCTGCTTTCCGCATTCAAGTATGGTGTACCGCCACACGCAGGGCTGGCTTACGGTTTAGACCGTATGGTAATGCATATGGTACATGCAGATTCCATCCGTGATGTCATTGCATTTCCGAAGGTAAAAGATGCTTCCTGTCTGATGACAGAGGCACCGGGCACTGTAGATGAGAAGCAGTTAGAAGAACTTGGACTTGCCATCAACCTTCCGGAAGAGACAACCGAAGAGGAATAATTATAAAGATAGAATTGTGGGAGTACGAAGTACGGAACAATTCGCATGGCATCGTTTGCCCCTAACATTTTATAAATATAGACGAAAATGAGTAAAAAACAGGAGTGGAAAATCCGTAGATTTTCCGCTCCTGTTTTTTGCATGTCTTGAAAATAAAGGATTTGTGGGAAAAAATGCGTGTTGTGCAATTTGTATAGTGGAAGAAATGCGGAAAAATTTATGGTTGACGGTCAAGGGAAAGTGGTATATATTCATGCTATTGTTCTTCAAACAAATCTGATTCAGATAAAATTGCATAGTTATCAGAGGGGTGATAGCTTACGAGCAGTCTAAATATTGTTGCACCGATTCGGTAAATATCAAGAAAAACAGAGTGATACATTGTATTAGTCAAACTATGAAAATAGAAAAAGAAGAAAGCTAATGAAACTTGAAATATGTAAATATTTCGTATGGAGGAGGTTGTTTGCAATGACAAAAAAGTTACGAGATTATTTTCCTATGCTGCAGACCAGAGAAGCAATTTTGAAAGAGATTAACAATAACGAAAAGATGTGGAGTACGTTTTATTCGTGGGAAGAAGAACGGCAGGAGGAATTTCTTGATTTTTGCACTGGAGCGCGGGGAGTAAAAGTGATGTATGATTTTGTGAGTAAAGAGGTTTTGAATCCAGAGTCAACACCAGAGCGTATTGATGAGTTATTGTCTCTGTTATTAAAGCAGGAGGTTCATGTGATGGAAGTTTTACCAAATGATGGAACACGACTGGCAGATGAATCATCACTTGTTATTATGGATATTGTAGTGCAGCTTTCAGATGGAAGTATTGCAAATCTGGAAATTCAAAAGATTGGATATAAGTTTCCGGGAGAGAGAAGTGCCTGTTATTCAGCGGATTTGTTGTTACGACAATATAAGCGGGTAAGAAGTGAACGAAAGAAAAAATTCAGCTATAAAGATATCAAAGACGTATATACAATAGTGTTGTTTGAGAACAGTCCGGCAGAATTTAAGAAATTTCCAGATGTATATATTCACTCTTTCGGGCAAAAATCAGATTCGGGATTGGAATTTAATCTGCTGCAAAAATATGTATTTGTAGCGCTTGACAATTTTAAAAATATTCAGCACAATAAAGAAAATAAGTATCTGATAAACAGTCGACTTGATGCATGGATTGCGTTTTGTTGTATAGATGATCCGGAAATGATTATTGCGATTATTGAGCAGTATCCAGAGTTCAGAGCATACTATGAACAAATCTATGACATCTGTCGAAATATCGAAGGAGTGATGGATATGTTTTCGAAAGAATTGCAGGAACTTGACCGGAATACTGTGCAGTTGATGATTGATGAGATGCAGGAGGATTTGAAACAAAAAGGAAAAGAACTGGATCTTATAAATCAGAAATTAGGTGAGAAGAATCAGGAATTGGATGAGAAGAATCAGGAATTGGATGAGAAGAATCAGGAACTGAATGAAAAAAATCAGGAATTACAGGCGGCTTTAGCGCGTATTCGTGAGCTTGAAGAGGAAAAGGAAAAAGCAAATCAATAAAGTGGAAAATGAAAGCAGAATAAGAAAAGCGACTGCGTTCATGAGCAAGTAGCAAAAGCGGATTGCGAATGTCCGCTTTACTTCAAAACAGAAAGCCGGCAATTGCTGGCTTTCTGAAAAACATGCTAAAACTATACTATTCATAATCCACCCGGAAGGATGCAAAGTCCAGATCAGTTTCGGTGCCATCCTCGAGATGGAGATATGGTGTGACTTCCAAAGAGGTGAAGTCCTGTGTTAATGCTGGAAGCAAAATATTCGTGTGGAAACAATAATTTCCGTCATCATCAACATAGGTACTTTCTCCGGAAGTGTTCCAATGATCATCTCCGGTGTCGTTTGAGTCAAAGTAGATGGAGGAGAAGGTCTCTGAATCTGTCTTTGTATCAAAGGTATTTCCATTGGAATCAGTAATGCGGCAGTAAATCCAGTTATGAATCGTATTACCGGAGATGATTTTATGGAACTTTTCATAGGAGGCTTTGTCCTGGCCAAAATTCCAGGTCAGACTGAGATAGGTTCCGGAAGCGGAAACTTTACTTTCTCCAACCGTTACCGTTGCACCGTTTTTGGAAGAAGCAGTGACGGAAGGTTTGATATTAGCATTACCGGAAATATCAAAACTGATGGTCTGCATATAGAAATATCCGGTCTTCGGATCTCTGGCGGTCGTCAGTGGAACCTGCACTTTGCATGTATCTGGAAGATTTACATCAGAAAGTTCTACCGTAGCATGGAATGCACCGCGTTTATATTGTGGGTCACATCCGTCACCATAGATACCATTGATGTTCCAGGTAGCCAGATAAACCGTATCATTGATGACAATACGATCAGGAAGAAACCAGTCTCCCAAGGTTTTGATACCATATGGGGTTGCTTCACCGTAGATGGAAGAGACTGTAATTAATTCTGTGTAAACTCTAAAAGAGCTATATATCCTCTTGGATTGATGTTAAAATAAATATCAATTCAGGAGGATTTTTTTATGGCACGAAGAAGAAAAATGGATCCAGAACGCAAAGCGTTCATCAACAGCTTGTTGGAACACTATCAACCAAAGGATGCTCAGGATATCCAGGACATGCTGAAAGACCTGTTAGGCGAAACGCTGCAAGGTATGTTAGAAGCTGAAATGGATGATCACCTTGGATATTCCAAGTATGACTACAAGAACAAAGAGACAGACGATAGCCGTAATGGTTATAGTCCTAAAACTGTCACCTCTTCAATGGGAACGATTGATCTGGATATACCACGAGATCGAAAGGGAGATTTTGAACCGCAGATTGTGAAAAAGAATCAGACAGATATCTCAAACATTGAAGATCAGGTACTTTCTATGTATGCAAAAGGAATGACGACAAGAGATATCTCCGCTCATCTCAAAGATGTTTATGGTGTGGATGCATCCGCAGAAATGATATCACATATGACAGATCGAATCCTTCCTATCGCAAAAGAATGGCAAAACCGGCCGCTGGAAAGAAAATATGCCATTGTTTTTATGGATGCGGTACATTTCCATGTTCGGGAGGACAATCGAACGGTAAAAAAGGCAGTTTACGTTGCTATAGGTGTTAAACTGAACGGAAAACGTGAGGTCCTCGGCATGTGGGTAGGAGGAAATGAAAGTGCAAAATACTGGTTGTCCGTCCTCAACGAGATAAAAAACCGAGGTGTAGAGGATATCATGATCGTATCTGTGGATGGATTGACCGGATTCGGGGATGCGATTCATGCAGTATTCCCACAGGCGGAGATCCAAAGGTGTATTGTGCATCAGATTCGTTATTCTACAAAATTTATCTCTTACAAAGATTTAAAACCATTTATGGCGGATTTAAAGCTGGTTTACAAAGCTGATACAGAAGATCTTGCACTCACAGCCTTGGAAGATCTGGAAGAAAAATGGGGCAAAAAATACCCTGCTTCCATTGGATCCTGGAGAAATAACTGGACACAATTATCCACATATTTTAAATATCCATCTGAGATACGTAAATTAATATACACTACAAATTCCATCGAAAATTTTAACCGCCAGCTACGCAAGGTTACGAAATCCAAGACTATTTTTCCGACCGATGATGCACTTTTCAAGATGCTCTATCTGGCAATGATGGATGCTACAAAAAAATGGACCGGAAAGGCTTGGGACTGGGGTCTGACACTGGATCAGTTATGCATCTATTTTGGGGATCGAATCCAGCCAGAGGATATCGATTAAGCACAGATTCAATCGCATATCAAGGGTAAATAAACGCCCGATTTTCTCGGGCGCCCTTGACATGCAATAGAATCCATGCTACTAAATAAACAACAGGCTGAACAGCAAAGTATGCCATTCAGCCCATTACATTATATTTTGGTATTCTATAAAACTATGATTTTATCATCAATCTGAGAGGTTTACACAGAATAATTTACACTACCACATAAAAATGAGTTCCACTTATCTGTACATTATATACAGAAAGCAGAACTCATTTTTTATTATCTACAGTAAGGAATTTTTTTGCCAGTTATTACTTTTATGCAATAACAGTTAAGAAAGCCTTTAACCTTGTCACATTTAGATTCTTTTCAGCAGAATCCTATCTTGCTTTTGTTTCAATTTCAGTTGTCAGTTTTGCAACAAACTCGTCTAATGGAAGAACTGTAGTCTCTTTCTGACCATGGAGACGGTATGCAACGGTACCATCTTCTTTTTCTTTCATACCAATAACAAGAAGATAAGGAACTTTCTGAACCTGTCCTTCTCTCATACGGTAACCAAGTTTCTCAGCTCTGTCGTCTAACTCAACACGGACATCTGCTGCATCCAGTGCATCGTAAATCTTCTGGGCATAAGCATTCAATTCCGGATCATCTGTTTTAACCGGCATAATACGTGCCTGAACCGGTGCTAACCATGTTGGCAGATTTCCTTTTGTCTCTTCAAGGATATAAGCCATGAAACGATCCAGAGAACCAAGAATTGCACGATGAAGTACAACAGGTGTCTTTTTCTCACCATCATGGTCTACATAAGTCAGCTCAAATTTAGCCGGCAGACAGAAGTCCAGCTGACAGGTAGAAAGTGTATACTCATTACCTACTGCTGGTTTTACATTTACATCAAGTTTCGGTCCGTAGAAAGCAGCTTCGCCGATTTCCTCAGTATATTCGATTCCGAGAGAATCCATAACTTCGCGAAGTGCATTTTCTGCTTTGTTCCACATCTCATCATCATCATGATATTTCTCTTTATCTTCTGGATCACGCAGAGACAGAACGCATCTGTAATCTGTGATACCGAAATCTTTGTAAGTAGAGAAAATTAAATCTACGACTTTGGAGAATTCATCTTTGATCTGCTCCGGAGTTACAAACAGATGTGCATCATTCTGGCAGAAATGACGTCCACGCTCAATACCTTTTAACGTACCACTTGCTTCAAAACGGAAGTCATGTGCAATCTCACCGATACGGATCGGAAGATCTTTGTAAGAATGAATCCTGTTTGCATAAATCATCATGTGATGCGGGCAGTTCATCGGTCTTAAAACGAAAGACTCACCCTCAACTTCCATAGCCGGGAACATGTTGTCTTTGTAGTGATCCCAGTGTCCGGATGTCTTATACAGATCTACGGTACCAACACATGGTGTCATGACATGCAGATAACCAAGTTTACGCTCTTTGTTTTTGATATAGTTTTCCAACTCCTGCCAGATTACATATCCTTTTGGAAGGAACATCGGAAGCCCACGTCCAACCAGATCGTCTACCATGAACAGTCCCATGTCTTTACCGATTTTTCTGTGGTCACGCTCTTTTGCTTCCTCTAATAACTGCAGGTGAGCTTCCAGTTCTTCAGCGGTTGGGAAACATACACCGTAGATACGCTGCAGCATTTTGTTCTTGCTGTCCCCTTTCCAGTATGCACCGGAGTGTCTGATCAGTTTGAAATGACGGCATAATTTTACATTGTCTACGTGAGGTCCACGACAAAGATCAGTAAAATCACCCTGTGTATAACAGGAAATATTGCCATCCTCCAGATTGGAGATCAGATCCAGTTTATAGCTGTCATCTTTGAACATTTCCAGAGCTTCCTCTTTGGTAATTTCATGACGGATAATCTTTTTACCGGATTTTGCAACTTTTTTCATTTCTTCAGGTACAGCAGAATACTCAGCGCTTAAATCTGCATGACCTTTTCCTGTGTTTACAATAACAAGTCTGTATCCAAATTTTCCAAAGGAGAAATTCAGCTTACTGTATTTCAGGTTATCTCTGTCTGCAAAATCAAACAGTACCGGGCCGCCTACTGCACATGCCATCTGATCCATCATTCCAGAAGCTTTATCCCAATATACATTCTCTGCATACTGACCGATCTTTGCATAGTCATTATAA
>ENA-OURQ01001233-OURQ01001233.1-human-gut-metagenome-genome-assembly--contig:-NODE-1233-length-22227-cov-6.516507_pt1 | contig 22227 bp, 26 predicted proteins | sample MGYA00242105_ERZ508999 | MGnify/ENA primary metagenome ERZ508999 (study PRJEB26280, sample SAMEA2338771) | human gut metagenome | biome: human gut; feature: human-associated habitat; material: faeces...
CCGTAGCTGCGGCGGCCACCGAACAGGGCAACTCTCACGCCCTCGGCGTTGAACCAACAACCATCACATTCGTATGTGGTTTCACTTCCGGACACGACGGTCGGGATTCTGCCGATGTCTGATGCCATTTCCATCTTTGACATATATCCTCCGGATGTGCCTGTCACGGTCATTCCGGTGTTGACGTATCCTGTTCCCTCGGAATTGTACGGAGGAACTGCTTTCACATGATAGATTCCATTGACAAGCAGGAGACCCCTCACACGTTTCCAGTAGTTTCCGAAAAAGTTCTCGCAATAGAACATCTTGACCGCTGCTGCCGTTCCTGTGCTGCCGAAAAACTGTCCTTTTCCGTTGAGTGTTCCGGTTGCGAGGAAATTGTCTGCGGTGCTGCATCCCATGCCGAATTTTGTCTGTGAGTTCGTGTTGCACGAAATCATGGTACACATTTCATACATGAGAGTGCATTCAGAAAATGAGAGTTTATCCCATCTGTCGCCATTCTGCTGTGCTGCGGTTGTTTCCTGTTCATCTGTGAGTGATGCTGTCACTGTCTGTCCGGACAGAGAACGCAATCTCGAATTGATGACCGCACCCTCATACATCGGGAAATATGTCACAGGCAGAATGTTTCCGTCTGCGTCTGTGTGGGCGTATGCCTTGTATGTGCTGTCATACTGCTGTTCGCAGAAAATGACATAATCATAATTCTGCTGCGAATATCTCTTGACCCAAATCAGAGGAATCTCTGACATCGCATTTCCTCCGTATGAGGTATTTGCGACATCGGACGGAGTTCCGTCCAACTTGAGAGCATGATTCTCGTGATTGAGTTCATAGTCAACTGTTCCGTCAGTTCTCAACATGACCGGACGGTTGTTCTTTACGAACCACACCTCTCCCCAGTCACCATAATCGAATCCCCCTCCGGAGAAATTCATTCCGGCAGGTGTCATCCCCACCGCATCAAGGATATATTTGACACGAGTTGCCGGATTGCTGTCCAGTCGATTGATTCTCATGCCGTATCTTTTCGGCTTTTCTGCTGCACCCTCGATGATTCTCTGTGTATTGGCAAGGATTTCCTGCGATGTGGATTCCTTTGCCATGAAAATTCTTTCACCTGCTGCCATTACGTTGTTACCTCCTCATTTTCTTCTTGTGCTGCGGTTGCCTCCAACTCCTCAAAGTAGAGTGTGCCGTTCGACAGACCCATTCGATACTTGATGCCTGTCTCGTCGTCCTCAAGTTCAACCGTCATGACCATTGATTTCATCTCTGCCAGTAACGCCTCACCCTTTTCAACCATGTTTTTATAATAGGTTTCTGCGTTGGTGTCCATTCCGGTCTTGATTTCTCTGACCTCCTCAATGTCAAACGTGACAGGCAAATCCATGAACTCGGTCGCACCGTTTCCCACTCGGATGATTCGGTGTCCGTCTGCCGTGATTTCGAGACCGAGTTCGCCGTCATCAAGAACTCTCTTGCTTTCAGTCCATTCCGCTGTCGTGCCTTTCTTGATTGTGATTGTCGCTGTTGCCATCCCTTTCCTCACCTCTTTCTTTTAAATCGTGTGTGTTGTTCCTGCGATATACTTGTCATAGTCGGTTGTGAATGGTGTTCCTCCCTTGACCAGTAGCAAATCAGTGGATGTCGGCGTTCCTCCGTCCACATTGATGTTGATGTCTGTTTCCAGTTGCCGGATGCGTTCATAGTAGTCTTTGACTGCTGCCAGTATTGCATCAAGACCGCTCTGCGAGATGATGATTTTGTTCGCCTCCTCGGTCGCCTTGAGACATGCCTCGGTCTGTGTGATTGCCTGTTCCATTGCCTCCACACAGTCCGCAATGGCTTTCGCAGTGTCATCCTCTCTCCGGCTCTCACGGATTTCTCTCGCCCTTTCTGCGACCTCTCTCGCCTTTTCCGCTGCTACCCTTAACGCCTCGGCTGCATCAATGGAGATTTGTGTCTCCTGTGCTATTTGCAGAGCCTCTCTTGCTGCTGCAATGGTGTTCTCAAGTCTCGTGTATTCTCCGGAGTGCATGATTGCAGCATCGTTCCTCTGCGATGGAAAAATCTCCATCTCAAAATTTGCCGATGTCAGCAATGCACCGTTTTGATACAACTGCACCTCGCACACCGCTGTTCCGTGAACCGCAAGCATCCCTCTCGTCAAAGGAACGAGAGCCTCATTTCCGACTTTCAGTCCGTCATTATGGACTGGTGTCTTGTCCGGTTTCGTCATGTTGACGATAACCTCTGCATTGTCCGGAATCTCATACACCACGCCGTCCTCCATGAGCGTCACGCCGATGTATCTCGTTCCCATGTCCATCTGTTTGGCTGCCACTGCAAAATGCTGTGTATCGCCGTACAAATCCACTTTTATGTGTCTGATGATTTCCATTTCCTCACCTCCGTTCTATGACAATTCCTGCTCGGTCTTTTGCAACTCCTCAAATGAGAGCCTTGTGTTTGCCAGTTCCACCTTGTTCTTTTCCCTCGTCTGCGGATACTCATATATTTTCACGATGCGGTGTTTCTCACGGAGATTCGCAGATTTTGAAATCAGATGCACCGTGTCGCCCAATGCAATGGCAAACACTTCCCGATATTGCTCTTTTTCCTCCTCGTCCTGCACTGCCTCGGCGAGATTGATGGTTTCTGCCGTGTATGATTTATACGGTTTTGAAATCTCATCCAGTTTCGCCTCGCCATCCTCTCGGAGTGATTCTGCGGAGGTGTATCTTTCATCCCTCCATGTTTTCGTCTTGACCTTTCTCGAATACTGATAATTTTCAAGATAGTTCTTGCCATCAATATCGAGCATCAATCCGTCCTTTCCGATGCAGATTAGCCTCGTGCAGAAATCGTATGAATTTGACTGTATTTTCAACTTTTTCAGATTGAGGCGTTCCATGAAATACGCCCCTCTGTCCTCGCCTATCTTTTCATAGATGGCGATTGTCTTATTGATAGAATCAAATTTGATTTCACACCGATACGTCGTGATGACCTGTTGAATCACTTCCCATCCGGAACAGTTGGAATCAAACGACACCGTCCTTTTCTTTTTCACCTCGCACAGAATCACCGTCCATGATGTTCCTGCGATTGCCTCGCCCACGCATTCGTCGGCAGTGACCTCCGTCGTTTTGAATCCGGTCGGGAACTGCTTTCCCTCTAACTCCTCCACGTTCATCGTTCCGGTGCATTTATACCATGTGTCTGACGGCTCAATCTGCTTGATGACAAACTCGTCCTCGTCCGTCCGCAGATATGCCTCCTCTTTGATTTCCGCTGCATAGTGGTTATCTTTCCGGAAAAAGAATGCGATTTCCTTGTCTCCGGTCTTGAGGGTGCTTGCGATGCAGATTTCTTTGATTCCCGACAGGTTGCACACCTTTTCGTGCATATCGTTGAATAGTTCCATTCTGCACCTCCTAGAGCCACATCGGATTGTATTGCAATGTCACGATGGCATTCTTGTCCGAGAAAATGAGGTGATGATTCTTGTCTTTTCCGGTCTTTAGGAAAGGAAATTCCATCATCCCCTCAACGTCTGCGAATTTATTCGCTCCGTCCATCGTGACGAATCCTTTTTTGCTGTCAATGACCACCGTCGAACCTCTCGGAATCGTGTGGATGATGATTTCGTCCGAAAATCCGTTGATTCTCATTTCCTCGATGTATTCCACTGCTGTGATGCTGATTCTGCACGGTGTCCATCTATTCCCGATTGTATCAAACACCGCCTCATGAACTTCCTGCCACGAAATCGTGACCTCGTCACTGAACCAGTATCCGGCGAATGTGAACTCTGCTGTGTATCTTCTTTTCGTGATGGTCTTGTTCAATGTGTTTGTGGTCATGAATCCCATGAACTTGCGTCGGTATCCGTCGAGTGTCAGCACAACTCCCTTTTGCAGTTCTGCATGGAAGTCGCTGACATGCTGCATGATTTCATCTCTCGTCTCTCCCCGGAACAGGACACCCACTGTCACGCCGGACAGTGGTGTGTATGTCTCGCCCTCGGATGGTATCAACGCACCCTCGTACATGTCATAGTTCACAGCAGTTTGAGGAGGCTCGAAAACGACCGTCAACTGCCTCGCATCGAACTCTCGAATGTCTGTGCTGTCTATCTTCATTCCTTACCTCCTCTTTTTGATGTCTATGGCGAGATTATCGCTCACCTTTTCCGTTGTTACATTTGCCACTTCATCGCTGTCGATGTATGTGTGAACCTCTGTCTTGACATTGACTGCCGTCTGAATCGCCTGCAATTTCCTGTCAAGCATCCGGTTTAATCTTGCATAGAACGGTTCGAGAGGGAGAATTGCCTCCGCTCCTGCCTCACCGCCCACCATGAAGTTGTTGCCATTCGCCCCGAACACGGTCGGTTGTAACATGATACTGCCTGTCTTGTACCACTCTATTCCGAATGACGGAACAGATGGAGGATTGAGGCTGAAACTTCCGGAGATGCTGAAATGTGGCAGTTTAATCTTTGGCAACGACCACTCGAAATTAAATGCGTTTTTCATTGCATTGATGGCGTTCTGCACTGCCGTCTTTGCTGCATTTATAGGTGTTTCGATTGCCGATTTGATTCCGTTCCACACTGTCGTCACTGTATTTTTCAACGCAGTGAACACGTTGCTCACGGTCGTCTTGATAGTGTTGACCGCTGTCGACACCGTCGTTTTTGCCGTATTGATGGCGGTCGAGATTGCCGACTGGATTCCATTCCATATTGACGTTGCCGTCGTCTTGATGGCATTGAACACTGTTGTGACGGTCGTTTTGACCGCATTGACCGCTGTTGTGACCGCCGTCCGAATCGCCGTCCATACGGTCGTGATGGTGGTCTTGATGGCATTGACTGCCGTCGTCACGTTCGTCTTGATGGTATTCCATACAGTTGTGACCGTCGTCTTGATGGCATTGACCACCGTTGTCACTGTTGTCCGGATTGCCGTCCATACGGTCGTGACCACCGTTTTGATGGCATTGACCACCGTTGTGACGTTCGTCTTGATGGTCGTCCACACTGCATTGATGACATCCCGAATCGCATTCAGAATCGTCGTCACGTTCGTCTTGATGGTCGTCCATACCGTCGTGATAACGGAGAGGATTCCCGAAAGGATGAACTCAATTCTCGCAAGGAAGAAATCGAAAATCGTCATGATGATGGTCTTTAGACCCTCAAGCACTGACTGCACCTTGCTCTTGATAGCCTCCCACACCGAACTGATAACTTTTTTGATTGCTGTCATAACGGTCGAGATGACTGTTTTCACGTTGTTGATTGCCGTCTCAATTTTCTCTTTGATGGCATCCCATACCTCAATGACAACATCTTTGCAGTTCTCCCAAATAAACCGGAACGGCAGTGTGATGATTGCCACTGCTGCATTGATAATCTCTCGAATCGTCATGAACGCCACCGTGATGATGTTCTTGATTGTGTTGAACACATTCGAGACGACCTCGCTGCACTTTGCGAACACGTTGGAGAATGCCGTTTTGACTGCGGTCAGTTTCTCCGTGACTGCGGTTTTCACCTCTGCCAGTTTGCTCGCAAATTTCTCTTTTATTGCTGTGAGTTTGCCTCCGGTCAGATTATCCACGAAAGTGAATCCGGCTGTGTAATAGCCTTTGATTCCCTCCCATGCTCCGGCGACTACTCCTTTTATGCCTCCACCATTTTCCTCGTATGCTGCTTTGATGTTGTCCAATTTCTCGACGACAGTGTCTTTTGCTGCTCCGAGGATAGTGCCTGCGATTTCCTTGACTTTTCCGAATGCCTGCTGTGTTGCCTGCCCGAAATCCGATTCAAGGAATTTATTTTTTATTTCTGTGAGTTTGCCTCCGGTGAGTTTGTCCACGAAATCAAATCCGGCTGTGTAATAGCCTTTGATTCCCTCCCACGCTCCGGCGACTACTCCTTTTATACCTCCACCGTTCTCCTCATAGGCTGATTTGATATTGTTCAGTTTTTCGGTGACGGTCTCTTTTGCTGCCGTCATCGCATTTCCGACGACTTCTTTGACCTTTCCGAATACATTTGAGACAACCTCTGCAATCTTGCCGAATGCCTCTTTGACGGTCGTCCATAATTTATTGACCGCATTCCGGAACGTCTCTGAATTGTTGTATAATGCAACGAATCCGGCGACCAGTCCTGCAATCGCAAGGACGACGATTCCGATAGGATTTGCCGACATTGCTGCGTTGAGCAACCACTGTCCGGCTGCCGCTGCCTTTGCTGCTACCGTGTGAGCGATTGTCGCTGCCGTTCCTGCCGTTGTTGCCGTCGTGTTTGCTGTCGATGCTACTGTCGACGCTGTTTCCGCTGCTGTGTCTGCGACCGTTGCTGCCGTCTTTCCTGCCAGTTTTGCGACAATCTTCGGAATGATGTCACGCATGGTCTTGTATGTATTGACTGCGGTCTTTATTCCCTGCCCCATCTTGCCGATTGCGACAGTGGCATGTGCAATCGCTGCAACGAACAGTCCGACCTTGATGATTGTCTGCTGCTGCCCCTCGTCTAAACTTCTAAACCAGTCGCACAGAGTTCCAACTTTCTCGGTGAACCCCTCAATCATCGGAGTGGCAGATGTCAAAATCGTCTGACCGAACTGCATCACGGTATTTTTCAACTCATTGAGTGCCAGTTTGATGTCATACGACGTTGTTTTCATTTTGTCGAATGCCGTGTCTGTCGCTCCGGTCGATTCTCGCATCTGTCCGAGAGTGGAATTGAATGCGTCTGCACTGCCATTGAACAGAATCAATCCGGCTTTCGCTGCCTCTGACGAGGAGAACATGTCACTCATTGAGAGATTCTGTTCTTTTGCTGCCTCGTCCACGATAGCAAGGACATCCGCAAGGCTCGCACCCTCTGCCATCAATTCCTTGAATGACTTTCCGGTCTTTTCACGCAGAATCTTGTCTGTTGTGCTGCCAGTCTTTCCCAACTCATTGAGCATCGCATTCATGTACGTCGTGGTTTCTGCTGTTGCAACACCGTTCGCCGTCATGATTGCATATCCGGTACATAACTGGTCAAGTGCCACACTGTTGGCATTTGCCGTCGGGATGACTTTACCCATCGCAGAGGACAACTCCGCAACGGTCGTCTTTCCGAGATTCTGCGTCTGAATGAGCATATCAGACACATTTGCGACCTGTTCTGCCTCTAAACCGTAGGCGTTGAGGATTGTGGTCAGCAGGTCGAGCGTGTCTCCGGATTCTGCAAATCCGGCTGTCGCCAGTTTCGTGGACTGACGAACGAAATCCACTGCATCCGCTGTCTCCTGCCCTGCACTGATTGCGTTATAGACATTGTCAGCAATGTCATCCGCTGCAATTCCTGTCTCATTTGAGAGACTGACAATCGCATCCTCCATCTCTCCGACTGACACCTGTCCGGTGTCCATGATGGTGGATACTTTTGCGATGGAATCCTCGAAATCCACTGCCATCTTTGTCGCTGCTGTCGCAAAGGCTGCGATGCCTGCTGACACGACCATCATTTTCTGACCGAACGCCTCAAGTTTCTGCCCTGCTTTGTCGCATCCGTCAGCAAACGCATCGAGTTTATGGTCTTTCAGTTCTTTGTTGACCTTTGCAAGTTCCCCCTCCATTTCGGAGAGTTTTGCCTCTGCGTTATTGGCTGCGATTGCCTGCTTGTTGAGTGCTGTCTCGGTCTGATTTATGGAGTTTTCACTCGTTTTCAACTCGGTCTCAAGTTTGGTCAGTTCCTCTTTGAGTTTCTTCGTTTCATCCGAGTTCTTTCCGGTCGCCTGTGCAGAATCCTCATAGGCTTTCTTTGCAGCATCGACTTTCGCTTTCAGTTCATCGTGTTTCGTTTTCTGTTCTGACAGTCTCGTGGAAAGTTTTCCATACTGGTCGCCTGCCAGTTTTACAATTTCTTTTTGGAGTTTTATCTTGTCAGATAATGCTCCTGCCTTGTTTGTGAGGATGTCGGTTTGAGACCCGAATGCCTTTGCTTTCGCCTGCGTCGCTGTCCATTGGCTTGCGAGTGCTTTCGCCTCCTGTGCCATCGACTTCATTGTCTTTTGATACGAATTTGCGTCCGCAGTCGCTTTCACGCTTACATAAGCCATTCAGTTCCCTCCTCTCCTACTGCTTTTCGTTTATTGTCTTGATTGCAAATTTCATGTAATCAAGCAATGCCACGATGTCAGTCTCAAGGCATTGACTGTATGAATTATTTAATAACTTAATTGCTATCTGAATCACTCTGTCGATATTGTCCGAGCAGACCTCCCATATATTCCTTTGGGTGTCTGCCTCGTCATATCCATTTTCACGGTCATAGTCATCGAATGCCGATGCCTCCTGCTCCACAGGCTCGTCCATCAACTCTAAAAACTTCGGAGTGATGACCTGCTGCATCACAAAATGGATGCTCTTTGCTGCGACCATGACCTCAACGATGTCCGTCTCCCCTAATTCTTCAAGTGACATCCTGCTGCCGAATATTTCCTGTGCAATCTTTTGATTGAAAAACAGTGCATCCGACAGACAATCGCCGTCGTTTTTCTTCATGAGTTCCACATATTTCCGGTACTGCCCGACCGTGATGTGATTCACGAAATGTCTCTTGTCTCCGCAGGCGATGTATATTTCCGGCATCACTTGACGACGGTAAAATTTTCCTGTATCTTCTCCATTTTCTTCTGAATCTTCTCTGCGATGTCCATGTCGACCATCATAAACTCGGTGATAATTTCATCGGCAGAGAGACCGATTTCCACGTTTTTCAAATCCTCAATCGTGAACTGGTTTCCATACAAGCGAACAATCCACTCACACATCAACTGAATGTGTTCTCTTTTGTATCCTGCTGTTGTGCCTCCATTGATAGCCTCTGACGCATCCAAATAGTCCATGTAGTCATCTGCACCGATTTTCGGCATCGTGTACTCTTTGTGATTGATTACGATTTTATGCTGTGCCATTTTGATTCCCTCCTGTTATCGTTTTATTTATTAGCCTGCAACTGCTGCCTGCTCTTTTTCCTGCACCTTGCTGAACCAGTCTGTGATTGCTGCCTTTGCGTCTGCATGTTCATCGAGAAGATTGCTCTCGTCGACAACAATCTGATAGAGACCATCTTTCTGTCTGTCATAGAAATCGCCCTTGATGGTGTTGCTCTTTCCTGTGACTTTCTCTGCCTGTGTCTCATGCTCGTCGTCGACACCCTGTCCGAACTTACCGCAATATAACCATACAAATTCATACTTTCCATTTCTTCGTTTTGTACGGTATCCGAGAGCGAGTTCCGGTGCGAGGTCGTCCTTTGATTTCACAAGGAAACCATTCTCATACAACTGACCGAAAATCAACGCTCTGTCCTGCGGTGCAAGTGTTGCGATTTCGATTTCCACCTCTGTTCCCTCATAGGATGTGATTGTCTCCTCTGTTCCGTCATCGGAGTACACTTTTTCACTTGACCACTTATCAGAAATCTTTGCATTGATTGCTCTTGCCAGTTTCACCGGAGTTTCTGTTGCATAGGCGGTCTGCGTGTTCTGTGTCAGTTTTGCGACATAAATGTCTCTTAAACCGCAATATCTGCTGCGTACGATTGTTTCTGCCATTTTTATTCCTCACTTTCTTCATAGAATTTATTGAATCTTTGTGCTTTCATGTAGATTCCATTTTGAGGCTCTGAATCATCTGCATTTCTTCCCCCGAATTGGAATCCGTGTTTTTTCATGAGTTTCTTGATTTTTGCTGCCAGTGCGACCTCGTCCTCTTTTGAGAAGATTGTCACCTGCACCGACAACTGAACACCCTCTGCGTCGTCATCCGAATGACTGTCATCCGTCTCGCCCAAATCCCACAAGGTCACATGTGTGGCATTGATGTCTTTTCTATACCACCCCTGCACGACCTGCGTTCCGGCATCCGACACCTCTTTGAGAGCGTCCGTTGCGTCCTTGATGATGTCTGCCATCGAATCACCCCACAGTCTTGTCTAAAAAGTCTTGATATTCCTGTTCTGCGATGCTCTGAATCTGCCCCTCGGATGCACGACCTGCCTTGTATATAAATTCTTGAGGCGGTCTGTCGACTGTTCCCCAGTTGATGAATTTCACATAAAAGTGTTCGCTGTTGTCCGATTTCGTCCATCCCACATCTGCCTCGGCTCTCGTTCCGCTCGTTTTCACCTTTGCAATAGGAACTGCATCCGCTGCGTGACCGGATGGATGCGATTTTGACCCGAATCCTCGTCCGGAGAGTTCTTGATTTTTCGATTTTGGCATCCGGCTCGACATTTCTCTTTCGATGATTGGTTGAGCCTTTGTCACGATGTTTTTGTTAAGATTTTGAATCTCTTTATCTGTCGCACATTCTTCCAGTGCTTTGACCAGTTCATCCAGTCCTTGAAATTCCATCTCAATCCTCATAAAATCACCGCCTTGTGTCATATTCTGACACCCTATGAAACACGGTTTCCTTTGAGCAGGAAATGCGTTCCGTTCTCCACTGGTGTCATCGAATAAATCTTGAATATATCTCCCTTATAATTGACCGAGAACTCTTTGAGGTGCATCCGCATCGCCTGCGTCTTTTCGCATCTTCTCACCTTAAAAACCGCCGTTTCCTCAAGAGATTGCTGCAATGCAGCATATTTCTCCGTACTTAACAGGTCAGAGACATCACACCAGCATTTGAAATATTCCTCCTGTTTGGTTTTATACCTGCCATCCACCACCTCGGAGGTCTCTCTGATGATGGCTATTCGTCCGGTCATGCTCCACCTCCGTATATCTCTTTGAGCAACATCGAGGAGACTGCCGTCTGCATCGTCTTTCTGTCCTTTCCGTACTTCTCACGATTGTCGTATAGGTCTTTCACGAAAATGAGAATCAGCAGATGTTGCCGTTTCGACAGATTGTCAGCATCGAAATTCGGAATCAGTTCCACCATCTCCTCGATGCTCACATCTATCATCAATTCAATGATGTCCTCGTCGTCCTCATAGTCTATGTGATTGTATTTTTTGCAATCCGCAAGCAGTTTCTTTCTCTGCTCCGCTCTTTCTTCATCCGTCATCTGTTCCACCTGCTTTCATTTGCAGGCGGTCATTGCTGACCGCCCTTTGAATTATCCCTGCACTGTCTCGGTGATGAATCCCTTGACCACTGCTGCCTCGTCAACAGGCTGCACATCAAAACGGTCTCTGACCTTGATTCCGGTCAAGTCTTTCTCCCACAAGCCTGCACCCTTGTCATTCATGTCGATGGTCAGCACGTTGCGGTCAAAGAGTGTGATTGCCTCTTTCAAATCGCCCATATAAACCGGATGTTTTGCACCTGTTTCGATGGTCACGCTTTTGATGACCTTGTTTGAAACCTTGACAATCGGATACTTGCCGAACAATAACATCTGTGTCGGCTGTGTGGGATTCGGCTGCAAGATATACTTGCCATCCTCGTCCTTGAGTTTATCAAGGAAGTTGTAACCGCTCTGATTTGTGATGACCATTGAACTGGTTGCAATCGCAGGGTCAAGGGATACGTTGAAAACGTCCTTGATGCTGTCGAGGTTGGAGATTGCCACCTCTTTTCCTGCGGTCATGGTATCCAGTACCTTGAGAATCATCGCATTTCGTGTCGCCTTTGTCTTTTTGGCAATCCATTTGTTGATGTATGCCATGATATTGGCTGCGGTATCCTCGAATAATTCAGCAGTGATTTTCAGAATACCGCCCTTTTTCTTCACCTTATAGTTGACCTGTTTGAACTCCGGTTCGTCCATGTCCGGAAAATCTGCTGCCTCGTCAACATTGTCGAATGGCGTTGATTCTGCATCAACTTCAATGTTTCTCGAACCGCTCTTTGTTGTTACGTCCTCGACATTGACATACTGCTCAAGGTTGTCATCGCTGCGTCTCAACTCGATGATGTCGGTTCTGATGTCCTCCGGAATGGTCACGCCGATTCCCATTTCGCCATCATCGCCTGCTGTTGTGTCGGATGTGAGTGCATCCTTATACACTTTGACATCCTCCTCTTTTGGTTCACTCTTGAGAAATCCGCATTTGACAATATTGACAAACGCTTTCACAAGAGTGCTTTTCTTTGCTTTGGGGTCGGATGCTCCTCCTGTGATGTCCTTTGCCTTGCCTGTTCCCAGTGCGTCCTCGATGCCGTCCATGTCATCGTCCTCAAGGTCTGCAAGCAGATTGAACTTGTCCTGCAACTCAACAAGTTCCTGCTTTGCTTTCTTCGCCTCGTCCATCTTGCCCTCTGCGACAAGGGATTTCACTGCGTTCTTTTTGTCATTGATTGCTTTGAGCAATTTCTGCATTTCTTTGTTCATTTTTTTGTCTCCTCTCTTTTTAAACTCCGTACTCGTCCAAATCTCCGAGCAGGTCATCAATTTCCTGTTGTCTTGCTTTGTCTGCTGCCTGCTGCTCTCTCGCATCTAATGCGTCAATGACCGCCTGCACAATGTCCTGTGTTGCTGTCGTTTTCAGATTCTCCGGCAGATTGTTGTATCTTTCAAAGAAATCCGATGCACACGCTGCGACTGCTGCCTGCTGCTCAATTTCCACATCGAAATATTGTGCGACCTCATTGCCATTCATCCATGTCTCTGCGTCCACAAGTGCCTTGATGGTCTCTCTTTCGACCCCATCCTGCACATGCTCCATGTAGATGTCGAGAATGGATTCCTCGCATTTATTCAACTGCTCAATCACTGCCTCGAAATCGTCGGCATTGCCCCACGCCACACAGAGCGGTTTGTGAACCATACATTGAGCACCGGATGCGAAATGCAATTCGTCGCAGGCGAACATGATGACGGATGCGATACTCGCTGCCATTCCGTCCACATATCCGGTCTTGTGACCCTCGTGTCGTCTCAACTGGTTATAAATTGCCAGTCCTGCGAATACGTCGCCACCTCCGGAATTGAAATAGATGTCGATGTCCTCGTATTTGTCAATCTGATGCAGGAAATCGGCGATGTCCTGCGGACATTTATCCTCCTCGTACCACATGGATTCCCATGTCGCCGATACGATGTCGCCATAGAAATAGAGCGAGCATCTCTGTTTCTGTTCATCCTCTTTCAAATCCAAATACCCGACCTTGTCCACCTGTCCGGTTCGTTTATTTTTCTTTGTGAAATCAAATCGTTTCATCTTCGGCATTCTCCTCACCTCCCTCCGATTCTTTTTTTTCGGTCGTTTGCTGACCTTTTTCGGTGTATTGCACACCTGCCTTTTCAACCGGAATCACGTTTCCGTTTGCGAGGAGAACGTCTCCTCCTTTAGCATCCGACATATCAAGATGGTGTCTCGCCTCGTTCGGCTTGAGGATGCTGTTCTTGACACCATTTGCGAGGTATTCCATCTGTGTCTTTGAATCAGTTCTGAAAAGAACTTTTTCATTGAATTTGAAATACATTCCGTCATCCTGCTCGTCCGGTGTGAGGAGTTTGAAATTCAATTCCTCCTCGTACTGCTTTATGATGAAAAGCATGGTGTCGACATAGAATGACAACTGCTGCATTTCTGAATTGCTATATGACGATTTCTCATAGTCATTGATTTGATTCGGTTTCACTCCGAACGCTGCTGCAATCTGCAACGATGTATATTTTTTCAGTTCAAAGAACTGGGAATCTGTCAACTTGATGTCGAGTGGTGTCAACTTCATTCCGAGAGGCACGGGCAGGATTCGTCCGGTGTTCTTTGCACCGCTGCCGAACTCCTCGAAAGATTCTCGGAGTGCCTCTTTTGCCTCTTTGTTGAGTGTTCCTGTGTATTCCAGTACCGCCTTTGCAGACAATCCGGATTCGTACAACTTATTCATGAAATCCTGTGACGCTGCTGCACCGTTCACGGTATCCTGCAAAATCTTCTGTACTGGGAGACCTGTGATTCCGTCGAGGCTGTGTGATGTCTTAAAGTGCATCACCTCGTCCGTGCTGAATATGTATCTCTTTCCGGATGTTGGGTCGGTGTAGACGTACCACAAACGCCCCACTCCTGCGAAAATACCTGCGTCGTCGACGATAATCTGCACACAACTGGACTGCATCACCCACAGGTCGAGGACTTTCAACTCGCCTCCGTATTTCTTCCGGATGAACTTCCTCCGGATGTAGACATAGGCGTTTCCGTAGTGGTTGCGGTTCATCTCGACCGTGTTCCAAAATACTGTCGGTGTCATGAACGGATTCGGTCTCGTCTTAATGAGGCGAGATGTGTCCGTGTCATCCGGTTCGATGATGCCCTCCTCTGTCGACTGATAGAATTTGAGTGGCATCTTTGCCAGCGTCTCCGACAGCATCTTGAGGCAGGTGAAATATGTCACCTCTGACAGAGGTTGTCTCCTCTTTTTGCCTAAAAGTCCGAGAAAATCCGGCGAATTGATTCCGAAAGTCTTGTACGATTCCGGTTCTGCTGCATTCACTGCTCCGTTCCTGTTTCTCCATCTTTCCATTAAGTTGCTGTATGCTGTTTTGAATGGATTCATCGGTTCTCACCTCCGTTCTCTTTGTATTGTTCTTTCAAGGCAAGCCATTCAGACACGAAATCATTTGCGTCCGGCTTGTACTCGTCTTTCATTGCGAGTTTCCATGCGTCGATGATAGCGTCAATCGGGTCGATTCTGTCCTCTGTGATGTCTTTGTCGATTTTGATTTCTCCGTAATTGTTGGAGATTGTCTTTGCATTCGCAATCGACCATGTGAGGAGTTCATCTGCCGGAACGACTTTCTTGTTCTTTCCGACTTCCACGCCCTCGATTTCCACGTTTCCGACGAGGATTTCCAGTCTGAAATCGACTGTCGCATCGTTCAACTCTTTCGCTGTCTGCGTGATTGAGATGGAATCCCATCCCATCGCCTCAAGGTCAGAGAGGAATGCCGATGCGTTGTGTGGGTCGTAACAAATCATTTGAGGATTGAGGTCGTACTGCTCAATCATCTCTTTCAAATACGTCAAAATGTATTTGTAATCTGTTTTGATACCTCCCAGTGTATAGGTCGGTGTCACGAGACCCTTTTCAATCCAAACATCATACGGAACTTTGTCCGTCTTGATGTGTTCGTCCACCCTGCTCGCAGGAATGAACGAGTGTGTCTTGACGAAATACCTCTTTTCTCCATCCTCGCCCACGAAAGGAATGACGATGGCGATGGATGTGAGGTCTCCACCGGATGACAGGTCAACTCCCACATAACACTTTGACCCTCTGAAATTTTCCAGTGTCTTGAGAACTGCGAGGCGTTTCCACTTCTTGATGTCCTTGATGTACTGGTGATTTGACCACTGAATCCATTGATTCAACTGTTTCACGAGAAAATCTCGCAAATCCTCGCCACCCATATCTTTGGCAGTGGATGCGACCGGAATCATGTTCTCAAGTGCATCTCTATCGAATGCGAGAATCGGATTCGCTTTTATCCAGTTCTCCGGTTTCCACATGTCATCATCTTCATTCATCTGTGCGATATATACGAACTGTGCATCGTTCTCAAATACGCCCTTGAGAAGATTGCAGCAATACTCATACAGTTTGTAGCACGGTGATTTCAGATTGAATCCGGCTGTCGTGATGACTGAAATCAATGCGGATTTCAGTTTCTTGATGCCACCCTCAAGCAGTTTATACATCTGATTCGTCTTGTGGGCGTGATACTCGTCAACGATTCCGAGATATGCTCTGAAACCGTCCATCGACTTCGTATCACCGGACACCGCTTTGATGACCGAGTGTGTCAGCAGGCAATCAATCGTGTTGTTGTGTTCATGTACTTTGAACCATGCCTGCAACTCCTCGTCGCTGTTTATGAATTTGATGACCTCCTGCAAAACAATGTTCGCTTGGTCTTGCTTTGTAGCAGTACAGAATATTTTTCCGTATTTGTAACCGTCAAAATTGCCGTAATAGGCTGCGAGAATACCATTGATGAATGATTTGCCGTTCTGTCGCCCTAACTGGACGTATGAGGTACGAAAACGACGGTGATGGACACCGCTTTTCGGGTCTGCTGTTTTCTTTCTCCATCCATTCAGTGACCCCAAAATGAAACACTGGAACGGATAACAAGTGACCTGCTCCTCCTCGTCACCCTCGGCGATGACCAACTCCTCGGCGAAATTGATGATTTCCTCTGACTTCTCAACATCAAAATAATAGATGTATGGTGCTGCTTTTGACTTTTCAAGGTCATCAAGATGCCTCTGACATGCCAGTTTGACATATTCTCCGGCAATCTCTTTCCCTGCAATGACATCAACTGCGTACTGTGTGCAGCGGTCTATGATTTCAGTGCGTTTCGCCATACACTATTTTGCGTACTTCGCAAATTTGTTTTCCGGCTTTTGCTCCGGTGCTTTCGGTACGACTAAACGGCATCGACTTGACACCGTCAGTCCGAAATCACTCGCCCCCTGCCTGCACTGTTTCCAACACCTGTCTTGAATAATCAAGAGACGCTCCTGTTCGCCGTTCACGACCTCTCTTTCTCCGACCTGCGTCTGTTCCATCTTTCCGGTCTCCGGATTCATCTGCTCCTTATAAACCGGAATCATGATGGTGAGAGGAATCTCGCTCAACTTCTTTGTGACTTCGAGATACTTCTCTTGTGCAATCAGCAGTCTCGCAAGTGCGTCACAGTCCACATTTGCAATGAGTTTGATTTCGAGCAGTTCTTTCGCCAGTTTCCGGAACTTCTTTTTGAGTTCCGGTGACAAATATGTGGGAGGCTTTACTTTGTCAGATGGTGCTTTGACCTCCGCATTTTTTCGAGCCTCAATTTCCGCTTTTGTGAGGTGTTTTTTTCCTTTCAAAACCACCAAATCGGTCGGTTGTCTTGTTCCTGCCATGCAACAACAAACCCCCTTTCCGTCTGATGTTCCGGTGATGTGGTGTCACATTCTGACACCCCTCTAGGCTGACCCCATATTTTGAAATTCTCGTGGGGAGTTTTCTCCGAATCATTCGGGGGGTGCGACTAGACCGAATCCGGTCAAAACTTTTTCGATACCCCCTGCCTCTTTGAAGTGCTGCACAATCACCTGTCGAATCCTCGCTTGCGTTGCTCTCATGGTTGCCTTGTCTTGTTTGTATAGTGCTGTGATTATGTTGTGAGAGTTATGGCTGACAGGGAACAGATTCAAAGGATTGAGCCTCTGATTCCAGTCATCTTCTAACTCGATGATGTGGTGTATCGGGTCGGATGGTTGGAGTGGAATCAGTTCATCCAATACATACAGAGCATAGATGTCTATGTGGTCATAGACCGCCTGCATTATCGGGCGAATCGCTCGCCATTCCTGCGATAGATAGAACTCTGCTGCCCTCTTGTCACGCCGTGTATTGTTATACACAACATGTCTCGACTGCTGCCTTTGTTCACACTTCTCGCACATCTTCATCGTCTGCGGAATCATCACTCCGCACCTGCACACTTTATACAACATCACCTCACCCCTTTCGTCGCCTGCTGCCGTGTTTCTTTCATAAGGCAGCAGGTTTCACACTGTGTCCTGCTGCCCCGATAACAGGAGGGCGAACAGAGGCAAGAAAAAAAGCGACTGCATCTCTGCAATCGCTCCTCACAACTGTTCACGTTATCATTTTATCACTTTGATTTTCACTTTTGTTCCCCATCTTTTCACGCCATTTTCACGGCATTTTCACGCCTTTTTCACAGCAATCTTGCAATTTTCAATCGCTTTTGCACCGAATAATTTGATTGACAGGCGTCCCACCATAACCTTGCACCATGTTTTCGGTGCATTCTTTCCGCAGTTGTGTTTCTCTCTGATGTCCTCGTATGTCTTGCCGTCAATGTATCGCATCCGGAGAGCGTCGAACTTGTATCCCTCGCCTGCTGCCTCTGTCTCTTTCTCAAGAGCATCCAGTGCTTTGTTGATATGCTCAAACAGAATGACCGTCTCTGCCCTGCATTCACGAATGGATTTGAGAAACGCTCTCTCTGCTGACATGTTGTAGAGGTCTGCATTCTCTACCTGCGACACCTCGCTGACCGCCTCTCTGATGTATCTCTGCATCTCGTTGTAATTCTCAAGATACAGATAGGTTTTGTCGATGGCTGTCGCCTCTGTCTGTTCTGTCATCTTCTCACTTTCCTCTTTCTTCTCATAGGCAGTCCGTGCATCTTTCGCCAGTTGTTTGATTCCGTCCTCGCCTTATATCTTGCCTGTGCTGCTACCGCATAGGCGAAAGCATCCGTTGCGTCCTGCCTCTTGCTTTTCGGCTCTCCTCCGACCGTCGCCTTGTCTGCTGCCTGCTGCACAATCTGCTCAATCTCTTTCTCACTCTTTCCGGATGCCTTGAGACCGCAGATGATGCTTTTCATTCTTTCAATCCATCCCATCGAATCGCCTCCTCCCTGTGTGCCTAATTGAAAGGGAGTTCTTCGTCGATTCCGTCCGGAATGTTCATGAATCCATCTCCATCTGTCGGATATGGCGAGGACTGCTCCTGCTGACTGCTGCCGGATGCGTTTCCTTTGCTTTCTGCGAACTCCTGCTCCTCGATGACCACGTCAGTGGTATAAACACGTTGACCGTCTCTGTTTGTGTATGACCCTGTTTGAATCCTGCCGGAAATCGTGACTTTCGTGCCTTTTCTGAAATATTTCTCTGCGAACTCTCCTGCTCTGCCGAATGCCACGCAGGAAATGAAATCGGCTGACTGCTGCCCCTCGCTCCTGCTGCCTTTGCGGTCAACTGCTAATGTGTAGCGAGCGACGCACATGGATTCCTGCGAACTGTTCGCCTGTGTATATCGTGATTCGGGGTCTCTTGTCAATCGCCCCATCAATATGACCTTATTCATGAACGAGAGCCTCCTTTGTCATCTTTCTCTTTTCCCATCTGCCCGAACGCCTTGACCAGTTCCACCAAAAAGGCAATCAGTACCACCAACACAATCAAGCCGACCACAATTCCGATTCCGACCATTATCATCTCAAAAATCGCCATTTCTTTCCCTCCTCTATGCGTGATTATTGAGTTCTTTTGACAGATGCAGGAATTTCTCTTTGAACTCCTCATTGCTGCCATTCATGCAGGTCTCGAACATGTCCTCATAGAGTTCTGCATTCTCCACGATGAAACGCTGTTGTCCGACCGTGTATCTATTCTTGAAAAACTGCTCTTTGTATCCCTCAAGGATGACCGTCCACGCCTCTCTCTGTTTTCCATCCACATCCGGATATTTCGAGAGCATCCGGTTCACCACCTTGTCGATTGCGTCCGAGATGACCTTTTTCCAGTCCGGACGACCCTCTGTCAGTAGAAACTCAATATCTGCGAACGAATCTCCGGCAGCGATTGCGATGATTCTGATTTCTTTCTTTCCTTTGGCAGATTCAAGAATCAAATCCTCGTCATACGCTGCACGATAGTATTTCAATTTCTCCTCAAAATTCTCGGTCGGATTGATGATGATTTCCGGACGACTGCTGCCCTCTGTCTGAATCCCGACCCCGATATATCTCGCATGTTCTGCGATTGCCTTTTTGAATATCTCTGCAAATTCCTTTTTTCTCAATTCCTGTCCTCCTCCCTTACGATGCCATCACTTTGGCAAGCAGGCTCTCATATAACGCCTTGTATGTATCACGTTCCGTCTGAATGCGAATAATATTCTCTGACGGTGATTCTGCTGCCACTCTCGTCTTTTCCTCGACGTACACCGCTGCATTCTGCTCGATTTCCTCAATCTTCTTTTCATGGTCAGAAATCATCACCTCAATTTCTTCCTTGAGGCTTTTGATTTCCTCCTGTTGCCTTTTGATTGTTTCATTGTACTGTTTGGATGTCTTGATTCCGGCATCCAGTGACAAGGAAATCATGAGAGCGATGTCAATGTTCTCCATCTCTTTGTCGGTACACTGCCCGATATAATTTCCAACCCTCTCAACTGCTACCGAATGAACCTGCTCACATAAAACTGTGCTGATTCTTCCTGTCGACCGGATGACGCAGTGTGTCGGCAGGTCTGTCTTTGGCTGTGTTGTCAAATATACCACCTCGATGGTGTTGCTGTTCTCATTGTTCCGGTCATTGCTGACCACTACTGCCGGACGGTCTGTCTGCTGCTCACTGCCGTGAACTGCCCCCCCCTCGGCTGATATAGAATATCTCTCCTCGCTTTATGTCTGTACCGCTCATTTTGTCTCCTCCTGTTCTGCTTTGCTTATCTCATGCGGTTCTGATTCTTTGATGAACCGTTCGTCTGCCGGATTCCATTCTCGGATTTTTATTCCGTTCATCAAATCACCGAAACTCGATTCCCCTCCTGCTTTTTTGTCCTCGTCATCTGCCATGATTAGCAAATTCTTTGAAATCGCCATCAACATGATTCCCCTTGCGATTTTAGGTGTTTCGTCTCCGAATTTGATGACAAGGTTTTTCTCCTCGTCTCCGTCCGTCAAAATCCACGCCTTTTCTATGTTCTCATTTCCCTTGAGTTGCTCTGTGAAAAACGGTGTCAAATCTGTCGCCTGTTTCATTTTCATCCTCACCACCTTGTCAAAGTATTCCTCTGCCTGTTTGATTGCAGGCTCGCATCTGTATCCGGTGCAGGTGTGCAGGTGAGACCCGATGCAAAACCTGCATGTGTTGAGCCTCACCCATTCCTCTCTGTCCTGCTGCCGTGTCATTCTATTCCTCTACCCTCGACGAATGCGACCGCTTTCTCCACTGTGATGAAATCATCTCCGTCCTCGGTGTATCCGTCACAATTTGCTTTGATTTCCGCACATATCTGTTTGATGTCCACATTCTGCAATGGTTCATCTGATTCGTTCAACAATCTTGTCGCCATGATACAGAATCCGTCCTCAAGACCAGTAAAATCATCGAGCAGGTATGTCACGAGAACTCTCACAATTCTGCCTGTGTTCTTTCCATCCTTGAACTCCATCATCTCAAGGATGTCGCCCTTTTTATATCCTCTGTCATTCTTGCGGAGTTCAAAACTCTTTTCTCCGCTCAATACCTCCTCAAAGAATGACGCTCCGAGACGAATCTTGTGAATCTTCTGACCGTTCTCTCCGGTCTCACTCGGAATCTGTTCCATCTTCTCGGCATCTGCCATCTCACGGAGTTTCTTTGCTGTCTCTTTGTCAATGGCATCTTGCTCCTCGGAATATTTCTGCTCGTCTGTCTTGTATGCCTCTGCTCTGTTCTTGTACTGGTCGCACTTTGTGCATGTTCCGGTCTTAACATTGCAAGTCTCATATTCGGTGCAGGAATAACAGAGAGATGTGATTCCCTCCGGATGAGGTGTCTCATAATCGTCGCCCGCTCTTGCCTCCGGAGGATTCATGCCGTTTTCTTCCGTGTCGGATTCTGACACCTGCTGCCCTGCTGCTTTCGCCTCTTTCATGTCTTTCACTTCTTTGTGTGTCAGTTCTCCGGTCTCTGAAAATTTCCCCAGTGTCTCACGCTGTTCATCCTCCGTCATTCCGCTCAATTCATAAGCTGCGGAGAATGTGAGGCGTTCTTTCTTGAGTTCCTCTTTCCATTCCGGAATCAGATTGTTATTGATTGCCTCAATCTGTGCAATCTTTGTTTTGCTCACATGCAGCATTGAGGAAATCACATCCCTCAATCGTCCGGATTGCAGGTCATATCCCTTGATTTTCTTTCCTGCTGCTTTCATACGCTCAAGAGATGCCTTGAGGCGTGTTTCCTCCTCAATCATGTCGGAAATGGTCTTTGAACGGTATGAGTTGGCGATGATAATTTCAACCTGTTCCTCGTCATCGTCCTGTGGTGTGGTCAATTTACTGGTTGCAAGTTCAAAATCTTTATACCCCTTTGATACGAGGTATTTGAGAGCCTCCCACCGTCTTTCACCTGCGACGATTCTGTATTCGCCTTTTTCGCACGGTGCATATACAAGTTCGAGGTTCTGTTTCAAACCGGACAGGAGGATGTCTCCTGCCAGTTCTTCGATGTCTGCAACACTATAAAAATTCATGTCGTTGCGGTACATCTTGAAAATTGAAATGTCCTTTGTGCGGAATCTTGCTCTCGGAGATTCGTCAATCCCTGCTTTGCTGTTCTTGTTGAGTGCGTCTTTCACGCTGAATCCTGCTGCCATCTGTTCACCCTCCTGTCATTACTCTGTGAGTTTCTGTTTTTTTGTCTCGGTACGTTCGACGTTGATTTCGCCC
>ENA-OURQ01001276-OURQ01001276.1-human-gut-metagenome-genome-assembly--contig:-NODE-1276-length-21766-cov-15.936852_pt1 | contig 21766 bp, 16 predicted proteins | sample MGYA00242105_ERZ508999 | MGnify/ENA primary metagenome ERZ508999 (study PRJEB26280, sample SAMEA2338771) | human gut metagenome | biome: human gut; feature: human-associated habitat; material: faeces...
AAAACATTCCAGTGGAATGTTTTTCGTAGGGAACCCTCGCAGGGGGTTCCCTGTGAGGATTGAACTACTGCAAAATATAAAATCGCTCAGTAAGTCTTGATTGATATTATAAATTATCTTATGGTTTTTAGGTGGAAGTAACTACCAAGCGGGCGAACAAAGTTCGCCCCTACGATTTGTTAACTAACTTAATTTAAGACAGTTAAAAGTTTCGCTCAAGCCTTTTTAAAGCGGTGAGCCGCCGCCCCCAAGACGCGTAGTCGGTTTTGCAAGCAAAACCTCGATATTCTAAACCGACTTTTATTCACGCGGAGGAAGTAATTACCCAATGGGTGAAAAAGCATAAAATAGTAAACGAAAGGAAGTCGAAAATGATAGATATTAAAGAAGAATTAAGCGGAAACACATATCCAGGCAGAGGAATTATTATAGGAAAAAGTGATGATGGCGAGAAAATAGTTATCGGCTATTTCATTATGGGCAGAAGCGAAAACAGCCGTAACAGAATTTTTGTTGCTGAGGGTGCAGACCTTAAAACAAAGGCTTTCGATGAATCAAAGCTTCAAGACCCATCTTTGATTATCTATGCACCAGTAAGAGAAATCGGTGAAACAACAGTTGTCACAAACGGCGACCAGACGGATACTGTTCGTGATTTTATTCTTGAGGGAAAATCCTTTGAGGACGCTCTAAGAACTCGTACATTCGAGCCAGACCCGCCGAATTTTACACCAAGAATTTCAGGTATCGTAAATCGTCACAACGGAACATTCTCATATAAAATGTCTATTCTCAAGAGCGATAACAACAGAGAAGAAGCTGTACTCAGATTTTTCTATGAGTATGCAGAGCCTATTTCCGGCGAGGGACATTTTATCCACACATATGAGCATGACGGCAATCCTATTCCGTCATTTAAGGGTGAGCCAAAGCGTATAAAGCTTTCAGGTGATATTAACGAATTTACAAAGCAGGTTTGGGAAAGCCTTAATCCTGATAATAAGGTTTCATTCTTTGCAAGATATATTGACATCAAAACAGGCAAGACTGAATCCCGTATCGTAAACAAAAATTCATAATAAAAGGAATGAACAGAATGAACGAATTAGAACTCAAATATGGTTGTAACCCTAATCAGAAGCCATCAAGAATCTTTATGGAAAATGGAGCAGATTTACCTATCGAGGTTCTCAATGGTAAGCCTGGTTATATCAACTTCCTTGATGCTTTCAATAGCTGGCAGTTGGTTTCAGAGCTTAAAGCAGCAACAGGACTTCCAGCAGCAGCGTCTTTTAAGCATGTAAGCCCAGCTGGTGCAGCTGTTGCAACAGAACTTTCTGATACTCTCAAGAAGATTTATTTTGTTGACGATTTAGAGCTTTCTCCTATTGCAAGTGCATATGCAAAGGCTCGTGGTGCGGACAGAATGTCCTCATACGGCGACTGGGCAGCTCTTTCTGATGTCTGCGACAAGGAAACAGCTTTAATTCTCAAGCGTGAAGTTTCTGACGGTATCATCGCCCCTGGATATACAGATGAAGCACTTGAAATCCTCAAGAGCAAGAGAAAAGGAACATATAACATAGTTAAGATTGACCCTAACTATGTTCCAGCAGCTATTGAGCATAAGCAGGTTTATGGTGTTACTTTTGAGCAGGGCAGAAACAGCCTCAAGATTGACGAGGAATTGCTCAAGAACTTCCCAACAGACAACAAGACTTTCACTGATGAGGCAAAGCGGGATTTGATTATCGCTTTGATTACACTCAAGTATACACAGTCCAATTCCGTTTGCTATGCAAAGGACGGACAGGCTATCGGTGTCGGTGCAGGCCAGCAGTCAAGAATACACTGCACAAGACTTGCAGGAAATAAGGCTGATATATGGTATCTCCGCCAGAATCCAAAGGTTATGGCACTTCCTTTCAAGGAGGATATTCGCCGTCCTGACCGTGACAACACTATTGATGTTTATATTTCTGATGATTACGAAGATGTTCTTGCGGACGGTATCTGGGAACAGTTCTTCACAGAAAAGCCAGAACCACTTACTCGTGAGGAGAAAAAGGAATGGCTCAAAACATTCAGTGGAGTATCTCTTGGTTCAGACGCATTCTTCCCATTCGGTGACAATATTGAAAGAGCTCACAGGAGTGGTGTAGAATTTATTGCACAGCCAGGTGGTTCTATTCGTGATGATAATGTTATTGAGGTTTGTAATAAGTACAATATCGCAATGGCATTTACAGGAATCAGACTTTTCCATCACTAATAAAAACCTTAACTTCATAGAAAAGAGGTATATAAAATGGATATACTTATGCTTGGAAGCGGTGGCAGAGAACACGCACTTATCAAGAAATTAAAGGAAAGTCCTAAAGCAGGAAAAATTTATTGTGCCCCAGGTAATGGCGGTATTTCGAAGGACGCTGAGTGTGTTAATATCAGCGTTATGGATAAAGAGAATATAATTGCTTTCGCTAAGGAAAAGAATATAGACCTTGTTTTTGTTGCACCTGACGACCCGCTTGCAGCAGGTGTTGTTGATGCCCTTAACGATGCAGGAATCAGAGCTTTCGGTCCTGTTGCAAAGGCTGCTGAAATCGAGAGCAGTAAGGTTTTTTCTAAGAACCTTATGAAAAAATATAACATTCCAACTGCTGGTTACGAGGTTTTCTCTGACCCTGAAAAGGCTATTGCATACATTGAGGAACAAAATAAGTTCCCAACAGTTATAAAGGCTGATGGACTTGCTCTTGGTAAGGGCGTTATCATTGCACAGAGCCTTGAAGAAGCTAAGGACGCAGTTAAGGAAATTATGGAAGATAAGAAATTTGGCGAATCTGGCAACAATGTTGTTATCGAGGAGTTTCTTACAGGCCCTGAGGTTTCTGTTCTTGCATTTACTGACGGCAAGACACTCAAGCCTATGATTTCCTCTATGGACCATAAGCGTGCATTAGACGGCGACAAGGGACTTAACACAGGCGGTATGGGAACAATCAGCCCTAACCCTTATTATACAGATGATATGGCAGAAGTTTGTATGAAGACAATCTTTATGCCAACTGTTGAGGCTATGAACAAAGAGGGCAGACCTTTCAAGGGTTGTCTTTACTTTGGACTTATGCTCACACCAGATGGTCCTAAGGTTATCGAATACAATTCTCGTTTCGGCGACCCTGAGGCACAGGTTGTCCTTACACTTCTTGATAGCGATTTGGTCGATATTGTCAATGCTGTTATTGATGAAAAGCTTGACCAAGTAGACATCAAATGGTCAAAGGATAATGCTGCTTGCATAGTTATGGCAAGTGGTGGCTATCCTGAGGCATATAAGAAGGGTATCGAGATGGACGGCTTTGATGAAAACGGTCAGGTTGACGGTGCAGTTGTTTTCCACGCAGGAACTAAGTTTGAGAACGGAAAGTTCTATACAAACGGCGGTAGAGTAATCGGTGTTACTGCAAAGGGAGAAACTCTTGAGAAAGCCCTTGATAACGCTTATGCGGCTGTTGAGAAAATCAGCTTTGACGGTGCTCATTACAGAAAAGATATAGGCAGAACAAGAAAGTAATTGTTTGGGTTCTAAAATATGACATAAATTCAGCCCCCGACTGTGAGATAATAAACACAGTCGGGGGTGATTTTTTGCATAGGGTTATATACATAGACATACTGTTTTGCGTAAATTTCATTATCGACTTTATGCTGTTGTTGTCGGTAAGAAAATTTCTTTCGCTAAAGGCAAGATACCGAAGAATGGTTTTAGGAGGCTTGGTTGGAGCGACTTCGTCCTTTGTAATATTTCTACCGCCGATGAATGAATTTTTAAGTCTTATAATTCGTCTTGTGACGGCTTTTGCGGTGGTTTTTGCAACATTTTTTCCGACAAGCAGAAAATCCTTTTTGAAAGCAGTATCAGCATATTTTCTTATAACTTTTTGTTTCTGCGGAGCTTGTATTGCTTTTTTTATGCTGTTTTCGCCACCTGTCGCTATAAGGAATGGTGCTGTTTATATAGATATTTCACCGATTATGCTTGTAGGGATAATTTTAGCCTGTTACATAATTATTCGTATTATTTGCAGAGTGAGTGGTCGTTCTTTAGCAAGTCAGGAAATTTGTTGGCTTGTGGTTGAGAATAATGAAAAAAGTGTTAAGCTTATCGCTAAGACAGACACAGGGAATATGCTGAAAGAACCATTCTCAAATTTACCTGTTATAGTCGCAGAAAGAGAAAAGCTTGAAGTAGTTTTGCCAAGTGAGATTTCTGATTATCTTGCAAAGACTGTTTCTGTTAGTGATACTTCTTGTGATTATGTAAGTGGTATAAGACTTGTTCCATATAATAGCGTAGGTGGAGAGGGTTTATTACCAGCGTTTAAGCCTGATTCTATAAAAATTATTTTAAACGGAAAAAATATAGAGTCAGAGGCATATATAGCGGTAACAAGCAGAAGGTTATCAGAGAGTTTTTCTGCAATAATTCCATCAGAAATTATATTAAATTAGCGGAGGAAAACAGTATGAATATTTTTCAGAAAATTATATGTATAATCAGATTTAAGTTGCTAAAGCATAGACTTTTAAAATTTGGTGAGGTTCATTACATAAACGGTTCAGAAACACTTCCTGCACCTCTTAAAAAGAATGAGGAAGAGCTTGTGATGAAAAAATTAGCCGAGGGCGACGAATCGGCAAGAGAAACTTTGATTACACATAATTTAAGGCTTGTAGTTTATATTGCAAAAAAGTTTGAATCAAAATCAGCAAGCGTAGAGGATTTAATTTCTATCGGAACGATAGGTCTTATAAAGGCAGTGAGAACCTTTAATCCCGAAAAAAATATTAAGCTTGCAACCTATGCTTCTCGTTGTATTGAAAACGAAATTCTTATGTTTCTAAGAAAAAGCTCACAGCAAAAAAACGAAATTTCCATAGATGAACCACTTAATGTTGATTGGGACGGCAACGAGCTTCTTATTTCAGATATATTGAGTTGTGATGAGGATAGCGTAAACTGTAATATTGAGCGTGAATCTGAACATAAGCTATTGCTTAAAGCAGTAAGCAGGCTTTCTGGCAGAGAACGAGAAATTATGGAGCTTCGTTTTGGTTTAAATGGTGAGTGCGAGCATACTCAAAAACAAGTTGCAGATAAGCTGAAAATTTCTCAGTCCTATATATCAAGGCTTGAAAAAAAGATAATTTCAAGGTTGAAAAAAGATTTAGAAATGTCAAATTTTATATAACAATATGGGCTTTGGTTTTTGCCAAGGCTCTTTTTATTTTCATTAATGGTGCTTTAATTACTCATAATTTACGAATTGTTCTTTTTTTTGTATTGACACACAAATTTATGAATGATATTATAAAAATATAGATTTCTAAAATTTTTGTTGAAATATGCAATAAATGAAATGAGGTTATTTATTTGATAAAAAAATCACTTGCACTAATTATGGCAGCAATGATTGCTATGTCGTTTACAGCTTGTAATAATGGCTCTGATGTAGAATCTTCTGCTGAATCCACTAATACATCATCTTCCGCAGAAAGTAGTGTTGTATCAGAAACAGAATCAAAGACTACATCAAATTCAGAATCGAGTACTACATCATCAGAAACAAGCCAATCTACTAAGTATTCAATTTCAGATTTGAAAATTCCAAGCGGTTGTGGACCACTCTTAAAGCCAGCTCTGCAGGAATTTATGAATACTATGGATTCAGAAAAATATCTTATAAAGTATTCTGTTGAATATCTTACAGAATCTACAAATAGCAAGGTCGTTAAGGGTACAAATACTGTTAAGAGAAGTGGCGATAAGATTTCTTCATTTATGGACGCAGAAGACTATGATACAAATCTCCAAATTGTTAAAGATAATAAGGTCTATGAAGTTGATGATAGTAAAAAGACAGTAACATGGGCAAATGTAGAAGATAATCTTGTTGATAATTTTACAGTTTATACTGCAAATATTTTCTATATTAGCTCACTTGAACTTTGCGGAAGTGGCAAGGAAACAATAAATGGCACAGAGTATGACTATGAAGAATATAAAGAGCCTGAAAGTAACTCATCTGCAAGTGAATCTTCTGCTGAATCATCAGGAGAAAAAAAGGTTGAAAGAGCAAGATATTATTTTGATAGTAATGGAAAGTTAGCAGGATTAAAGCATACACAGAACAATTATTACTATACAACAATGATTATTGAGCTTAGTCAAAATGTAAGTGATGCCGATTTTGAATATCCATCAGATTATACACTTACAGAAAGAAGTGAGCTTTCTGAGGACTCAGTTGCTTCTTCAACAGCGTCTTCAACTTCATCAAACTAAAGAAAGTAGGAGTAATAAAATGAAAAGATTTTTTGCAATTATATTATCAGCACTTATACTAACTTCTTTTGCTGCTTGTAATAATGATTCTGGTACAGAAACAAACGCTTCTAAAGCAGAAGGTGGAATATCAAGCTCTGCATCAGATAGTGAAAGCAGGAGTTCTTCAAGTTCAGAAAATAAGACTTCTTCTGAAACTAATAGTGGTTCTTCAGAGAGTACATCTTCAGGCAGTAATTCATCTGAAACAACATCTTCTTCAGAAATTTCTGATACAAATAAGCTTTCAAATGCAGCTATGGCAAAAAATGCAGGAGCTTTGCTCAAAGATGGCTTACATAATTTCTTTGTAGAGCTTGATGAAGATAAGTATCGCCTTGAAATTGATATGTTTGCTACAGCATCAAATTCATCAAAGGTTGTTATAATAACTCGTGACGGAAATAATATTTCTGCGGCAACAGGTGATTCTAAGGATAACCTTAGTAAGTCTATTGTTAAAGATGACAAGGGATATGTTATTGATGATACAAAAAAGACTATAACTTGGTCTAAGTTTGAGAAAGGCTATGCAGAGAACTATACAGAATATCTTGCAAAGCTTTTCTATATTACTGATATAGAAATGCTCAAGAGCGGAAAAGAAAAATTTGGTGACAAAGAAATGGACTATGAAGAGTATAAAATCATAGTAAATAAATCATCTTCCGCTTCATCAGAATCTTCAAAAGTCGAAGAACAGCATGTAAAATATTATTTCGATAACAAGGAATTTAAGGGAATGAAAATCATTAATGGTAATGATTACTATGCCCTTAGAATTGTTTCTATGACACACGAAATTCCTGATGGAGAATTTGATTATCCATCAGATTACAAGCTTATTCAGGCAGAAGAATATTCTTATGCAGTAGATGGTTCTTCAAGTGCAGAATCAAGCAAGGCTTCAACAAGTTCAAAATCTTAATAAATTAAATAAATCCTCTTGCTGAAAAGCAGGGGGATTTTTTCTACCCTTCTGTGCTTTGAAAAGGCTTGAGCGAAGCTTTAGATTTTATTGAGTTATATCAAAAAGACTTGAATTAAATCTGAATATATCATAAAATAATAATAAAGTTTATAAATCGGAGGAAAACTTGTGAGAATTGGTGCATCAACAGCTTGTTTATATCCTATGGAAACAGAAAAAGCCGTAGCTACACTTATAGAAAACGGATTTCGCATAATAGAAATTTTCTTCAACTCATTTTCTGAGCTTGAGCTTGAATATCTTGAAAAGCTTAACGAATATATTCTGAAAAATAATTGTGAGGTTGTGTCTATACACCCATTTTTATCGGGAATGGAGCCATTTCTATTTTTCTCAAACTATGGACGAAGATTTTATGATACTGTAGATTTTTACGAGAAATTTTATAGGGGAGCTCAGATTTTAGGGGCAAAAAAGCTCATACTTCATGGTGGAGTTTTTCCAGATAGATATAATCTTTCTGATGAAGAATATTGCAAACGCTTTGATATTATTGCGAAAAGGGGAAGAAAATTTGGGGTAGAAACTTTGCACGAAAATGTAAATAAGTTTCGTGCATCATCACCGGATTTTATAAAAACTATGAGAAAGATTATTCCAGATAGTGCAAAATTTACGCTTGATTTAAAACAGGCAGTGCGTTCTGGATATAGTCCTTTTGAAATTTTAGATTCAATGGGAAATAGCTTGAAACATATTCATATCAATGACCATACTAACGGAAAAGATTGCTTGCTCCCATTTTATGGGGATTTTAATTATAAGGAGTTTTTTTCAGAATGCAGAAAAATAAGCTATGACGGAGATGTGATTATTGAAATTTATAAAAATAACTTTGATGATGTTACAGAACTTATGAGGAGTGCAGAAAAGCTTTCTAAACTTCTTTGAGAGAATAAATAATTTAATAATAAATTAGTTTTGTAGTTAAAATTAAAAAATATTCTAAAATATATTAAAATTATTCAAAAGTGCTTGAAATTATTGATAAAATATGGTAAAATTTATGATGCTTAAATCGTTTTAAAAACTTTATTGTTAGGAGGATACCAATATGTTAAAGCATATTGTTTTTTGGAAAATCAAAGACAATGAAGATAAAGAAAAGAATATGGAACAAATGGTCAAAATGCTCTATTCTTTGGATGGGAGAATTAAAGGTCTTGAGTCTGTTGAGCTTGGCTATAATTTAGATTTTACTTCTGAATATGATGTTGTTCTATGTGCTGTTCTGAAATCTCCAGGAGCTTTGAAATTCTATCAGAATCACCCAGACCATGTTAAATGCAAAAAATTTATTTCAACTATTGCAGAAAAGAGAGTGGCTTTCGATTTCGTACCTGAAGACCCTGATTTCCTTGATATATCACCAGATATACTTGATTTCGATGAAAAGAAAGAGTCTAAAATAAGTTCACCTGAACCAATAGTACTTGTTACAAATATCGAAAAACCTAAGCTTGGTGAGCCACCTATTGAAAAAGTAAAATCTCCTGCTGAAAAAATTGAAGATGCAAAGCCAGCAGAAGCTTTTGCTGAAAAGGCAGAGCAGAGCAAAACATCAGAAAAATCAAAAGCTGCTGATAAGAAATTACAGATAGATGTTTCTGATATTCAAACCGCTTCGGACGAATATCAGAGCCTTGTAAGACCAGTTATTCCTGGTATAAATGCTCCAATTGATTTTGTTCCAACAGAAGAACCCGAACCAGATTATAATATTATTCCTGATTTTATACAGAAGTCTATTAAAGAGGCTCAGGAAGATTATGATGTATTAGAAGCTATTGTTGATGAAGAAGACCCATATGGTTTTGAAGTTGCAAGTGAGCCTGAAAAGCCAGTCGAGGTTGAGAAGCCAATCGAGGTTGAGAAGCCAGTCAAGGTTGAGAAGCCAGTCGAAGTTGAGAAGCCAGTCGAGGTCGAAAAGCCAATCAAGGTCGAAAAGCCAGTTGAAACTGCACCTACGCCTGTTGCACCAAAGTCTAAAGTAAACGAATCTGATATTCCTCCTATACCTGTAAAACATGGAAAATCACGCCTTTTTGAAAATAAAAACGAAGAAGAAACTCCGCAAGAAGTCGATATGAGCAATAAATGGCGTTGCCCATCATGTGGCCGTTTAAATGCTAACTATGTTGGTACTTGTGGTTGCGGTACATCTAAGCCGTTAAATGATTTTATTTCAGATGATAATACTGAACAAAATCAAGTACAAGAAGAAACACCTTCAAATGCTTGGAGATGTCCTAAATGTGGTGCTTTACACGCTAACTTCATAACTGATTGCAAATGTGGATATATTAAACCAGATGGATTTACAGTAAATCCAATTACAGGCGGTTTAAGTTCTGATGATTCAAATAGTCTTCCTCCATTTGCTCCAATGAAAGCTTCAGATATTGCATCAACTCCTCAAAAAGAAGTTGGTACAGATATGCCAAAACCTATACCTATGGAAGTTTCTTCTATGAATAAGGAAAAGGCTAGTGGTTTGAAGTTTGGCGAACATAAGTTAGGCTTTGGTAAATCTGCTTCAAGAGCATCTAAAAATTCAGAACCAACACCACCTCCAGCACCAGTTAAGGCGCCAACACCACCTCCAGCACCAGTTAAGGCACCAACGCCACCTCCAGCACCAGTTAAGGCGCCAACACCACCTCCGGCAAAACCAGAAAAGAAGTCATTCTTCGGACGCAAGAAGAAAGAGAAAGAAAAGGAAAAAAAGCAAGAATTTGATATGACTAAGTTTTGGAAATGCCCAAAATGTGGAAAATATAACCATAATTATGTTGGTACTTGTGGTTGTGGCGAAGCAAAGCCATTTGATTTTGATTTCGGGGAAATCAAGGAAGATGATAAATCCTTTATTCCTAAGTCAAATGCTTGGAAATGCCCACAGTGCGGAAAGCTTAACAATAATTTTGTTTCAGTTTGCCACTGTGGATATAGCAATCCTGATATAGCTGAATAATAAAATGTACTTATAAATTAAGACAGCATAAATCGTTTTTTGGACGAGTTATGCTGTCTTTTTAATCTTTTCTTTTTTTGACTTTTGCAAGAGGATTGCTTTCAGCCGCTTTTTCCATTTGAGTACTTGAAAGATGTGTATAAATTTCGGTAGTGCTAAGACTTTCATGACCAAGAATATCTTTGAGTATTCTTATATCAACATTTCCGTGCTGATACATCAGCGTAGCAGCAGTATGCCTTAATTTGTGTACAGAATATCCAGTAGAGCCATTTGGAGATGTGAGACCGATTTCGGAAAGATATTTTTTGACAAGCCATTGAACAGTTTTAGGACTTATTCTGTTTCCATTTCTGCTGATGAAAAGAGCATTTTTATCTTTAGATGATTTGATACTTCCGTTAGGTCGAAGGGGAAGATAGTCCTTAATTGCAGATATGCAGGCTTCATTAAGATATACGATTCTTTCCTTGCTGCCCTTGCCAAAAAGCCTTAAGGTTTTTTCTTCATAGTTTATGTCAGTAAGATTTATTCCGACAAGTTCTGAAAGACGCATACCACAATTCAAGAATAGTGTCAGTATGCAATAATCACGCTCTTTGTACTTTCCATCGATGGTATTAAGTAGTTCTATACTTTGCTCTAAAGAGAGAAACTTAGGCAATTTTTTTGATAGCTTTGGTGTATCAAGTCCCTTTGAGGGGTCGTAGTCAATTAAATTAAGCTTTTGATATAAAAAGTTAAAAAAAACTCTTATTGCACAAGATTTTCTTGCACGAGCTGCTGCTCCATTATTTCGTGTACTTATACAATAGTTCATAAAATAGCTTATATCATTAAAGCTGATTGTCTTTATAAAATCAAGGTCTATGTCATCTATTGCGATTTTTTCTTCTTCGATATTTTCATCAACAATTCCCTTATGTTTTTTCATATATCTGAAAAATGTACGCAAACTAATAAAGTATTCATTAACTGTATTTTCTGAACGACCTTTTACATTTTGCATATAGCTGAGAAATTGCTGTAAAAGTTCAAAGGATTCGTCAAGATATTGTTTTTTCATAAGTTCACCCCATAAAAGCTATTATTTTAATTATAACATAATGATTTTATAAATTCAAAGTTTCGACAGTTCGATGTCAAAAAAATATTGAAAAGTTTGTGCTAAATTGCATATTTTTTTATTAACAAATTCTTGAAAAATATATAAATATTGGATATAATAAGTTTATACGATTTTTTAAGCTATTATATATTTGATTACGAGGAGATTTAATGAAACGATTTAAAATTATTTTAGTAGCATTAGTTGCAGCAACTATGATTCAGGCAGTGCCTATAACTGCAAATGCAAAAACAAACAATGATACTTCAAAATCAATAGTTACACAAAATACTGTATCAGATAAAACTATAAAAATTATTGATATTCAAATCGAAGCCAAAAACGGTTCAGATATTACAGCTAAAGTTCAGCAGGCGCTTGATGTTGCAAGAGATTTTGCAATGGATAGTGTTCCGTATAGAATTATTATCCCTAAGGGTACTTATACTATCTCCTCTGCACTTGAAATTTATAGTAATACACAAATCTGTGCTGAGGGCGCTCATATAATCAAGCAAAGCTTTTCGGGTGGTATGCTGAGAACAGCCTTTCCAAAAGGTGACAATAAGTTATATGGATATTCAGGATATAAGAATATTAAAATTGTTGGTGGAATATGGGACGGAAATGCAGAAAGCCAAAAATATGGCGAAGGAAAATGCAAGGTATTTTCAAGCTTTAGGTTTGCACACGCTACAAATATAACTCTCGAAAATCTTTCCATAACTAATAATGTTGGTTCACATCATCTTGAACTTGGTGGTATTGATGGTGCTACAATCACAGGTTGTACCTTTGAAGGTTATAAAGATGGTGGTATTTCCGGTGGAAAAGAGGCTATTCAGCTTGATGTTATGTATAGCCCGGAAGTTTTCGTAGGTTATCCGGCTTTTGATGATACACCTTGCATAAATGTAAAAATATCGAATAATACTTTTAAAAATGTAAATAGAGGTGTTGGAAATCATACAGCTGTAAATGGAGTGTATTTTGAAAATGTAGAAGTGACAAATAATATCTTTGAAAATATTACTCAGCAGTCAATCCTTGCATTAAATTGGAAAGATTGCAATATTTCAAATAATATTATGAGGAATGTGGGTTCTGGTGTTGATTTTAAATATATGGAGCCAACTCTATATAATAATCCAAAGGTTGGCAGTACAAATATAGATTCACAGTCAAAATCTACTATTTCAAATAATATAATCTCAATAAGTTCAAGTGCAAATGAAAATCTTCCATATATTTTTGGTATTCGTGCTTGGGGTACAACTATTAATGAAGCTAATAATTCAAACTCAATTTTAGAAGGAAATTATTTTGTTGAGGGTGTAGATATTTTTAATAATAATATTACATCACTTGGTAGAATAGACGCTGGAATTTCTGGAAAGCTTATGAACGATAGCAAAATCTATAACAATATAGTAGATTTTTCAAATTCTAAAGGCAATGAAAACAGCAGAGGCATTTATCTAAGGCAAAGCAATAATAATACAATAGAAAATAATACTTGCCATCAGATTAATGGTACTGGTGGAAATGGTATACATCTTTCAGCAAGTGATAAAAATATTATAAAAACTAATACTATTACTGATTGTACAGGCAATGGCATCTCACTTAATACCTATTCAAATGAAAATCAGATTATAGGTGGCAACATTCTTGGAAATTCTGTGAATGGAATTTCGTTGAATTCAAGCAGTGCAAATACTGTAAAGAATATAAGTGACGTTAAGGGCAACGGAAATTACGGAATTATAATAAGCAATTCCTCAAGTAGCAATAAAGTTATAGGAGTAAAAGTAGACTCGAATAAAAAGAGTGGAATAGCTGTGAGCGGTTCAAGCTCAAGTAATACACTTACAAATAATGTTTCTAAAAACAATGGCGGAAACGGTGTTTTGATTTATAACTCTGCTAATAATATCGTAAGCTCATCTTCTTTCTCAGCTAATAAGAATTATGGACTTACAATTTCAGGCAATAGTAGGTCGAATAAAGCAACTTTATGTAATTCAAATAATAATAAAAAAGGACAGGCTGTTATTACAGGTAAATCAAGCAACAATAATGTTGATGTAATAAAGACAGACAATAAAGCAAAAGGAACATTGCCAAGTATTCCGCAAGGTGTTAAGCTTGGAGGTCGTACATCTACTAAAATAAAACTTCAATGGAGTGAAAGTGAAAAGGCAAGCGGATATTATGTATACCGAAAAGACAATAACGGCATTTATAAAAAGATAAAGACTATTGAGGGAAATTCTATACTTTCTTTCATAGATAGCGGACTTACTCCAAATAAAAGCTATTCTTATAGAATTACTGCCTATTATAAATCAAATGGCAATGTTATAAACTCAAGCTATTCTAAAACTGTAAGCTATACTACACTTTTAAAAGCAACAGATAAGTTTACTGGAACATCTACAAAAAATGCCATAACTCTTAAATGGAATAAGGTTTCGGGTGCTACTGGATACTATGTATATAGATATGACGCAAAATCAAATAGCTATAAAACCCTTATAACATTTAATAATGAAAATAGTATTTCAGTAAGAGTTACAGGTCTTAACCCAAATACAAAATATACTTATAAAGTTATGGCATTTAAGAAAACAAATAGTGGTACTTTAAAGGGAGATATCTCAAAAGCTTTGTCTGTTACAACTAAAAAATAAGCAGAAAAAATCTATTGACAAAGCATTTTTAAAGTGCTATATTAGCATTAGAAATCAAATAGATTAAATGTAATGATAAGGAAGCGTTTTTCAAATACGGTTTCAAAAGAGAGCAGAGGTCATCGGCTGAAAGCCTTTGCAGAAACTATGATTAACGACACCGCCTTTGAACATTACTGCGAAATAAGCAGTAACGCCTGCCTGCGTTATGGACATTAACGAGATGACGGATTTTTATTATATTATCCGTTAAGCTTGGGTGGAACCACGGTGAAAATTCCCCGTCCCAGTGTATCCTTAGTGATGCTTTGGGGCGGCTTTTATTTTGTCTGTTTGGTAAATTCTATTTTAATAAGGAGCTGTTGAAAAATGATTAAGGTAACGCTTAAAGACGGAGTTGTTAAAGAGTATGAGAGCGGAACAACAGTTGCAGAGGTTGCAAAGTCACTTGGTGCAGGACTTTATAAGTCTATGTGTGCCTGTAAGATTAATGGCAATGTCTGCGATGTAAGAACTCCACTTACAGAGGATTGTGAGCTTGCTATCCTCACTTTTGATAATGTTGATGGTAAAAAGGCTTTCTGGCATACTACATCTCATATTCTTGCTCAGGCTGTTAAGAGATTATATCCTGAGGCAAAGTTTGCTATTGGCCCTGCGATTGACACAGGCTTTTATTATGATTTCGATGTAGAAAAACCATTCTCTCCTGAGGACTTAGAAAAGATTACAGCGGAGATGAAGAAAATCGTTAAGGAAGGACTTGAGCTTGAAAAGTTTGAGCTTTCTCCTGATGAGGCTGTTAAACTTCTTGAGGAAAAAGACGAGCCATATAAGGTTGAGCTTTGCGAGGAACACGCAGATAAGGGAGAGCCAATCAGCTTTTATAAGCAGGGCGAATTTATAGACCTTTGTGCAGGTCCTCACCTTATGTCTGTTGCTCCTGTAAAGGCTATTAAACTCACAGCCTGTACTGGTGCATACTGGCGTGGAAACCAAAATAATCGCCAGCTTTGCAGAGTTTACGGTGTTTCTTTCCCTAAGGCATCTATGCTTGAGGAACATCTCAAGATGCTTGAGGAGGCTAAGGAGCGTGACCACAACAAGATAGGCAGAGAACTTGAGTACTTCACAACTGTTGACTATGTAGGTCAGGGACTTCCTGTACTTCTTCCTAAGGGTGCAAGAGTTATCCAGTTACTCCAGAGATGGGTTGAAGATGTTGAGCAATCAAAGGGCTGCTTGTTGACAAAAACACCACTTCTCGCAAAGAGAGAGCTTTATAAGATTTCAGGACACTGGGACCACTATCTCGATGGTATGTTTGTTCTTGGTGACCCATATGACGAGGAGAAAGAGTGCTTTGCACTTCGTCCTATGACTTGCCCATTCCAGTATCAGGTATTCCTCAATAAACAGCGTTCTTACAGAGAACTTCCTATGAGATTGACAGAAACATCTACACTTTTCAGAAATGAAGCAAGTGGTGAAATGCACGGACTTATCAGAGTTCGTCAGTTTACAATCTCTGAGGGACACTATATTCTCCGTCCTGACCAGCTTGAGGAAGAGTTTAAGAACTGCCTCGAGCTTGCAAAATATTTCCTCGATACAGTAGGTCTTCTTGAAAATTGCACATTCAGATTCTCTCAGTGGGACCCTGAAAATAAGAATAATAAGTATGAGGGTACAAAGGAGCAGTGGGAGGAATCTCAGGCAGTTATGAAGAAGATTCTTGACCATATCGGACTCGATTACGAAATTGGTATTGATGAGGCTGCATTCTATGGTCCTAAGCTTGATATTCAGTATAAGAATGTATTCGGCAAGGAAGACACAATCGTTACTATCCAGATTGATATGCTCGAGGCAGAAAGATTTGGAATGTACTATGTTGATAAGGACGGTCAAAAGAAGATTCCTTATATTATTCATAGAACTTCACTTGGCTGTTACGAAAGAACTCTTGCTTATATGCTCGAGCGTTTTAATGGTGTACTTCCACTCTGGCTTGCACCTGAGCAGATAAGACTTCTTCCTATCAAGTCAGCTCATAACGAATATGCACAATCTATCGCAGATAAGTTGACAGCACTTGGAATGAGAGTAACTGTTGATAGTAGAGAAGAAAATATCGGCCCTAAGATTAAGAATGCAAGACTTGAGAGAATACCATATATTCTTGTTATCGGTGATAATGAGGTTGCTTCTAATACAGTTACAATTCGTTCAAGAAAAAGAGGCGAGATGCCTAATACTCCTGTTGATGAATTTATCCAAATGGTCAAAACAGAGGTTGACACTAAAGAAAAATAATTTTTGAGTTATTTCTGTTTTTATAGTTGAATATTTATCTACATTTAGCACGGCTCGGATTTCGGGCTGTGCTTTTGTATTTGTAGAAATTGAATATTATTCCTGAAAATATCTTGATTATTGAAATAAAACGGTATAAAGTAACAAAAGCTGTGTCTTTTTTGTACAATATTGCAATTTGAATTTTGTTGGTTTATACTAAAAACCTTCAACTTAATGTAGCGTGATGCACGAATCAGATAGCATAAAATGTAAAGTTTTCTGTAAGTATTGACAAATTGAATGAAATCGTGTTTAATAATATTAAAGAAATTAAGAAACTATATCTTTTGAATTATAAATAAGATATCGTTATATTACAGAATGATATTATTTGATGAAAATTGTGCTTTTTATTATTAAAATTTCATCGAATTTATCGTGGTTTAAATTCAAAATTTTATTTTTAAGAAATTTAGGCAAAGAAAATATATAATTTGTGCTATATAACATTCAAACCTAATATATTAAACTTCCGTAGTGAAACCGATATTTTCTGAAGAATGACAGGTGGTGAATTTTATGCTGAATTTTGATGGAACAGCTATATCTATGGGTTACGCTATCGGAAAGATTCTTTATTTGAATAATTCAAAAAAGAGTATTCCAAAATATACAATAACAGATATAGAAAAAGAAATGGCAAGACTTATAGAAGCAAGAAATGCAGTTTATGACCAGCTAACCATTTTAAATGAACGAGCAAAGGAAAGCATCGGTGGTAAAAATGCTTTGATTTTCCAATTTCATCAGATGCTTCTGAACGATAATTCTCTTAGAGATTATTCAAAAAATATAATAATAAATGAACATATGAATTGCGAATATGCTGTGAAAAAAACATCAGAGCATTTTTATAACATCTTTGCCAATTTAGAAGATGATTATATGAGAGAGCGTGCAGATGATATTGTCGATTTATCTAACAAGCTTTTAAATACGCTTATGTCAGAAAATGAGATAAGCAAGGTTAATATAACAGAGCCTTTTATTATTGCTGCGAGAGAACTTTACCCGAGTGATACACTTTCTTTCACAAAAGAAAATATACTTGGTATTATTACATCTGTTGGTTCTTTTACTTCTCACGCATCTATTATATCAAGAATTTTGGGCATACCGTCTATCTCTAATACAAATGCCGTTTTAGAGCGTTTAAACGGCAGATATGCCATTCTTGATGGGGAAAAGGGAAAGCTCTTTGTTGACCCAACAGAGGGTATGCTTTCTCAGTATAGGTCTAAGAAGAAACGATATGAACAATATCATCAAATGCTCAATAGCCAGAAAAATCTTCCTACTGAAACAATAGACGGAAAGAAAATAGGACTTTTTGCAACAATCGGTTCAATAGACGGTGCTCAGGTTGCAATAGATAATGATGCAGAGGGAATAGGCTTTTTGAAAAGTGATTTTCTCTTTGCCGGAAGAGCGTCTTTGCCAAGTGAAGATGAGCAGTTTATGGCATACAGAGCAATCTCTAAAACGATGGGAACAAAGGTTACTAACATATGCATGCTCGATATGCTTCCAGAGCAAGAGTGTAGCTACTTTAATATATCAAAGGAAAGTAATCCTGCTATGGGTATGCGTGGAATAAGACTTCTTCTTGAAAATCCAAGTGTGCTTAAAAAACAGTTAAGAGCTATATATAGAGCTTCAGCATTTGGTAAGGTTTCTATATGTATTCCTATGGTATCATCTGCAAATGAAGTGCGTTCCTTTAAAAAGACGGCTAAAGAGGTTCGTGATGAATTAAAGAGAGAGGGCATAAATTATGACCCATCAACGCAGATAGGAATAATAGTAGAAACACCTGCGGCGGCAGTTATAAGCGATATTCTTGCCGAAATGGTAGATTTTATAAACATAGGTACTAATGATTTAACTCAATATACCTTGGCTGTTGACAGAAATAATGAGGACCTCATAAATTTCTACATAACAGCACATAAAGCGGTTTTAAGACTTATTAAGATGACCATACAAAATGCTCACAAGGCAGAAATTCCTGTTGGAATATGTGGTGACCTTGCTGCTGATAAGCGACTTACAGAAAAGTTCTTGAGATATGGTGCAGATAGTTTTTCGATTATTCCAAGCAAAATACTTGAGATGCGTTCTGAAATAAGAAAAGTAGACCTTAATGAAAAGAAATCAAAATAAAGGTGATTAGATGGATTCAAAAGAGCGAGCATTGCTTGCTATTGAAGCTCTAAAACAAGAATATCCTGATGCAATATGTTCACTTGTTTATACTGAACCTTTACAGCTTCTTATAGCTACAAGGCTTGCTGCACAATGTACAGATGCACGAGTAAATATGGTTACTCCAGCATTATTTGAACGCTTTAAAACGGCAGAAGATTTCGCAGAGGCTGATATATCAGAAGTGGAAAAGTATATTCATTCTTGCGGACTTTATAAGACTAAGGCGAGAGATATAGTTGCTATGTGTCAGATGCTTGTTTCGGATTTTGGTGGGGTAGTGCCTGATACAATCGAAAAGCTGATAAAGCTCCCTGGCGTAGGTAGAAAGACGGCAAACTTAGTTGTTGGGGATATTTTTGGAAAGCCTGCTGTGGTTGTTGATACTCATTGCATAAGGATAACCTCAAGACTTGGTTTTCATTCTATTAAAGATGCAAATAAGATAGAAAAGATATTGAGAGATGTTCTTCCACCAGAAGAAAGCAATGATTTTTGTCATAGGCTCGTACTTCATGGCAGAGCTGTCTGTGACGCACGAAAACCAAAATGCGATGAATGTTGTATGAACGGCTTTTGCGAATATTACAGCCAAAATAAGGCGATTTAAAATATATAAATAAGCATTTGCAAGAGGATTATGTTTTTTCTTGCTCCTCTTGAAAAGCCAAAAAACATATGATATAATATGACCAAAAGAACCAAAATAGTCATATTTCAAGGAGGTTCAACCTTGGCTTTTACCGAATACGAAACAGAACAGCTCCGCAAGGCACTGCTGAAGGAAACGAGGCACTGTGCGGTTACGCTGGGAATGAAGAAAACCTCTGTTGACCAGCTGACGAAGGCTGTAGGTATAGCAAAAGGCTCATTCTATAAATTCTATGAATCAAAGGAAATGCTGTTCTTCGCAGTTTTGGAGGGCATCCATTCCGAGCTTTACGGAGTGGCTGACCAAGCATTGAGCGAAACTGCAAGTCTGCCGACCTCAGAACGTGTGGCAAAGGCAATCCTTGCCGTATGCAAACGGCTGTCCGATACTGGCGACATGATTTTCATAGAAAACGATGCTAAGCTGCTTTTGCAGAGATTGCCAGAGGAAGTGAAAAAAGTGCATTATCACGATGACGAGACGCATATTCGCCAGCTTCTGGAGAAATATGACCTTGTGCCAAAGTGCGGTACTTCCTTGGCTGTCGCTACTGTATTTGGATTAATTCTCACAGTTTCGCACAAGGAGCAAATAGGAGAACTGTACCCTCAAGTGCTGGAAACGCTGGTAAACGGCACTTGTAGGGAATTATTTTAATAGACCAAAATGCCACAGAGATGTGGCATTTCAAAGACACACGAGTTAGCTAAATCTAACCCTATGTTTTGTATGTATTTGTTAGACAAATCTAACAAAAAAGGAATGATAGCGATGCTATAACACGAAAATTTCTGGAACAGAAATGTCAGTTTATACAACCGTTTCATGCGAAAGGATTGGGAGGCATAAGGCTCTATAATAAAAGTTGGGGGTAGAAAAAGAGCCTACAGATAAAAAGTAGAGAATATTTTACCAAAATCCGTATTTTACATATGTTTTCCAACAAAGATATCAATTCTACAATAAAACAAGCGACAGTTTAATTTTATGCCACTTGCAATTACACTTTATTCTATTTTTTCAGATTACGCAAACTATTGACATTGAGCTAAAATTTTTAAATAGAGCATATAAACAAAACCGCATTAACACTGATACCTCAGCATTAATGCGGTTTTGTTTTGGCAAATCACTCTAATTTGGATACAAGCTGCACCTCACAGCCTTACAAAAGCCTTTGAAACAAAGCGTTTTTCGGCTTCTTGCACACGATTATTATTCCTGCTCGACTTGATGACTTGCGCCATTCAGTTGGACTTTTTTGTTTTTGCAAAGGTTGGAGATTATTTCCCTTGTGATAGTGATACAGTAAAGCCAGAATATCTTGTCTGGGACGCAAGTATGGACGCAAATTTCAAGCAGATTGAGCTTCTCACAAATCAGCTTTATACAATTTCAGAAATGGGTTCTGCTGTGTTTGGTGATTTGACGAATAAGGCTGGTGATGTTCCAAGCGGTTCGGCTTTAAGACGATTGATGATGTCACCGCTTGCCAAGGCTCGGAGAATCGCAAACCGCTTTGACCCGATACTCAAAAAGCTTATATCAGCAAGTGCTGGAATCCTCGGAGTGGAAATTGTCCCCGAAGAAATCACTATTACGTGGCATGACGGCTTACCTGCCGACCCAGCAGAGGACGCTGAAATTATGTCAGTTCGTACAGGCGGAAAGGCTACATTATCGCAATATACAGCAATACAAAGGCTTGATGATATGTCGGCTGCTGATACAGATGCGGAGCTTGCTATGATACGCTCTGATGATATTGATTCAAGCGTTGGTTTAGAAGAAACTGCCCTTGAACCTATTGAGGGTATCTGATGAGTACACAGAAAAAATTGATTGAAACATATCAGAAAGCACAGAAAAAACTCGTTGAGATAATCAAGCGTAAACAGGCTTATGGCTCGGCAGCAGCTTATGAAAGGTCGCTTTTAAGGCAGATTCAAAAGGAGCTTAAAAAGCTGAAAAAATCTTCAAAAGCACTTGTTGAACAGCTCATCAAAGAAAACTACAAAACAGGCTTGCAAAACTTAATTGATGACTTACTAAAAGACAATACCGCACCAAGATTGTTTAATATGTTCAGCGAACTTAACATAAGTCAGATTGAACTTATTACTCAAAACGCTAATATCGACTTAAACAAGGCAATTAACATTGTTGGTCGCAGAGTTCAGGACGCAGTCAGAGAGGCAGGCGTTGAAGCGACAGCAGAAAAGCTCACAACAGGTCAGACAATCAGAGAAATGCAGAAGAATCTTCAGGATAAACTTAAACAGCAAAATCTGATAGCAGTAGAATATGCCAACGGTACGAAAATGCCGATTGAAAAATATGCCGAAACTGTTGCTCGCTCAACTACTGCAGAAACTCAAAATAAAGCTAAAGTCATAC
>ENA-OURQ01001316-OURQ01001316.1-human-gut-metagenome-genome-assembly--contig:-NODE-1316-length-21369-cov-5.859998_pt1 | contig 21369 bp, 14 predicted proteins | sample MGYA00242105_ERZ508999 | MGnify/ENA primary metagenome ERZ508999 (study PRJEB26280, sample SAMEA2338771) | human gut metagenome | biome: human gut; feature: human-associated habitat; material: faeces...
TGAGCCCAGACGCACAGCACCGTGCACACCGCCCGTGGCTTCGCCGGCAGCGTACAGCCCCGGGATCAAATGACCCTGCACATGGTAGACCTGAGCCTTTTCGTTGGTGTAGAGGCCGCCCATGCAATGGTGAATCTTGGGCGACATGCGTGCAACATACCAGGGACCGTTTTCGAGCTTCTTTGCCTTGGCGTTGACGGGACGCCCAATCGGATCCTTCTTGGTGTCAACCGCTTTATTCGCTTCAGCAATGGTCTGCTTGAGCGCTTCAACGGGGATGTTGAACTTCTTGGCCAAGTCTTCGAGCGTCTTGAATTCGAACACCACACCGCGTTCGAGCTGACGCTTGAGCATGCCGGGACGAATTTCCTGGAAGGATGCGGCGGTACCGGCGTCACCGATAGCCAAGCAGTCGTGTCCTTGGTTGAGGCGCTCGAGAATGGCAAGCGAACGCACCTTGCGGTTGGCCAGTTCGTTCACAAAGCGCTTGCCGGTCGTCGCATCGACCCAGACACCGAACATAGAAACATGGCCCGACCAGGCAAAACCGATGCCGAAACCCTTTTCGTCGGGAGAGGTCTGCGGCAAGATCTGAATCTGATCGGCCTGAATGACATGAGCGCCGATGGCCATGGCCGCACGCCAACCTTCGGATGTGGCACCGGGCTGATTGGTCGTATCAAACTTATTCGTGAGCTTCGGGTCGTAAATTTGACGGAACTGAGCGTCCGCGGAGAAGCCGCCGTAGCAAAGCACAACAGCACGTTTGGCGGCCAGATACTTCACCTTGCCGGAATCCTTGTTGGGGAATCGATAACCTTCACGGATCTTGACGCCCACCACGCGGCCTTCGTCATTGACGATGATCTCTTCCATGAGCGTGCGCAGACGGGGTTTGACGCCGAGCTTTTCAAGAGCGGCAAGTTCCTTGTTGACAATTTCAGAACCGGAACCGTTGATGGTAAAGAGACTGCGGGGAACGGTATGGCCGCCTTCCTGCTTGATGTTCTTGTCCTGATACTTCACTCCGAGTTCGTCAACCGTCCAGCGATACGTCTCAACGGCGGCTTCGCACAAGGCCTTGACCTTATCGGGATGGTTCATGGCGTCGCCCGCCTTGATCATGTCCTTGGCCATGAGTTCGGGCGAATCCTTAATGCCGAGCTTCTTTTGCAAAGGAGAACCGGGTACGGCCAGAATGCCGCCGTTGATTGCCGAGTTACCGCCCGCCACGCGCATCTTTTCCAAGAGCGCAACCGTGGCTCCCGCCTTCTTGGCTTCATAAGCTGCCGCCAGACCGGCAAAGCCGGAACCGATGATCACGACATCAACAGCTTCGTCCCATTTGGCAGGAACCTTGGTGGAAGCCACCACCCAGCTCGGCAACGCAGATACTGCCGCCGTTGCCGTCAAAACCTGTACAAAACCTCTGCGGCTCAGTTTGTTCATCAGCATAGTTTCTCTCCTTCTTGTCAGAGCTGATTAACGCAACAGATTTTTTGATTGTAGGAAACGGCTTTCGAGGCAGCCCGTCGAAATCGGTCAAAGGTTTTGCAAATTCTGCAAAACGCCGTCAAAGCGAATCAGGATTTACACCGAGGATGCGAAAACCCTCTTCTCTTCGGCTGTCAATTTCCTGTGTGGCACGCTTGGCATACCAAGCTGCAAATCGGCCGACTGCCGTTTGCTGGTCGTCTTCCTTGCGAGTGGCGATGCAGTAGTCCCAGTAGTCACGGTGCCAGCCGTTGAGAACGGGCACCATCGTTTTCTGCCGAAGTTCATCAAGGATCATGCCGAGCGGCACGTCAAGCGCGATGCCGTAGCCGTTGACAACGGCATCCTTGATGTTGAGCATGTCGTGGTGAAAGATCACATGCTTCCATTGAACGGGACATTTACGATTCCGCAAAACAAGGTGTGTGGCCTGCGGAAAGTTTTCACCGGCTTTGAGTACCAGCGTATGCCGAACAAGGTCCTCGGGAGAAGCAGGAGTTCCGAAACGCCGCAGATACTCGGGAGAAGCCACCGGCATGGTGAAGGCGTGCATGGCCGGATAAATTTTGAGCGAAGGATTGTTCGGTCGATAAGGAAGAAAAACGACATCCACTTCGTGATTCAAAAGCGCCTCCACTCCTTGTTCAATTGAAGCTTCGATCACAATATGCGGAGCGATCTTGTGATATTCGGCAAGTTGCTTGTTGAGGTAGAAGCGTCCGATTCCCACGGGCGTTGAGAGGCGCACCGCGTGATGCAAGCCTTTTTCGGCGTTGAGATAGTCCTCGAACTCGCACCACAGAGGCAAAACTGTCTTGAGCTTTGCAAGAGCCTTCTGGCCAAAAGCAGTCGGCTGAAGCGGACGCCGGCTACGATCAATGAGCGTCTCTCCCAAATCATCTTCAAGTTGCGCAAGCAGCCGACTGAGTTTACTCACCGACAGATCCAGCTCGATTGCCGCGCGCGATAAGCCGCCGGTCTTCGTGATAGTGTAGAAAACCTTCCAGGCGACAATGTTTGATGACGTGGCGCGCATGCGGACAAAACCGAGAGATGTGTTCTGACTAACGTTCAACACCGATTATCCATCCAAACATTGTTTGCGGAAACAGGTGCAATTCCTCACTCAAAATTGATTCAAGAGCATTTCAGCTTGCCGATCCGGCCGGGACTCTGGTCTCGGGGTGCGATAGTTCCAATGACCATCGGACGCTCTTTTGATTTTTCCGGTTGATCCTCACAGCGAAAAGTCGGGCACCACACTTCAAACTGCTGCGACTCGGCAAACTGATCAGTTGTCGTCCTCATCATCTCGCCATGATGTCGGCAAAACAACCGCATCGCCTTCTATTTTCGGACGAAACAGGTTCGGATGGCCTAAATCAATTGTCGGTGAACGTCTTACATCAAACGGGAATCCTCCGACTTCATTGAATTTTCGAATAAGAACCTTCAATGCGCTAGACGAAGAAAGGCCGAGAGCTTCAGCTGTTTCAACAAATTTCTTCTTTTCGTCTGCCGTCAGTTTGGTGTTCAATGTAACAGTTGCTTTCATAACGATTTTCTACGACAAATTACGACAATATCGTATTTTATTTTCCTCTGTCATAGCAAAACTTCACGATATTGATAACACTAGTCCATCTGAAGAAATGATGTCTACTCTATACAAAAGAGCCTCGGCAATTCAATGAATGTCGGGGCTCTCGTGTTTTTACTTTTTATAACTTGTCAACCCAAACTCTCGGCCCTTTAGATAATCAAGGCAACCGGAGAGTTTGGGTTTCGGGAAGCGTCCGGTTTTTCTGAAATCCAAATCAGATGTAGGTTTTACTTCTGCGCCTTTGCATAAGCAGCGGCGTTTTCACCCGCAATCTTGCCGTACACAAGACCAATGATGGCAGCAAATCCAACTTCGTTGGCATACGCCTCGTGGCCGGACGTGGCGCCTGCTGCATAAAGGCCGGCAATAGGCTTATTGTCGGCATTCAAAGCCTGAGCCTTTTCGTCCGTCTTGATGCCGCCGTAAGTAGACTGCATGGACGGCGTCACAAGAGCCGCGTAGAACGGAGCCTTTGCAATCGGATACTGGATGCGACGATTGAATTCCGGGTCTTTACCTGCTTGGCAAGCAGCCATATAGTCCTTCATCGTCTTGATGAAGGCTTTCTGATCGACCTTGAGCTTAGAGGCCAACTCTTCGACCGTGTTGGCTTTGACAAAATAGCCGGCCGCTGCATAGTTACGCATTAATTTGAGGTTATCCATCGCCGTCTGATCAACAATGGCATAAGCCTCGTGCCCGGTCTGCTTCATCATGGCCCGGCTCTTGAAGTTAATGGAAGCGTGACCTTCATCAACAAAGCGCTTGCCTTCGTGATTGATCAAGATGTTGTAAGGCGTGATAGCCGTGAGCGACACGCCGTCTCGAGCAGTCAGCGGATGGCACAGATAATTGGCCTTGATTTCCTGCATGGCAACCGTTTGAGCACCAACCTTTTGAGCCATCAGTATGCCGTCGCCGGTCAGCGAAACAGCGCCCGTTGTCGGACGACCAACCCATTCAGGAGCCCACTTCTTAACCAACTCATGACTTGCTGAAAAGCCACCCGTTGCCATGACGACAGCCTTGGCATTGACCTTGTAGCTTCCGGCTCCGGTCTTGACCGTTGCGCCGACAACCTTGCCGTCCTTCATGAGCAGATCCACAACCTGGCTATTGAGTCGGTAGTTGATGTTGTCGTCTGCAATCTTCTTGGACAGGGCTCGAACAATGTGCGGCCCCGGTGCTGATCCGTCTTTCGTGATATGGAACCATTTGTCCTTTTGGAATCGACCGAAAGGAACTCCGAGATCCATCAGCCAGTCAACAAGCTCGCCGCCGCGCATTGCATAGGTTCTGACATTCTTTTCGTTAATCGGAACTTTTTTCGTAGCGGCTTGCTTGACAAGAAAGTCGGCGTAGTCCTTGGCAGTCGCATTCTCAATGCCAAGTTGCTTGATGAGTCGAGAACCACCTGCCGTAATGCCGGTCGAAATATTCATGGAATCGCCTGCACCGAGCATGCCTTGCTTTTCAATGATCAAAACATTGCTTCCCTTTTCGGCAGCCGTAATACCCGCAACCATGCCGGAGATACCGGAACCTACAACCAACACATCAACCGTTTCATCCTTCGGCGGCTTAACAGCAGCGGTCACTGCTGGTGCAATCAATAAAGGCTTGATGTCCTTAGTGGCCTTTTTGAGTGCATTTTCAACTGCACCAATGACCGCTTTGCTTGAAAAAGTGGCTCCGGAAAAAACATCGACGGCCAACGACTGCTTATCGACGATCGTCTTAGGCAAAGTATTGATCGGTGCATCGGACAAGCCGGCCGATTCGTTATGAGAAACGACACGAATCGATTCAATGCGATCCTTTGCAACCGTCACTTGAACCTTGACCGGGCCATTTCGTCCGATCGCCTCTCCCTCATAAGTTCCGGGTGTGTAGGAAACTGCGGCAGCGGCCGTGCCGACAAACATCAGCGTTGAGACAACACCGGCAGCCAATTTGAACTTGAGTTTCATTTTTCTCTCCTCTCTCGTTTGATTTCGCGAGGTTGTTGAACGAGACTTTCAACAAAAGTCATCTTATGAAAACATGTACCTAAGTACAGCCGCCGTTAATGTTTTGAAAAGTTCGATTTGTGGTTAGAACGATCATGCGAGCAATTCTTTCGACCGCCCGACTCTTCTTGGCATTTCTGCTTGCCATCGCTATGCCGCAGCAAAATTTCTGCCTGGCGAATTCAGAATTTCAACATCAACCGCTCGTGCGGTTTGCCGTCAGTCTTGATCCTCCGCAAGACAAAAATTTTGCGGTTATCGATCCGACATTGGAAACGCTGAAAAAAGAGTTCGGGGAACAAAACATTCGAATCACGAAATATTCCCTCCCCGATTTGGAAAAAGCGCTGAAAGACGGAGAAGTTGATGTTTTCATTTCGACATCCGGTCTGTGCCGCCGTATGGCACAAAACGGAGCTCGCGATCTGATTACACTCGTCAGCAATCGTCTTCCGGATCCCAACCACGCCTACGGAACACTTTTTATTGTCAGAGCCGACAGCGACATCCACACTTTTGCCGACATGAAAGGCAAGCGATTGGCCGCCAATATGCCCGGAGGCTTTTACGGGTACCAAATTGCGCTCGGAGAACTGTTGCGACGAGGCTATGATCACCAGACTTTCTTCTCGGAAACAACCTTCGTCGGACGAGACCTCCGTGCCGTCGTCAACGCAGTCCTCTCCGGAAAGGCCGATGTCGGCACACTTTCAAGTTGCTTTCTGGAAGATACCTACGTGAAAGACAGTCCTGAGCGCCAAGCGCTTCGTTTTATCGGACTGCGTAAAGAGAACCGACAGACATGCCTGAGATCCACGGATTTGTACCCTAACTGGACCATTTCGACCATGCCTACAACATCCGCGGAAATTTCTAAACGTGTAACGCAGGCATTGCTGAACATGCCGCTGATCGAAGGCGGAATCGGCTGGAGCATTGCGACAGATTTTTCTGCAACGGATCGGTTGTTTCGAGAGCTTCAGGTGGGTCCTTTTGAATATCTGCGAGGATGGTTTCTAACCGAATTCGTTCGGTCTTACTGGCAATGGGCTGTTCTGGCTTTACTTGTCGGACTTGCCTTGTTTGGCCACAGTCTCCTCATGTCTGCGCTTGTCAGGCGTCGTACAAAAGCGCTTTCCCAGGCTCTTTCACGTGAAATTGAACTCAAGAAAGCAACAGACATCGCCAATGACAAGCTCCAGAGCATGAGCCGAGTGCTCATTATCAGTCAACTGGGTTCTTTGATCGCGCACGAAATCCGTCAACCTCTCGCTGCAATTGATGCCTACGCGCACGGCACGCTGCGTTTCCTGGAAGAAGGCAAAATGGACTCAGCCTCTGTCAGCCGGGTCATGCAACTCATTCAGCGTCAGGCTGCCAAAGCAGAAGAAATCGTTGATCGTGTCAGAACTTACGCCAAAGCAAAACAAGTTCCCAAGACAGCTGTGAATCTCTCAATGTGCGTGCGGCAGGCTTGCGCAAGCTTCGCACAAAACAGCAAATATGCGGCCGTGCGGATTGAAACCAGTCTTCCTACAGACAAACCTTTCCAAATCATGGCATCCGAAATGGAAATACGGCTTGCTGTCGACAATTTGATTCGGAACGCTGCGGAATCTTTGCTCTCCGGCAATTGCTCACAACCCCTTATCCGAGTTCGGCTGACATCAACCGTAGACTCGATTGTGATTCGCGTCACAGACAACGGCGCCAAACTCACTGACACAGATATCGAACGCATGAAAACTCCCCTGAGCAGCTCAAAAAGCGACGGCCTTGGACTGGGATTGTCCATCGTGTCCGGCGTTGCTCAATCCAATGGCGGAAAATTGATGCTCAAAGCACGAGAAAAAGGCGGCTTGATTGCCGAACTATCTTTTCCTAAATAGGCTTGCTTCCCATGACAAATGAACGGCTTACCGATAAACGCGCCCTTGTAAGAATCGTCGACGATGATGAAGATCTCTTGCAGGCTCTCGCCTTTATGCTCAAAAGTGAAGGTTGGGAAGTAAAAACCTACAACGGTTCAGCCTCTTTCCTGGCCGAGGACGATATTTCCATCCCTGGCTGCGTCATTCTTGATTACAGCATGCCTGATCTTGATGGCCTGGAAACCCAGAAGCGTCTCCAGGAATTGAACTATCCTCATCCTTTGATCTTTCTTACTGCCCATGCTGATGTGGACATGGTTATTTCGGCCTTCAGACGCGGTGCAGATGATCTGCTTCGGAAACCGGTGCCTCCGTCGGTTCTCCTATCCGCCGTCGCTCATGCTGTCCAAAAAGATCTTCAGGCAAAAGGCGAATCCACACAACACGTTAAAGAACGATTCGCGCTGCTGACGGACCGAGAAACCCAGATTCTCAAACTGGCAAATCTCGGTCTGATGAACAGGCAAATTGCGGAACGTCTCGGTTTAAGCGAACGCACAGTCGAAACACACCGAGCCAACGGCTACCGCAAACTTGGGGTCAGAACACTGGCTGAACTCGCCTTATTCATGACCGCCTTACGAAACAACTAATGAAGTAATTCAAACTGGCAAAAAACTAACAAAGAGCTCTGACGATCAAGGTTGGCAGTAACGAACGCACCGCGCAAGTGCAAACTGTTCTCAGACGCAAGCGTAAATTTCCACTAGCTAAATCGAAGTAACCAGTTTCAGACACGGATACTGTCCCCAAAACAATCATCGTCGGCAGCTTATATCGTGGGTACCTGCCCGATTGCCACCTGAAACGCACATACCTCGCCCAAGAAAACGGGCCTTGCCGGAAACAAACTCCTGCAAAGCCCGTTTTTTGATCGGCTACCGCACTCATCGTAACCGATCAGCCACAACAAATCGTTCAGGGGTTAGAACGTGATGCGCACGCCTGCGTTGAAGAGGTATGGATTGTCAACTTCACCGCCCGACGTACGTTCAAGTTCGCCATAGAAGTACGAACTCTTGCCGAACATCACCTGAGCGCCGATACCGTAGCTCACCCAGCCGCCACCGAGGTCTTCGGAAAGCGCCTGACGCAGATTTCCTTCGGAAGCCATACCATCGGCGTCACCCAAGAAGTCATAGGAGTAGGAAACCATACCGTAGATGGTGCCGGCCTTCTTGGGGAAGTCAAAGCCGGTACGGACACCGACGCGAGTGACAAAGGACTGGAAGTCATCCTGTTCGATCTTCACGCCGTTGGAAGCCGTGTCATCATCGCCGGAGACAAAGCCATAGGTGAATTCGACCTGCGGTTCGATGTAGGCACGTTCTTCCATGAAGCGGAACGTATGTCCCATTTCAGCCGTCAAACTGAAGGCACTCGATCCCGTCTCAAGGCTCATGTTGCCCGAGTCGATATCGTTCTTCAGGTAGCCATAGCGAGCGATCAAGTCAAGGAAGGAGCCGCCGTCAGCCATATACGTTGCGTATGCAGCCAGGCTGTAGGAGTCACCCGTTGCTGCACCCTTGGCGAGATCCGCATCCGAATCGGTATAGGAGAAGGCTCCGCCGACAATCCAGTGATTGTTGACGCGATAGTCGCCACCGACCTGGATGGTGGTGTGATCCATTTCAACTTCATTGCCGCTGCCCCACTGCGACTCACCGCCGTAGACGCGAGCCCATGCACCGATGGTGCCTTCAGCAGCACGGATGTCACCCAAACGCTTCGTGAGATGGTTGATTTCGTTTCTCCACTGTACGAGGCTCATGGCGTTCAGGGAGCTGTAGTCAGCAAGCTTCACATTGGCTGCAGTCGTAGTGCCGGTTACGGTGCCGTCTTCATCAACTGTCTGCGTAACAGAACCGCGGATGTCGCCTTCTTCAACCGTGCGAACCTGAGCAATATGTTCACCTTCTGTAAGCTTTATGCTCTGCTCACCCAGAGTCTTCATATCAGCTTCAGGATTTGTCAAATCATCAGCGTTGATACCCGTGTATTTCACAGCAAGAGACGGTAAGGTCCCGGCAGTTGAATCAACTGATCCTACTGTTAGCGTAGCTGTTGTAAAACCGCCACCGTCATTGGCAGAAGTAGCAACGTTAACCGTACCGCCAGTGCCAGAAAGACTATTAACACTCATCCTCTGCTGAGTGGTTTGTAGACTGATCGTACCGTCATTGAGAGCCACTGTTTGGGCGTTGAGCGCTTCAGCATTCTCGGAAAGAATAATGGCGGAACCCTCAGACACATTCGCAGTATTTACAAAACTGTCACCTGTCACAGTCCATGTTGCCCCATTCGACATGTTGAGAACAAAATCAGTTACATTGCCAACATAGGGATCGGCGTTCAACTCTACATTCTCAACATCCGTATAAGTACCATCACCATTTTGTACCCGATAATACTGGTAGGCACGCCCATTCCACGAAGATTCAGCTGAAGTGAGATTGATGTTGACCTCAGAGTTGATAATGTTGCCGCTATTTTGCGCATCTCCGGGGGCATTGGGCGTCTCAAACACGACATCACCAATCAATGTGACTCGTTGTGCTTGGTTGTCCGCATTAATATTGATCAGACTATTGCCTCGAGTATCGATAGCACTCGCGCCCTGAATGTAAATGTTATTTGTTGCAGAAATGTTGATTGTGCTATTTGAAAACGCCATTACCGCCTGATTGTCGGCCGTAATTGAAACATCACGAGACTGAATAGTCACTCCCGCTGCGTTTTCAGGGCGAGTTGCGTCCTGAGTGTTCGATTGTCCCATTACGCCAATATCATTGGAAATGATTGATACCGATTCGTTCGCCCGAATATCGACAACCGCGCCGGCACCCTGTGCATAGACAGCAGTAGTGCTAATCCAACCATCTTGATTGAGGTTGGCAGTCCCGTCCAGCACAACCGTTTGCGTACTTTCATCACCGATGGTGACCGTGTTTGCTTTTGTTGTTCCATTTCCCTGCGCGGTCACAAGCGTGAACATTTTCGTGTTTTCAGCCTCATCAATGTAGAAGCCGGAATTTGGAGTGCGTAGTTCAATATTCTCTCCTGTTTCAGTTACTTCATTTTCCCCATCGTTAGTAGCCATGATTGATTTAGCCAATGTCTGGCCACTCAAGATCGTAATGGCCGCACTCACTGCCAAAGAAATAATCGTCTTTTTCATCAGTTACCCCCTTGATTTGTGTTTTAGTGCCTAAGCCTGGCACATAAAAGCAGTATCAATGAAACTGATGTTTACCCCCCCCCGACGCGAATTTGTCAACTATTTCCTATCGCAATTTTCTTAATCTGTTGCTCAAAGGCACCTACATCACAAAACTCCACAAGGCCAGCAACACAACCTGACCAGTGAGAATTCGCAGGAACATCGCCAGCGGATACACCGTGGAATAGGCAATCGCCGAAGAATCCTTTTCGGAAATCGTGTTGGCATACGCCAACGTCGGAGGATCAGTCGTCGCACCCGCCAGCAGCCCGACGATGAGGTGGTAGTTCATTTGGAACTTGATGCGGGCCACGACACCCGTAATGATGAGCGGAACGACCGTGATAACCAGGCCAAGCGCCACGTAAAGCAAGCCGTTGCCATCGATGAAGGCGCTGACAAATCGATCGCCCGCGCTCAAGCCGACGCTCGCCAAAAAGAGCGCAATGCCCATTTCGCGAAGCATCAGGTTAGCCGAGTGTGTTGTGTAGGTTATGAGCTTGAAATGCGGCCCCCAGTACCCCAGAAGAATAGCCACGATCAAAGGACCGCCGGCAAGACCAAGCCGCAGTGGAACGGGCATGCCGGGAATCGCGATGGGAAGAAAGCCCAACAAGATCCCTAGAACAATGCCCAGAAAAATCGAAATGATGTTTGGATGATCGAGCTTTTGCACCTGATTTCCCAAGCGATCAGCCAGGCGTTCGATCGAGCGCTGCGGTCCGACACAATAAACCTGATCGCCCATCTGCAAATGCAGGTTTTGGTACGGGAAAAGCGTCATACCGGCACGAAAGACTCGTGTGATATTGACGCCGTCATAGCGGCTCAGATGCAGTTCTCCCAGGCGCATCCCGTTGACCTGATCCTTGGTAATCAGAATGTTGCGGGCAATCAACGGCGAATGCGCCGTCGCAAGATCAATGTCGGTTTCCTCCTGCCCAAAGAAAGCAACGATCGCGGCCTTAGACTCGGCTCCAGACACTATTCTCAGCTTGTCTCCCACAAATACCTGCGTGTCAGGACTCGGACTCGTGATCACGCCGTCGTGCAGAACGCGCGAGCAGATGAACGCTCTGCCGATGAAATCTCGAATGTTGCGCATCGTCTGACCGTTGATGCCGGCATTCGTAACAGCCACATGAAAGAAGATCGGAGCATCGCTGTTTGCACTCGCCTCTTCGTCCCAATGTCGATCTTCCTCCTTGAGATTGATGCGAAACATCTTTCTCAAAATTACTGCCGACGTGATGATGCCAACCACACCCAACGGATAAGCGCAGGCATAGGCAATGGCGATGTTCTCGCCTTTGTAGCCCAACATATCCAACGCTTCCTGCGTCGCACCGAGTCCCGGCGTGTTGGTGACGGCGCCGTAATGAACACCCAAAATCTGAGGCAGCGTCACGGTACCTTGCAAAACCAGAAAGAGCGCAATCGTCACGAGAATGCTTAAGCCCACCGCTAACAAGGTGAGCAAATTGAGCTGCAAGCCGCCGCTTTTGAAGGACGAAAAGAAGGATGGTCCGACCTGCAGACCGATGAAGAACACAAAGAGGATGAGCCCGAAATCTCGGAGGAAGTTGAGAACCGTGCCGTTGACGGTGATGCCGGCGTAGCTCACGGCCAGAGCGACAAAAAGAACGAAGGTGACGCCAAGTGAGATGCCAAACACCTTGATGCGACCTAACGCCATGCCAACCGCAATGACAACCGAGTACACCAACAGGATGTGGCCGATTGAATCTGTATCCGTGAGAAGCGGCATTAACCAGTCCATAACTGACCTCCAGCGCGCTTTGCTACGCTCTTGAGAACTATACTCTGCGGCAACAAACACTACGGATCGAAACAGATTTGAGGAGTAATAACAGCATGCCTAAGGCAATCATCGTCGGCGCGACATCCGGAATCGGCAAGGAAGTGGTACAGCAGCTGCTCGCCAAAGGCTGGGAACTCGGCATTGCAGGAAGACGCACTGAGCGTCTCGAAGAAATCAAAGCCCAGGCACCACAACGAATCCATACGCGACGCATTGACGTGCGCACCAACGATGCCGCAAGTGACCTGCTTGCTCTGATTTCCGATCTTGGTGGAATGGATCTGTACATTCACTGCTCCGGCATCGGATGCCAAAACACCGAACTCAATCCTGACGCTGAATTGGATATCGTCGCAACCAATGTCGACGGTTTCGTGAAGCTCGTTGACTGCGCCTTCTCCTACTTCCTTGGTAAAGGCGGCGGACATCTGTGCATCATCAGTTCCATTGCCGGTACCAAGGGCCTCGGAGCCGCCTGCGCCTACTCGGCCTCAAAGGCCTTCCAGAACACCTATCTGGACGCTCTGGAACAACTGTCCGTGATGCGGAAGTGCCCCATGACCTTCACCGATGTGCGCCCCGGTTTTGTCGATACGGATCTGCTCGCAGACGGCAAGAGCTACCCGTTCAAAATGAACGTCACGGATGTCGCCTCCTCCATTGTCAAAGGCATCGAAACGAAAAAGCGCGTCCTAGTCATTGACTGGAAGTACAAGCTACTCGTCTTTGTCTGGCGTCTGGTGCCGCAGTGTCTCTGGAAGTATTTTCCGATCAAGAGCTGAACCGAAACGATTTCCGTTGTCTTTCGCTCCCAAATCCACTCTTCTTCTGAGTCCGGTCAACATACCAGGGTATCCGCCTGAAATACTTCCCGGTGAATCAACTGTTTCCGCCGACTCGCGGCGAGTCGGCCTCTGGAGGAGATCATCATGGAAGTTTCTCGCCGTTCGTTTTTAGCCGGCGCAGCCGCATCCGGATTTGCAGGCTTTGCCGCTCCCGATTTTGCTACTCCGACCCCTAGCCTTCTGCGCACGCCATCCAAATGGGACATGACAACGGACGTTGTGGTTGCAGGTTCCGGCATTGCCGGCATGTGTGCAGCCACCGCCGCTGTCGATAACGGCGCCAAAGTCATCGTCTTTGAAAAAGGCAAATACTACGGTGGTGCGACCGTTATCAACGGCGGCATCATGGCACTTCAGGGCGGCACAAAGTGGCAGCGTGAACACGGTGTAACCGATACGCCCGAACGCCTTTATGCTCACCTCACGGATCCCAAGAATCCCGAGTACAAAAAGAACATCCCCGCTCTCTTGAAGAAATACTCGCAGTATTGCGGTCCCACTCAGGAATAGCTTGAAGCCCACGGCGTTAAGTTCCTTCCGACCGCAACCAAACCCGGCAAGTACGACTGTCAGCACCACGAGTTTTACCTGCACGTCTACACCGACGATCCCGGCGACGGCAACCGTAAACCTCAGCCTTCCGGTGGCTTTATGGGCGGACGCAGCGTCATGATGCCGCTTAAAGCCTACTGCGAAGAAAAGCGTACAGATTCTGATGGAACACAAGGTCACCGACGTCTACAAGAATGCTCAGAGCCAGGTGATCGGCGCTCGTGTGCAAGCCGGCAATAAGGTGATTAACGTCCGTGCCCGAAAAGGAGTAGTCCTCGCCGGCGGCAACTTCAAGAGCAACATCGCCATGCGCCGCTGCATCGATCCGCTTGGATACGAGGCATAAGAATGGGCTGATAACTGTGTGAAAGCCAACCTCTGCGGCATCAGATCTAGATCGGTCACGTCAGACACTCAATCCGTCAGCACTGGAATTCTCTGCCTTCCAGCGACCTGAAACAGGATCTACGTTTCTACTGTGGTCAACCATCCAATTCCCGATTGATGTGGATGGTTCACCTACCGCTGCTCGTGAGAGAAAACGGCCACGCGAAAAAATGGAGACATGAATGAGTGACGAAAAACAGAAAATGATGCTCCTCTACGGCAGTGAAGGAAATGGCCCAAAAATTCAGGTGCTTGTATAGGATGAAACTATCTGGTTAAGCCAGAAACAAATGGCCGAACTGTTTGAAGTTTCTACGGCCACCATCAATGAACATCTGAAAAACATTTTCAAAGATGAAGAGCTCCGCGAAACTTCAGTTATTAGGAATTTCCGAATAACTGCCAATGATGGAAAAAATTACATCACCAAGCGTTACAGAGCCATTTCTATAAATTTCGGCAACCAGTCAACCAGAGCCAAAGGAACATTAAGTAGCCGGTCGTCCTTTTTGAGATTCAATCCCGATAAACGAATGGTCAATGAAGGATCGAACTTACGCGCATAAACCGACAGACTTTTACCGGCGACGCTTTTGCCTGCCTTTACTTCCAGCGGAAAAATCTGCCCCGCTGATTCAATGAGGAAGTCAACCTCAGCCTTTTCTCCAGAGGCCCAGTAACAGGGTTCGATGCCATATGTCCGACACAACGAAATAGCCACCAGATTTTCAGCTAGAGCCCCCTTGAATTCAGACATAACCGATGGATTCAGAAGGCTGTCTGAGGACAGATTTGCCATCACCCGCAGAAGACCAACGTCTTTTGCATACAGCTTAAAAATTTCGGGTTCCAGATAAGCTCTCAAAGGGATTTTTGCAGTAGAAACACGGCATGTCTTCAAAACGAGGCCTGCCTCACACAACCATTGCAACGCAGGAGCGAACTCCCTGCTTCGGGCATTCGCATGTATTTGACTCAGGAAAAATCGTGAGTTGGGTTTTGCCAACTGACTCGGTATAGCGTCCCATACGGCTGCGATTCGCATTGTCTCCGTAGGATTGGCGTACTGCGAAAAATCGAGTCGATACATCGCCAAAATATTCCGAAGCGATGATTCAATGTGCCCCATATCCACGCCGTCCATGAAGGCAGCAACTGCCGCCGGCATGCCGCCGACGCACTGATAACGAACGAATTCCTTTTCGATTTCGCTGAGCACAAAGTCGGGGATTTGAGCTAACTCGGCAATCTGTTCCACATAGTCATAGAGCTTCGGAGCGGCATTAAGGAGAAACTCTGAAAACGACAGCGGCCAAACATCGCGTATGTCCACCTGCCCTACCGGTACGAATATCTGCTTGCGTCGAACTTCTGTTCCCAAAAGGCTCCCGCTGGACGCCACCGCATATTCAGGAGCGTTTTGAGCGAAATATTTCAGGCTACCGAAAGCATGGTCGCATAGCTGAATTTCATCGAAAACAATCAGTGTTTTGCCTGGAAGAATCGGAACCTCACTCATGAGATTCAATCCTTTGAGGATGGTTTGCGGATCTCGTGTGGAAGCGAAGATTTCCTGAAGTGCAGGTCTGCTCGCAAAGTCGAAGTAGGCCGTGTGTTCGAAACACTCTCGCCCTAATTCCTGCAGAAGCCAGGTTTTACCTGTCTGTCTCGCGCCACGGAGCAAAAGAGGCAGACGATGCGATTGTTGTGCCCATTGCTTGAGCGATTGCAAAAGGAGACGATTAAGTTTCATGATTCACGGATTTCCTTCGATTTTCGTGTAAATTTACACGAAATTCGAAGGAAAGGCGTGCAGAAAGACACTTTTGACTTCGGGGGATGGAAAACATCCATGGGAGACTCAGTCAGCCCTTCACCGCAAAACTTAAAACCCCCCGTTTCGCGATGTGGCTGACTGAGTCTCTAACCGGATGATTAGAACTTCCAATTGGCCTGGATCTGGCCGCTCACGCCGTTGCGAGTGCCGGCATAGCCGTTCAGACCCAACTCGGTCGAGAAGTTGCCGTCCTGGTACGTCCAGCCGGCCGACAGGATTCCAGTTGAACCTTCCAGATCGCTGCTGTTGAGATCCATAGTGCCCTGAGCATCCGTTGCAGTACCCTTGGCTTCAGCTGCGAGAATCTGCTCAAACGTCAACCCCAGATAGGGACGCCAGGTGTCGCTCACGGCAAACTCGAACATCGAACCCAATTGCACGCGGTGAGCGTGAATGGCGTCGTAGCTCACGTGCGCGCCGCCCACGTCGCCTTCGCCGGCAATGTCAAAGCTCTCGTCGCCCTGTCCGTCATAGAAGTAGGACAGGAATACGCGGGATCGAATCGACTGCGTCAGATCCCAGTCGTAGTGGGTGCCCAAATGTGCGCCCCAGTAGACTCCGGTACGGTCGTAGTCAACATTGGCTCCGGCAATGTTCGAGTTGAACTCGTTGCGAAGCAGACCGACCTTGAGGTAACCCGTGAAGTGCAAGCCTTCGATGGAAGGCATGGCGTAGTCACCGAAGAGACCAAGACCGCCGTAGTTGTGGCTGCCGCCGCCTGCTTTCGTGCTACCGGCAACATGAGTACGGGTGTCGTAGCTGCCGTGGCCCATTTCAATGAAGGCGCCCATTGTGAGGTCGTTAGACAATTTGGCACCGTAACCCAGAAGGCCCGAGACGATGTTGTTCTCGATGCGGGTACGCGTGTCGTAGTTCCACTTGCCGCCGCGGGCAGCAGTAAAGAGACCGTCGCGCTTGCCGTCACGGCTTCTCAAAACGGCATCGACAAAGAGGTCGTCGGCTGCGAAATGCGTGGTCATGGTCGACAATGACGATTCCATCAAGGCATCCGTTTCGGGATTGATCTCAGTTACTCCGGGTCCATTGTTAATTTCGTCCACAACGTTCATGGAAAGTGATTCGCCGTCTTCACTGACTACCAATTCATACTCTTCGGCGAGCAACGTATCGGTGTGCGTGCGAACCAAAGAAGAATAGGTGGTGAGCGTCATATCGCTCTTGATACCGGAAAGCTCGGTGTCAGCGGTGATCTTCGTACCGTTTTCATCGGTAAAACCATTTGCGCTCTGAATCAGCGTATAGCTGTCTCCGATTTTGAAGGAGACGTCTGTGCCTGCGATGGCAATGGTCGTATGGTTTTCTCCGGAAAGTTTGAATTGCACGGGGCTCCACATGTTTCCGGCCACCTGCAGCATGGCGGTGTTATTTTCAAGCAATTCTTTGCTGACCAAAAACTCGTAGTGCTGGAAACCCGCCAAGTCCCGAGTATGTACGGTGCTGGCCAAAGTCAGCTTGTTTCCAGTGTCAACCGGAATGTTTGAAAACTGTCCGTTCCAACCACCGTAAAGAGTCTGCAAGAAGAGACGTCCCCCGTCCAAAGAGGTCACATTTTCACCGATGATGACATGATTGTTCGTTGTCGTTTCGCCCTTTCCGCCATAGATCGTCACATTGTTGGCAAATTGGGAGTTCTTGATTTCGACGGTATTTCCGGAGGCCTCGCCATTGTTGGCATTACCGCCGACAATAAAGCTTGTGAGACCGTTTTTGATTGTCACGCCATCCAACAGCACACTGTTTTTGTTGACAGTCGCAGTTTCTACCTCCGTGGATGCGCCAGCAATAAAGGCAGTCCCAAATACCGATTCTTTGATTTCGACACTGTTTTCGTTGGCTGTGGCAGAAGCCTTGAGATCCCACCAGTTATGTCCTGTAGTGTCATAGACATCAGTTTGAATATCCGCTCCCAAAACCTCGGCATTTTCCAGATGAGAACCACTCATCGTGACAGTATTAAAGTTGGCTTCGCCCGTCTTGGTATCTTTCGAAGGGTATACATCGCTTACCAAAATAAAACCGCCGGTTACTCGAACCAGTTTACTGCCGGAGTTGCTCGTAACGGAATTAAAGTTAACCGTATTATTGTTGGCTACGTTGTTTAGAAAGCCTTTTTTTGCAGTGATTGTTCCACCTAGGTCATGGTTGACCTTTTTATCGTGAGGCTTATGTATACGTCCGCCGGTGAAGTTGACTTCGGCAGGGGCCGAGTCAGTTACAGTGATATCGTTCACGTTCAGCGTATTGTTGCTGACATTAGCTGAAGCACCCCATCCCGATGCTACGGCACCGTTGTACCACTCGCCTTTTCCGATTGAAGTAATGGAATTAACAATGTTCTGAAGATCAACTTTGGAAACATTTTCTTGGGTGCCCTGATCGTAATTATCAATAGCAAGAGCAGGTGCCGACACACTGATAAAGAGCGGGGCCACTAACAGGGCAACAGGCTTGCGTGACAGACAATGATTCATTTAATTCTCCTTAGGAAAAAATGCAATAACAGAAAATGGGGTTCTCTTCTGAGAACGATCCCCAAATGCTTTGACAGGTGAAATCCAAAGGAGATTCAGTCGCACCGATCCGTGCATTAATCCAGCTCCGCACGCATGCACCGTGCGGACTGAGTCTCCTATCCGGATGGTTAGAACTTCCAGGTTTCCTGGATACGTCCGCTCACGCCGTTACGAGTGCCGGCGTAGCCGTTCAGATCGAATTCGCACGAGAACGTTCCGGCTCGTTCATGTACGTCCAGCCTGCAGACAGAATCCACGTGCAGCCTTTCAGATCGCTGCCTTTGAGATTCAGTTTCCTGGCAGCGTCCGTGGCAGAGACTGATCGTCCTGGTGCGTCAATAAGTGATACGGAGGTGAGTAATGTTTTGGCGTCTTCGGTCCTGGTATACGTTTGGTCGTATTGAAGACCAGGGTCTAGAGGGGCGGGGAATTGCTCCGCTATTGATGAAGACAGATCAAGAGTCGTAGTCGTGCCGTCGGAAGATGTCGGCAGAGCGTGCGCGGAATGAAGAGTGAGGATGGCCAGAAGAGCGGCCGTTGCGAGCGGAGTGCGGTGAAAGCGTGAAGTGGCGAAGGACGAGAAATTAGGGTCTACCCCCCCCCGCCTCACTCTTGCGAACTTTTCTTTGCATCGTTGATTCCTATAAGACTAAAACACGTGGCAACGGAGGCAACCCACCGGTACACGTGTCAGAGAGATTTTTATTGAGATTCGACCTTGACATCAAAAGAACAGCAGATGCATGTCCTTAGAGCCCCCTAGAGTCAGCATTTTGCCAAGGTGAGTAAAGCTCTGATTATAAGAAAAACTTGTTTCTGACACATGCTGAACACCAATGCAACCGGCATCTCCAACAAACCATCTGAAAAAATCTTCGCTGTTCTGAGCGGACAGCTGCGCAAACCGTACGAAACGATTCAAAAACATGGTCGTCAAAGCGGATCAAGCCTCCGATAGCCCGGCTGCTCAAACTTTCTTCGTGCTTGGCCAGATTTTTAAATCAACAGCTTTGTAAATTTGCAAAAGGCGGAGAGCCGAGCAATCTTTAGTTCCATTGGAGACTGCGCCTTCATCGTTTTGCTCATTTGTAGGGGTTATCCCTCACGACAAAAATGTCAGTCAAGAGGGTGACCTATGGGGGCTTTCTTATGTCCTAGGCATCAACAGCTCAAGTAACGATTCATTGCTTGCGATCAAGTCACACATCCATAACCCACATGAAGACGTCTAACGATCGTAAAACTAAAGACACCATCCTTGATTTTGCTGTTCGGCAGTTAATTATCCTATCAGCCATTTTTAAATGACCGGGAGGTTAAAGAGATGCCGAATCAAATCAAGCCATTACAAACATGGAGAGCGCAAATAGGCACCACTGTCCAAACTAAAACGAAAAAAGGAAGAGTTTTGCAAAAGCCAGCGCACTGTCCTTATCAGTCAAACACTACCCGGCTCTCTACTTTTGTAGATGATTTCAAAAGCACCGCACTTCGACAACACATCCGATAGCTCGTCTGCGGTTCCTATCGGCCGTAAATGCAACCCCTTGTCCTTGAAACTTCTGTGTAGCCAAAGCCAGTCACCATGGCCTTTATCTTGAAAGTACTCAAAATCCAAGGTGTACTTTGTACGAGAGAACCAACACAGACCGCTTTCCTGAGCTGTAAAAAGTTCCAGGTCGCCTTCGAAGAAAAACACCTGATCACCCAAATCCCAAAATAGCTGCGGCGATTCAGACCCGTCACACAAAGGCGACAGCGCCTTCTTGCTGATGTCCACGAAGTCCATCCAGATGTCCCGAAAAGGCTTGATCAGCATTTCGACGAAACGTTCGGAATGATTGAAGTTCTTGTAGTGCGGATAAGCGTCCTCAAGGCAATCTTTTATTTTCTGTCGAATCGCTTCGGCTTTGTCGTTTCGCTTGCACCTATCGACGATGTTACCTTCGGCGTCCCTGAATTCGATTCTCCAGCTGCTCTTCTTGTGGAACACGATGGAAACACCATTTTGCAACTGCAAAATGCGACCCAGGTACTGTTGTTGGCGATCCTTGTCGTTTTCCGGCCAACGCTTTTTCAGACTGTATTCGACGAGAAGCGGTCCAGCCCCCTTGATGGGTGCCACCTGTACAGTCTTGTAGTGATCCGTCTCATCTGGACGAGCCTGCCTGAGTCTTCCCAACAAATCGGAACAGGCGCAGAAGATTACCTTGCGAACAACCAGGGAGTAAGGATATTTCTTCATATCAATCCAAAATAAAGAAAGATTCATGAATTACCCTGAAAGCTTACGAAGTAAAGCGTCAATCTATGACGCATCAAGCAGACACGATTTCAACACCGCACTGCGACGGACAGACCGCATACAAATGATTCTTCAGATCGCTGTACCGTTGAGAAAACCTGACCTTGTCAGCTCTCCCTACCGTGAAAAAAGACCAAAAACAGTCCGTCTCTCCGACATAAATTCGGGCATTTCTGACGACACGCGCCTCAAAAGTATGCCGTCTACCACATATGCCTTTGGGCTACGGCAAAGTTAAATCGAATTTAATAAAATTCTTTTTTACTAAATTGCATCTTACTAACAAGGTGGAACATACGGTTCATCGGCCGGAATTCGGAACTTCAACACCTTTCTCGATTTTTAGATCGTTCTCCGGACTCTCTCGCAGTGGTGTACGGACGTCGCCGCGTCGGTAAGAGTGAGTTATTGCGTCAGGCTCTCAAGCTCAGCGGACTGCAGTAGGTGTCCTTCGAATGTCGTCAAACAAGTGAGGCTCAGAACCTAGCGGCTCTGCAGGCAACCATAGCCCTCCAATTAAACGAACCGCCGCTTACCTTTGCATCGCTGGAAGGAGCCCGTGACTTCTCCTCTATTGAAATGAGGGGCTTCCTGCTTCATAGCGAGTTCGGCATCCGAGTTTCCCCAGACACCTCTCCGGCTCCACAGGCATAACATCGGCCCAGCCCGGACCTAGCTTTACATTTGTTGCCTTCGCTGGTTTCCCACGCAGCGTGGCTTTCACCTTTTTCGGTTCGAGTCTGCCTTCGCGGATCAGTTTCACTCCTGCCATCAGGATATTTCCTGCTGCCACATAATCCGCGTTCGCCGACTCAAATCCGCAGCTCACA